>Ga0315282_10001459_pt1 | contig 44496 bp, 42 predicted proteins | sample YL17G07_20_MG_FD_203693 | JGI IMG/M metagenome (GOLD analysis project Ga0315282, IMG submission 203693) | Sediment microbial communities from Yellowstone Lake, YNP, Wyoming, USA - YL17G07_20 | ecosystem: Environmental > Aquatic > Freshwater > Lake > Sediment | place: USA: Wyoming | collected... | reverse complement strand
ATGACGCTATTGAAAGCCGACGAGTTGCAATGCGGAGCGAAAGGCTCTCTGTTCTGCGAGCTAATGTTTGAACTTGGAGCGAAACGACGATAACGATCAGATAAGTCAGCAAGGTAGTCGCAGTCTGGAATCCCAGTGGGAGCAGCTCAGCTGTATGTGCGTACGTGAATTCCTACCGAAGTTTGGTACGTAGAGACCCGGCGAATCTTGCATCCTCGTTGAATCTATCTTCTTGCCACTAAGCGACTCGGCCGAATATGATTTTGTCAACGTATGTTCACAATGGTTGTTAGCTAGTCGCTATGGTTCCACGGACACGTGCTTCTTCTTCAATCTTATTGAATGCTACAAATCCGACTAGGAGCATGGAGATCGAGAGTAAAGTAGCGGCTAGGAACTCAAGACTCTCAGGTATGATTGTTGGAGATTCAATGGCTGCGTGACGCATGAGATCGATGAACCAAGTGAACGGAATTGCCATGGAGACATAGCGAAATGGCATGGGTATCATGGTTATCGGAAAGAGCGCTCCGGTTAGTATCATGTAACCGAAGAAGACTAAATTAGATAATGTGTTGTAGGACTTGATGCGCATCGTCAAGCCAGCGAACAGAAGCCCAAAACCTATCAACCCCAACTCGTAAAGTCCGAGCGAGAATATGAAGAGTCGCGGGTTTAACAGCGTGAGACCCCCACCTCCGACGGTAATGATGATGGCCGTTGTGTAACCTATTATTAGTATGTCGGTCAGAAAGATGCGAGCCCATCGGCCAATAATCAGCGTAACACGATTAACGGGGGCTAAGAAGAATTGTTCCAAGGTTCCGGCTAACTGTTCGTTTCTTACGCTCTGACCTATACCCCAAACGCCTGTGCTGAAGAGGACTATGAAAATGAATCCGTAGTAGAAGAAGTTGAACGTATTCTCATGGGGCACTAGGCTTGTGGTTGGCGCAAAAAGCGTCACGCCAAGCGCGAAGAAGAAGAACCAGAGCGGTGTGCTAATGAATTCCCCCAGAAGCCATGCTGGGTATCGGACATAGGAGCGTAGGTCCTTTACGAAAGCTGCTTTGAATTCTTCGCTCAGTCTCTGAGCTAAGCTAGTATTTCGAGAATTCACCTGTAGCGCTCGCCTTCTTCTCAATTTGCTTGAAGATCGCGTACCCCAGTACTGGATACACCAGGGCTAGAGCGAGAAGTATGAAGATGCTCCCGTAAAGGCTAACCAATGTTTGATTTGCCAGAACTATCCGGCGCATATCCTCGATCACGTAGGTCTGCGGTAACGTGGCTGACAGGAATTGCACCCAGTGGGGAAGGAAGGTGACTGGGTAGTATGTACCAGTCAGAATCGCGAACAGGAGATTTACCATCTGCACGAACACGTAGGGCTCCTTGAACTTCACAACGAAACCTGCGAATAAGAAACCGATTCCGAAGAGCGGAATCAATCCAACGAGCAGCGCTATGTACGCCTGAAGCAAACCAAGGAAAGCTGTGGGCATGGTGATGACTATGGTTGTTCCAACAACGACGAAGAAAATCACCGCCGTAATCACAATATCGGTTAGGCTCAAGCCGATCAGAAGTGTGACCCTGTTGACCGGTGCCAAGAAGTTCTGTTCCAGCGTGCCTTTCATCTGTTCATCTCGCAATGCGACTCCCACATCCTCGACGACGACCCAGCTGGTCATCCAGACGGCGCTTCCTAGAATTTCATAGATCAGAACGTTGTTGCTACCTGTTCGGGCCGCGAAGTACGCGGTAGCATTGCTTCCGCCAACGAACTGTCCCATACCGAAGATTAGCAAAGTGAACAGGAAAGGTAGGATGAGGTATAGCAGAAAGCTCCCGGGATAGCGTGTGTAATGCTTTATGCCCTTCCAGAAGATCGCCGCCAATGCTTCAATGGTGGCCTTGAAACCTGAGACTGTTCGCATCCTAGTCTCGCAGGCTCCTTCCAGTTTCTGATATGAAGACGTCTTCCAGCGTGGGTTCGATGAAACTAACCTTGGTTACACTAACCTGCTTTCTGATTAAGAACTCCAGTATTCTCGGTAATACTTCCTTACCTTTCTCAGCATGGATTCGAAGCAGCGCTTTCTCGTCCGCTAGTTCTGCTGTTGAAACAGCGACCTTCGAAATTTCACTAAACGATTGAAGCGGCTCCGCTATTCGGTCTGAGAGGTTTCTGGCCTCAATCTCGATGATGTCGCTACTCTTCACCTTCTCCTTAAGCTCAGATGGAGAACCCAACTTCACGATCCTGCCGTGATCGATTATCGCGACCCGGTCGCTCAAGATGTCTGCTTCCTCCATGTTGTGAGTAGTCAGCATGATTGCGTGACCTTCCTTCTTCAAGTTCCGAATTGTGTCTCTGATCAAACGTGAGGATTGGGGGTCAAGGCTCGCAGTAGGTTCATCAAAAAGTAGAACTGGTGCCTCATTGAGTAGTGCCTTAGCGAATGAGAGGCGAATTCGCATTCCAGTCGAATAGTTCTCAACGAGCATGCCCTCTCGTTCTCTCAAGCCTAGTAAATCAAGCAAGTATGTGATGCGTTTCCTTGAGTAAGAGGGGTCGAGATGGTACAGCGCAGCGAAATATCCGAGATTCTCGCGACCGGTCAATTTCCAGTAAAGCGTTCGTTCCCCTGTCAACATGACACCCAAATTCTCTCGCACCTTCTGTTGGTCTTTCGTCACGCTGAAACCATTAACGAAAGCGTCGCCAGATGTGGGCGTGATCAACGTGCACAGCATTTTGATCGTGGTCGTCTTGCCAGCGCCATTCGGTCCTAGAAGGCCAAGGATCTCGCCGCTAGAGACACCGAAACTTATCTGGTCCACGGCCACAACGGTCTTCGAAGTCTTCCGAAAGACTGGGCCCTCTTTCGTCTCAAACCTCTTGGACAGTGATTGAACTTCAACAAGGTTCATGGCGCATCGACAGACTTACGGAAGCACGGAACCAGAATAGTGGTTCCTAATTAGTTTCGCTAATTTCCAGAAGCAAATTACTTCGGCGCTGATTCGAGCAGTATTAATGCCTATACCTGAAATGACCAGAAGCACACTATCCGACTCGATTGTACAGTCGAACGCGTTGTTTGGATATGTAATGCGTGAAGGCGATCACAGTACAGCCTTTGACTTGACCCTTGTAGCTGTGCGGCAGGCCTAGCCTCTTAGATGTATGGTGTAACGGTATGTCGAAAGTCTCGGTGTACTATGCGTCGCAGTTCTCTTCGAAGCTTCTCGTCCAGCCTCGAGTGGGCTGAGGAAAGCGCGTCGAGAGGTCGATTTGACTGAAAGATAGGACCCTGAAGAATAGCGGGACTCTGCGCAGCTTGAATTGAACTGACGGTTCTCTCACTAAGAAGCTTCGATGCTATTTCGTCCATTATCTTGGGATCATCCATAGCATTCGTCAATTCTTTGATTAAATCTACACTAATCGGTCTCAATCCAAAGGGATAGTTGGGCGTTGCCACTGGCGGCTCTGATATGTTTCTAAGCTTGGCGCCAAGCCCAACGAACTTGTAGGGGTTCACCTGATATTCCTTGATCTGCCAGGCCTTCGTTCCGTGTGAGAATAGGATATCGTAGAAGCCTGATCTATCTCTCCCGACCAAGACGTTCCAGCCTTCCGGATCCTTATCGTAAAGTCGTGATATCTCGCGCTTTATCTTGGTCGAGTCGAGCAATTTTCACACGCTAGTGGGTCGTAGCAACATAGTCTACAATTAAGGTTTCTATTGGAGTCCATTCAAACAATGCAGTCTCTTTGAACAATGACCTGTTCCTGCAGGTCTATGGAATCCAACGCCGAATCGTCGTGTACGTCAGTGACACAATTAGAACGGCGACTAACACGATCAGAAATAGCGAAAATCTGAACAAGGCCACTACGAGGCTGCTGAGCGAGAGCAACGCAAAGAGGAGAACCGCTACTATCAAAACTGGCAGCAGGTTCAATTCTCTTCTTTCTCTGGCGATCCGCGTTCCTAGAATTAGTAGCAGTCCAACAACGACAAGAATAGAAGCGAACTCTAGTCCGCTCAATAGACCCATGAGCACCCTGTACCTAAGCCGGGCCAATTCACTTTTCGGTCTACCGAATGGGAATTACCATTCCGTAGATAAAAATGGTTACTCAGCTGAGCCAAGCTTTCATACAGATCACAGCTGACGGTGGAGACCGGATTCGAATGTTCAATCTACGCAGAATTAGCATCATAGTAGTCTCGCATTTACTCTTCAGAGCCACGTGTCAAGTGAGTCTCTCGTAGAGAATTGTTAGAAAATCGAAAAGGAATGAGATGGACGATTCTAGATTTTGATGGGCGGAATGGTAACGATCTGTTGCTGTCTCAGTTCGTCGTGCTCATATTGCGTGGTCACATGCGTCGGCTTTAGAGCTCGCTTGAACGTCTCCAGCGCTGCCCATGGATTACTGTCGCAACCGCAAGTGGCACAGTCAAACTCCACAGTACCGTATAGCTTCGATGTGTGAACTGTGAGATGACTTGTGGTTATGAGCGCATTCACGCTCACTCCACCGCCCATGATGTCGTCGCCGACTCTGTAGACTAGTGGATTCTTGGTCTTCGTCTTCGCTAGTTTCATGTTGGCGTTTCGAATTGCTTTGAGAGTTGTGTTGAGCAGCAACTTGTCGTCAAGGAGATCTGAGCGACATCCGTGCAGTGTTGCTACTATATGCCTGTAAGCGTAAGGTCTGTTGGGCAATTTTTGTACTCAACATCCTTCGGAAGAATTTCCTGATTTGCATTATCGTTAAGTAAATCGAATATAAGTGTTGTCCTAGTGTCGTCGCGCATCGCGCGAAAAATTTTCTCACCAAAATTTTCCGTGGCTTCACAAATTTCGGTTCGCATTCCCGCGCAAGCCCAGAATGTTACATCGAACCCCAATGGATCTCGCGGACGCAGAAAATTCAGCGCGAGAATTTTCCTTCAACGTGTAATCAAATCGAGTTGTGAATGGAAAATCACCGTCAGGGAAATCTATGCTCATCGAGCCTCGTTGCTTTCACAATGGAAAAATTGACACTGAACATTCACGCTTATGTCTGGCTGTCGAGAATTTTCAAGTGATTTCAACACGATTGTGGGTGATGGCACACGAAAAATCTTGACGGAGATTGCCCTTGGACGCCAGATTGAAGCCCTAAACTCTCTTCACATGCTTGCTGGCGTCAAGAAGTCTTCCTGTTACTACGCTGGGAAGATTTCCAATCTTGAATCGAGTCACCCAGAGATCAGTCTTGGGATAATACACTTGATCAACCTCGGTTAAGAGGCGTCTTTCGCCGCAAGAAGTGCATGCTCCCTCGAACTCTTTGCCTTCAAGCGCAATCCTATGCTCCATGACCTTCTGACATTGCTGACAGAAATCGCTGAACACAAACCCCTCAATGGCACTCCCCATGATGCAATACGCCCCGTTGGATTGAGGGAGATGTCTGGATAAAAGTCGCCCTGAAGTCTTCTGCCTATCAAGCGCGTTTTGGTCGGATTGAAGACATCTCGGCCAATTTGGCGTTATCGGGAATATGGGTGTCGTAAAGGCTTTACGCGGATCCCCTACGATTGCATCAAGGCCACAACGAATCCGAGAATACAGTTTCCGCTGCGGCGAGGGGTGTGGTCCGAGCAGACTTTACACATAACCTTGCTGGTACTCAGGAATACGTGGTCAAATTCTCGGACAATTCTTCTTGTGCAGCGCGAAGATCTCTTGGCTGTTCGTTTCAAAGCCGCATTTGTCGCACGTTAATCGTTGTCCTTCTTTTTCGAACCGTGACATCAAGGGTGAAGCAACCCGCTAAGCAGATTTAGGCTCCTCCACTAATACTTTACCGCTTCTGGCAACTGGCTGCTCAATGTAAAGGGTTTGAACGATCGAGGATTGCCGTAAGTATACGTGACGAACGGAACTCTACCAAGGCTACCTCGACGTTTCCGAAACTGCAGGAGTCCAAACCCAAATGGAGTCTATCCTATACCAGCTGTCTGCCCGATTCCACGGATTCCTCTTCCAGCAAGGAAAGGAGGCTGAACCAATTCTGATTATTGATGAGACAGAGTCGAGTAAACCTCGGCGTATTCTCTGTGTTCGGTACGTGCTCGCTCAAGGGGCAGGTGAGGAAAGCAGCAGACCAATCTTCAATAGCGAATTGACGGCTTACAACTACCAAACCGAAATCATGTACCCAACACAAAAAACGCATTTGGAGAGATTGCAAGCTGTGACGGAATCTTTCATGTACGGGCAGTCGCAGACTCTGATGGCCAGAGTTATGGTTCAAGATGAGTCAACTGGAACCCGAAAACCGATTAAGGTGATAGTTTCTGAGGCACTGTTCTCCAAACTGGTTGGTTTATACGAATATGCGTGGTGATTCCACTAGCTGCGAGGTATAAGATTGGTGAACAGACTCGGAGTACTATTGGGCGCTGTAGTCTTGGGATTAGCTTTCTCAGCGGCACCAATCCCGCTTAAGGTTGCGTTGCAGAATCCGACTAGGTATGTGACAATCTATCCAAACCTGCTCTTTGCGGTCCCATTAGTGCTGTTAGGTGTGCTCCTATTGCTCTATGGAGTCACGGCAGAGAATCGCGCCACCGCGGGCGTTAGTTAGCTACCGGTATAGCGTCGTATCCTGTTTTCTTGACAATGCTGATAATTTCCTCTTTGCTCACGAGATTCGGGTTGTGCTCAATGAAGACCAGATCCATCATGAAGCTGACTTCTACCCTACTCACGCCTCTCACACCCTCCAAGGCACGATTAATTACGCGTGAGCAGCTAACACAATCCAATCCAACGATGCGAAGCTTCAAACGCTCGATCAAAGGTAGACCAGTCTTCATTTCACGTACTCTCCTTCGTTGGTACGCGCACCGTATTTTGAGCAATTAGGGTTCATGGTAGTCTCCTTGAATTCACCGCGACTAATTATAACCGCCCCAGGGAGTGGGGCAGGCAAGACCACGATATCAATAGGCCTCATGGCGGCTCTGACAAAGAGCGGAATTAAGGTTCAACCTTACAAAGTTGGTCCGGACTTCATCGATCCAAGCTTGCATAGGCTAGTATGCGGTCGAGCATCAAGAAACCTGGATACTTGGCTCTTACCCTCAGAGCTTATTCCTGAATTATTCATTCGCACCGCGTGTAAGACGGACATAGCTCTGATCGAAGGAGTCATGGGACTCTACGATGGACTCGGAGGTTCCAACGACGAGGCTTCCACAGCAGAGATAGCCAGAATTCTTCGCTCCCCCGTAGTTTTAGTGGTCGATGCACACGGTGCGGCGCGCAGCGCAGCCGCAGTCGTTCTAGGGTTCAAGGAGTTCGATGCAAGAATCAGCTTGGCCGGAGTCATCTTGAACCGTGTAGCAGGTGAAAAGCACGCCAAAACGTGTCAAGAAGCAATCGAAATCAATACTGGCGTGCCAGTTCTTGGTGCTATACCATTCGAAGAATCGATCAAACTGCCAGAACGTCACCTAGGTCTAATCCCTGCCCCAGAAAGGACTCTGCCAATCACATACCTATCCAATCTAGCAAGAATAATCATCGATCACGTTGATCTGGCGCGACTAATTGAAGTGGCAAGAAAATGCCCTGAACTAGCTGAACCGAAGTCAATCACCGAAAACCGCGGGATAGCCAAAATCAAATTGAGCGTCGCGTTTGATGAGGCGTTCAACTTCTACTATCAGGACGCGCTGGACTACTTAGATCAGAAAGGTTTCGAAATCGAAACCTTCAGCCCTCTTCGTGATGAAACACTACCGACTGGTACTTCCGGCATATACATTGGCGGTGGATTTCCGGAGGTTTACGCACAGAGATTAGAGGAGAATCAGGATATGCGAAGATCAATCCTACATGCGGCGGAGGATGGGATGCCTATTATTGCTGAATGCGGCGGACTGATGTACCTCTCCCAATCTCTGACCACGCTCGAACAACGAAAACATACGATGGTCGGAGTGCTGCCTGGCGATACGGAGATGACAGGGCAACTCACGTTGAACTATACCGAGGCTAAAACAACGAGCGTGCATCCATTCCTGAAATCAGGCGATAAGGTCCGCGGCCACGAGTTTCACTACTCCAAAATCATCAATCTCCCCCAGGACGCCCGCTTCGCTTACGAACTCTCGCCAGGACGAGGAATAGAGCGGAACCAAGATGGTCTCGTCGAGTACTCTGTTCTGGGATCGTATATGCACACTCACTTCCTCGGATGCCCTACCTATGCGAAGGCATTCGTAGAAACATGCCGAAGGTATTCTGCAAAAAGCTAAGCTTCAAAACCCCAATCGTCACATAGACTTCGCATGTCCGCTGCTCCAATAAAGACGGCTCTGCTGAGCGTACACGACAAAACAGGCATCGTAGAATTCGCGCATGATCTTCAGGATCTAAAAGTCAACCTAATGTCTACTGGTGGAACAGCTAAGCTACTCAATTCAAAAGGAATCAAAACTCGCGAGATCTCTGACTACACGGGGTTCCCGGAAATCTTGGACGGCCGGGTCAAGACTCTACACCCCAAGATCCATGCGGCCTTGCTCTTCAGACGTGACAACGAAGGGGATCAACGAACAATTCAGAAGCTTGAGATTCAATCGATCGACATGGTTGTTGTAAATCTCTATCCATTCGAGGAGACGGTTTCGCAATCATCAGACGTGAACGATGCTATTGAGAATATAGATATTGGTGGCCCAACAATGATCCGGGCCGCGGCAAAAAACTACCGCGATGTTGCGGTCGTCACTGATCCAGCTGACTACCCGACGATATCAGCTGAGCTGAAATCTAACTCTTGCAAACTGTCTAATCAAACAAGATTGAATTTGATGCTCAAAGCATTCGAACGTACAGCAACCTACGACGCTGCGATCTCATCATACTTCAAGCAAATTGCGTTGAGGGAAGGCGTTCGTGAGGAATGGCCTGGACCGGAACGACTTGTCTTGAGCTTCGAAAAAGTGCGGGATCTTCGGTACGGCGAGAATCCGCATCAAAGGGCCGCGGTCTACAAGGATGCTAATTCGAGACATTGCATTGCGACCGCAAAGTTGGCTGCTGGCGAGAAGGAGCTTAGTTATACAAACATTCTCGACGCAGATGCCGCTTATAGGCTGATCAAGGAGCTGAGGGATCAATGTGCAACGGTCATCATTAAACACACGAATCCTTGTGGCGTCGGCAAAGGACAAACACTCCTAGAATCATGTCAGAAGGCCCTTCAGACCGATCCGCTTTCAGCGTTTGGTGGAATTTACGGTTTCAGCAGAAAAGTGGATTCTGAAACGGCGAGCTTCCTGAACGACAAATTCGTTGAACTGGTTCTAGCACCGGGATACGAACCTGACGCCTTGAAGACACTGTCCGCGAAGAAGAATCGGAGAATTCTTGATGTGACGGATCTGATGACGGCTGATGTCGATCGGAAGAATTACCGTCGCATCTACGGAGGCATTCTCTACCAAGAACGAGACGAACTATTGATCGATGAGAGGAAGCTAAAGATCGTGACAAAACGTCAACCAACACGCGACGAGAGCGACGCTCTAATGTTTGGGTGGGCAATTGTCAAACATGTAAAGTCAAATGCCATAGTTCTCTGCTCAAAGGATCAATTGATAGGAGTCGGAGCGGGACAGATGAGTAGAGTAGATTCATGTAAGATCGCTTTGATGAAAGCGAAAGAAGCCGGGTTGGAAACCAAAGGAGCGGTTTTGGCCTCGGACGCATTCATACCTTTCAGAGACTCGATTGACCTGATGGGGAAAGTTGGAGTTACCGCAATCATTCAACCTGGCGGTTCGATCAGGGATACAGAGGTTGTACAAGCCGCGAATGATTTCGGTATGGCGATGGTATTTACCGGTGTGAGACATTTCGCACACTAGTACATTCGGAATTAACACGACCCTGTCAATGAGGCGAATGTCCGGAAGTGATGAACCGAACGGACACAGGATCCTAAACATAGACAACTCAAGAACGACTTTTACGTTCAGCCGATAATGAAGTAAATATGTCAACTACCCAGCTCTCCGCGGGCAAGACCAAGACCGTAACTGAAACGAATCAACCAGACCAAGTAATCCTAACCTTCCGAGACGACATAACAGCGGGAGACGGAAAGAAGCACGAAATCCTCCCCGGCAAAGGAAGAATAAACGCGTCAATAACCGCGAAGCTCTACGATGTCCTCACTGAACACGGAATTCTCAATCATCTCATCAAACAGACGAGCGATGATCAACTGCTCGTCAAGAAGCTGGAGATGATTCCGGTAGAAGTGGTTTGCAGAATCCGCGCCGCGGGCCACTTCATAGGCATGGGCAAATTCTTCCAAAGCGGCGACAGACTAGCATTTCCGATCGTCGAGTTCTACCTGAAAGATGACACGCTTCATGACCCAATGTTGACCGATCAACACATGAAACTCCTGAAGCTTGCCAATGATCACGAAATCGAACAGATGAAAGAAGTCACACTGAAAGCCGCTGCTCTACTGGAGAAGTTCTTCGACGAACGTGACGCAATGCTTGTTGACTTCAAGCTTGAGTTTGGCCGCGATGAGAAGGGAACATTGCTAATTGGTGACGAACTGAGCCCAGATTCATGGCGTCTATGGGACAGAAAGACGAAGGAAATCTTGGACAAGGATAGATTCCGAAAAGATCTGCCAAGAATCTTAGAGCTTGGTTATTCGGAACCCTATAGGAGAATATGTGGTGAATCCAATCTTCTCCGTTGAAATCATTATTTCAAATAAGCCGCGGGCTCGCGATCCTGAAGGCGAGACCATAATCCGAGATCTCATGCACAAGAGCGGCTTCGAATCAATCAAAGAAGTGCGAACTGGGAAGCTCCTGTCGATCAGAATCGAGGCAACAAACGAGGCTGATGCCCGAGACAAAGTTGTAGCAATGTGCAATGATTTACGAATATACAATCCAGTGGCGCATTCACTCAATGTTCGGGTAAGGCCTGGAAATTGAAGGTAGCTGTTGTACAGTTCCCGGGAAGCAACTGCGACCGCGATACGGTCCACGTCCTGAAGAACAGTCTGAAACTTGACGCGAAACTCATCTGGCATAACGAATTCAACGAAGCTTACGACGCCGTTGTCCTTCCGGGAGGATTCAGCTTCGGCGATCACCTAAGAGCAGGAATTATCGCCGCTCACTCACCAGCCACCAAAGCTGTGCGTAAGATGGCGGCGGAAGGCAAACCGGTTCTCGGTATATGCAATGGCTTCCAAATCCTGATCGAAGCAGGACTTCTTCCCGGGGCGCTACTACGCAACACAACTCTGAAGTTCGTTTGCAAATGGACAAACCTGCAAGTCGAGGCCAATAATACAGCTTTCACTTGCGCCATCGAGAAAGGCTCCAAAGTACGCATGCCGATCGCCCACAACGAGGGACGATACTTCGCAGACGACGAACAGTTAGATCGATTGGAAACCGCTGGTCGGATTGTGATGAAGTACGTTGACGAAAATCCAACCGGCACCTCCAGAGGAATAGCCGCCATATCAAACGAGGACGGGAACGTCGTGGGCATGATGCCCCATCCAGAAAGAGCGAGCGACCCAGCATTGGGTGGAGTGGATGGAATGAAGATCTTTGAATCCATGTTGGAGTGGACCAAATGCTAGTGGGTGACATTGAAACTACACTAACGCCCGAAGAAGTCGCATACGCCCGTAAGCAGCTGGGCCGTGAACCAAACGCTCTTGAATGGTCGATGATAGACGCGGAATGGAGCGAACATTGCAGCTACAAGTCGTCAAAACCAATCATCGCTCAACTGCCAACGACAAGCCCCCGTGTCTTACTCGGTCCCGGATATGACTCAGGTGTGATCGACATAGGGGATGGGTACATTTTGACCTTGCATATTGAGAGCCACAACCATCCCAGTGCTATCGAGCCGTACGGAGGCGCGGCTACAGGCATAGGAGGGGTGGTGCGAGATATACTCTGCATGGGAACAACTCCCATAGCTCTCATGGACGCTCTGAAGTTCGGAGATATCACGAAGAGCGACCACTCAAAGTGGATAATGAAGAATGTCGTTCGTGGAATAGCAGATTACGGAAACTGCATCGGAGTACCCACCGTTGCAGGCGAGATCGAATTTGACGAATGCTTCGAAAGAAATTGCCTAGTAGATGTGGCCTGCCTGGGGCTTGGAAGAAAGGATAGACTCCTACTTGCCGAAGCAACCTGCCCTGGTGACAGCATCTTCCTGATCGGAGGCTCGACTGGGCGAGACGGAATTCATGGAGTTACCTTCGCGTCTCGGACCTTGGCGGCGGACACAGAGCAAGAGAGGTCAGCTGTGCAGATCCCCGACCCGTTCACTAAGAAGCTGATAATCGAGGCCACATTGGAAGCAGCTGAGACAGGGATCGTGCGTGGCTGCAAAGACCTAGGCGGAGGCGGTCTCACAACCGGCCTCTCCGAGATAGCTGACAAGGGTGCTACGGGCGTAGAGATCTACCTCGAGGAAATCCCGATTCGTGAGCCAGACATGAGCCCCATAGAGATAATGATCTCCGAATCCCAAGAACGAATGCTCCTTGTCATCAAACAAGGACAAGAGGGCGTTCTGCAAGATATTATGCAGAAGTACGGAGTTGCATGGGCTCGTATTGGTCAGGTAAACTCAACCGGAATGATAACTGTCACGCGTTTTGCAAAACCGCTCGCATATCTTCCAACAAGCTTTGTAGCCAACGCACCTATTATTCAAAGAGAAACACGCTCACCACAAACCCCAAAAAACGATTTTGAGTCTCCAATGCCTCGAGATCTTGAGAAAGTTGTTCTCGATTTGCTTGGCTCACCCACCATTGCTAGCAAAGAGTGGGTTTTTAGTCAATACGATCATGAAGTTGGTATCCGAACTGTCGCGAAGCCAGGTCAAGCAGACGCGGCTGTTTTGAGTTTGCCGAACGGTAAGCTTGCCGCAATCAAAGTGGACGGGAACGCACTACTTGGCTACCTTGACCCCTATCTTGGAGGTGCCAGTGTCCTGGCTGAATGTTGCCGCAACGTCGTGGCCGTTGGAGCGGAGCCAGTCGCCATGTTGGACCACTGTCAGTTCGGAGACCCAAACGATCCTGAGATCTTCTGGGCATTCTCGATGGCCGTGAAGGGTATGGCGGAATTCGCAAAGGCTCTTTCATTACCCTGCGTCGGGGGAAAAGTGAGCTTCTACAATCAGGACGGAGTGACCGGGAAGGCGATAAAGTCTTCACCGGTGGTCGCTGTCTTGGGATTGGTCGAGAGACCTGAGCACGTAACCAAGATGGCGTTTAGAGACGAGGAAACAGTCATAGTTGTAGGTACGACGAAACGAGAGTTAGGCGGTTCCGAGTATTATCATTCAATGGGCGTTAGCGGACTTAGTCCACCCGCATTGGATTTCGAACTTGAGAAGAGGACACAGGTTGGGGTGCTGGATTGCATACGTGGAGGATACGTGACGGCCTGTCACGATTGCGCTAAGGGAGGCTTAGTTGTGGCCTTAGCCGAGATGGCAATAGCCAGCGCTAAAGGAGCGTCCCTTGATCTCAGATCAGTAGCGGCGGATGCTATGAGAGATGACGAACTCTTATTCTCCGAATCCAACTCTAGGTTCATTTTAACGACAGACAAGCCGGATCGTCTTCTGAAGAAACTAGCAGAGCACGGTATCCCGGCCGCCATTGCTGGAACAGTCGAAGGTAGTGAACTGAGTCTTACCCTACGCGAGCACAGGCTACGGTGGGATCTAGCCTCGACCCGGGACGCCTATCTCAACTCTTTGCAGAGGATTTTGGAACCTTGGCAGAAGTAAGAGAAAGCTGCGGCGTAGTTGGCGCCATAAGTCGCGATGGTGATGTGACGCACAACATATGGCTCAGTCTTCTAGCCCTGCAGCATCGCGGTCAGGAGGCGTGGGGAATCTACACGTTTGATCATCACAGATTCCATCACAGAAAGCAACTCGGACTTCTAGGCAACCTCAATGACTCTAATGACCTGAAAGGATGTATAGGAATAGGGCATGTGAGATACTCCACTGTGGGTCAGCCAGCAGACGAAGATGCTTACCGTAATCCTCAGAAGATAGAGGAATTCGCCCAGCCGTACTTCACCGACCGGCCGAGAGGAGGAATAGCGCTCTGTCATAATGGGAACCTTGTGAACTTTGCCGCCCTATGCAGAGATCTACGCTCAGATGGAACTTTTCTGACCGGGACATGTGACTCAGAGGCCATGCTAAAGATTCTTGCAAATGAACTCACCCACGAAGGTGATGTGGAGAAAGCCGTCAGCAGATGCATGGCTAATTTTGAAGGCGCCTTCTCAGTTGTTGCGTTGACAGGAAACGGGGAGCTTGTCGCGTTTAGAGACCCGAACGGTTTTCGACCGCTCTGTTTCGGCGAGAGCAATGGGCTTTTGATGTTCGCTTCTGAGAGCGTGGCCCTTGACATTAATGGGATTCATTCATACTCGAATGTGAAACCAGGCGAATTAGTGGTTGTTCGAGAGAATGAGGCACCAATACGGAAGCAACTGATCGATCAAGTTCGTCATGCTCGATGTATGTTCGAATACGTCTACTTTAGCAGACCGGACTCGAGGATAGATGATCGGGATGTCTATTCTGTTAGGATAAGGCTCGGCAGGAATCTCGCCAAGACATACAAGACCCATGCAGACGTGGTCGTTCCGGTGCCCGACACCGCACGTCCGGCTGCAGAGGGAATATCCCGAGAAACAGGAATCCCTGTCCTCGAGGGCCTCATCAAGAATCGCTACGTGGGAAGGACGTTCATCATGCCGAATCAACAGGGGAGGGACAATGCTGTTCGTCTGAAACTAAACGCCGTTCGCGGCGTCGTGGGAGAGAAGAATGTTCTGCTAGTCGATGATAGCATTGTGCGCGGAACGACGATGCGAAAAATCGTGAACCTGATTAGAGAAGCAGGCGCGAAGCGGATCGAAGTATGGGTAACTTGTCCTCCGATCAAGTCACCATGTTTCTATGGAATAGATATGTCGACGTACTCGGAGCTCATCGCTTCAACCAGATCTGTTGATGAAATTCGAGAGATCGTAGGCGCGAATGAGCTGTGCTACCAAACAGTCTCCGGACTCATCGATGCACTAGGATATCCAAAGGAGGAGACTTGCCTTGCCTGTCTCACCGGCGAATACCCCACCCCACTTGCACAGAAAATCGCCGAAGAAACACGGGGCAAGCCTCAGGATCAGAACGTGCGATACTGGGAGACGCATAGTTGACTCGCGTATTACTCGTCGGGTCAGGAGCAAGAGAGCACGCAATTGCTTCTTCCTTGACGAAGTCCCCAAATGTCGAGCTTTATGCAGCCATGAGTTCTCGGAACCCGGGTATAATGAAGCTTGCAAAAGATAGTCGGGTTCTGAAGATTACAGATGCTGAAGCGGTCTCAGACTACGTGAATCGAACCCAAGTAGACTTTGGGGTTGTAGGGCCAGAGGCACCGTTAGTTAGCGGAGTCGCGGACGCCATAACTCAACTTGGGATAGGATGCGTGGGACCGACACGCAAACTCGCCCTTCTGGAAGGCGACAAAGCGTTTTGTAGAGAACTTCTAGCGAAACACGACATTGAAGGAAACCCCACATTCAAAGTCTTCACGGATGCTCCATCCGCCGAGTCCTATCTAAGGAAGGTGGGACCAGTTGCCATCAAACCGGCAGGCCTTACGGGTGGGAAGGGCGTCAAGGTCACAGGAGAGGATCTTCCCACCAAGCAATCCGAAATAGCGTACGCTAGAGAGATCTTACAGAGCAAGATCGGCGGCGTCGGGAAACTGGTTGTCGAGGAGAGGCTGGATGGCGAAGAATACACTCTTCAAGCGTTCGTTGATGGCCGAAGCGTTCACGCGATGCCGCCTGTTCAAGATCATAAGCGAGCGTACGAGGACGATTTGGGACCCAACACTGGTGGGATGGGGAGCTATTCAGATCGCGACCATCTACTTCCATTCATCTCTAAGCAAGACCTAGAAACCAGTTCACAAATCATGGTCGAAGTGGTAAACGCGCTGCGAACAGAGACAGGGGAAGAGTACAAGGGCATACTCTACGGACAGTTCATGTTGGCCAGAGGTTCAAATGAAGAGAAACCAAGTCCGAAACTCATCGAGTTCAATTGTAGATTTGGCGATCCGGAAGCAATGAACGTGCTACCGATCCTGACGGACGATACGGACTTCGTTCAAGTATGCGAACGAATCACCGACGGAAACCTCAGTCCCAAGCAGATTAAATTCCGTCCATGTGCGACAGTCTGCAAGTACTTGGTTCCATCCGGTTATCCGGAAAACGCAGTAGCCGGAGTGGTCATCTCAGTCGACGAAGACGCAATAGAGCGAGATGGAGCCCGCTGCTTCTACGCCAGTGTTGACGTGAAAGATGGTCGAATCGTGACAACAGCCTCGAGAACCATTGGACTGGTCGGTATCGGTGACACAATAGCAGATGCGGAGAAGATTTCTGAAAAGGCCATGTCACATGTGAGGGGGCCGCTCAGACACCGAACAGACATCGGAACTGCTGCTTTACTACGCAAGCGAATTGAACACGTGCGATCTCTGGAAACACGCAGACAATTGATCGACACTCCTCAGGCTGGTACGACTTGACAAGACTAGCCGTCTTCGCTTCAGGGCGCGGGTCGAATTTTCGCGCAATAGTTGACCACGTGAAGATGGGAATCCTGCAGAACGTTCAGCTCAGTCTGCTGGTTACGAATGACGCCAGCGCGCCGGCAGTTGCCTTCGCCAAAGAGAACTCGATTCCCTACGTATTCATCCAAGGAATCACAGGCAGAAAGTTTACTTCGAAAAACGATAGGGAGAAGGCACGAAACGAATTTGACAAGCAAGCCGTTAACCTCTTGAATCAATATGGAGTTGATCTTGTGGCGCTCGCTGGATTCATGCAGGTTCTGAGTCCGGTGCTCGTGGAAGGTTACAGGTGGAGGATAATGAACATTCATCCCGCCAAGGATCTGGTAAGGTTCGGTGGGCGTGGAATGTTCGGAGAGCGCGTTCACGCAGCTGTCATACAAGCGGCTGAGAAAGAATCTGGTTGCACCATTCACTATGTGGATAACAGCGTGGACGGTGGACCCATCATAATCCAAAGCCTTGTTCCGGTCGAATCAACGGACACGCCCGACAGCTTAGGCCATCGAATACTTGTGCAAGAGCATCGAACCTATGCCAAAGCCATTCAACTTCATGCGGATGGAAGAATCTCTATAGTTGATCGCAAGGTTCTAATTGACTGGAGTGGCGATTGGGAAGAACAATGGAATCGCAAACAAGAACCGTTTGTTCGCAAGCAATTGCTCATGTCCACCGCTTGAATGAAGGTTGTATGCATGGTTGATGTCTCAATAGTTATCGGTTCGAAAAGCGACTCGGAGATCGCCAAACGAGCGGAAACAACACTCGATTCTCTAAAAGTGACTCACGAAACGAAAATCCTATCAGCACACAGGAACCCCAAGGAATTGGAAGAATACATATCATCCGATCCGGCGAAGGTATTCATAGCAATCGCCGGCTTAGCAGCACACCTTCCGGGCTTCATTGCCTCACGTACAAACAAGCCCGTTATCGGCGTCCCAGTCAACAAGGCTCTTGGAGGTTTGGATTCGTTGCTATCCATCGTACAGATGCCACGTGGAGTCCCGGTCTGCGCAGTGGGAATCGACTCAGCTGAGAATGCCGCCCATCTGGCAAAGAGAATTCTCGACGCCTCGAAATGAGAGTGAACCAGGTCGAGCTTCACTTACGCCAAAGCGGGCGTTGACATAACCAAGGTTTCCGAAATTCACAAGGACATCGATAGAATCCTATCAAAGACCTATCAAACAAGAAAAGGCAAATCAGGCAAGGTTCTTGGCATTCGGCAACATTACGCTGGTCTAGTGGAAATCAGCAAGGACTACGCTCTTGCCCTGCATGCGGACGGCGTGGGAACAAAAGTTCTCATCGCCGAGGGTCTGAGAAAATACGACACCGTAGGCATCGATTGCGTAGCGATGAATGTCAACGACGTCATATGTCTAGGAGCAGAACCAATAGCCCTCGTGAACTATCTAGCCTTGGAAAAGGCAAGGGCTGAAGTAGTTCGAGATATCATGATCGGCCTGCGACGAGGCGCGCTTGAAGCAGGAATCGCCATAGTCTCCGGGGAGACCGCCATAATGCCCGATGTTGTCAAAGGCTTCGACCTGGCCGCAACAGTTGTTGGGCTAGTAAGAAAGAATCGGATTATCTCGGGCGAGGACACGAAGCCTGGAGACGTGGTCCTCGGACTGAGAAGCAGCGGCATACACAGCAACGGTCTCACGCTAGCTAGGAAGTTGCTGCTCAAGGATGGACCAAACAGGGCGATTGCAAGAGAACTCCTACGCCCCACACGCATCTACGTGAAGCAGATCACGCGTCTACTCAAAGCAAACCTTGAGATTCACGGATTAGCGCACATTACGGGCGGAGCATACTCGAAACTTAAGAGGATTGGTAGAAGAGCGAAGGTAGGCTTTTTCCTCGACCAGTTACCCCCACCGCAACCTATCTTCACCAAGATCCAACAAAGGGGACGAATCTCAGATCGCGAAATGTATCGTACGTTCAACATGGGAATTGGATTCCTAATCATCTGCCCGAAGAACCTAGAGGAACGCGTGCAAACACTACTACCAGAAGCACGGCACGTGGGACATGTTACGAAGATTCAGGGAGTTTCGGTCTCTGTCAACGGAAGGAGAGTCGAGATCGAGAGTTACTAAATAACCGAGTCGAACGAGTCCATTTCGCATGATGACAAATGAAAGCAACTCAGCCGCGTTTCCTCTGTTTCCATTCTCAATTGAGTCAACATGACGAGAAATACCACAATCGTTTTCAGTCGCGCCTTTGTTCTGCGGTCAGACTTTAGGTTGCTGAGCTAATGAACTCATCAAGACTGTTTCTATTTGGTGTTCTCCTAATAGCATCATTGGCACTGTTGTCTCCCAATGTTCAAGCTCAGACGACAAAAATTATTGAGGTGCGTAATCCCGTGCACGTGCTCGCCGGAGGCAATGAGCCCTTCACAGTTCAGGCAGTCGTTTCCTTCCAAGATGCGCTGCCTAACTCTTCACTGGCGGTTCGCGTACTCGATATCGACTCGAAGCCTCAAAAGGTCGTGCCAGGAATCGTAACCACAGCCTCACCAGACCAATGCATAAACCAACCCGCTCTGCTCGCTTTCTGCGTAATCAAGTTGCACTCGTCATCCGGAACTGAAAACCTTGAGTTCAAGGTTGGCGGTATCCTCGGTGGCCAACCGCGCAGACTAGGAACTTGGAACCTTAACTTGACGGCAGTCCTTCTGGCCTCGAATAGTGCGCTGATAGCAAAATCTGCGAGCAGCGTCCCATTTGGAGTTGACCTGTCTCCGTTAAGTCTCACCGTGGACGTACCAACCCAAGTGAAATCAACAGTTGATGGAACCGAGCAGCGTCCGGGATCGGTCACAGTCGGAGTCCTTGCTGGTAACCACAACATATCCGTCCCTCTCATAGCTTATGTTGACAGCGGCAAGCGACTAAGGTTCGATCGCTGGTCAGACGGATTCACTGAACCGAATCGCACAGTCAATGTTCGGTCAGCGTCACACTTAGAGGCAGTATATGCTATTCAATATCGGTTGACGCTTACAGGCGAACAAGGAACCGCCACTGGTCAAGGATGGTACGACGCTGGTTCTACAGCAACGTTCTCCGTACCCCGAGTCGAACCGCTCAGCGGTTTCCTCGGATCGCTCGGCGGCAAACTGACATTTCAAAGCTGGTATGAGAACGGGAAATCAATAACAAACTCGCCCTCCGGCTCCATCGTCATGGACGAGGCACACACACTAACTGTGGTTTGGCAGCCAGATTACTTGATGCCAATTACGATCATCGTCATCCCCATAATAGTGATGGCTCTGATCCTAGCTCTGGCAATTCGAAAGCGGGCAGACTCTGGCAAAGCTGACAATGAAATTCGAGTCCCATCACTACCCAGAGCCCGGACACGACCACCAAGTAGAGCCCCCGCCAGAGCTCAAGCCTCCAGATCAAGGCGCTCGAAATCATCAATCCGAAGACGTCGACGCCAATGACGTCCGGATCCGCGGCCAAGGTTGCGCAGAACTATGACCAACGATTTGCTTTTTGAGTTCGCGCCGCAACAATAAGGCTGATCCAGAGGGTTGAATGTGACTGGCAGGGCAGTTGGGCTTATCGGGCTTGGCGTGATGGGACAGAACCTCGCGCTCAATTTCCAAAACCATGGCTACTCGATCGCCGTCTACAATAGGACCGAGCAGAAGACCAGAGACTTCATCGCGAATCACCCGGAGATTATGGGGACATACAGTTACTCAGACTTCCTGAACGCGCTTGACCGGCCACGCAAGATCTTCCTCATGGTGACGGCGGGCTCCGCTGTTGATGCAACGATCTCAAGGTTGGAACGCTTGCTCTCCCCTGCGGATGTGGTAATGGATGGAGGGAACTCGTTTTTCCAAGACACAGAACGGCGATCAGGTGAATTATCGAAACTTGGCGTTCACTATCTGGGTGTTGGAGTAAGCGGAGGCGAAGAAGGCGCGCTCAAAGGTCCATGCATTATGGTTGGAGGAGCCAAGGAAGGGTACGAGCAAGTCAAGGAGATGCTATCTCGAATTGCCGCACAAGCAGACGGTCCTTGCTGTCAACTCCTAGGACCGAGAGGCGCTGGTCATTACGTGAAGATGGTGCACAACGGAATCGAATACGCAATAATCCAAGTGATCGCTGAAGCGTACGATTTACTCATACGAGCAGCACGCATGAACGTCAGGAAGGTTCAGGCCGTATTTCAGGATTGGAACGAGGGAGATCTCAACTCATTCCTGATGGAGATTGCAGCAGAAGTTCTCAACAAATATGACCAAGAAACTAAGCGTCCACTTGTTTCAGTCATCCTTGATCGGGCGAAGCAGAAGGGTACTGGCAAATGGACATCACAGAACGCTATGGATCTGGGTGTACCAACGCCAACCATCGATGCGGCAGTGAGTTCTAGGAATCTATCGGGATTGAAGGATGAAAGAGTCAATGCGTCAAAGCTCTTGAAACCGCCGAAAAGCGCCAAGATTCAGCAGCCCAAGTTCGTGAGAATGCTGAGGGCCGCAGTTCAGGCGTCAATAATCGTTTCCTATGCACAGGGATTCCACCTCATGCGAGTGGCCTCCCAAGAGTACGGTTACAATATTCCATTCGCCGAGGTCGCCCGAATATGGAAAGGCGGCTGCATAATCCGAGCTAAAATCCTGAATCCGATAGACAAGGCTTGCCGAGCTAATAGTCGACTCGAGAATCTAATGGTCGACAAACAGTTCGCAAAGATGCTGACCGCTCTAGAGAAGGATTGGCGTCAACTGGTTAGAGCTGGGAAGGAACACGTGACTCCAATAGCTGCCATGAACGCCTCACTCGATTACTATGACGGATACAGAAGCACGGTCTTACCTGCAAATCTGATCCAAGCGCTACGAGATCGCTTCGGAGCTCACGGATACGAACGAACCGACAAACCAGGACAATTTCACACAAACTGGACAACATGATCTGACACGGACATAACATCCACCGCCATTGAGAAATCAGTAGTTCAAATTTGACCGCTCGCACCAGTCTACCACACACGAAAATCAAAGGTTCGAGTTTGGCGGTCCACCGGCCTGACTCTGCCTAAGCTTTTTATTGGCTCATTCTAAGCTCTTGTTGAGGACCTATGTTGAAGTTGTCTGTTAAGACGAAGGTGGATCCGTTGGAAGCATTGGACAGGGCCTCCAAATACTTTGAGGAGAAGGGCCTTACACTTATTGAAGCTACTGCGCATCTTCATGGTCGAGGAGGGTTTACTGAAATAAGAGTTTCTGGAGGCAAGCTGCTGGGTAAGGCTGAATATGATTCCAAGATTGTGTTGAATGACGTGACGAAGTATGTTGAAGACAGATTCGGCTTTAAAGCGGTCGAGTCTTCGCTGCATTTCCACGCTCGTGTTGGTTTCGTTGATGTGAGCGTGTCGAGCGAGAAACCTGCCGAAGTCACGTTTGAGACCATGGAGTATGAGTATCAGGTGAAAGAATTCGCCGGCAAGCTACCTAAAGCCTAGCTCTTAACATACCTAAGACCGTGTAGCTGACTGAGTAATCTCCCAACAAAGTTCGAGCTCAGTGTTCCAGCGGCGACGGCTTCGAGGACACACATATGAGCATCTAAATACGTCCTTGCCTAGCAGTGTTCACGAGATCGACCTATGGTCCAAACTGAACCTGAACCGCAGAAGAGTTTGAAGAGGCTAACGTGGCAATACGAAAACTGCCTCGCCTGTGTCTACTTCAGGCCAAACGATCCTATCAACGCTGACATAATGGAGCGAGGAGAGTGCATCCATCCAAAGCTGAAGATGTACAACCTCATAGTGTCAGGGCGTGATTGGTGCAACCTCTACAGCGAGATAAAGCAACAACAGATTGACTTTCTTCAAGAACAGGCAATGAAGGCAGAAGAATCTCCCAAACAATAGACAGAACCAGCTTGTATGGATATGACTACGTGCCATAACTGTGGCATCAACGAAGTGAGAGAGGAAGGCGATTGGTGCTGGGAGTGCATTAGGGATAGAGAAAGTCTCGACTAACTACTGAATCACATGTATGCGCGCATTACTAAAGCAGGGGATCTAGCGGCGTTTACAGCCCCAAGAACGCGCCCAATGAGAAAGCGCCAGCACCGAGAACCATCAATGTCACTGCAAGCAGAATGTATGCCACGTCAGTCTCATATGCTGATGCATTTTGTCCGATGAGATAAGGCGCTTTCATTTTAGTCCTCTTCAAGGCTATGTTTCCAATCATCTCTAGCGCAATGAAGAAAGCTACTACTGGGACCAGGAGGCCAAGGATCAGAGCTATGCCTCCAAAGAATTCGAGTACGATTACAACAACGGTAGCTGCTGCTGGAACGCCGAGGCTCCCAGTCCATTTGAGAGTCGCTTGTGGATTCTTCAGCTTCGGATAACCGTGCATTACGAGATTTGCTCCCACAACAACCCTCAGGAAGAATGCCAGATAGGGCGTGTACAAGACCAAGAAGAAGTCAAACACCATGAATCAACAATCAAGCCATAGAAGATTAGTTGCTTATTTACCTTAGCAGCCGCTGACACCTGTTGGAAGTGTGGTAACCTGTTACGTACCGCGAGGGCGGAATGTGCTGCACGAGATTGCCATAAGACCAAGTAAGCATGAGGCGATCAATCACACACATTAAGACGACGACGATTTGTTAGTTGGTCTAATGCGCATATGAGATTACTCCGAAGTTACCTTGGACGGATAGAATTAGTTGGTCATTTTCGTGTGTGTGCGCACCACCCTACCCCTCCCAAAAAAAGGGAAAAACTGGTTGACAATCCTTTGCCGAGGATTCTCGGTCAAAGAATCTACACTTGTGACCAGTTGGATCGTAGCGTGTTTCCTTTTACAATGACTCCTCTAGCTTTTTCTGATTCTTTCTTGAAACTATCGGGTATAAAGCTGGATGTATCCTGACGGAAAAATCGAATACATCTGCGGATGTCACCGTTTCCTAAACAAGCTACAATAATTCCAAGCACGAGGTTCCCGTTCGACCAAGTCTTCCGTGCGCTTTTCATGAGAAGTTTAATCGCGCTTATGACGTGGACCTGATGTTGACCAACCGTACGATTCAGCGGGAATCATCAAACCAACGTAGGCAAACAGCACTACAAATGCGCAATTACGAGGTTTGGCTGTTCACCTTGCGGGAATGGACGATTCGTCCATAATACATTATTAGCGGTACGACAAGTTGTTTTTTGATGCAAATGAACAATTCTAGAAATGTTGCAGTTCTACTGGCCATCTTGACGATTTCAATCGCGGGGATGTCTATCCCATCTGCTCAAGCGTATACATATCGGTGGTACAGGAGTACGCACTATTATTACTACAGTTCTAGCTATTTCCCGTACAGATACGTATTCTACGCTAATCCCTACTACTATTACGTTCAAGACACTGTTGGAAATCTACAATCCCAGGTTCAATCACTGCAATCTCAACTACAGACCTCTCAGTCTGAAAGAGATCAAGCTGTGGCTCAAGCACAACAACTAAGCGCGCAGATTGAATCACTGAACCAGCAGGTGAACGATCTGAAGACGCAGATGAACAATGTCAACACGCAGTACGCAGGTCAGGTCTCCGATCTGCAGAACAGTAACCAGGCATTGCAAGCCCAAGCCTCCAACTTGCAGAGCAGCAACCAGGCATTGCAAGCAAACCTTGACGCTCTGAGAACTCAGAACAACATTATGCTAGTCGTCCTCGCAATCCTTGGCGTCTGCGTCGTGGGCCTAGTTATTAGTCGCAGCGCACCACACTCATCTCGCTAGAAGGAAAGGCAACAATCATCTAATCCATGTACGATGCCGTACGCCACTCACCAAACAAACACATTTTTGAATTCGCAGGTAGCTTAACGCCACACTCTAGACAGAATACCGCATCTGCGTGGCTTGTCGACAAAGACGGCGACTGCAGTACAGGTTTCCCAATTGGGCGAGCATATAGTCGGTACTGCTAGGACTTTGTTGTTGTCGTCGTCGCGCACCAGCCTACCCACACACACAAAACTGGGTGGTAGAAATGGTTGAAGTAGGAGAGAACGATGAGAGAATTTGGATCGGTTCTAGTTCTTTAGATGCTTGCCTATCATTATGCGATCTGAGTGAATTTCATATCCTCTGGCCTTGAAGAAGTCAAGCGATTTCGTGTTCCACTGATATACCTGAGCGTTCACCATTTTGGCGCCTTTCTCGGATAATCGCCTCTCCAACTCGTCGATCATGGCGCTTGCGATTCCTCTCCGCTGATGGGCCGGTTCAACGGCTAGGTGGTTGATCCATCCTCGTCTACCATCCCATGCTCCCATCACAACTCCAACAATCGCATCTTCCTCTTCCGCGACTAAGAAAAGATCAGGATCCCGCTGCAGCTTCGCCTTAATGTCCTCAAGTTCGTCACCAGGACGCAGAACAAGTCCAGCATTCTTCCATAAGGTAATGACTCTACTGTAATCTTCAATTTCGAATTCACGAATCAACATGTCTTGAAATCCCACATGCTGCGTCTCTCAGCACCGTGTAACCAGGCAAGTCCGCCTCACATGTCGTGTCTCCTACGACTCTGTGTAATGGATGTGACATGGTCTCACATACTCACTTGCATTAATCGACGCATATACTGTTCGATGTTTCGTATAGGATTTGAGTCGCTATGCGAGCATCATCCTAAGGACCGTTTTCATGCGTGTGCTACCTATGGTGCGCGTACGCAGACGAGAAGTCGGAACTCACGTTCTGCGCCAAGAGTTAATTTTGAAGACATTGGTGAGAGAACCATGTGTGCCCGTACGAATTCTGGGCGTAACCGATCTTCAAAGAGTGTGGAATTCCAATTCCCGGTGGATGCTTTGGTGCCACAGCAGGTGATGCGGTGGAATCTGCAAACAAGCCTTATAGCGTTCTGTCGTTTGCTCTGGTGTTGCCTGCTTGGTATATTCGGAGAAGACTTCTTGAACAGACCTTCTGTTGCGCTTATTCCGGTTGGATCAACAAGAACGGCAGATGTGAAAAGAGATCTTGAGAGAGCAAAGGAAGTTCTAGGGGAGCTGGATGTCGAGCTTGCATGTTTCGATCCTGTTTCGGATTCTGAGCAGGCTCTGCATGTGGTCAGACAGGTGCGATATCGAGATGTTGATCTGCTCGTTATTCTTGCTCTTCATGGCCTTACCGCAGATATTCAAGTTGCTATTGCAGGCCAACTAGGAATCCCTACGATCGTCTGGATCTTGCCAGAGAGGCATTCATTATCGACATCAGCGAGCGCGGTTGGTGCACTGCGAGATCTCGGACACCACGTAATAGTAGCCTACGGACGGGCAGATGACAAAAACGTCGGAGACCGGATAGAGTTCGTCTCGAGATGTGCGTTTGCACAGAAACGAATGAGAGAGGCTAGGATCGGAGAGATCGGAGGCTTATATCCGGTTCTCGTCGCATCCAAATACCACGAGAACACCTTAACTAGAAAACTGGGACCCAAGATCATACACATATCCACTAACGAGATCAGATCATTCCTGAGAGCCGTCAAAGAAAGCGATCTTGAGGAGAATATTGGGGCGATTTCTGGGACATTCCGAGTGGATGTTGATAAAGAGACTTTCCGGAAAGCGGTCAAATTTCACCTAGCTCTCAAGGCGATAGCAGCCAAACACAAGCTGTCGGGAATCGCGCTCAACTGCTATGGTGAGTTGATAAGAGAATTTGAGAGCACGCCGTGCCTTGGTTTTGTTGGCGATAACTATTTGGTTGGTTGCGAGGGCGATGTGGTGGCCCTATCAATGCTTCTACTTTCAAAGTACCTTGTGGGGAGAGACGGTTTCCTAGCGGATCATTACACCATTACCGATGATGGAACACTCGTCTTAGTGAACTGTGCCGGAGCGGCGTCGTTGTCCTGCAGTAAGGAGACTACGATAGGCATCGGGGGTTCGACAGTGGATATGCCTATCCCCTTAGCATTCTGCAGACCGGTGATTCCTCGCATGAAAGTGACGCTGGGAAGAATCTATGGGAGAAAACTCGATGCAATGCATATTGCAACTGGCGAGGTTGTTTCGTGTAAGACTGAAGAGACAGTTTTACTTGGCATCAGGCTGAAGCAGAACATTCAGGAATTCCTTGACAAGATCTGCAACGCTCACTACATTGTGTTTCCAGGAGACGTTAGCCAGCAGCTCGCACTATTCTGCAATTGGAACCACATAAAAGTCGTCTAGAAAACCAAGCGTAACAATTTGAGATTAATGGCGGAGAGAGCCGAGCCAAGCTTAGTTGACCATAAAATTCGTGCGTGATACCCGTGATGCGCACGCACACACGAAATTGGTGGATACGAGTGCAGTTCCAGTATGTCAGCACGTCTCCACATCATTTCTGGCTCAGGGTTAAGTAATCAAACGGTTTCAGAGACTGTTCCTAATGAAAGGAGTGGGGAAAGGAGTTGCCGATATTCACCGCTGATCAATTGCGAGAGATATGCACCAGAATCTTCAGAGCTACGGGAGCGTCAAGGGAAGAGGCGGAGATCGTTACTAACAACTTGGTCACGGCGAATCTCTATGGTCACGACTCCCACGGCGTGATGCGGGTAAGAGGATACGTGCGAATGACACGAAAGATGTTAGGCAAAGACGACGCGATGGAACACTTGGGCAGCCCAGGAACCAAGCCTGGAGCTTCAATCAGAATTCTCAACGAAACATCAGCCACCGCTCTGCTTGACGGCAATTGGGGATTCGGCCAAGTGACCGTGAGAAGGGCTATGGAGATAGCTATGACGAAGGCTAGAGCCCACGGCATCGGAATGGTATCCGCACGGAACTGCAACCACATCGGCATGGTTGGCGAGTATACGGAGATGGCTGCGAGACAGAATATGATTGGGATTGCACTCTGCAACGCAGACAAGGAAGTCGCACCCTACGGCAGTATAGATCCTGTGTACGGCACAGACCCCATCTCGATTGCGATACCCACCAACGGTAGGCCAGTACTGCTGGATATGGCGACCAGCGTTGTCCCAAGCGGTAAGATATCTGACGCCATAACCAGAAACGAGAGCATACCGCTTGGATGGCTCATTGACAACGAAGGCCGGCCCACAACGAATCCCAATGATCTAGGTACAGGAGGCCCGCGATTTTCCTCCGACCGGAAGCCAAAGGCGAAGGGAGCGCTCTTGCCATTCGGCGGCTACAAGGCATCTGGTCTCACCCTGTGCATCGAACTCATGGGTGGGATGCTGTCCGGGGCTGGATGTGGTGTAGGGCTCAAAGGCGAAGGGGTACTCTTGATCGCGATCGACATCGGTAGGTTCACTCCTGTCGCAGATTTCAAGACAAAGGCAGAGAGTCTGATCAAGATTGTGAAGAATGGCCGGAAAGCCCCGGGAGTAGAGGAGATACTCGTTGCGGGAGAGCCCGAGTACAGGACGATGGAGGAACGTCTGAGGAAGGGCATAGAGGTGCCAGACACGACGTGGTCGGCCATTAAACAAACAGCCGAAGAACTCAACGTGAGCATCGAAGACATTGTCCAGAACACTTTCTAAGAACAATAAGGCACGCTTTACTTACATCGCTAACAGTCATTCGCGGCCATTACACTATGGAAATCATCCTATCGGTTGTTAGAAGAACAACGTGTCCGGCGACAGCATCTTCCGCGAACCGAATCCGCAAAAAGAATCAGCGGCATGCAAAGCGTGACTATTTATTTAGTTGGTGATCCTGAGGCAGAAGATCTATCTTCCTGAATTGCTTGACGAAGTCGGCGAGGTAGTCTGTGAGGATTTCTGGATATTTTTCACTCTTTTCACCGTTGGCCTCTGATGCGGGGAATCCTTCAGTTCCCATGGAGCCTTCAGAAAGAGATGCACGCTATGCCTCACGCATCGTCATTGAATGAGTTAAGTCGACTTGTGGCAAAATATCAGAAGCATTGCCGCGAAAAGAGAGAGCAGCACATCAACCAAGAAGGGTAGAGCGTAGGTTCTCGTGAGATCGTAGGCGTATCCGCCGAAGACTGGCCCAATAACCGATCCCACACCTGTTCCGATCGATAATATTCCAAAGATTACTCCGAAATGCATCGTCCCATAACTCTTTCTCAAGATGATGGGGATTTGAGGAACAGCACCACCCCACGCAACACCGAAGAGGAATGCCGAGAAGTAAACTGAAGCCAGAGTGGGAAAGCTCATCAACATTGATATTGAGACGGCTTGAAGTGAGAAATAGAGTGACAGCAAAATCTTGTCGTTCATTCTGTCTCCTAAGGCGCCTGATAACAGGCGGCCACATACACTACCCACCCCAACAATGGAGAGAGAGAAGACTGCTGCGCTGTAAGCGAGTTTCTGTGTGTCAAGATATGAAACGAGATGAGCGGTGAGATCCTGCCTCGCCCACCCCGCGCCAAACGCGTAAGATATGAGGAGCGATACGAAAAACCAAGTCTTGATACTGTAGAACGACCCGAAGTGTGAACTCGAACTTTTCGAGTCTTGATCCAGATGCGATGTCGGTGGATTCTTGATCAGAATTATGGCGAGAACCGTGATTCCCCACACAACGAGGGCGACGATTCCGTATGCTGCGCGCCATCCAAAGATGGTTATAGCTGTCCCTTCAATAGGAGCGAGGAACGTGGTGCCTATCCCGGACCCAAGAGCCACTAGGCTCACGGCCCAGTTCAGAGCACTTCCCTGCTTGAACCATCTTATCGTCATAGTGGAGGCAGGCACCCAAAGCCCGCCAGCCCCAAAGCCCCCTATTGCTCCAAAAGTTAAGTAGAGCTGCCAAACGGCTGAGACATGACTTGAAAGTGCCATTCCCAAACCTACAAGAAAAGCGCTGAAGCCCAAGACCAACCTAGTTGAGTACCGGTCTGCAAGCGTCCCCATCAGTAAACCAGAGATGCTCCAGAATATCCAGTAAGTGGAGTAAATGCCAGAAGTAAGTGCATTCGATGATCCAAACTCTCGAATTAATGAATCGAGAAAAACCCCAAAGGACAAAGTAACCCCATACAATACTGTCAGGCAGAAGCAACCGACCGCTACAATCCATCCGTAGTACGTTGACCTCAAAAAGAATCAATACTCGGCTCTCGTAGCCACGATAATCTGCTGCACGATTGATTATCACAATTGATTTTCGAATCCAGCGTGCTTGCAACATAACGCTAGAGAAGGCCTAGATTTCCGAAATCCTTGTGGTTTGACGTGTGCGCGCACCAGCTACCCACACACAAGAATTCACCAAACTAGCGGTTCACATCCGAATGGCCGCACCATTAATGGCACACACAAGAAACTCACCGTTTCAATTTCTGGTGCCCAACGAATCAGAAGTTCCAAATCCGGCTTAATCAATTACTCAAGGAACTTGCTATCTGCAATGGCTTCGTAGGCTAAGCGATCAATGAGTTCCTTTGTTGTGTCCTTTTTCCTCTGTATGATGAAGTAGCTCCAAGCATCTTTGAACCGCTGCAACACAATGTCCTTTCCCGGCTTCGGATAGTTCCAGATGAATGGGTTGCTTGACATGAGCTTCTCAACGAATTCCTGACGGTGACATCTTTATTTCTTGAGGGGTGCTGTGCCCTCGGCAAATAGCAACAGGTACATAGCAACCTTACCTAGGGGATAACTATCGTGTCCCGGCTCCACTTCGGTTATTGATCGACCTGAAACCTTCAGTGCTTCGGCCAGTTCAGTGTAGTAGGCTTGCCCAAGATGGTCTCGACTTCCCCAAATCCTGCATTGACGTGTTCGTCCATCTTCGATAGTGAAGCAGTCGTCAAGGATTTTGATTTCAGGCTTGTCACTCAAGAAAAGGATGCGAGCAAAGGCGAAACTGAGTGGAGTCTTACCATGCTTGCTTTCTCCAAGGAAACCGAAACCGTTCCAAGCGGCCTCTCCTTTCTTCCATATCACCATGTTTTCGTGAAACTCATATGACAACTTGGACGCCTTGCGGATATGACTACCGCATATCTGGTATAGACGTCTCCGCTTAAATCACTTGATTTCATTCAGTGGTGGTGCACACCATGAAGGGCACACACGTGAGAGAACGTGGTGTAAACCCGCTTCCCGCAAAGTCAAATATCATGGCGTGCATTGTGATTCTTCGGAGAGCCTAGTTTGGTGAATCACATGAGTCTTCAACAGTATTTTCAATCGATCATAGATCGATTGCAGAGTAGTGCTAACGTCAAGACGGTGTATGGTGACCCCATAACAGCCGAAGGGAAGACTGTCATCCCTGTGGCCAAGGTTGGATACTGCTTCGGAGTAGGTATCGGCCCAAGCCCATCAATCCTGAGAAGAGAGGGCGAGCAGCGAACGGAAGGAAAGGAGACTGGTGGAATGGGTGGGGGATTCCGCGCTAAGCCTTTAGGTGTTCTCGAAATAACCAAGGAAGAGACAAAGTTCATACCCATAGGCGAGACGAGGAAACTGGCGGGAGTGTTGCTCATCGGCCTCTTCTTGGGACTCCTGATAGCCGGCAAACGTTCACGCAAGTAATCCATGTGCGTGGCCACAATGGTGTGCACCATAGGTATCACACACCATGAACGACGACAGCCTAGTTGAATAGTTTCAGTATTCGGATGTGCCGAGTACTGAGAAACATGTTTGCTGGATTATCCATTCCACTAGTCACGTCTTCAAGAAAGCTTGAGATGTTGTATCAACCGGGAATTTCTATACCCTTTAACATCAGCTTTTCTGACAAGGCGCCATATCGCCTTTGAATGAATCCATGATGGAAGGCGACGAAAAGAACGTACGGGGGATATAAGACCATGGAGATCTGCAAAAGAATGAACAGGGAATCCAGTGAGAAACTGGTATGGAGTAGATTCGATATTCCAATAGCTCCTGTGATTAAGGGCAATACAGTGCCAACCCTGTTACCGGCCATATGAATCTCGCCGGTCTTCGGATTGTATATTCTGACTCCTAGATCGTCCAGCGCCCACACGATTGAGAGAAATACCGAAGTCAACGCGACTCCCATCAAGGTGAGTATTGAAAGAATGAACAGCCGAGCAAGAGATGTCCCAGTAGAGAACTCTAACAATGTAAGGAATCTCTCAGTAAGGATCAGGGAAATTCCAATTCCCTGCAAAGGTCTAATGAGCCATGCGGCAAGTCTGCTAAGCTCGTAATTTGTTGTTGAGGTCTTGACCAGCTGGCCAAGTAGCCTTGTCTTCTTCACCAGTTTCCCTGCAAAGTCTAGGCGCCTGGGCAAGATCAAGATTGGAGCCGTGAGGACTAGCGTTACTACTGCGAATTTCGTAGGGATGCCTATGATTGAACGAGTGAGGAAAAGGCCCTGGGGATGACTCGTGACTATGGAGATGATCAACGTGAGGATGAAGACGAATATGGCAGGTGCCACTGTGAGTCTCAAGCCCTTCAGGGTTCTCAAGAACTGACCTTTCACCCAAAACCAGCTCCGAATTGACACCGGACTTCCTCAACCCATCTTCCGCCCACCGCTTGACCATGCCGAATACTATGACTACATTGCGAGCATGGACCACAATAACGACGGAGCTCCCATGTCTCCAATTGGCAAGATCTACATTGTAAAAAGGACTCAACGCATGTCATGTCAGTCATGCGATCTGCTTGCTTTGTCTCTTCTTGCCGCAATCCTCTCACAAATTTGAACGATTTAGAAGAGGAATCGTAGATGTCGAATTAGCGAGCTGTAGTCTCCCATCGCGAGATACAGAAAAATAATGAGCAGAGGTAGTCGCTTCTCAAACTTCTCAATTCCGGGCCACATGAATATTCCCTTAGCCAGCTTTGCATGATATTTGCTGCAGCAGTAGCCAATAGTATCTGTCAAGGATCAATGCAAAGCATCCGTTCGCTTGAAGTTCTCGAATAATAGGCATTAACATGAAATTAACATGAAATGCATCCGGCCCGCACAGAGAACTGTCAACGAAGCGGCAGCCGACCAAATCGATCTTTACAAGATGAACGCGGGATATCTGAAGTGAGAGACGTTCTGACTCTAGTCGCGTATTGGAGCTAATTCACGACAAGAGGTTTGCTCATTATGTCCATTCCGACGCGCACTACGCGGCTTAGACTGTACACAAAAGCAAGCCTACATTGCCCTTGCATGAGGAAGCAGGTTTGAACGGAATTGATATTGAAACTAACGGGTCTCCTGCATTTTCGAGTCCGCCGCTAAATTGCTGTGAGTTCTACAAAGACTACGAGTCACCTACGTCGGAAATCAAGTCTGTAGATTGATTTTCGCTGAAGCGTCCCTTGTTCTTGATGCCCTCCATTGGTAGTTTCCAAAGTGCCATTCCTAGCTCGTTGTCGTCCATGGTGGTGTATGTGTGTGCGTGCGTACCATCAGGGGCGCGAGATCTAACAGGCTACTGGGAACTCTTGAAAGAGATCTTGTGAGGCTAAACTCATATGCTTCATCAAGAGGGTTTGCGTTCCGAACAGTGTTCGTATCTGGGTTATGGGATTATGTTGAGAATCAGAATGATGGAATCGAGCAATAGGTTACAGAAAGCAGAATAGTTGTCGTGCTTCGTGGTGGATCAGGGAATTTCGACCCTGAAGCTACCAAGTCGAGGCGCGGGTCTCTGAGTTAGTTCGCTAGTTCAGTGTCCCACTGGACCTATTGGTAAGACGACTCGTTTGTGTGATTCGTTCAGGACTTCTGCGAGTGATAGGTAGAAGGCTGAGAAACCGCAGAATATGCCTTCAATGCCTGCTATGAGTTGAAGTGAGGGAATGAAGCGAGCTGCTACGAGAAGGAAGAAGAGTATTGCGAGTGACATGAACACCGTTTGCAGCGCACGATTGGTTTTCAGTGTGCCGAAGAACATTATGAGCGTGAACAGGCCCCACATGAATAGGTACGCCGCCATCGACGCATTGTCGGGTGCCAAGTTTGGCTTCTCGAGTGGGAATTGGATGAGGTAGACGAGTGAGAGCCAGAACAGGCCGTAGGATGTGAAGGCGGTGGTTCCGAAGGTGTTTCCTTTCCTGAATTCCATTATGCCTGCGATTATCTGTGCTATTCCGCCGTAGAAGATTCCCATGGCTAGAATCATGCCGTTCATTCCGAAGAGACCTGCGTTATGGAGGTTGAGGAGGATTGTCGTCATCCCGAACCCCATCAATCCCAGTGGAGCGGGATTTCCGAACTCAGAAGCCTTGGTGCTCATGTTCACTCATGCCTCCTGTTGAGTTACTTGGATGATCCCTTGCTGATCTCTGCCTGAAGGTCAGCGTATGCGTTCTTCATCTCTGATACGCTCGTGTCGTCTTCAAGTGTCGTAATGTCGCCGATTGGTTTGCCTTCGACAACAGCCCGCACGACTCGTCTCATGATCTTCGCGCTGCGAGTCTTCGGTAATTTGCTGACAAAGTAAATCGCGTCCGGCACTGCGATGGGGCCGATAGTATTTCTCACGTGTTGCGACAATTCTTTCCTCAATTGCTCGGAGGGTTCGTGACCAGGTTTGAGCACAATGAATGCCACAGGTACTTCCATTTTCACTGGGTCAGATTTTCCGATAACAGCTGATTCTGCTACGGCTGGGTGGAAAATCAGTGCGTCCTCAAGTTCTATTGTTCCTAGCCTGTGGCCGGCAACCTTGAGAACCTCATCTGCCCTGCCCAGAAGCCAGAAGTAACCGTCGTCATCCTTCATCGCGTAATCCCCTGCATAGTAGATGCCTGGGAATCTGCTGTAGTAGACTTGCTTGAGCTTCTCAGCGTCGTTCCATAACGTCATCATTTGACCGGGCCACGGTCGCCTTATAACAAGGTAGCCCCTCTCACCCGCCTTCACGGGTTGCCCAGTCTCATCGAATACATCTGGCTCAACGCCCGCAATTGGCAGAGTCGCTGAACCAGCTTTCAATGGAATCTTAACCACGCCTGGTTGAGGGCTAATCAGGATTCCACCAGTCTCGGTCTGCCACCAAGTATCAACTATCTGAGTCTTCTCGCGCCCGATATTCTTGAAGTACCAGTACCATGCTTCCGGATTTATTGGCTCACCAACCGTGCCCAGTAATCGTAGGGAGGTTAGGTTGTGTTTCTGCGCCCACTGTTCACCGAATTTCATGTGCATTCTGATGGCGGTTGGGCTTGTGTAAATGATCGTGACCTTGTAATCTTCAACAAGCTTCCACCATCTGTCCGCCGCAGGATAATCAGGTGTGCCCTCGTACATCACTGAGGTGACGCCTGCGACAAGTGGGCCATACACTATGTACGTGTGACCGGTAATCCAGCCTATGTCCGCAGTGCACCAGTAAACGTCATTCTCCTTGACATCAAAGACCGCCTTCTGTGTGTAGTACGCATAGGTCATGTAGCCTCCTGTGCTGTGCGTAGTTCCCTTCGGCTTTCCAGTAGTTCCAGACGTGTACAGGATGAAGGCAGGGTGTGTTCCCTCAAGCTGTTCTGGTTCCACAAACTTCTCTGCGGATGCGATCAATTCGTGATACCAAAAGTCTCGACCTGAATTCATCGTTATCTCGTTATTAGCCCGCTTTACAACTATGACCTTCTCGATACCCGGTGCCTGCTTTATGGCCTCATCCACAATAGGTTTCAGCTGGATCGTCTTTCCTCTTCTGAAGGATCCGTCAGCCGTGATCACGATCTTGGATTGTGAATCGTTCGCTCTGTTCGCTACGGCTGAGGCTGTGAAACCAGCGAAGATGACGGTGTGAATGGCACCAAGCCTTACCGCGGCTAGCATGCTGATTGGAAGTTCGGGGATCATGGGAAGATAGATTGTGATCCTATCGCCCTTCTTCACGCCAAGCTTCTTGAGTGCGGAAGCGAACTTGTTTACTTCGACGTACAAATCATTGTACGTGAACTTGCGCCTCTCACCATTTTCGCCTTCCCAGTAGTACGCGATCTTGTTCTTTCTGGGACCAGACATGTGACGATCGAGCGCATTGTAGCACATGTTACTCTTCCATTTGGAGAACCATCTCCCGTAAGGAGGTTGGTCGAGAGTCTCAAAGACTTGGGGATTCTTCTTGTACCAGAATAGGTCGTTAGCGATCTTTCCCCAGAAAGAGTCTGGATCCTTGAGGCTCTCTTTATGAACTTCAATCAGCGTCTTCAATCCTGCTTTAGTCTCGGGAAATATCATAGTTGACGTAGGAAGAACTTCACGAAGACTCATAGTAAGGCACCATTACAAACTTATTCGAGGCCGAAACTCTGAGGCGAGTTCTTAACTGTTTAGTACGAATTCCATCTTCTGCATCCTGAAATTGGAATCCGGTTAGTTCACTGGAGCGATAGGAAATTTCGGTATGATAATGTTTGACCGACCGTTAGCTTTGAAGATGCTATTCTGTTAAGCTTCCTCTGAGTTCTCGTCTCAGGATCTTGCCGACAGATGTCTTTGGTAGTGACTCTTGGAATTCGACGATTCTCGGAGCCTTATAGGATGCCATTTTTTCTTTGCAAAAAACAGAAATTTCCTCCGCACCAATCTTGCCTCTATACTCCTCTCTGAGAACAACAAAGGCTTTCACCGCTTCACCACTTGCTTGATCTGGCACACCAATCACAGCTGCTTCTCTGACTGCGGGGTGTTCATACAGCACTTCCTCCACTTCTCTCGGCCAGACTTTCAATCCGGAGATGTTGATCATATCCTTCTTGCGATCAACTATACGGAAGTAACCGTCCGGATCCATGGTCGCGATGTCGCCCGTATGTAGCCACTCTCCTCTGAGCACCATCTTGCTTTCCGTAGGGTTATTCCAATAGCTCACCATAACTTGCGGACCACGAACAACAAGTTCTCCTGCTGTCTGGGGTGGAACCTCACGCTTGCCTTTTTCTAGGCCAACTATCTTTGCATCTGTATCTGAGATCGGTATTCCAATGGAACCCGTACGATTCTTTCTACGGTCGTCAAGTGGATTCACGTGAGTAACTGGGCTTGCTTCAGTGAGTCCATATCCCTCAACCAACCGGCCGCCAGTTAATTCCTCGAATTTTCGTTGAACCTCGACCGGAAGGCCGATTGCACCTGAAACGCACACCCGGATTGAGCGAAGGTTGTGCATCCGAACGTCGGGATGATTGAACAGCGAAATATACATGCCAGGTACTCCGCAGAAAATCGTTGGTTCATATTTGTCGATTGCCCGAAGGATTGCGTTAGTGTCTCTCGCGTCTGGAATGAGAATCATCGGTGACCAAGTGTAGATTGGCACGTTCATGGACGTGGTCATACCGTAAATGTGGAATAAGGGTAAAGCTGACAAGTGGACCTCAAGGCCTGGACGCATCTGCAACCATGTAGCGAATTGCGCCGCGTTGACAACTAGGTTGTAGTGCGTTAGCATGACGCCTTTAGGTGTGCCCGTAGTTCCTCCTGTATACTGAAGTAGGGCAAGGTCTGTCTTGGGTTTGATCTTGGCTGGTTCGAAAGGCTCTGTGCGAGTTGTCAATAGTGACTCCATGTCTAGTGCATCTGTATGGGGTTCTGGTTCCTTGTCATAGTGGGGCGACAGGTTGTTTAGCGCTAGGGCATTACCTTCTGTAACGATAATATGCTCGATTTTCGTTTTCTGTCGTATTAGCTGAACGTATCGATAGAGTTGATTCGAAGTTACGATGACCTTCGCTTCTGAGTCCGAAAGGATGATCCCAAGCTCTCGCTCTTTGTAGAGTGGACTGACCGTGACTGCTATGGCGCCAGTTTTCAGTATGCCATAGTAGGCTACAACAAATTGGGGGAGATTGGGAAGGTAGATTGCGACTCGGTCGTTCTTTCTGACTTTGAGAATCCGTAATGAATCTCCAAACCGATTCGTGAGTTCATCAAGATCTTTGAACGTCAGACCTGTGTCATGATAGTAGATGGCAGTCTTCTCAGTTGCTTCTTCGGCTGATCTTTCGAGGACCTCTCCAAGAGAAATTTCAGGGTACTCTATGGTTTGCGGTACGTACCGAGGCCAATTTTTCAGCCAAGGCTTCTCCAAGGTACCTTCACGTAGGTATCGAGAGCTGAACGTTATTTAATGATCAGTTTTCCAGTGAGATGAACGTGGCAACGCTTACCCGAAACAAATCGGCGGTTGCACAGAACTAGTGTCGATGACTTGTTGCCGAAATCTCGACTATTCCAAAAGAGTTTCTCATTTGAGCTTTGTCTTTCTTGAGTTCTGCCTTTAAGGATAGGATAGCAGACGCCATCATTGATAGTCAATGACCGAACGGGTCAAGATTTCTTCTGGGACCAAATGGGAGCCCATAGTCGGATACTCGCGAGCCGTAAGAGTGGGAAAGATCGTCCATGTCTCAGGAACGACTGCTACGGATTCGCAAGGCAACTTAGTGGGCATTGAAGATGCTGAATCTCAAACAATTCAGGCCCTTACTAACATCAAGAACGCTCTGGAGTCTGTTGGCGCAAAATTAGAAGACGTGGTCCGCACTAGGATTTATGTGGCTGATATTGAGCGGTGGGAAGAGATCGGCAGAGCGCATGGTAAGTTCTTCGGCGACATAAGACCGACGACAACGATGGTCGAAGTCAAACGACTCATTAGTCCAGAGATGCTCGTAGAGATCGAGGTTGAAGCGATATTGAATTAAGACGCGCTGATTAATATCCACGTTTTGATTGGGCGGCAGTCATGAAAGCGCTTGGCGCTGTTAGACTTGGAGATGTTTTCAACCCGATATACACTGTGACCAAGAACGGAACGCTCGACTTCAAGATGCTGTTGGACGGAGAATGGGTATCGCTAGAGCAGCGAATTGAAGTTCGGAGCCCAATAGATGGCAGCTTGGTTGCAACTGTTCCAAGCTCATCTGAACTAGAAGCAGAGAAGGCCGTGGAATCTTCCTACGCGAATAGGAGTTTGATACGAATGATTCCCGCTGTGAAGAAGATCGATATATTCCAGCATGCCCGCGAGCTACTCTTACAGAATATCGATTCGTTCGCGACCATCCTCACGCTAGAGGCGGGAAAACCGAGGTCAAATGCTGAAGGGGAAGTCAAGGCCACCGCAGAGCGCTTGAAATTGACACCCGATGAGTATGGGAAGATACGGGGCGAACACATTCCAGGAGACTGGTCCGAGGAGACGATAGGAACTTCCGCAGATGTTCTCAGAGAACCGCTGGGTGTAGTGCTGGCAATTGCTCCATTCAACTATCCACTATACATCACCGCAACTAAAGTCATCCCAGCCCTTTTGGCAGGCAATTCAGTGGTCGTGAAGACTTCGAGCAAGGATCCACTTTCCTTCCTGATGTTTGGGCGACTTCTAGAAGTTGCTGGAATCCCGAAAGGTACCCTGAATATTATCACGGCAAGAGGTCCGATCGGCGAGTACTTAGTAGTGCATGATAAGGTGAACATGTTTACTTTCACGGGGAGCACGGAAGTCGGTAAGAAACTCGCTCAGCTGGCGGGCTTGAAGACAATGCATATGGAGTTGGGAGGGAAAGGCTGCGCAATCGTGCTAGCGGACGCGGACTTGGAACTTGCAGCAAGCGAAACCGTCAAGGGTGCCTTGGGCTATAGTGGTCAAAGATGTGATGCCGTAAGTCGCGTCTTCGTTGAGGAGACCATCGTAGAATCGTTTGTCAAGAGGGTTCTCAAGGAAGTTGAGACTTACAAGGTAGGTGACCCACGGGATCCATCAGTGAAACTGGGACCGTTGATCGATCACAATGCGGTGGAACGTGTTCACGCACTTGTTTTGGACGCCGTAGAGAAAGGTGCTAATTTGCTTCTGGGAGGAAGGCATGAAGGGAACTACTACTACCCGACCGTACTGGACAACGTTCCAGCAGACGCCAAGATCATGTGGGATGAGACCTTCGGTCCAGTAATTCCGATAAAGCACGTAAGAGATGTGGATGAGGCAATTGAGTTGGCGAACAAATCGCGGTATGGCCTAGATTCATGCGTCTTCACAAACAGCATCAACCTGGCCCGGAAAGTTGCCAAACGACTCGAGGAAGGTGAGGTTACTGTTAACGCAGCTCCACGACACGGAGTCGGTTACTATCCCTTCGGAGGCAACAAGGATTCAGGCATTGGACGAGAAGGAATAGGGTACAGCATCGAAGAAATGACGAGACTCAAAACAATTGTCTACAACTGGAAGCCAGCAAAGGTCTGGACCGATCTGATGAAGGATTCAAGCTGAACGCGAGTTGCGTATCATTATTCCTAAGTCTCTTTTGGCACGCGTAATATTCAGCTTTGGCGTGATCCGCACGATGCCCAGTCGCACGCGAAAGTTTCCACGACGGCCGTAGGTTGTCATTGTTTTGCTGGACCAGGTTTGACAGCGTTTTTATCTATATAATTCGCACGACTCGAGAGAGTGTCTATAGATTCCATGAGCGTGATTCTTTACCGGATTCATGTCAATTTCCTTCCGCCGAAAACCGCAGTCGTATTTGTGTGCGATAGTGGATATGGAAAAGACAACGGGAAACGTCTGCCCAAGATGTGGATCACGAAGTCTCAACATATACCATGAAGATGGAGTCGATTTGCAGCTTGGTGCTCTGTGTGATTATTGCGGCCTCAAGGGCGTCTTCATGAACGGAAGACTGCTTCCTCTGGCAATTGCGTGACAAATGTGGCCCATGGGTGCGGAGTTTGGTCTGCAAATCCTTTAGGAAGGGCATAATGGTTTTCCAGTGTGAATACTGCGGATTCGGCTATGTCGACCTCGGCATTGCAGAAGTTTGTGAAGAATTCTGCGACCGCAATGAAAGCTGCTCACACGAGATTTCTCGGAAAGCCGCATACGTACTTACGATTCGAGTCATACCAGTCTCGGCTTGAGACGTGGCCATTAATCGTTAGACAGTGATTAAGAAGCCGGGCAGTCCACTAACTCGCTGTCGGTTCTGTTACTGTCCTTTAGCCATTTGGTGTATGGATTTGTCTATCGTTAGATTCAGCACAACCTCGGCTACATCTGTGGCGTATTCACCGAATCTCCTGAGGCTTTCCGCGATTAGAGTAATGGCCGACAGTTCATTCGCAGCCATCTTTTCCTTGAGCAGGCGTTCAACTAGTTTCGTTTCAAGTGCGGTTACTCTTTCTTTCTCCAAGAGCGCGCTCTCGGCTAGGTCATAGTCGCGTGTGTGAAGTGCACGTAGTGCTGTTTCCATCATTTTGTATGTGAATTGAGCAAGTGCATTAGTGTCTTTAGCTAGGACGGGTTCCAGTGGCTTATTTAGAATTAGTGAACCTTGGGCCACTCTGGAGGCGTGGTCTCCAGAACGTTCGACGCTTTTTGTGATTATTCTGTACCCGAGGCATTCTACTGCAGTACTCAAGCCGACCCTTTCCAGTAACGGTTGATGCTGGACAGCCCATTTCAGCTGCCTGATGATGTAGAGGCTGAATCTGTCAATCTCGTCATCAGTCTTTATGACCTGCAAGGCCAGCTCCCTATCGCCATTAACGAGTGCTGTGACAGCATCCTGCTGCATCGAGCTCATTATCGAACTCATCCGCCGTAACGCATCAGGGACGAGAAGTTGAGGATAGTTCAGCAATACTTGGAGAGTTGCGCTTCGCGATGATTCTGTGACCATTTCGGTGCCCACGAGCTTCTGCCGCGCGACGTCTCTTATGCTGTCTCTGACGGATGATGGAAGGCTTCCTGTTTTTGAACTGATCTCGATGGTCGAGTAACCGATCACGTAGAGTGAGATTATCTTGCGGGTGACGGCCTGAGGATCAGCTTCTGGAGAAACAATGAACTCGCATTTTCCTCTCTCGTCCTCGAATTTTCCCCCGTCAAAAGGCGTAAGCAATAGGCCGCGATTCTGCTGTCTCCTGAACTCGATTCTGCCACCTTTCTTCAGGCCAGCCGCTTCAACCCAATGCTTAGGAATCGAGACGATATATGATCCGCGTCCAGTAAGCTGAACACGGCGAATATACTGATCCTCGCTGGCTTCCTCGGTGCCTTTCACAGTTTTCATGGTACTCATATAGATGAGCCCGTACATTATGTTAATTTTTCGCTGTTACTATATCTTGCTCCCAGTTACGATGTAAATGACAGAGTCCCCTATGTAGCATGCATGATCGGCGATCCGTTCGAGATATCTCAGGACGAGAGTTGACGCGAGAGCACATTTGATGGGAATTGGTTTTCCTTGCGATACCTGCTTCATGTAGCCTAAGTAGGCTCTGTCAACTTGATCGTCATCTTGTCGAAGCGACCTAGCAAGCTTCATGTCTCTAGCTTTGAAGGATTGTATACTGGTCTGAATCATTTGAGCAACTTTAGTGCTCAGTTCCTCCACGACCGATTTGTCGCATTCAGGAAGATCGCCGTATATTTCCAGTACTTGGGCGATGTCGAAGGCGTACCTGCCGAAACGTGAAAAACCGTAGGAAATTTCGAGGCATGACTTGATGAAGCGAAGGTCTGTCGCGACAGGCTGATATCTGGCTAGAAGTTCAACTGCTAGCTCGTCAACCTCATTGGCGAGCATTGAGAGTTGGTGGGCGCGGTCTAAAGCCTCTTTTGTAATACGCTGTCCCTTTGCGTAGGCTTGTATCGCTTTCATTACAGAGTCTTGAGCAAGGTTACCCATGTCGCTTATTGCGTTCGATAGTCGTTCCAGTCCCATGTCCATAAGGCGTGGCAATCGCGTTCAACCAAACTTTCCGCTAATGTAGCGTTCGGTGAGCTCGTTGCGTGGGTTTGAAAATACTTGCTGTGTTGAACCATATTCAATGAGCTTTCCAAGGTATAGGAATCCGGTCATGTCGGAGATTCTTGCGGCTTGCTGCATATTATGGGTTACAGTAATGACTGTATAGTTCTCTTTGAGTTTTGTAATCAGCTCCTCTATTTTTGCTGTTGCAACCGGATCCAAAGCTGAGCATGGTTCATCCATTAAGATTACTTCCGGTTCGATGGCAAGCGCTCGCGCAATACATAGCCGCTGCTGCTGACCTCCAGAGAGGCTAGCGCCTGATTCATTGAGTCGGTCTCCTATTTCGTCCAGCAAGAATGCCTTCCGCAGATTCTCCTCAACCTTAGTCGCTATCAGCTTCCGATCCTTTACCCCATTCAGACGAAGTCCAGCAGCTACATTGTCAAACACGGACATCGTTGGAAAAGGATTCGGTCTTTGGAAGACCATCCCCACTCGGCGTCGTACAGAAACTGGATCCGCATTAGGGGACAGGATATCTTCGTCATCCAACATAACTCGGCCGGACACCCAAGCACTCGGTATAACCTCATGCATTCTGTTGAGGCACCTAATGAAAGTGGACTTTCCGCATCCGGATGGTCCAATTATCGCGGTGACCGCGTTCTCTTTGAACCTTATCGAAATCTTTTCGAGCACTGTTTTCTTTCCGAAACCCGCGCTTAGATCTTCCACTATGAGTTTTTCGTTCAAGTCCTCTATGCATCCTCCGTTCGCGGGTACGGCCTTTCTAACAAGCTCCAACAGTGTATTTGAACTCGTCATGTGGGCGTCGTATAGGCTCAAGTCAGGAGACTAGTTGAATGTGAGTTGCGTGATTCATATAGACGCACATGCTCTCACGTCCTCTCCATGGTATTTCACTAAATATCAGATGCTTAGCACAGGGCGGCACGGTGATGAATATGTCGAACCAAACAACGAAGCGAAACATGGGTCGGTTTGTGATTATTGCTGTTATTATTGTGGCAGTGATTGCGGGCGGCCTTGGATACACTATGCTGAATCCCTCAGGTACTCGATCTGGTTCTGGAACCAGTATGATGGCAACTTCAGCAAATCCTGCGCAAATGACGAGTGCAAAGCAACCAGCTATTGCTGTGTCACTTCTCGGAGCAGGAGCTACTTTTCCTGCTCCATTGATTCAGAGGTGGACTGTGGAATATAACAAGCTCAACCCGTCGGTGACGATTAACTACAACGCTATCGGGAGCGGAGGAGGAATTCAACAAATTACCCAAAAGACAGTTGACTTCGGCGCATCAGACGCACCTCTGACAGACAGCCAGTTTGCGGCTGCCTCCGGACTGGTCCTCTTTCCAGAGACCCTCGGTGGAGTAGCAGTCACATACAATCTCCAATCCTTAGGCATCTCAAACAGCACAACACTTCGCTTTACTGGACAGGTGATAGTTGGAATCTACACGGGTAGTATTACTAAGTGGAATGATCCAGCCGTACAGGCGCTCAATCCGGGCGTGCAACTGCCAAGCAATCAAATCACTGTAGTACACAGATCGGACGGTAGTGGAACAACTTACGCCTTCACGGACTTCCTTTCCCGCGTAAGTCCGACTTGGGCTAATGCAGTAGGATACAGCACCTCAGTAACGTGGCCCGTCGATAAGAGTGGAACCGGTGTGGGTGCATCGGGCAACGCTGGAGTAGCAGGAACTGTAGCTAACACGCCAGGAGCAATTGGGTACGTCGATGTCATTTATGCCATAAGCAACCATCTTGGCGTAGGGTCTGTTCAGAATGTCGCCGGCAATTTCGTGATTCCAACGCTGCAAACAATCCTGTGGGCAGCTGGAAACGCTACGGGCACGCCAAACCCAACGGATCTACGTCTGCATATAGTCAACGCTCAGGG
>Ga0315282_10001458_pt1 | contig 44571 bp, 45 predicted proteins | sample YL17G07_20_MG_FD_203693 | JGI IMG/M metagenome (GOLD analysis project Ga0315282, IMG submission 203693) | Sediment microbial communities from Yellowstone Lake, YNP, Wyoming, USA - YL17G07_20 | ecosystem: Environmental > Aquatic > Freshwater > Lake > Sediment | place: USA: Wyoming | collected... | reverse complement strand
GCATTCGCCCGAATCACCCTTTCATAATAAACAATCGCCTTCTCATATATTCCCCTTCGGTAAAAGAGGCCCCCAAGGTTCAAGAAAACAGGGATGCTGTTCGGATCACCCTTTAGAATTTCCTCACAGACCCTGATGGCGTTCTCCAACAGATTCGCCCGGTCATAGGCATTGGCCTTCCCAAAGAGATAATTGGTCCGGATCTCTTCTAAGGAGATCTCTTCAAAAATCATGTCCTTGATAAAAGACCAAAGGACGGGCACCATATGGAAGAGATATCGGAGTAGTCTTAAACTCACCCATTCCTCCTGAAAAACGTGCTATTGCCGACAATGGACAAATTCCAATCACCAATTTCCAAACTCCAAATAAATCCCAATTATTCAATAATCAAACGTTTTGGTCATTGAAATTTGAATATTGGTTATTATTTGATGATTGGTGCTTGGTTATTGGTGCTTCTTAACCATTATACATTAAAACGAAAATGGACAATATCTCCGTCCTGGATGAGATAGTCCTTCCCTTCAGATCGGAGCAGTCCTTTTTCTCTTGCCCCATGCTCCGAGCCACAGGCAATAAAATCTTTGAAAGAAACAACCTCCGCACGGATAAATCCCCTCTCCATGTCGCTGTGGATCTTTCCAGCCGCTTTAGGCGCTGGCGTTCCCTTTGGAACGGTCCAGGCCCTCAATTCCAAACTGACCGTTGTATAGAAAGTGACGAGTGCAAGAATCTCATAACCCACCTGAATCAATCGTTCAAGGCTCGACCCCTCCAGACCCAGTTCTTTTCTAAACTCCTCCCTTTCCTCTTCCTTCAATTCTGAAATTTCTGCCTCCAGGTCTCCGCAGATCACCACCATCCTGCTTTTTTCCCTCTCGGCCCATTTCATCATTGCTTTCAAACAGGCTCCTTCTCCTCTCAACTCTCCCTGATCCACATTAACCACGTAGAAGATCGGTTTTGAAGTGAGAAGATGAATATCCTGGAAGATGGCTTCCCGTTCACCGGTCAGGCGAAGGGGTCCTGCCATTTTCCCCTGATTCAGAATCGCGTGGACCTCCTGACAGACCTCCAATTCAGCACCTGCCTCCTTAGAACCGACGCGGTGCATTTTTTCCGCTTTCGCCATTCTTTTGTCGAGGGTCTGGAGATCCGCTAAAATCAATTCGGTATTAATCACCTCAATATCCCTGACCGGATCAAGGGAACCGAAGTCATGCGCCACGTTCTTATTATTAAAACATCGAACGGTGTGGGCGATGGCATCCACATTTCTAATGTGATCCAGAAATTGGTTTCCCAGGCCTTCCCCTTGACTCGCCCCCTTCACCAGCCCGGCAATATCGAAGAACTCAAGCGTAGTGGGAATCATTTTTTTGGGATGGATCAGTTTTGCAATACCCTCTAGCCGCTTATCTGGAACAGGGACGATGCCAATATTGGGCTCGATCGTACAGAAGCGGTAACTTGCCACCTCTGCTGCCGCCGCCGTGAGGGCGTTAAAGATCGTCGATTTCCCAACATTCGGAAGACCGATGATCCCACAGCGAAATCCCATTTATCCCCCCTATGGAAAGCTAAGCCCAAAGGGCATAGAGCATGGCGATTATCAATAATAAATATACTTTATATGTAATCCCCCCTCACCCCCCTTTAGCAAAAGGGGGAATAGGGGGATTTGAAACACACCTTTTGTGTCAGATTTGTTGGGTTCAAAATATGAACTTTTTTTGAGGTAGATTTATTCAGTAATATTTGTATAATAAAAAAGGAAGAAAATAAAGCCTCTTAATATTTAGGGAGTATCCATGAAGCAGCAGAATCGGATCATGGTGGAAACCGCCTGCTCGATTGCCAAGAAAACTCGGGCGGAAGGGGTGTTGCTTTACGCCGATGTGTTTGAAGATTATGTCGCCCTGGCAAAGATCGGACAGGAGAAGGGTGTTGAACTGATTCTTGCCATCAAGGATGATTCCTCTTTTAAAGAAGCACGATCGATCTTTAAGAAAGTGCTGAGGATCCCAGATGTTCCTCTTGGTCGTATCAATCAAATCAAGATGGCGGTCATCCAGGCCCTTTCCAAAGGCCTGGTTAAGGAAGGAGACAAATGGGTCTGTCTTTCAGGGATCCCTCAATCCAAAGCCCTTGACAATCTTCTCATCCTCGAATTTGGAAAAGAGTTCGAAATCATCTCCTCCTCTGACTTACCGGTCCTTTCCGAGATCGTACGGCCAGAAGTTTTCGAAACGGCCCTGAACCTTGCCCTGGATCTCTCCGCCGAAGGAAAGGAGGGGAGGAAACCTGTGGGGACTATCTTCGTCCTGGGGAGGCATGAAGAGGTTCTCCGATTCTCACACCCCATGGTCATCAACCCATTTCAAGGGTATCCTGAAGAGGAACGAAACATATTAGATCCTCGGCTGAAAGAAACAGTTAAAGAATTCTCCTCCATCGATGGAGCCTTTATCTTCCGGGAGGACGGGGTCATTATGGCAGCGGGTCGCCACCTCGATGCCTCCGGAGAAAGCATTGAAATTCCTTTAGGACTTGGGAGCCGTCACAGGGCCGCAGCAGGAATCACCCACCTGACTGATGCCCTTGCGATTGTGATCTCCGAAGGGACAGGAGGGGTGCGTATCTTTCACCATGGCAAGATTTTCATGGAGATTGAAAAGGGGGAATAAAAAACATTGGAATAATGGAACGATGGAATAATGGGTAAGAAAAGATAAGAAATGTTTCAGTCTCTTAAACCCAATATTCCGTTATGCCGTCTCTCTAGCTTTCGGGCTGCGCCCGCTAAATGTTTGTCATCTTTTCTTCTGGTATCGATTCATCGCTGCCTCAAGTCCTTCCGAGAGCATCACCACCAGCGCTTCTGCAGCCCTCGAGCGGATTTCGCTTAAATGAGGTCGCTGGGTTTCGTCAAAGTCGTACAAGACATATTCGGCAACCTCCATTCCCCGGGGAGGTCTGCCGACGCCCACCTTCAGCCTCAGGAATGTATTTCCACCCATCGCCTCAATAATGGAACGCACCCCCTGATGTCCACCATCTCCTCCACGCCGTTTAAACCGGAGCCTTCCAAAAGAAAGATCTAAATCATCGTGAACAACGATCAAATCTTCCATGCCGACTTTGAAAAAGTCGACGATTCTCCGCACGGCCTCGCCGCTCCGATTCATGAAGGTCATAGGTTTGGCGAGTACGACTTCTTGCGAATCGATCTTTCCTGTTCCGTAAAAGGCCTTGAGACGTTTCTTTGAGATGGGAATCTGGTTGTTTTCGGCGAGTCGGTCCGCCACCTGAAATCCAATATTATGTCGATTCCCTTGGTAGCGAACTCCGGGGTTTCCCAGACCTACAATGACTTTCACACTCGATTATTTTTCCTCCTTTTCCTCCTTCTCCTCTTCCTTCTCTTTCTCTTTCACCTCTTCCCCTTCAGCCGCTTCGGCAACCACTGCTTCCACCACCTTCTCCTCCACCGCAGGTGGGACAACCGTGGCGATGGTAACGTTGGAGTCGACCAGGATCTTGAATTTCCCTGCCTGAATATCCTTCACATGAATCGAATCACCAATATTGAGGAAACTGACATCCACATCGATGCTCTTTGGAATATCTCCGGGAAGGGACTGAACCTCAATCACCCTTCGGACCTGTTCGAGAATGCCTCCCATCTTCGTCCCTTCAGGTTTCCCAATCAGATGGATGGGCACCTCCACCGTGACCATCGTATCCATGGCTACCTCGTAAAAATCGGTGTGGATCATCTTCATTTGAATGGGATCGATCTGGATATCCTTCACCATCACGACTTTCCGGTCTGTCTTGGCATCTTTGATGATATGCAGGTCGATCAGAACATTCTCCCCTGCCTCGGTTTTAAGGGTTTTCACCAATTCCTTGGAATCGACGACCAGAGGGATCGTCTTGCTCTTGGGACCGTAGAAAATAGCCGGGATCAGGCCTTTTGCTCTGAGCTTCCGAACCTTTCCTTTTCCGGTTTCTTCACGAATCTCTGCTCTCAAAACGGGTCTTTCCATACGTCACTCCTTTGTGTGATGAACCTAAAATACTAATCCCCCTCAGCCCCCCTTTAGTAAAGCCTGCCTGCCGGCAGGCAGGGGGGATTTACGGGGATTTTTATATTTAAACAAACAAGTCACTCACCGATTCATCCTCATAGATCCTTCGGATGGCCTCGGCCAAAAGACTTGAGATCGAAAGGATTTTGATCTTGGGACAGGTCTTAGCCTCGCTCTTGAGAGGAATGGTATCCGTCACGATCATCTCCTCGATGGGAGAGTCCATGATCACCTCTATCGCCCGGCCGGAAAGGACCGGATGGGTGCAACAGGCATGAACTTCCTTGGCCCCTTTTTCCATGAGGGCATAGGCTCCTCGTACTAAGGTCCCACCCGTATCCACCATATCGTCGACCAGAACCGCGGTCATTCCGCTCACATCTCCGATGATATTCATGACCTGCGCAACATTGGGGGAATCTCTCCGCTTGTCAATAATGGCTAACGATGCATTGAGTCGTTTGGCATAGGCTCGAGCCCTCTCCACACCTCCCGCATCAGGGGATACAATGACCACATCATTCTTTATCTTCTTCAGATAATCGAGGATGACGGGTGCGGCAAAAAGATGGTCCACTGGAATATTAAAAAAACCCTGAATCTGGCCGGCATGAAGGTCAACGGCTAGGATTCGAGACGCCCCTGCTGTAGTGATCAGGTCGGCCACCAATTTTGCGGAAATCGGAGCCCGGGGGGACACCTTGCGATCCTGTCTCGCATATCCGTAGTAAGGCAGAACTGCAGTGATTCTTCTTGCCGAAGCCCTTTTCACGGCATCGATCAGGATCAGAAGTTCCATCAGATTGTTATTGACAGGGTCACAGATCGACTGGATGGCAAAGACATCCATCCCCCGAACACTCTCATCGATCTCGACATTGATCTCCCCATCACTGAAATTCTTTACGATGGATTTTCCAATCGTGGTCTTCAGCCTTTCAGCAATCTTTCGGACCAATTCGATATTCGAATTGCCGGTGAAGATCCGCAACCAACTGAAATCGTTTCCTGTCCCCATCCTCCTCTTGGCCATGAGAACCTCTCCCGAACGCCCCTCACCCTTCCCCTCTCCCCTGTGGGGAGAGGGAGGGGGTGAGGGGATTGGCTGGGGTGGGAGGATTCGAACCTCCGAGTACAGGTTCCAAAGACCTGTGTCTTACCGCTTGACGACACCCCAATCTTTAATTCCAAAAATCCGAAATACGAAATTCCTGCCTACCGGCAGGCAGGCGAAATCCCTGTCTGCGGCCGGCAGGTGAATATCGAAACTCGAATAAATACTCATGGCTGTACAGCCACCCTCAAACCATGGAAATCAATAATCCCCCCTCCCCCCCTTTAGAAAAGTGGGGGGAACTTCTCCTCCCTTTGGTAAAGGGAAGTGGGGAGGGATTTAGGAAGGTTGTTTCAAACAGCAAAGGTGATACACCTTTATTAATCCTTAAGGTAACTTATTTTTCTGGATTTCTTTATTATACCCTTCTAACACTTTGGATTCAATCATCTGTCGGGTTTCGTTGTTAAGAGGGTGAGCGGTATCTCTGTACGTTCCATCTTTCCTCTTCTTGCTTGGCATCGCAACAAATAATCCATTATTCCCACTGATCACTTTCAGGTCCCTGACAACGAAACAATTATCAAAAGTAATTGCCACATAGGCTTTCAGCCGCTCCTCTTGCACGGGAAATATTCTCACTTCCGTCACTTCCATAAGACCCCCTTGCCCCGTACCTCACATGGTACAGGGCTTGCCCTGTATCTAGCATGGTTCAAGGCTTGCCATGCATTTGACACGGTGCATGGCTTCATCCGGATTGGTTCTATTTCTCCGATGTCTCACCATGGCCTACTTCATCGTGTTAGGTGGGAAGGCTGTGTGTCTTTAGGATGATCCAACCTCTCCTTCTGACCTTATCCTCCAATTTCTTAAACGCCTTCTCAGCCTCCCGTTTTCGTGAAAAAACCCCAAACACAGTAGGACCGCTCCCTGTCATCAGGGCACCCAAAGCCCCGGCAGAGAGGAGCATCTTTTTCATCCCCTCAATCTGGGGGTATTTATGGGAAACCACCCCTTCCAGGTCGTTCCAAAGAAGACCCGAAATCCCTTCAGGGGTTTCCACAAACCCTTGGAGATTAAAATGAAAATGCCTTTTTGTCAATATGAAATTTCGGTAGGCCCAGCGGGTTGAAACCTCAAAATTTGGGTTGATGAGAACATACCACAAATCCGGAAGTCCTATTTTTTTCAGCTTTTCCCCTATCCCCGCAGCAACGGCAGCCCCATCCAAAAAAAAGAAAGGAACATCTGCACCAATGCCTAACCCCATTTTCATCAACTCTTTCGTGGGGAGCCCTATCTCTAAGAGTTGGTTCAAGGCCTTCAGTGTTGTAGCCGCATTGCTGCTTCCGCCCCCCAGCCCTGCTCCCAGAGGAATCTCTTTTCTAATATCGACGTGGAGCCCACCCTTATACTCCGATTTTTTCAAAATCATCTGAGCAGCTCGGTAGACCAGGTTCTTCTTCCCCAACGGAAGATCAGGATGGTCAGTTGTAATGGAAATCCCTTTTTCCTTTTCTAACGAGACATACAGAGTGTCAGAGAGACTGATCTTCTGCATGAGCGTCCTCAACTCATGGTACCCGTCTTCTCTTCTCCTCAGGATTTCCAATCTGAGATTAACCTTGGCTGGAGATTTTAATCGGAGTGCTTTGACCATGATCATCTTAACTAAAGGGTTCAAGGATTATAGGATTCAAGGGGTCAAGGGGACTAACTGGAAAAGAAAACCTATGCAAACGTCAATAACGTGCACTTGAACCCTAGATCCCTGGCCCCCCTTTGTGCTTTATCATAGGAGAGGGGATTCTATTTTTCAAGGAATTTTTGTCATTGGTACACCCGTAATAAGATCGACTTAGATCAGGTTTGATGGATGCGAGGCGGCCAACAACGCTTGTTGACTTGGTTTATCGGGTAAAATGTTCGTGACACCAACCGGAGGCAACGAGAATGTGTTTGGAAGGTTGAATAGGATCGTTGAGTATCACTCTTGTCCAAATTAGGAACTTCACCGATGCGTGGACTCAAGCCCTTAGGGTGTCATTCCCGTGAAAACGGGAATCCAGAGCCTGAGAATCAGTACCCCTGGATTCCTGCTTCCGCAGGAATGACGAACTCCAACAGCCCCAACCTCAATCTTAAAACCCCCTCCAGGAAAATCGTAACTTTCCACCAATAATGGTCCTAATTTGGACAGCAGCGGTTGAGTATACTTAAATGGGAAACAGGAGAAACATAACAGAAAATGTGAAAACAATTTCACTAACTTAAGGGTAGTAATTTTGGACTTTTGTGTAAAGCTCTTCCACTTTTTGATTTCGATCTGATAATGAAGCAGGAGGAAAAAGAACATGATTATGGGGGCTTATGAAGATAGGGAAAACATGGCATGTGGATTGCTGAGTTTATGCTAGCAAAATTTTATTGCAATTCCAATCTACTGATTCGTCAACGATGTGGGGCAATCAAATGTCGGTCATCCAATTTACCGCATTTGACCCCAATTTCATCAATTTGATTGCATTTAACACTTTGATCAAAAAAATGAAGTTAAGAAAACAAAGCCATATTTGGGGGCTTGTAATAATCATAGATTCTTGATATAGGAATCGATGTTTTTCCCATGGGGGGAGACCAACTGATAATTGGCTCGCCAACAAATTATCCAAAAAAAGGAGGAAAAAGAAATGAACAGAAAAGCTTTCAGAAAAATCTTTTTACCCGGTGTGATGTTACTTTTCTCGGTATTGGTTTTAGGGCAGTCAGGATGGGCTTGTGATACTCCTGATTACAATGAATACGAATGTTACGGAGAACTTGACATTAAAAGAGTAACTTTGGATTATGATAACGGCTTAATCCAGATTTTTGGCAAGGATTTCAAAAACGGAGCTTTCCCCGTCGTTACCCTCGGGGATGACGGTCTTGATGTTCTTGACCACGATTATAACAAAATCGTAGTAAGATTTCCGGCCGTGGAAGCAGGCCAATACAAATTGGGCGTTTCTACAGGTAAGAGTCGTAATTGCAAAGATAAATATTCTCTGAACATCCCTCATGATCATAAACCTTCATGCCCAACAACACCAACATGCCCATCGGGATGTAAAGGAGATCCAGGCGATCCTGGACCAGCGGGACCAGCGGGACCAGCAGGACCAGCAGGGCCAACGGGACCAGCCGGGCCAGCAGGGAACGATGGGCTGGATGGAGCACCGGGAGCGACGGGAGCAGCGGGGCCAGCAGGCCCGGCGGGACCGGCGGGACCGCAGGGACCAGCGGGTGGTACGATTAGATCGGTAACGTATGAACATCCTATATCATACGAGGTACTTGATGGTGATACCAGTATATTTGATCCCGACTTCAGAATCGCAGGTACTGCAAATTGCCCAACGGGCTTCACGGTGACGGGTGGTGGTTTCTCGAGTTCAAAGAACCTAAAAGTCATAATGAGCATGCCTTCAGAAAAGGTGCCTTTGGAAACAGGAAATGGTTGGTATGTGAATGGTATAGTGAGGGATGAGGTCTTCGTCGGAGATATGCTCGAAATCACAATTTACGCAGTCTGTGCTCAATTACAGTGAGTACAGTACGGCACAGCCAGAAAAAAGTAAGTAAACGCTTAATTGCTAAAACCAAGGGCAGGGTCAGAAATGGCCCTGCCTTTTTTTATTGGGTTCCAAATGGAGCGGTCAACGAAATAGAGATTATTGGGGGAGATCAATCGTCGGTGAGCTGGATGGATTCGGCAGGGCACTGGGTGACGCAGGCCCAGCACTCAATACATTCTTCAGGATGGACAGGACTCGATTTGTACTCTTCCATCTGATAGACTTCGCTTGGGCAAATCTCAACGCAGTTCCCACAACCCGAGCACTTTTCTTGATCCACTAGAGGATACATATTCAAAATCTCAAATTACAGATTAAAAACTCTTTGTTGGTCTAGGATGTCATTCCTGCGAAAGCAGGAATCCAGTCTTTTGAATCTCATCTGGACTTCCGCTTTCGCGGGAGTGACAAGGAAATGTCATTTTCTCGCTTCCAGTTGATTCTTTGACCCTATGCTCTATGCCCTATGCTCTATGCTCCCCTCACCCCATCCCTCTCCCCATTGGGGAGAGGGGAAGGGTGAGGGGGTCTTAACACACTTGTTTCGTTCCGCAAGCCAATACCTGTTTTGCCTTGCTTCCACTCCGGTAGATGGTAATGCCTTTGCACCGTTCTTTGTAGGCCATCATATAGGCTTCCTTTACGTCTTCTTTTGTTGCGTCCCGAGGAAAGTTAATTGTTTTAGAGACAGCATTGTCTGTGTATTCTTGAAATGCCGCTTGGATCTTAACGTGCCAGAGTGGAGAGATCTCAAACGTGGTGACGAAGAGCTCTTTGATACGCTGAGGAATCTCAGGGAGATCTTTAAGGCTTGCCCCTTCATGAAGAGACTGAATTAAGGCCTGACTCATGAACCCTTCTTTTTCACCCAATTCCAAGAACAGAGGATCCGTGATCTGAAATTCCATCTCTTCCAAGGCTCGACGGGTATACTCCAGGGCGAAGAGCGGTTCGATGCCGCTTGAACAGTCCGCGATCAGGCTGAGGGTCCCTGTCGGGGCAATCGTCGTGACCGTTGCATTCCTTAACCCCCTTGCTCCCGGCCGGTCATAGCGGGAGCCCTTATAGTTTGGGAAAACCCCTCTCTCCTCTGCCAACTCCATTGAACATTCCCTAGCCTGGTTTTGAAGAAAACTCATCAGTCCTTTTGCCACTTCCAAGGCCTTCTGAGAATTGTAAGGGAGGCCCAACCGAATAAAGAAATGGGCCAGCCCCATCACCCCCAAACCTATCTTCCGGTTCCCTTTTGCCATCCGGGAAATCTCTGGCATAGGGTATGTATTAATGTCAATCACGTTGTCGAGAAAATGGACCGCACCCTTGATGGTCTTTCTCAACTTTTCAAAATCGACTTCCCACTTCCCATTTCTCTCCTTCACCATGTGAGATAGATTGATCGACCCCAGGACGCAAGGTTCATAAGGAAGGAGGGGAACTTCACCACAGGGATTCGTGCTCTCCATCTCCCCCAATTTTGGAGTAGGGTTTGCCTCGTTGATTCGATCTAAGAAAAGAATTCCCGGATCCCCAGTTTCCCAGGCGGCATCCACCATTGCATCCAATACGTCTTTCGCCTTAAGACGCCGGACCTCTTTCTTCGTCCTCGGATTGATTAAACTGTAATCGTCCCCTTTTCCAAGAGCTTCCATAAAGGCTTTTGTGACACCTACAGAGAGATTAAAGTTGGTCATTTCCTTCGGGTCTTTTTTGATATTAATAAATTCCATGATATCTGGATGATCGACCCTCAGCACCCCCATGTTCGCACCCCGTCTTGTCCCTCCTTGTTTGATCACCTCCGTCGCCATATTAAACACCCGCATGAAAGAAACAGGGCCACTTGCAATTCCACCGGTGGACTGAACCGAATCGTCCTTCGGTCTCAGGTGACTGAAGGAGAAGCCCGTTCCTCCTCCGCTTTGATGAATGAGAGCGGTTTGTTTAACCGTCTCAAAGATGGAATCGAGTGAATCTTCGACAGGAAGAACAAAGCAGGCGGCTAATTGTTGAAGCTCTCTCCCCGCATTCATCAGACAGGGTGAGTTGGGGAGAAAGTCCAAGGACGCCATCATACGAAAGAAGGTTTCAGAAAGTTCCTCCGTGGAAATCCGATTTCCATAAAGGCTATCTGCCTCGGCAATATTCCTCGCGACCCTCCAGAACATTTCATCTGGAGATTCAATGACCCTTCCCGAGGCGTCCTTCTTGAGATACCTTTTCTCTAAAATCTTGATGGCCTGCGGTGTAAGACGAGGGTATTCCATAATAAGCTCCTTGAGGGGATCGATAGAGACCGATCCCCTCGAAGGTGTCTAAACGGTTTCGACGCTTTTCACTTCTGGGACCTGTTGCTTAAGGACTTTTTCCACCCCCATCTTTAACGTCATCTGTGACATGGGGCAGCCTCCACAGGCACCGGTCAATCGAACTTTAACAACGCCATCAACCACATCGACCAATTCGATATCTCCTCCATCCGCCCGGAGGGCAGGTCGAATCTTATCCAACGCCTTCTCCACATTCTCTCTCATCTATGTCTCACCTCCCCCCTCCTCTTCTTTTCATTTCGAACCATCTGCCTTGCCAAATCTTCTACGGTTGTGCTGTCTAAGGTCTCCAGAAGCTGCTGCTGTGCTTTAGACCACACCTGGTAAATCGGACAGAGTTCCTCTTCATCACATTCCCCTTCCCTACGAAGGCACCGGTTCAAGGCAATAGGACCATCAATGGCTTCAATGACCTCCCGCATGGTGATTGAGCCGGCGGGTTTTCCTAAAGAAAACCCTCCCTTTGACCCTCGGGATGATCGGAGCAACCCTACTTTTGAAAGACGCTGAAAAATCTTCGCCAAAAAGGTTTCAGGGATATGTTGATATTTTGAGATCTGGCTGACCAACACAAATCCCTCGGAAGGCTGTCGAGCCAGGAAAAGCAAACCCCTTAATCCATACTCTCCGCTTCGTGTGATCTGCATAAAAAAGATAAAAAAGGTCCTTTTTGACTAAAAATAACCGTCATTATTGATTTTGTCAACCCTTCGACTTCGCTCAGGGCAAGCTCTGCGGGGTGAATTCCTTTACAAAAAGTGTGATATAAACACTGTTGGGTGGGTCAATAAAAAAAGCTTTCCCCAAAGGAGAAAGCCTTTATAGGTGAGAGCTAAATTTTCAAAGGTGGAGAATGAGGGTTCTATTTCCCCCATCTGTTTTCTAGAGCCCCTGGGTCCCTGAAAAATGGATATTTCCCTTCTCCCTTCTTTTCTCGTCCGCAAGGTGCTTCTTTAAGACATCGGGTTTTTCACAGAGCTGAGCATCCCCGTTACAAGTGGCCCGGTCGCAATCAAGATCGCAATACCCGATCCCTTTGCCCATGATGAGAGTTTCTGAGGCTCGGTAGAAAGGACATTCTTTAAACATCATTAACATCATAACCACCTCCTTATTCAATTTGATGGGCTCCAAAAAAAGGGCCCGTGTCACTATAGACCACGGGCCCCGCAAAATCGATTTTGCTTCGGCAACCCGGCTGTCCCGAACATTCGGGACCCGTGGCTTTCCCCCCTACCCATTCGAGGTAAGGGGCCTTCCCCCAACTTCGAGGGAGAGGCGTCCCACGATCACTCGTGGTTTGGCTTTATCAGCAATCTCTTCTATGAAACTTTTTCCTGATTCTATAATAAGCAATAAGAGTGCCAATCAGGATTTTGAAATCTAACTTATTGATATTAATTAAAATTTAGATATTTAAAGGTTTTCGAAAACACCAAAAAAACGCCGTTTTTTGGTGACAAATATTGAAAATTTTGTTACCCCTCCTTCAATTTTGAATTTTGAACTTTAAACTTTTAACTCAGAGGGTTATTCTCTCTCTTCCAAATATTTTTCAGCGGCAAAAGCGGCAGTGGCACCGTCTCCAACTCCGGTGGCAATCTGTCGGAGCAACTTTTTTCTGCAGTCCCCAGCAGCAAAGATTCCCTTAATAGAAGTTTCGCAATTATCATTGGTGATAATATACCCGGCCTCATCCATCTGAACCAAACCCTTCAGAAATTGTGTCCTCGGGGTCAATCCGACAAAGAGAAAAACCCCTTCTGTATCAAACTCTTTCAACTCCCCTGTCTTGACATTCTTGACGAGAACGGCTCGGGCAACCTGATCTCCTTTAATCTCTTGTACGATAGAATTCCATAGAAACTTTATCTTTGGATTGGCCATTGCCCTTTCCTGATAGATCTTGGTCGCTCGAAGGGCATCCCTTCGATGGACGATTGTTAAACCTTTGACAAACTTGGTGAGGAAAAGCGCCTCCGTCAGGGCAGAATCTCCTCCTCCCACAACAAAAATCTCACTGTCTTTGAAGAATGCTCCATCACAGGTAGCACAGTAAGAGACCCCCTTTCCAGCATATTCTTTCTCTCCGGGGACCCCCAACTTTCGGTATTCGTTGCCCGTGCAAATGATGACGGTTTTGCCAACGCAAGTGGATTCGTCCGTCCGAAGGATTCTTTGATCTTTATCCAGTTTGACTTCGATCACCTCTCCGTTGATGGTCTCCATTCCGAACCGCTTCGCCTGTTCCTCCATCAACCGGCTCAATTCATCTCCGGTAACCCCTTGAGGAAAACCCGGGTAATTCTCAATCATCTCTGTGGTGGTCATCTGTCCACCGAATAGAGCATTCTCGATGAGAAGGGTATGCAGCCTCGCCCTCGATGTATAGAGACCTGCGGTCAACCCTGCAGGTCCCCCTCCGATAATAACGACCTCATACGCTTTCGTTTCTTTCGCTTCCATTCACTCCCCCTCAAATAGAAAATTTTCTCTGGAATCAACCCTTCGACTATCCCCGGTCTAATCCTTCGACTGCGCTCAGGACAAGCGCCCGGGGTTTGACTTCGGCGTGAGCTCAGTCGAACGCTCAGGGTTGATACTGAGCGGCGCTTTTTGCTCCGTTCTGAAGACCGGATTTGGCGCCGTCGAAGTATCAATATACTAAAGAAGGTCCAGCTTGACAAGTTCGATTTGAGAAGGATAGAGTAGACCCCGTTAGAGAGGGCGAGGCTTCGACCCCGCCCTCGATAAGGAAGCTGATGCTTTCTATTCCTAACATCCCCGGCATAAAGGACTAGCTTTCTAACGGGGTAAACACTTATAATTTTGTTGATGGAGGAGAGATCAATGGAAAGAACATTGTCAATTGTGAAACCGGACGGGGTTCAGAAACATCTGATTGGAGAAGTGATCAAACGTTTTGAAGACCACGGGCTGAAGGTCATTGGTTTGAAGATGATTTCGATGGATAAAAGGGAGGCGGAGGGTTTCTATGCCGTTCACCGGGGGAAACCCTTCTTCGACAGCTTGACCACCTTCATGTCTTCTGGACCTGCAGTGGTGATGGTCCTCGAAGGTGAAGGAGCGATTGCCAAAATCCGGGAACTGATGGGGGCAACCGACCCCAAACAGGCCAAAGAAGGAACGCTTCGGCGTCAGCATGCTACGAATATCGAAAAGAATGTTGTCCACGGGTCGGACGCACCTGAAACCGCGGCCTTCGAGATCAAATATTTCTTCAACGCCCTGGAGATTTTCCAATATTGACCGTTTCCCCTCGCCCCTCCGAGGGGGGTGAGGAGGGGTAATTTGAATTGAGTTATTCTTCAGAAAAAGTCGATCTTAAAAATCTGTCTCCCCAAGAACTCAAACAATTCATCACGTCTTTCGGGAAAGAGAGATACCGGTGCATCCAGATGCTGAGATGGCTCTATCGGGAGGGCGTCCATTCGATTGATGGCATGACCAACCTTTCCAAAAAGTTCCGGCAGGAGTTGAAAGAAGTCAGCACGATCTCCTCTCTCCGTCCTCTTCGCCTGGAAGAAGCAAGGGATGGAACAAAAAAGTTTCTCTTCCAGCTCGAGGATGGTAACCATATCGAAAGCGTCTTGATTTCTGATAAGTCTCGCCTGACTCTCTGCATTTCCACTCAAGTGGGATGCGCCTTGGGATGCCGATTCTGCCTCACCGGGAAAAAAGGATGGAAAAGGAACCTGATGGTCTCGGAGATCCTCAACCAGATTCTGGCCGTAAGGGAAACCCTAAAGGATGGATCCTCCCTCACCAATGTGGTTCTAATGGGAATGGGTGAACCTCTGGCCAATTACGACAATACCCTTAAGGCGATTGAGCTGATGGTTCACCCTGAGGCCTTCAAATTGTCGTCGAGAAGGATCACCCTCTCCACTGCAGGTCTTCTCCCCGAGTTGGAGCGTTTATCGAAAGAGAAAATCTCCTTTAGTCTGGCCATATCCCTCAACGCCTCCGACGAAGAGACGCGAAGTCATCTGATGCCAGTCAATCGCCGATATCCATTAGAAAGGCTATTGGAAGTCTGTCGGCACTTCCCCCTCCGGCCAAGGACACGGATCACCTTTGAATACGTTTTGGTGGGAGGAATCAATGACACGGGACAGGACGCGAGGAGATTATTAAAATTGCTAAGAGGCATCCCCTCCAAAATTAATCTCATCCCTTTGAATGAAGCTCCAGGAATTCCTTTCAAAAGACCCTCCGATGAGAAGGTTAGAGAATTTCAGGAGATTTTAATGAAGGGAGGGTTTACGACCATCGTCCGGGCAAGCAAAGGTGCAGAGATCTCTGCAGCCTGTGGGCAGCTGCGAGGAAAAAGTTCGGAGTAGGGGCAATTCACGAATTGCCCGTACACAGTTCGGAGTAATAACCGTAACACCCATTCATTATTGATACGTTCGACGGCGCCAAACCCCGATTTTTAAATCGGGGTAAAAGCGCCGCTCAGTATCAACCCTGAGCATACCCCGGGCTTCAGACCGGGGAGTCGAATGGGTTGATTTTTTAGGATAACAGGGTTAACATGGACTTTGATTTTACAAGGAGGAACAAGATGTCTGAAACAATGGTAGGAGTGATCGGCGGATCGGGTCTCTATGAAATGGAAGGTCTCGAAGCGGTTCAAACGGTTTCTGTAACCACCCCTTTTGGCGATCCATCGGATTCCTTCGTCGTTGGCCGATTGGAGGGTGTCAAGATTGCTTTCCTCCCCCGCCATGGGAAAGGACACCGCATTCAACCTTCCTCGCTCAATTTCAGAGGAAATATTTATGCGATGAAGAAACTAGGTGTTCAGTGGATCATCGGCGTCAGCGCAGTCGGGTCGATGAAGGAGTCGATTCACCCGGGCGATATGGTGATTCCGAACCAATTCATCGACCAGACCAAGGGTCGTCCCAACACCTTTTTCAGCGATGGAATCGTTGGCCATGTCAGTTTTGCCGACCCTGTCTGCCCGGTTCTGGGCTCAATCCTATACGAAGCGGGGAAAGAGGTTGGGGCTACCGTTCATAAAGACGGGACCTATCTCTGTATCGAGGGACCGCAGTTTTCCACTCGCGCCGAATCCAAACTTTATCGAACATGGGGGGTTGATATCATAGGGATGACCAATCTCCCCGAAGCAAAACTGGCACGGGAGGCTGAGATCTGTTATTCCACGATTGCGTTCGCAACGGACTATGATTGCTGGCATGAGACGGCAGGAGATGTTTCAATTGGCGATGTCCTCCGTATCCTGGCTCAGAGCACTAAAATAGCAAAGAGAGCGATCCGAGTTGCCGTTCAGAAACTCCCTGAAGAGAGGAAGTGTGTTTGCGCTACGGCATTACAATACGCCCTCATTACGGCCAAGAAGCACATCCCCGAGAAGACAAAGAAGGATTTGGAACCGATCATCGGAAAGTACTTGAAATCCGCATAGCAGAGGGCATAGCGCATAGCGTAAAACCCTTAACCCCCTCACCCTCTCCCCGAGTGGCTGTGTCGTAGCAGGGTCGAAGTGAGAAGGGAACAGACAAACGGATTCCAAAGCTTTAGAACGCGGAGCATTATTAAGTTTATGGGTAAGCGTCCTTGGTGCCGCAAACGCAGTCTTTTCATACTATTGGAGCCTTTGAATCCAAACGCCTGGAGGTTCCGCTCTAAAGCTTTCTCATCCGCCCGTCCGCTCCCTTCTGCAGATTTTCTCTCATTTCTGCTATTTTGACATAGTCTCCGATGGGGAAAGGAGGAGGACGAGGGGACGATGAAGTTCATTGTAGACCGGATGCTGGGAAGATTAGCAAAACAACTGAGAATGCTGGGATACGATACCCTTTATTATAGAGGAGAGGATGTCTATCCACTGATTCGGTTGGCCCGTCAGGAAGGACGGGTAATTTTAACTCGAAACACCAACCTCATCCCAAGAAGACCGGAAGATGTGATCCTTCGAATTACAGAAGATGATCCTCTGCTCCAGTTGAAAGAGCTCATTCAAAAAGCAAACATCGAAATGGATGAGGGGAAGGTCTTCTCCAGGTGCCTCCTCTGCAACGCTCTTCTCGATCCAATATCTCGCAAGGAGGTCGAGGGAAAGGTTCCGGATTTCATTTATTATCAGCAGAAAGAATTCTTTCAATGCCCTCAATGCCAGAGAATTTATTGGCCAGGGTCTCATCAGGAGAATATGCAACGAAGGATGGAAGAACTACTGACAAGTACCAAATCACAAGCACCAAATCACAAATAAGCTCCAATGACCAAAATTCAAAATTCCAAAACTCCTTGCGTTTTCCTTCTCCCGATTGGGGAGAGGGCTGGGGTGAGGGGGAATTGGAAAATTGGAAATTGGGATTTATTTGGGATTTGGGATTTGTAATTTGGGATTTAGGGTGCTAGCAATGCGGATCATCAGTGGTACATCGAAGGGGAAAAGGTTAGCCACACCCAAGGGTCACGCGCTTCGTCCGACCTCGGATCGTGTCAAGGAATCGATCTTCAACATCTTAGGCAGGGTGGTGGAGGGGAAAGTCGTTCTGGACCTTTTTGCCGGGACAGGCAACCTGGGGATCGAAGCCCTGAGCCGGGGAGCAAAAAGGGTCATCTTCGTCGAGAGAGGAAGAGAAGCCACGCGGCTTATCAAAAGCAATCTTTCCCAATGTGGAATGGCAATGCTTTCCGAAATCATTCCAAAGGACGTCATCCGTGCCATTGGGGTCCTTCATCAAAGAGGCGAGACTTTCGATCTCATTTTGATGGACCCTCCCTATGAGAAAGGCTTAATTGAGAAAACCCTGTGGAAGCTTCAGTCCAACAGGATCTATCACGATGATTCCATTCTCATCATCGAACATGACCGCCGGGAAGCTCTCCCGACGGAACTGGATGGATGGAACCTCATCCGCCAGAGGAAAATTGGAGATACCTTGATTTCCTTTTTGACTCCCCGGATCCCCTCCCCCTTGGAGGCTGTGTCGTAATAGGAGGAAACGCTATGTCTGTCATTCTGAACGAAGTGAAGAATCTCGTAGAATCAATGGGTTGGAAAACAGAGATTCTTCGGCTGATGCCTCAGAATGACATTACGACACAGCCTCTTGATGGGGGAGGAGACATGCTCCGGGGGGCGACAAGGGAGATGGAAATATGACTCAACAGAAGAAAGGAAAGGAAAACGATATGGGAAAAGTGGCCATTTATCCAGGTTCTTTTGACCCCATCACCTATGGTCATATCGACATCATCGAAAGGGCCCTCGAAATCTTTGACAAGGTGATCGTGGCCATCGCTCATAACGCGGAGAAGCGGTCTCTCTTCACAGTTGAGGAACGTCTCAAGTTGGTGAGAAAGATCTTCGAACACACCCCTCATGTCATTGTCGATAGTTTCAAAGGACTCTTGGTAGACTACGTGGCCAAGACGAATGCCAAGGTGATCCTGAGGGGTCTCCGTGCCACCTCGGACTTCGAATACGAATTTCACATGGCCTCCATGAATCGGAGCCTCAACACCCATCTCGATACCCTTTTTATGATGACAAGCAAGGACTACTTCTTCGTCTCCTCCCGAACGATCAAAGAGGTGGCGAGTCTCGGGGGTGCCGTGGAAGGCTTGGTCCCGGATCTGGTTGTCAGGAGGTTAAAGGAAAAGTTTAAACTCCCTGTCACGAAGAAGAGGCAGATCGGCTGGGACGACTGAAAAACCAAGGGGTCTAGGGACCCAGGTTTCCAGGGTTCAAGTGAAAATCTTTGATTAAGATATAGAAAACTAGAACCCTCGAATCCTTGAACCCTCGAACCCTTTTTTAATCTATGAAAAGACTGGTCCTTTGCGATTTCGATGGGACGATCAGCCTTCGCGACATGGGCTATGTCTTACTCAATCGATTTTCATCGGGCGATTGGGAGGCCATCGACCGAGACTTTTGTGAAGGAAAGATCGGCTCAAAGGAGGCCTATTCCCGTATTGCAAAGATCCTGAAAGGAGATGAAGCAAGTGTCCTCCATTTTGTTCGAACCCATTCAGACATCGATCCCCATTTCGTCTCTTTCTACCGCTATTGTCGGGAGCAAGGAATTGATGTCAAAATTGTCAGCGATGGCCTCGACTTCTACATCAAGACCCTTTTAGAAATTCACCACCTTTCAGAGATTCCTTTCTACGCTAATTGCACCCGTTTTCACTCGGGAGATGGGATGGAACTCTCTTTTCCTTTCGCCAGTGAGGAATGTGGCCTCTGTGGAACTTGCAAAAAAAAGCTCGTTCAAATTCACCGAAATGAGTATGACTCCATCCTCTTCATCGGCAACGGACTTTCCGACCGATGCGGAGCCCGAGAAGCGGATTTCGTGTTTGCCAAAAGTTCCCTCTATCGCTATTGCATCCAGCAGGACATCACCTGTCACTTCTTTGAGAATTTTCATGATATCCTCTCTGACCTGAAGAAACGAATTCGGGGAATTATCTTTGATCTGGACGGAACGCTCATCGAGGCCTATGAGGCCATCTATTTAGGGCTCAAAGAGGCACTCGAGCATTTTGGAAAGGAGATATTCTCGTTCAGTGACTTAAGAAAATACCTGAAGGCAGACTTAGAGGCGACGCTCAGTCTCTTCTTCTCTCCAGAAGAAGTCCCGAAGGCTGTCCCCATCATGAGGAAGAAATATGAAGAGGTTTACCTCGGCCACACCTATTTCCTGAACGGGGCGAAGGAAGTGCTTGAATCGCTCCGTTCTCAAGGAATTCTGATGGGGGTGGCTTCCAATAAATTCGGCCGATTCTCAAGAGGAGCCCTTTCGTATCTTGGGGTATCAGACTATTTTAAGGCAGTCATCGGTGCGGGGGATGTACCTCGAAACAAGCCCTACCCGGATATGATCGAGGCCGCCTTAAGAGAGATGATTCTCCCTCCCGAAGAGGTGGTCTTTGTTGGGGATACCCTCACAGATATTGAGACGGGTAAACAGGCTGGAGTGGATGTCTATGCGCTTCCCACGGGATTCTACTCCAAGATCGAACTCGCCGAACAGAAACCGAGACGAATATTAAAAAGTCTCAAAGAACTCAATCAGGTGGTCGGGGACATCCTCTCATAATTGAGCCCTCTTTTTCTTATTCTCCTCCAACCATTGATCGTACCAGGCCAAATTCTCTCTGATTAATTTTGGAATGGGCAGCTCGTAAGGGCAGCGCGCAAGACAATCCCCACACTCCGAACAATTTCTGGCCTTTTCGACCAAAGAATAAAACCAATCGAGTTCCTGAGTTACAGGACCAAATCGTCCAACGATGGTTCTTAGGCCCAGGATATGTTGAATACTGATCTTCTCTGAACAAGGCTGACAGTAATCGCAGCGCCTGCAGAATTGCTGATTCATCTCCTTTCTCAAAATCTCAATGTATTCTCTGTCTTTTTTGGTGAGGGCATAACCATTTTTGAAGATCTCCCAATTCTCTCTCGCTTTTTCCAGGCTCTCTGATCCAGGAATGGGAACGATACCGGGTGTAGAGAGGACAAACCTCAACGCGGGACCTGCCTCTCCGATCACCCCGCCTGAAAAGGGCTTCATGGCGAGGATCCCGACATTCCTCGCTTTCGCCAAAGGAAAAACCTTTTCGGCGGCATCGGGTTCAAGGAAACTGTAGCAGGCCATGATCACATCAAAATATCCATCCTCAACAGCTCTTTCTAAAACCTTCAGGTTGTGACTGGTGAGGCCAATATAATCTATCAGCCCCTCCTCTCGCGCTCTTTTTAATCCCTCGTAGGCCCCTCCCACCCCCATGACCTTCTCATAATCCTGAAAGTAATTCACTGCATGGAGATGATAGATAGAGATTTTCTTCACTTGCATCTCTTTTAGACTCGTCTGGACATCCTTATAGATCTTCTCTGTCCTCACCTGTGACTTGGTGGAAAGGATAACGCGCCTGTCCGTCTTTCGAAGGGCTAACCCAACCCGATGTTCGCTATTGGTGTACCCCCGGGCCGTATCCAGCAGGTCCACCCCCATCTCGACCAACGCCCTGATCACAGCGACCCCTTCTTCTTCACTCACCCGTTGAATGGGGATTCCGCCCCACCCTAATCTCGTGACTAAAAGATTTGTCCTACCCAGTCTGGTTTTTTCCATTAGTCCTCCTATACATCCCCTCTTCTATCTCTGTGGGAATAATCTTGTATTTCTGAAAGATAGCAAGAGATACCCCTCAAATCCCCCCTGCCCCCCTTTTCTAAAGGGGGGGTGAGGAGGGATTATCCTTCCTCTTCATCTTTTTTCTTTGAGATCTTCTTAAGGGAATGAAAAAGGCGTGTTTTCTGGGGAATCTCTAGGATTATCCCTCTTTCTTCTCCTCGTCCTCCTGTTTCTTAAGAAAGGCTTGAAAATAGATGACCTTATCCTCTTTCGTCCCTTCTTGCTTTTTCTCCCCGGAAAGGACCTGTCCTGATCGCCTATAAACCTCTTCCAGTTTACTGATGATCTCTTGGAGTTTTGGATCCTGCTCAACGAGGCGGTCGACCTGTTGATTAAAAAGGTCACTGGCCTTTTCAAGTTCGGAAAGGTCCATTCCCACCCCTGTCATACGGAACAGACTCTTAAGCACGGAATGGACAACTCTTATATTCCTTGTCTGCAGATACTGAGGAGCATGGCCCCAGAGACTCGTTGCTCTCAATCCCCTTTTTCTCGCCGACTCCGGAATAAAGGTGTGGATGCTGATGGGACCCGTGTATTCAGTCAATCCTAACCCGGCCTGGATCACCGCTTCTATCAGATCCTCATGATTGACCAAGGCGCTTACTATCGGAGGATAGGTGTGTGGAATGTAATCATACGTGCCACCGAGGGTGAAGATCTGAGAGACGCCAAAATCTTTCGCGAGATCCAAAAGAAGATCCACAAAGAGATTCCAGCGAAGATGGGGCTCAACTCCCTGGAAAAGGATGAAATCCTTCGAACAAAGACCCTTTGAATAGTAAAAATGATTCCCTGGAAATTTCAACTCAACCAGTCTTCCCTCTTTGATGATGGCCACCGGCCGGGAGACCGAGTGTTCATGGAAATTTTCTATGGGAATGGAGGCAAACTTTTTGGCCTCCAACTTCCCCACCAGATACTGGAGGACTCCCGAGGATACCTCCGCTGCATTGGGCCATCCCTCAAAGCCAATGACCAGAATGGGTTTGTTCAAATCTGGTTTTTCGAGGTAGAGGATCTCTTCCATTTTTATTTATAAGAAATAATATCCTGTATATCCTCCCCTGTCAACCTGGTCCGCCTCGGTTCTCTCGTAATGAAACGACGGAAAATGTACACTAAAATTTATTCTGACAATTTATTGTCGATAAGGAGATTGGGTGTTAAAATCTTCCGTATTTCTATAGAGAAACAGGCGAGATGGGACTCTTCGAAAGAGCTTTTATTTTCTATCCTGAAAGGCAACTCTGTGGCTTTCCTTCTGATGATGGAATGGAATATCAGGATGTCACTCTTCAAGGCCCGGATGGATTGATGATCCATGGCTGGTTCATCCCCGGTCGCAGGAAGGCGGTCATCTTATTCTTTCACGGAAACGCAGGAAACATTTCCCACCGCATAGAAAAAACTCGCCTCCTCTTCTATCCTGAAATCTCTTCACTGATGATCGATTATCATGGCTATGGGAGGAGTCATGGGACACCTTCGGAGAAAGCTTGCTACCTCGACGCTTTAACTTCTTGGGAATATCTTGTCCTGGAGCGGCATTTTGAACCGAATCAAATCATCCTCTTGGGAGAATCTCTTGGAGGAGCTGTGGCTGTCGACCTTGCCGCGAGAAAAGACGTGGCGGCGATCATCCTTGAATCGACCTTCCCAAATATTGGAGTTGTCGCTAACCGATTCCTTCCGGGACTATCCGTTTTCTTGAAGAGAAAATTCGACTCACTCTCAAAGATTTCAAGAGTCCACGTTCCCCTTCTCCAGCTCCACGGTGACGAAGATGATCTGGTCCCCTATGAATTAGGGCGGAAACTCTTCGAGGCAGCCAACGAACCGAAGGAGTTCTTTACAATTAAGGGAGCACACCACAATGACACCTACGAATTAGGGGGAGAAGCCTATTTTCAAGCCATTCGCGAATTCATAAACCGGACCATTGCAGTTAACCCTTAAACGATTTGGAAAGGGACAGAGGAGATGACCATAAATCGCAGAAATCTCTTAAAGGTCTCGGCAGAGGGCATGATCATACTCGGGGGACTGTCATTCATTCAGGCCTGCAGTGGATTCAAACGAAGTGATCTTGACACTCTGAAGGATCAGCAACAAACCATAAAAGGTCTTGACAAAGATGGCATGGAAATGCTTTCTTTAGCCTCTTTGGCCCCAAGCGGCCATAATGCCCAACCCTGGATGGTAAGAATCATTGAACCGGACCACTGGATGATCGGTTCGGATAAGAAACGGTGGTTGCAGGCCGTGGATCCTGAAAATCGGGAACTGCTTCTTGGGATAGGAGCCTTTCTAGAAAATATGGTCCTTGCAGCCGGAACATTCGGTTATAGCGTTGATCTGAAAATCATAGCCAAGAATCGAACTGATACTGACATTGCCGATATTCACCTTCAAAAAGACAAAGCTCAGGAATTCCCAATCGAAAAACTCAAAAAGAGGCGAACCGTCAGGAGTAATTTCCTTGATCAGGAAATCAAGGGAGATGATCTAAAATATATTACAAAACATGACACCCGACCGTGTCTTGTTCCGGTCCACTCTCCTCATAGCTTCTATTTCCCTAACAACTCCCCTCAAGGCAAGTATTTACAAGAAGGGACGATCGAGGCGAATCGGACACAAGCCTTCCGTGATCCCGCACAGGAGGAACTCGCGAACTGGATCAGATGGTCGAATAAAGAAGCTAAACAAAATCGAAACGGGTTAACGCCGGAAAGCATGGAGATCAAGGGCATCGCTGGGTTTCTCGTCAGAAGCTTTTATGATCGCCAATCCGTTCTTAAAAAGAGCTTTCGAGACCAGACCGTGGACATTGCAGCGAAACAGGTGAAGACCTGCGGAGGCTGGCTGGTGGTTACGAGCCATGACTCCAGCATTCCAGCACTCATTGAACACGGCAGGATGTTTCAGAATATGCTGCTGAAAATTAGAGACAAGATGATCGCCATCCACCCGATGACACAGATGCTGGAAGAAAGTCCCTGGAGAAACCAGGTAGCCAAAGAGTTGGGATTAACCGCAGAGGTTCAGTGGATTCTGAGAATAGGTTACCTCAAGTCTTATCCCGACCCGGTCAGCTTACGGATGCCCGTCTCATGGTTTGTTCAAGTCTAGCCCTTGAACATTGGATTTTCACCCGTTCGGCCGCGCGAAGCCCCGGCCCTTGAAGGCGGGGTGGACAGGCGCGGCTCAGGGTGAACCTCGAGCAAGCCCTGGCCTTTAGGCCGGGGAGTTGAGAGGTTCACTTTGGCATTTTCTGCCAGGCTTCGAAGAGCTTCCCGGCCAACTCTCTAGCGAAGGAACGACCGCGAAGTCCCTCTTCCAACTGTTCGATCCATTCTACTGGAAGGCCTCTCTCTCCCACATGTGCGCCAACAATCGCCCCGACCATACCTGCGATAGTATCCGTATCCCCTCCGAGGGATATGGCTGCTCTGATGGCATCCTGAAAATCGGGACTGTAGGCCAGGGCAAGATAAGATGCGCTCGGAACGGAGCGATAAGCCTCAACTCCATTTCCAAGGCGGCGCGCTATCTCTCTGGTCTCTGCCCTCTTACCCTGCGCGAAAATGTTCTCCATTTCATTTAAGGCTTTTTGGTATTCAACCGGGCCAGGCCAGAGGATCTCTCTCAGTTCTATAATGATCTCCTCCCTTTTGAGAGAGTTCTTGGGATCTTGCAACAGTGCCAACCCAACGCAACAAGCCTGCATCACAGCTCCCCACTGTCCCAGGGGGAGAGTGTGTGTGACATTCGACTGATCCATGGCGGCTTTTCGAAGTGCTTCGAGGTTATGATGAAAAAAGAGTCCCACTGGAGAGACGCGCATGGCTGCCCCGTTTCCGAAGGAGCCTTTCTTAAAAACAATCCTGGAAACCTGGTGCCAGGCTGCCCCTGCCCTGAGAGCATGGACGGCCTTGATCGTTCCGATCCCATAGCCACGGGTGAGATCACAAGATTGGCTGAACTTTCTTGCCACATCTTCTGGATCGACTTTGCCCGATTCGATAATGGATTCCGTTAGGGCAAGGGTCATGTCTGTATCGTCCGTGTACGTTCTTGGAAACTTTTCTGAGAGAGTGCCCAGGTGGGATATGGCCCTATCAGGGCTCATTCCTTCGAAGCCCGCGCCAAAGGCATCCCCAAGAAAACAGCCCAGGATCGCCCCCTTGAATTTGTCTCGAAGTATTTCGTGAGATAAAAATGCCAAAGTGGTCCTTTTTTAGTTGTTCAGGTTTAACAATTTTAAATGTCAAAGTTCAAATGATAAATCAACCCATTCGACTCCCCGGTCTGAAGCCCGGGGTATGCTCAGGGTTGATACTGAGCGGCGCTTCTTGCCCCGATTTAAAAATCGGGGTTTGGCGCCGTCGAACGTATCAACTCCTAAGCTCAAATGTCAACAGTATTCTTGAGCTTTTGAAATTTGACATTCATTTGACATTTGGATTTTGAACTTCGAACTTTAACCTTTTTGAAGGGGTTTTCCAACCAATCTCTTATAAGCCTCAAGATATTTTTCTCGAGTTTTTTGAATGATCTCTTGTGGCAATTGAGGGGCGGGAGGACTCTTATCCCATTTCAGCGAAAGGAGGAAATCCCTTAAGAACTGCTTATCAAAACTCTTTTGGGAACCCCCGGGACGGTATTCACTCTGTGGCCAGAACCTTGAAGAATCCGGCGTCAGGAGCTCATCAATAAGCAGAAGTTTTCCATCTCTGCTTCCAAACTCCATCTTGGTATCGGCGATGATGATTCCCCGTTGTTCTGCAAAATCTCGGGCCTTCTTGTAGATGGCCAAGGAAACGAATTTCAACTGATGAGCCAGATCCTTTCCAACAACCTTTTCAACCTTCTCTAATGTGATATTTTCGTCATGAAGGCCTACCTCTGCTTTGGTAGCCGGAGTGAAAATGGGTTCTTCCAATTTTGAGGACTCCAGGAGTCCCTTGGGAAGTTTTATTCCACAGGCTACTCCTCTCTCCTTATACTCCTCCCAGCCTGACCCAGAGAGATAACCCCTGACCACGCACTCAACCGGCAGGGGTTCTGTTTTCACCACCAGCATGGCACGACTCTTCAGATTCTCCTTGTAAGGTTGACACTCCTTGGGGAAGTCTTCAACCTCTGTAGAGATGACGTGATTGGGAATAATATCTTTCGTCAAATCAAACCAGAATTTGGAGAGTTGTGTCAAGACTTTACCCTTATCCGGAATTGGATTTGGCATGACCACATCGAAGGCTGAAATTCGATCCGTCGCGACGATAAGGAGCCGATCTCCAAGATCGTAGATGTCTCTTACCTTTCCCCTACCTTTCAGCGTCAAAGATTTGAATTCCGTCGTTGAAATCACATTGGATGCCATAGAAACCTCCTTCATTCCTCCACCATTCCAACATCCCATTGACCCATTCGGCGGCGCCCCCTCGGCCTGAGCGCAGTCGAAGGATCAGACCGGGGAGTCGAAGGGTTGACTTTTCTACTATTCATGTTATCTTTTTTCAAAATTCCCCACTCTCATCTTGAGGCGCTAACAGATGATCGGAAACAAAGTCGGCCATCGGCTTGACCCTTGGCTCTACACGGCCCTTAGCAAAGTCTTCGGAAAACGGGGCAACCCCAATTCTTTCACGATCATGGGTTTTTTTGCAACCCTGATAGCCTCTGTCTTTATTCTTAAGGAACTCTGGGTGGCGGCAGGTTTGATGATCGTCCTTTCGGGACTCCTCGACCTCTTTGACGGAGTGCTTGCCAGAAAGTTAGAAAGGGTGACTCTTTTCGGTGGCTTCTTGGATTCCGTTTTGGATCGGTATTCTGATCTCCTCCTCCTGCTGGCCCTCCTCATCTATTACTTAAGAAAAGGCGTCCCTGGTCTCGTCATCCTCACTTTCGTCGTTAGTCTCGGAACAATTTTGATCCCTTATGTTCGAGCAAAGGCAGAATCCCTCCAGATTCCGTGCAGTGTCGGATTGATGGAGAGGGCTGAACGGATCATTCTCCTCTCGGCAGGAACCTTGTTCCAATGGATGGAGCCCATCCTCTGGATTCTGGCCATCCTTACTCACTTCACCGTCTTTCACCGCATTTACTACGTGTGGAAGAAACTCCGTTCTCCTTAAATTTATCAGTAATCCCCCCCAACCCCCCTTTAATAAAGGGGGGAAAGGGGGGATTAGATTCCCTTGGTCATCTCATAGATTTCTTTCAGCAGCATTTTAGCAAAATCCCTCTCCTTTACCTTTCTGACTACTCTTCCTTTTCTGAAAAGGACCCCCGCCCTCTTTCCTCCAGCAATTCCGATATCCGCTTCTTTCGCTTCGCCCGGACCATTGACCACGCATCCCATAATCGCAACAGTCATGGGGGTCGTCATATGTTGAACATTCTTCTCAACTTTTTTTACGAGAGGGGTGAGGTCAATTTCACACCGGCCACAGGTTGGGCAGGAAATGATTTCGACGCCCCGCTTCCGGATTTTTAGGGCCCTCAATATTTCATAGCCCACACGGACTTCTTCAACAGGGTCTCCGGTTAGAGAAACCCTGAAGGTATCTCCAACGCCCCCGCTGAGTAGAAACCCAATTCCTATGGCTGATTTGACGATCGCTCCCGAGCCCCTGCCGGCTTCCGTGATTCCAAGATGGAGCGGATAATCAGACTTTTCCGAGAAGAGCCGGTAAGCCTCCACGGTTCTCGGGACATCAGAGGCTTTCAATGAAACTTTAATCAGATGAAAACCAAGATCCTCTAAATACTCAATGCTTCGGAGACCGCTCAGAACCATGGCTTCTGCAGTCGCTCCCTCGTAATGCTTGAGCAGGTCTTTCTCAAGAGAACCCGCATTGACCCCGATGCGGATGGGGATGGATCTCGCCTTTGCCTCGGTGACAATGGTCTTCAGCCGATCCCTTCCTCCGATATTGCCAGGATTGATACGAAGCCCATCTGCTCCGGATTCCATCGCTTTCAGGGCTAATGGGACGTGAAAGTGGATATCTGCGATGAGGGGGATTTTGATCCTTTTCTTGATTTCGGCTATGGCAAGGGCTGCTCTTTCATCGACGACAGCAACTCGAACGATTTCACAGCCTGCTTCTTCAAGACGGTGGATTTGATGAACTGTTTTCCGAACATCCCTGGTATCCGTCTTCGTCATCGATTGGACAGAAATGGGAGCGTCTCCTCCAATCTTTACAGAACCAATAGAGATCTGACGGGTTTTCCTGCGAATGATCATATCTCAGTTCGGAGTTCGGAGTCTGAAATTTAATGATAAGAACTTCGAACTATAGTGAACGTCGAAAGAGGGTTGTCATTGCGAGGAGCGAAGCGACGCGGCAATCCCATGAGATTGCTTCACTTCGCCCTGTACACCATACGGTGCAGGGCTTCGTTCGCAATGACACTCTATGTCTGTTAGGTTATTTATGACGCTCACTATATTGCTCCGAACTATCTTGTTGTCTGTCGGGAGGTTCTCCAACTTTCAGCAATCATGTACAAGGTAGGTACAAAGACCAGTGTGAGGAAGGTTGAAACTGAAAGTCCTCCAATCACGGCGATTGCCAAAGAGGCATTGGCCTCGGCACCCTCTCCTATTCCCAAAGCCATTGGAATCAGTCCGCAGATGGTTGTCAGGGTCGTCATCAAAATCGGTCGGAGACGAATCCTACCCGCTCTCACAATAGCTTCCTTGAGTTCTACCCCTTCGCCCCTGAGCCGGTTGATATAGTCAACCAGAATGATCGCATTGCTCACAACAACCCCGACCATCATGATGATCCCGATGAATGAAATCACGCTCAAGGTATTTCCTGTCACAAAAAGGGCCCAGACAACGCCGATGAAGCCCAACGGCACAGAAAACATGATCAAAAACGGATGCAGGAGCGAACCAAACTGGGACGCAAGAACCATATAGATCAAAACGACAGCAAGGATCAGGGCAAAGAGGAGCATTCGAAAGGCCTGTTGCTGCTCAAGACGTGCCCCCTTCAAGCTGACAGTGAATCCCTCCGGGATCTTCATCTGGGAGATCTTCTTTTCGATCTCCTGCGCAATCGACCCGAGGTCCCGACCGCTCGTATTGGCCGTCACATGGACAATCCGTTGCTGATACTTTCGCTCGATCTGCGTCGGAGAGAATACCTGAACCAACTCCGCTACATTTTCCAAAGCAACCAGTTTGCCCCCCGTGACAGGAATGGGTAGCCGGCGCAGGTCTTCCAGCTTGCTCCGATCTCCTTCAGCAAGACGAACCCTCACTATATGCTCCCTCCCGGTTACCGGGTCCACATAGACAGAGGATTCGTTCCCTTCAATGGCGGTCTTCACAACATCCGCCACCCGCGAGGTCGTCAGTCCCATAGTCGCTGCCCGGTCCTGGCGCATTCGAACCTGGTACTCCGGGAGTCCTTCTTCACGGCCTACCTGGATATCGGTCACGCCTTGGACTCCCCGCAGAATCTGTTCTACTTCCCTGGCTAATAGGCTTCCCGTGCTCAGATCGAATCCAAGGACTTCCACATCGATCGGGTCTTCCGATCCAAAGGTCATGATCCTGGAAACAAGCCCGCCGGTATAAACGTTGATGAAGGTTCCGGGAATGCTTCTAAGCCTTTCCCTCAGGCTCCGCGCGATGGCCTCCGAGGATCGACTCCGCTCCGACTGATCGACCAGCATGGCCATGACGGTCCCGACGTGGGGACCCGAGAATCTCGACCCGCCCATCATGCCTCCCCCTCCCATGCCCGACCTTGTCCAGAGCGCTGTGATCTCCGGTACTTCTTCGAACACAATTCCCTCGACCTGATCCACAACCTCCTTGGTCTTTTCCACGGGAGAAGCCACAGGAAGCCGTACCGAAACCCTGAATTGGCTCTCATCCGTCGCAGGGAAGAACTCGGTGCCGATGAAAGGAATGACGTTGGTGAGGCCGAGGGCAAAAAAGGACATGCTGACAAAAAAGATCACGCCCACTCCTGAAACGACTGTCTTTCGATGAGACAGGGCCAGATGGAGAATATTCTGGTATTCTGCGTCGATCTTGAGAAAGATCGGCTGCGTCCTTTTATAAATCTTCTGTGCAAAGGAGAGCTTCTTCCCTTCTTCTTTAGGTTTGGGCTTGAGGAATTTTGCCGTGAGAACAGGGACGAGGGTGAGTGAATCAAAAAGAGATGCCAACAGGGAGAAAGCGACCGTATAGGCCATCTGAACGAAAAGGAGCGCCGTCACCCCTGTTACGAAGGCCAGAGGGATAAAAACCACGATGCTGGTGATGGTGGCCGCGATGACCGGTTTGCTCACCTCCCTCGCACCATTGTACGATGCCTCTTCAGGAGACTCTCCCCTTTCGATATGCCGATTGATGTTTTCGAGGACAACAATCGCGTCATCGACCAACCGACCCACTCCTAATGCCAGTCCTCCCAGGGTCATAATATTGAGCGTGAATTTGCCAAAATGAAGAAGAACAAACGTAGCTATGATGGAAATGGGGATGGAGTGAGCAATGATCAGTGTGCTCGTCCCGCTCCCGAGGAAGATCAGGATGATCGCCACAGCCAGGAGGGCTCCTATGATCGCTTCATGCTGGAGGTTCTTGATCGACTTTCTGATGAACGTGGACTGGTCTGAAATGACTTGAATCTTAACCCCCTTCGGAAGATCTTTCTGGATCTGGGGAAGGGCCTTATAAATTGTATCCGCAACCGCTACGGTATTGCCGCCGATCTGCTTCTGAACTCCAACCGTCACGCCTTTCACACCATTGATGCTGGCGATGGTATCTCTATCCTGAAAGCCATCCTTCACCTTCGCAACATCCCTTAAACGAACGGGGACACCGTTGCGGTTGCTGACGACGATCTCCTCAATGTCTTTGATATTTGCGGTACGACCCAGGGTCCGCACTCCGTAATCCTTCTGTGCCGTCTTCAAACTTCCTCCGGGAAGGTCCATGTGGCCCGCACTGACGGCCTCCGTTATTTTGTCCAGAGAAAGGCTATTCCCTTCCAGCTTCGTTCGGTCCACTTCGACCTGAATTTCCCGTACCCTACCGCCGAAGACGCTTGCCGAGGCCACTCCCTTCAGGCTTTCGAGCCTCGGGGCGATAACGTCCTCTGCCAGTTCCCGGATCCGGAATTCATCCATCGGTGCTGTGACGGAAAGGTTCAGTACGGCAATCTGCGAAGGGTCGAACTTGTAGATTACCGGCTGTTCCGATTCTTCAGGAAGGTGGTCCAGGATCTGGTTGAGACTCTGCTGAATATCGGTGGATGCGACATCGAGGTTGGTTCCCCAATAGAACTCGATGGTCACGTTGGAAACATCTTGCCTCGACCGGGAAGAGACATAGCGGACATTTTGAATCCGGCTGACCCGCTTCTCGATCAGACGGGTAATGGTCATCTCGATATCCTGTGGGCTCGCTCCGAGGTATTTGGTCTGGACCGTGATGATGGGATAAGAGACATCCGGAAAAAGATCGATGGCAAGATCGGAGAAGGCAATCAGGCCCAGGAGGATGATCCCGATGGCAAACATGAAGCGTGCCACAGGGTTTTTCAACGACCCTCGAATCATATCCATAACGACTTAACTCCCTTCGCCCCCCTCGACCGAGCGAACCGTGGAACGATCCCTAAGCGATTCTTGTCCTCTCACAACAATCTTGTCTCCATCCTTCACCCCCTCGACAACTTCGATCAACGGGCCCTGTTCAATTCCGGTGACAATCGGTTTTCGAATGGCCTGGTTCCCTTCGACCACAAAGACAAACTGTCTTCCTTCCTCTTCGAGCACGGCCGTTCTCGGAACAACGAGGGCACCCGGTTTCTCTTTAAGCGCGACCGCAATCCGTGCAAACATGCCCGGCTTCAGCAAATGACCGGGGTTGGGAACGTTGATCTCCGCCTGAAGCGTACGGGTTGCCAGGTCGAGAGCCTTGTTGATTCGGACGACCGCGCCTTCAAAGGGTTTGTCAGGATAGGCCTCGGTTAGAATCTTCACCTTCATCCCGATCTTGACGAGGGCGATATCCTTCTCGAGCACATTGGCCACGACCTTCAGGGTTTCCAGGTGGACGAGCGTCACCACAGGTGTTGACGGAGAGAGCAGTGACCCATTATCAACATTCCTTCGGACGATCTCGCCGGGGAAAGGAGCGACGATCTGTGCGTTCTGGAGACGAATCTGCTCCTGCGCCAAAATAGCCTCCATCTCTCTCAACTTCCCCAGGCTGGCTGCCTTCACCTCGGGCCGGGCCCCCTCTTTGAGACTCTTAAGACGCTGCTCAGACGCCGCAAGCTGGGCTTCCGTGACGTCGTAGTCCATCTCAGAGACGTCCGCCTCTTTCTTGGAGATCACCTGCCTGTTGTACAAAGCCAATACCCTCTCACGCTGGAGTTTCGCGTTATTGAATCGGGATTGGGCCTGTTTGACCGCCTCTTCGGCCTCGCGAATATCTTCAGCCCTTGTCCCGGCCTCAAGCTCCGCGTACTGGGCCTTTGCCTGAGCCACCTTGGCCTCTATCTCCTTCACCTTTTGGAGGAATTCGGCCCGATCGATCTGGGCGATCACCTGTCCCTGCCGCACGGAGTCTCCAATCTGAACGAAGATCTTTTCGAGATACCCCGACACCTTCGGGAAGAGATCGACTTGCATCAACGGGGCAATGTCCCCGTTGGCAACAAGCGAATACGTAAGGTCTTGATGGGCGACCGGCAAAATCTGAACAGGAATCTCTCCACGACCGAGACGCTGAGAAGCGGACCGCTTCTGAGTGGAAGCCCACCCTCGATAGAGGATCAGACCCCCTACGCCAATCAGGGCGATAAGGATAATCCAACGCCAGGTCTTCATACCCTTTTTCGACATAATCGAAGAATGACTTTCATTGATCATGTCCCTTGCTCCCAGGAGGCTAAATAGTGTTCCTGTTCTCCGGTGAGTTGATCGATCTGGATGCCCATGGACTCGAGTTTCATCCGGGCTATCTGCCGATCAATCTCGTTGGGAACCTGGTAAACCTTCTTCTCTAATTGACGATGATTCTTTACCAGATATTCAGCCGACAAAGCCTGGTTGGCAAAACTCATATCCATGACGCTGGAAGGATGGCCTTCGGCTGAGGCCAGATTAACCAGCCTTCCTTCTCCCAATAGGTAGATCCTTCGGCCATTCTTGAGTTGAAACTCTTCCACATAGTCGCGGATTTCCCTGCGGGAGACTGTCACTTCGCCAAGTCCTCCTAGATCGAGTTCCACATTGAAGTGGCCTGAATTGGCCACGATCGCCCCGTCCTTCATCTTCAAGAAATGTTCCTTCCGGATCACATTCACGTTTCCAGAGACCGTACAGAAGATATCTCCAGCCTCGGTAGCCTGAGCCATGGGCAACACACGATACCCATCCATCACCGCCTCCAAGGCCCTTAGGGGATTGACCTCTGTGACGATCACATTGGCTCCCATCCCATCGGCCCTCATGGCAAGACCTTTCCCGCACCATCCATATCCGGAGACAACAAAGGTTGCCCCTGCAATCAATCGGTTCGTGGCCCGGATAATTCCATCAATCGTGGACTGTCCGGTTCCATAACGGTTATCGAAGAAGTGTTTGGTCTCCGCATCATTGACGGCGATGATAGGGAATTTTAATACCCCTGTTCGCTCCATGGAGCGGAGTCGTATCACCCCAGTGGTGGTCTCTTCGGTTCCGCCGATCAGACCTTTCACCATCTCCTCCCGTTTGGCCCGAGAAAGTCCCTCTACCCATTGACGAACTCCTGGAGATAACTCTCCCCATTTTTCCAGGGCGATGAAATGGAACGAAGAGACGAGGTCGGCCCCGTCATCCATGGTCAGGTTGGGAAGAAAAGCCAAGGCCTTTTGGATATGGCTGTAATAGGTATCACTGTCCTCTCCTTTGATGGCGAAGACAGGAAGATTCAAGTCTTTAACCAGATAAGCCGCCACATCATCCTGAGTGCTCAAAGGATTGGAGGCGCAGAGAGTAACCTGGGCTCCTCCGGCCAAAAGGGTTCTCATCAAAACCGCTGTCTCCGTCGTCACATGGAGGCAGGCTGAGAGACGGATCCCCTTCAGTGGCTTCTCTTTTTCAAAACGGGTTCGGATCAACTTTGAGACAGGCATCGCCATCTCCGCCCATTCCATCCGGAGACGACCCTTCTCGGACAACGAGATATCCTTAATGTGATAATCCATCTGTCCCTTTCTAAATTTCAGATTTCAGATTTCAGATTTAAAATCTACAATCTGCAATCTGAAATGCTAGTGTAGTGTTTCGGAAATCACTTTACATATTTTGTCATTCCGGACCTGATAAGCCTGCCCCGTACTTGATACGGGGGAATCCAGAGCAGAATAGATCTCTGCTTTCGCAGGGACGGCGTCTGGATTCCTGCTTTCGCAGGAATGACAGCTTTTAGATCATTATAAAGAAGTGTTAGATTCACTACACTAAAGTCCTGCCGCCTTTTTCAGTTCAGCGGCTCGATGGGTGTTCTCCCATGTAAATCCAGGTTCATTCCGACCGAAATGGCCATAACAGGCCGTCTGCTTGTAGATCGGTTTGAGAAGATCGAGGTATTTAATAATGGCCCTTGGCCTCAGGTCGAAAACTTCCCGGATGATCTTTGCGATCTGATCAGGAGGAATCTTCGATGTCCTCGAGGTATCGATCATCAAGGAAACGGGCTCCGCCCTTCCAATGGTATAGGCCATCTGAACTTCACATTTCTGCGCAAGCCCTGCGGCCACAATGTTCTTGGCGACATGTCGGGCCATATAGGAAGCACTGCGGTCCATTTTTGAAGGGTCTTTTCCGGAAAAGCACCCTCCCCCATGGCTGCCCACTCCCCCGTAGGTATCAACGATGATCTTCCTTCCGGTCAGACCACAGTCTGCCTTGGGACCCCCGTGAACGAACCGTCCTGTGGTGTTGACATAATATTTTGTTTTCTTATCCCGAAGTTCTCCGGGGATGACCTTGTGAACCACCTCTTCGATGATCCCTTCTCTCAACGTTTCATAGGCCACCTTATCTGAATGCTGGGCGGCGATGACGACGGAATCGACCCGAACGGGCTTTCCGTTGATATACTGGATCGTCACCTGGGATTTCCCGTCGGGCCTCAGAAAGTCCAGAATCTTCTGTTTTCGCACCTCAGCGAGCCGCCGAGTGAGCCAATGGGCATAGATAATCGGCATGGGCATAAGCTCCGGGGTCTCATCACAAGCATACCCAAACATCAATCCCTGATCTCCCGCCCCCTGTTCATGCTCATCGGACCCTTCTACCCCTTGAGCGATATCAGGGGATTGTTCGTCGATCGATGTGATCACTGCACAGGTCTCCCAATCGAATCCCATGGCCGAATCATTGTACCCAATCTCTTTGATCGTCTCCCTCACGATCGTTGGCATATGAACATAACAGGAAGTGCTGATCTCCCCGGCAATGATCGCCATTCCTGTCGTCACCATGGTCTCACAAGCCACTCGGGCATTTTGATCCTGCCCAATGATCGCATCCAGAACGGAATCTGAGATCTGATCCGCAACCTTATCAGGGTGTCCCTCTGTCACCGATTCAGAGGTAAATAAAAAGTCTGTCATCGCCATGTACCATCTCCTCCTTATCTCCCCTCACCCCCTCCCTCTCCCCGCTGGGGAGAGGGGAGGGTGAGGGGTTTATGTTTTCATATCCTCCAAATAAACCTGGATAAAATCTTCAGGAAATCGTTCCGCCATCCAGTTTCGGACATGACCCTCAATCTCTGAGGCAGTGGAGAATTGGAAGACTTGTTCAACCAGGTTTTGAGTCTCTTCAAATCTCGACATGCGAAGCATCTTTTTCACTTTTGGGATGGCCACGGGGTTCATGCTGAATTCATCCAACCCAAGGCCCAGCAGGACAAGCGAATAAGCCGGTTCGGCTGCCATCTCTCCACAGATGGCCACCGGGATTCCCACTTGATGAGCGGATTGGACAACCCCCCGGATGATGCGCAGGATCGCTGGATGAAGGGGTTCATACAAATAGGAAACATGTTCGTTGATTCGATCCACGGCCAGGGCATACTGGATCAGATCATTCGTTCCGATGCTAAAGAAATCCACTTCCCGGGCCAAGATATCAGCCGTGATGGAGGCAGAGGGGATTTCGATCATGGCCCCGATCTCAATCCCTTGATCAAAAGGGACCCTCGCCTTCGCCAAGCTCTTCTTCACTTCTTCCAAGATGGCTTTCGCCTGTCGGATCTCCCCAATCCCTGAAATCATGGGAAAGAGGATCCTCAGTTTCCCATGGACGCTCGCTCGAAGAATCCCCCTCAGCTGGATTTTAAAAATATCGACCTCCTTCATGCTGAACCGGATCGCCCTCAAACCCATGGCCGGGTTCATCTCGTTTTCTGCCGAATAATTCGCAAGGAATTTGTCCCCTCCGATATCCAACGTTCGAATCGTGGCTACGGCAGGGGAGATGCTCTCTGCAAGACGACGATAGGTCTGGTAATGCTCCTCCTCGTTAGGAAGGTCTTTCCGATTGAGATAGAGGATCTCGGTCCGATAAAGACCGATCCCCTCCGCCCCGTGGTTCTTTGCCGAGGGAACCTCTTCGACCATTTCAATGTTGGCATGAAGGCGTACACGGACCCCGTCACGAGTTTCTGCAGGCAGAGAGGCGTATTTTAACACCTCTCGTTCCATCGTTTTGATTCGCCGCTTCCGCTCAAAAAAAGATTCGGAGACCTTCTCCGTGGGATTGATAACTACTTCCCCCGTATCCCCGTCCATAATGAGAAGATCGCCTCCGTTGATGAGAGAGGTCCCCACCTCCAGTCCCACGACTGCCGGGATTCCCAGAGAGCGGGCGAGGATGGCGGTATGGGAGACCTTTCCACCGATATCGGTGATAAATCCAGCCAAGTTCTTCAGATTCATCTGCAAGGTATCAGCTGGGGAGAGGTCATGAGCCACCACAATAACCTTTCCTTTGATCTTTGCAATATCGTCGTGCTTCTTTCCGAGCAGGTTCCTAAAGATCCTGCCTGAGACATAATGGAGATCGCTCCGCCTCTCTCTCAGGTATTCGTCTTCGATGGCTTTGAAGGCTGTGTCCAACTTTTCCAGGGTGAGGTCGAGGGCCCACTCGGGATTCACCTTCTTCTTCCGGATGGTGTCGATGGTGTCTTGAATCAGCATCTGGTCATCCAGGATCATGAGATGGACATCGAGGATGAAAGAATGGCGGCGTACCTCTGGATCGAGAATCTTCTCTTTGATCTCCATCAATTGGTTCCGGGATTCTTGAATGGCCCTGAGAAATCGTTCCACCTCATCATCCACCTGTTCCGATTGAATCCTTTTTTCCGGGGCCCGAACCTTGGACCGTTCGACCATAAAGGCTTTTCCCGTAACGATCCCGGGAGAGGCCCCGATGCCCTGAATAATTTTATTGATTTGTTGCTGGACGGCCATCCTTATTCCTCACCGAATTTATTTTCAATCAATCGCCCCAAGGTCTGCAGGGCTTGGACCGAATCCCTGCCCTCCACTTTCAGGGTGATCTTTGTCCCTTTGGAAGCCGCTAGCATAAGGATGCCCATGATCGACTTTCCGTTGACTTCGAGACCATCCTTCTCGATCGTCAATTCGGAAGCAAACTTATTGGCGGTCTTGACCAGAAGAGCAGCTGCCCGTGCGTGAAGCCCCAATCGATTCTTAATCGTAAATGTCTGAACGTCCATATCCGTCGAGCGCAGAGAGCATAGAGCATAGGGCTTCGTGCTAACAGGCCGTTGAAAAATGATTTTCGCCCTTAATCGGTCATTCCTGCGAAAGCAGGAATCCATTCTTTTCAAGGCGTTCTGGACTCCCGCTTTCGCGGGAGTGACAGTATATTAGGTTTTTTCAACAGGCTGTTAACTTTTAACTCTAAACTCATCACTCTTAGCTCTTCTTCTTCTCCACTCTCTTTTTGAGTACCTCGCTGGCTAGATTAATATTCCTCTGACCATAATCGGTAATAAACACAGCCAACGATTCCAGGTCCATATCGTTCTGATAGGTGGCCAGTTTGAGTAACATAGGGAGGTTCACCCCCGTGATCACCTCGATCTTCTTCTCTTCTAAAAAGGAGAGGCTGATATTGGAAGGGGTCCCTCCATACATATCCGTCAGGATGAGGATTCCCTGGCCCCCATCCACTTTTCGTATGGCCGAGATGATCTTCGTCCTGATCTCTTCCGATCCTTCCTTCGGATCAATCGACACAGGCTGAAATTGTTTTAAGTCTTCTCCCACCACCAGCCGGGCGGCGGCAATCAACTCCTCTGCTAAATGACAATGTGTGACAACAACGACCCCCACCATCTCTCTCACCCCTTCTCTGAATCGCGGTGTCGAACCGTCAGAAACACACCTTTTTGAGCCAATTCATCACTGAGCATCTCTTTCACTCGATTGGCGATGACGATGGAACGATGTCTTCCGCCGGTACATCCTACGGCAATGGTTAAATGGGTTTTCCTTTCCCTCATATAAAGAGGAAAGAGAAACCGAATGAAGTCCTGGACGCGTTTCAAGAATTCTTTCGTCTCTTCCCACTGGAGGACATATTCAGCCACTTTGGGATCGTCTCCCCTCAACCGTTTCAGTTCCTCCACAAAGTAAGGATTGGGTAAAAACCGAACATCGAACAGGAGGTCGGCTTCATAGGGAATGCCGAAACTGTATCCGAAAGAGAGAAGGGTCACGGTCATCTGGCTCGAGTTCAACCCCTGCTGGGCATACTGCTGGATCTTTTCTTTCAGCTGATGGACATTGAAATAGGACGTGTCGATCACCTGATTGGCCATATCCCTTATCCCTTGAAGCCGCTCCCGTTCTAGACGAATCCCGTCCCGGATCGATCCTCCAACCGCTAAGGGATGTTCCCGTCGGGTTTCACTGAAACGCCTCATCAATACGGCATCCGATGATTCCAAAAAGAGGATCTCGATGGGATAGCCTTCACGCTGGAGATTCTGGAGAATCCTTCTCGAATCTTCTAAGAAATCTTTTCCTTCTTGGGTCTCCGCCTTCTGTCCCCAGTTTGGATAGGAAACCGCCCCCCGGATATCCTCCACGACGGCCACCTTGGTGATTTTTCCTCCGGATTGTTCGCAGAGTTCTATGAATTTGGGTACGAGAAGGATGGGGAGGTTATCGACACAATAAAAACCAATATCCTCTAAGGCCTTAATGGCCGTTGTTTTCCCTGATCCGGAAAGACCGCTGATGAGAATGACCCGGATGTCCTTCACTCCACTTCACCCTCGATCTCAGGTTTTTCCTCTCCTCGTTCCTCCATTTTCTTCAGAAGATTCTTTTCAAACTCCTTGGCCGAGTCATAACCCATCACTTTCAGAAGATGGTTACGGGCTGCCACCTCGATGATGGTGCTTAAATTCCGTGCAGGGGTAACAGGGATTTTCAACATCGGGAGCTCAATGCCGAGGATCGTATATTTTTCCTTCTCAAAACCCAGGCGATCATATTCCCGGCTGGTATCCCATTCAACCAGTTCCAAAACCAGCTCGATCTTTTTTCGCTCCCGGATGGCCTCCACTCCAAAGAGGCTCCGGATATTGATGATCCCTAATCCCCGGATCTCCATATGGTGTTGAATGACCTCAAACCCACTTCCGATCAACGCGGACGGGGTGCGCTTCTGGATGTAGACCATGTCGTCCGCCACCAAACGGTGCCCTCGTAGAATCAGATCCAGTGCACATTCGCTCTTCCCGATTCCGCTCTTCCCCAAGATGAGGACCCCGACCCCAAAAACATCCATGAGCACGCCATGGATGCTGCTCGTGGCCGCCAGTTTCTCTTCCAGGAATTGAGTGATTCGCTCAATGAAATCGGTTGTGTGGAGATGGGTTCGGAATAACGGGATCCCCTTCGCATCGGCCTCTTGAAGCAGAGGTTCAGGGATCTCCAGATTGCGAGTGAAGACCAGGCAGGATAATTCCAAATGACAGATCTGATGAATGATTTCCCCCTGCCGTTCTGGAGAAAGGGTCACGAAGTAAGACATTTCTGTATTGCCGATGATCTGAACGCGTTCGGGTTCGACAAACTGGGTGAATCCCGTCAAGGCCAGGCCCATTTTTTGAACCTGTGGGTGAGTAATCCTTCTCCTCAGCCCTTTTCGCCCCGCTATCAGGGCTAGGCCCAGATCGATTTCCTTGTTTTGCTCCAATTCTTGAACTAGAATGCCACTCATAATTTCGCCCCCCCACCCCTTCCCTCCCCCTCGAGGGGGGAGGGTGAGGGTGGGGGTGTAATATTCTAGATCTCAGTACTTTTCGTCTTCTTCCGAGATGGTCTTGAAGAGCTCTTCCCGGGTGTGAGCTTCCATTAATCTTTTTTTAAAAGAGGCGTCCTTCAACAGAGTAACGATCCGCCCAAGGAGTTTCAGGTTGTCCACTGCCGAATTCTCAGGGGCCATCACCAAGAAGAAGAGCTGACTGGGATGGTGATCGATCGAATCAAACTCCACTCCCTTGACCGAACGGCCAAAGGAGATGAAAAAGGTCCTCAGCTTTTTTAATCGGCCATGCGGAATGGCAATCCCTTCCCCAATCCCTGTGGACCCCAGTTTTTCTCTTTCCAACAGTACCTGGAGGATCTCTTCCCCAGAGGTCACCTGACAGGGTTTCACCAACACACCGGACAGTTCCTTTAGAATAGAACGCTTATCTGTGCCCTGCAGGTCCGGAAGGACCCATTCCTCTTTCAAGTAATTAAGGATCTTCACGCTTGGTCCTTTACCCCGTTAGAAATAATGCCCCGCCTGCGTGGCCGGAGCCACTTCGGCGCGGCGAGTGCCCCGCTCGGTTTCGAGTCGCAACGACTGCAATTTCTAACAGGGTTTACGATTTTCCCCATTTCAAAGAGGGCTCGATCCATTCATAACCCCCGTCTTTACTCCGGCAAAGGACATTCACCTGCTCGGAATCTAGATTCAAAAAGACCAGGAAGTCCCTCCTTGAGATTTCAAGTCGGACAACGGCATCTTCAAGAGACATAGGTTTAGCGAGGATGTGCCTCTTTTGAATGAGGGAGGAAAAACCTCTCTCTTCAAGGGGTTCCTCGCTCTTTGAGAGCGCGATGGGGGAAGGCGTCGCATTCACCCTCTTTCTTCTCCCTTTCTCTCGACGTTCGCGGATCTGACGCTCGATCTTATCCACCATCTGATCGATCGCCGTATAAAGATCCGTATCCCTCCCTTGGCTGTTGAGGGTCATCCCATTCCCGATGATCGTGATTTCTGCGATGTGCCGAAATTTTTCTGCCGAAAGAACGACGTGAACCTCCCTCGGGTTCTCAATATATTTCTGTAACCGCTGAACCTTCCCCTTCACATATCCCTTGGCTCCCTCTTCGGCTTCCATATGTCGGAACGTAACTGCAATCTGCATTGATTAACTCCTTCTCCACTTATGAAATTCGAAATCCGAATATCGAAACTCGAAACAAATCCAAAATTGATGATCCCGTAAAAAGTCTGAAAACTGTCACTCCTGCGGAAGCAGGAGTCCAGATCTCTTTGGATTTACTGGATTCCCGCTTTCGCGGGAATGACAAAAATGGAGAAATTGCCTTTTTTTGCGAAACCATCAAAATTCAAATTTTCGAATCTCAAAACCATTTTTTGTTTAGGTCATTTGTATTTTGAGTTTTCGTGCTTGTTTCGGATTTCGAGTTTTTCCTTTATTGAATTTTTCTCCTCTCATTGGAGGAAAGGATCTTCATCATCTCCCGATATTTCGAAATCGTCCTGCGCGCAATGTGTATATTCATCTCCTTGAGAATCTGAACGAGTTTCTCATCGCTGTAGGGCCTCCTTGGATCTTCTTTCGCAATGATCTCCCGAAGAAGGTTCTTCACACTTTCAGAAGCCAGGGTCTCTCCCTGGGTGGAGGTGATCCCTGTATTAAAGAAGAATTTTAACTCATAAATTCCCTGAGGGGTATGGATGTATTTGTTGTTGGTCACCCGGCTGATCGTCGACTCGTGCATCTGGATGTCCTCAGCCACATCGCGCAAGACGAGGGGCTTGAGAAATTGAATCCCTTTATCTAAAAAATCTCTTTGAAATTTAACGATGCTACTCGCCACTTTGTAAACCGTTCGCTGGCGTTGATGAATGCTTCGGATGAGCCAAAGAGCCGATCGGAGTTTCTCCTGAATGTATTTCCGATCTCCGTCGAGGACGGAGCGGTCATCGGTGAGGATACTGCGATACAATTGATTCACCTTAAGCCTCGGTATGTCTTCATCGTTTAAAGAGATCACATACTCCCCCTCCACCTTATAGACATAGACATCCGGGATGATCTCTTGGACCACCTCCCCGCCGTAAGCCTTCCCGGGTTTTGGGTCGAGTTTGGAGATGAGGTGGGCTGCTTGATTCACTCGCTCCAGAGGGATCCCCAACCGTCTCGCGATGGCTGGATGATTTCGGTTCTTCAGGAGCGGGAGAAATTCCGAGACGATCTTTTCCGCAACGGGATCCCGGACCTGCAACTGCTCCAACTGGACGAGGAGGCACTCTTTCAAATCCCTCGCTGCCACTCCTACCGGATCGAACTGCTGCATCCTTCGAAGGACTCTCTCCACCATCTCCAGGGGGAGCTGGGTCTCTGAAATGATATCTTCTAAGGAGGTTTTCAGGTACCCGTCTTCATCCAGGTTTCCGATGATCCACCATCCTATCTTCCGCTCCTCATCGGTAAAATGGGAGAGCTGAAGTTGCCAGTTGAGATGATCGGAAAGGGTCGTTCGCTTCGTCAAGAAACTTTCAAACGAGGGTCTTTCTTCGCTCTCCTGAGAAGACTGCTTAACATAGGAGCCATGATTATAATTCTCCAGATAGCTCTCCCAGTCGAACTCCGCCGCCCCTTCCCCTTCTCCCTTTACTTCCTGGGTCTTCTGATTCTCGGGAATGGGTTCTGCTTCGCTCTTTTCAGTCAGGGTTTCTTCTGCTTCGGCATCCTCTCTCCCCTCCTCAGACTCCTCAAGGAGTGGGTTCTCTTTCACCTCCTGGCGAATCAGATCGACCAGCTCCAAGCGAGTTAATTGAAGAAGCCGAATTGCCTGCTGGAGCTGAGGAGTGATCACCAGCTGCTGTACAAGTTTAGGTGTCAGTTTGAGTTCTAATGCCATTTAATGCCCAGCTTCAATCCTGGACGGATGGGCGACCATCCGTATTTTCTTTGCTCCGACTCCCTCCTAATTCAAACCCATCTCCTAGATAGATCTCTCTTGCTTTTTGACTTTGGGCAATATATTCAGGGGCTCCCTCCTCCAAAATGCGGCCCTCATTGAGGATGTAGGCCCGGTCACAGACGCCCAATGTTTCTCTTACATTATGATCTGTGATTATAATGCCAATCCCCTTTGATTTCAATTGACGTACAATGGTTTGGATATCCAATACGGCAATGGGATCGATCCCTGCAAAGGGTTCATCCAAAAGGATGAAAGAGGGCGAAAGGACCAGGGCTCGTGTAATCTCCACACGCCTCCGTTCTCCTCCAGAGAGGCTATAGGCCTTCTGTTTCCGAAGGGCAGAGAGTCCCAATTCTTCCAAAAGCTCTTTCAATCGATTCCTTCGTTCATCCTTGGAAAGGGGAAGGGTTTCTAAGATGGCTATCAGGTTTTCCTCCACGGTCAACTTCCTGAAGACGGATGGCTCTTGAGGGAGATATCCGATCCCCTTTCTCGCCCTCAAATACATGGGAAGGGAGGTAATCTCCTCATCGTTCAAATAGATTCTTCCTCGATTCGGTTTGAGGAGGCCCACAATCATATAAAAGATGGTGGTCTTCCCTGCGCCGTTGGGACCAAGCAGCCCCACGACTTCCCCTCCGCGGACCTCCACATGGACCGAGTCCACCACTTTCTTATGACGAAACGATTTTGTTAATTCCTCGCATGAAAGATAAGTCATCCTGACTCCAATATAAGTTCGGAGTAATTAGTTCGGAGTTCGGAGTACACCTTAATTCTGATGTTCTCGTAAAAAGTCGACCACCGGCATTCTGTCATTCTGAGCGGAGCGAAGAATCTAATCATATCAAAGCATTTCAGATCCTTCACTGCGTTCAGGACGACAAATTGGAACTTTTTACGGATCTATCATTTCTTCTTTGCTCCG
>Ga0315282_10001457_pt1 | contig 44573 bp, 49 predicted proteins | sample YL17G07_20_MG_FD_203693 | JGI IMG/M metagenome (GOLD analysis project Ga0315282, IMG submission 203693) | Sediment microbial communities from Yellowstone Lake, YNP, Wyoming, USA - YL17G07_20 | ecosystem: Environmental > Aquatic > Freshwater > Lake > Sediment | place: USA: Wyoming | collected... | reverse complement strand
GTCATCATGAACTGATTCCAGTTAACGGTGATTATGCCCTTGAAGCTTAGGAACACGAGGAACGCGACTGCAATGCCCGTTAGGGCTGCGACGATCTTGAAGAGTAGTTTCGCAACCTTCTTGAGCCCGTACCCTGAGATGAAGCCGATTACTCCGCTCCCTACCAGTTGAGTTCCAAGCAAAGCAACTGAAAGAGTGGAAGCATCCAACTTCAATCGCCCTAATGGAAGTCGGTCACGTAGAACGCTTGACCAGTGCAACCCGAATATCCGCTTGAAGTGCTCGTGTATCCAGTGACGCTGTGGAATCCGCTTGTGAATGAACCAGAGTAGGTGGCACGGTACAACGCGAAGGTTACGATTCCACCGTTCTGGTAGCCCTGCATGTACACGCAACCCGAACCGTAGCCAGGTTGACTTGAGGAAATGTAACCCCACACACTCGTCACGCTTCCTTGGTATGGATACTGGTTGCCGTAAGGGTACTGTGGATACTGTGGATATTGTTGACCATAGCCATAGTACGGGTAATTGTTACCGTACCCGTAGCCGTTGCCCGTGTAACTGATCTGAGTCATAGTCGTATAGGATACCTGAGTCGCGTAGCTGACACTGGTTTCCGTTCTAGTCGCGAACTGCGTTTGGGTTACGAGTTGCTGCTGAGTCACCACGCGAGGATTCAAAGCTAAACTCATGAACCCTGAGAAACTGGCTAAAGCAATCACTGAAACCAATACAAGCCCGATCGCTAAGGCTAGCTCTCGTGGTATAGTTCGCGGAGGTACAGGTTGAGCGGTCATAGCGACTTTGCCTCCTGCTCTCCTGGGTCTTTGAGATGGTACTTGGTTTGGATGTCTTCTTGGTTCACTGGGTCTTTGAGATGGTACTTGGTTTGGATGTCTTCTTGGTTCATGTAGTAGGCTGGATTCTTGATGACCCTCTCGGGTAACTCAGCCAACTCCCTTGCCATCATCAGATCCACATCTTGACTTGTTACGTTAGCCCAATCCTTTAGGAATTGGAGAAACGATTTTGGAATCGTAACCTCTACGAGAGTCAACCAGGACGCTTCCTCTTTAGTCAGTTTCCGATGCGCCAATTTCATTCACCACCTTAAGCCTCACTGTGCTTGCTGAGAAATTCTTGAACCGCGAACTCGGTTAGTTCCGTTTCATCTTTGAATTGGGGTAGGCTTGGATCTTGCTTGGCAACCTTAAGGTAACATTTGGCCTTCTCCATGAGCTCAGCTGCAATCGAAGTGGTCTCGGCTATGCCGTATTTGCGATAGATCTCTTCCTGGTTCAGGTGTAAGGAATCTAGTTCTGCGGCGAAGTCTTGCTCCAAGGCTTGTTCGAAGTATTCTTCTGGGGTTCCGGTTCCATGCCTTTCCTCGAATAGTTCAGCATGATCCTTCATGAACTTGATCATGCCCCTCTGGACACGTATTGCCAGAGTTACTATGTTAGCTTGCAGATCGGTCTTTACCTTTGATTTTGATTCTTGAGACCGTTTCATCTACTCTTCACCCCCCTAACGTTGGCTACGGCTGCATCCACAAGTTCCTGAACGCTCAACCCCTTGTCTTGGGCTGATCGTTCCAAACTCTCATAGTCTTCCTTGCTCAGGAAGATCCTTCGGTTTTTCATCACTGTTCACGTTCCTATAACCATAACGTTACTGCTATATATAGGTGTTCCTATAACTATAACGATCGAGATGTTCACCCGAATACTCACAGAAAAGGAACGCAGACGAATCCAAGCCTACTTGAAGCAAGACGGAGAGAAATCCACCGCGATTCGCCAATTAGTTCTAAGGACCCGCCGTGACCTGGAGCACATAGAGGACGATATCAAGCTGCTTAGGCAGCTGATATCACATTACGAAGAACATCTATCGAAAGGGAGCCCGTAGTTTGGATATCACAGAGAGCGAGGTTGTTGACCTTCTTATGGCTCTCCAACGCAGAGGCGTCATTACTATTCACTTAGATCGCTTAGATCAACTTCAATCACAAGTTCCGTAGAGCGAGCATAGAAAGGACGATAAGCGATGGGCGGAAATCGAAGAAGCTAATTCGGTGGTCTAACAGAATGGGAAAAAATAAGTTGCTCAGAAGCTTTCTAAGCTGTCTATTTAGGATTCAGAGGAAAGCGAACGTTCCAAAGAAGATTGCTTAGGAGTTGAACCACAGAATGTCCGCCAACAACGAGGAAATGGTTGTTACGCCCTGGGAAGTTTCAGGCAAGATAGATTATGATAGGCTCATCAGAGAATTCGGCACTCAACCCCTGACCCCGGAGGTTCTCGACCGAGTCCGCGAGTTGGCCGGAGAGTTGCATCCTCACTTAGAGCGGAGAATATTCTTCTCGCATAGAGACTTCGACTGGATTCTCCAGCGCTATCAAGCCGGAGAAAAGTTCGTCCTCTACACTGGCAGAGGCCCATCAGGGCCAGTCACCATAGGACATCTGGTACCCTGGATGTTCACCAAGTATCTTCAGGACAAATTTGACGCCAAGCTGTACTTCCAGATTACAGACGATGAGAAATTTCTGTACCAGGACGCATTCACACTTGATAACCCACAAGAATGGGCGTACGAGAACGCACTGGATCTAATCGCAGTCGGCTTGGATCCGAAGAAAACACGAATCATAATGGATACCAAGAACATTAAAACGCTGTACAGTCTTGCACTACAAATTGCCAAGCACGTGACTTTCTCCACAGCCCGCGCGGTATTTGGATTTCAGGACAGCACAAACATTGGCATGATCTTCTATCCAGCTATTCAAGCGGCCCCAGCATTCCTGGAGTCCACTCTCGTTGGCCACAATGTTCCATGCCTCATCCCAGCGGCAATCGATCAGGACCCCTACTGGAGGGTGACGCGCGATGTCGCACCCAAGCTGGGCTACTACAAACCAGCTCAAATCCACTGCAGGTTCGTTCCTGGACTAGGCCGTGGCGGAAAGATGTCTGCCTCCATGCCCGAAACCGCGATTTTCACTGTCGACCCCCCCGAGCTCGCCAAGAAGAAAATCCTGAGCGCATTCACAGGGGGTAGAGCCACGGTCGAGGAACAGAAACGCCTGGGAGCGAATCCAGATATCTGTTCTGTCTTCGCCTATGACTACTTCCTATTCATGAATCAGAAGGAGATTGAGGAACTTCGGCACAATTGCTTAGCAGGGAATATTCTATGTGGAGAGTGTAAACAGATCCTCGCGGAACGAGTTGAGAAGTTCCTCGTGGCGCACCAGGAAAGGCGCGAAAAGGCAAAGGACCATTATGAGGAGTACCTTTTCAACCCAAAGGACTGCTAGACATCCAGATGCTGCTTCAACAATCTAATATACGGCAGAGGAACTTTACGTCCAGACATTAGAGGTTGAACGCATGATTGTAGGTGAGGGCGTTTTCATTAGCCTGTTTGTCTTCTGCCCTAACCTCTAGCGTGGCATATCGCCTTCTTACCTGGTATCACTCTAGGGCACAGTGTGGAGTGCTCAGATTATGATAGAGATGCGTGAGAACGAGGCCGCGGTGATAAGGGCACTTCAATCGCATAGTGGCAACTGCTCCTTCGAAGAATTGCTTGCTACCACGAAACAGAGCGACGCCGCAGTTACTCGTGCCCTTGCTGCGCTGGGGGATGATCAACTTGTCAAAGTGACTGAGACGGATCGAATCCTCTTGCGCCTTACTCAGGAGGGGCTGGATTATGCTCGACTTGGGTTGCCCGAACGAAGAATCGTCCAAGCCGTTCTGCAGCTTGGCGGAGAAGCCACACTGGAGCAAGCTTCCAAACGAGCCAACATCCCTGCTGGACTTTCATCTGTGGCACTGGGATGGGTCAAGAGCTCGCAGTGGTGCGAGGTCAGGAGTCAGGCTCAGAAGATCCTCTTGAAGGCCGCGGGCATTCCCGACAAAACGGATGTCGAACGTGCACTGGAGATCCTCTATTCCAAAACCGAGCTTGCGCTCGACGAAATTCCCCAGAGCCTCCACCAGACAATTGAGACGCTCAAAAGAAGAAAGCTGCTGGTCAGTAAACGCCAGACAAAACGTTATGTCGAGTTGACAACCCAAGGCTGGAAAGTGCTCGAGCAGGGAATAACCGTACCAACAGAGGTCAGTGATCTGACACCTGAATTGATTACGTCGCAGAGGTGGAAGTCCGTATCTTTCCGCAAGTACAACATAGCCGCCCCTGTGACTGCCAGCTGGCCCGGCAAGAGACAGCCATATCGCCATTTCCTCGACAACCTGAAAGCCAAACTTGTCGCATTGGGATTCAAGGAGATGACTGGACCAGCAGTTGAGCTGATGTTTTTCAACTGTGACGCTCTCTTCATGCCTCAGGATCATCCCGCCCGGGAAATCCACGACATATACTTCGTCAAGACAGATACACGAGGCGATCTTGGAGAGTACAGGCAATTCATTGATCCCGTGGCCGAGACTCATGAGAACGGTTGGAAAACCGGGTCCACCGGTTGGGGCTACGGATACTCGCGTGATGAGGCACTCAAGCTCATACTGCGAAGTCAAGGAACCGCATTGAGCGCTAGGACTCTTGTGAGTAAGGAGCTGCAGATACCCGGCAAATACTTCTCAATAGTGAGATGCTTCAGGCCTGATCAAGTGGACCGAACTCACCTAACGGAATTCAACCAAGTGGAAGGTATAATCGTCGGCGCTGACCTTTCTCTGAGAGACCTACTCGGAGTACTCGAACGCTTCGCCATCGACATCGCGGGCGCTGACAAGGTCAGGTTCAGACCAGACTACTTCCCCTTCACAGAACCAAGCGTCGAACTGCAGGCCTTCAAAGAAGGGTATGGTTGGCTGGAGTTTGGCGGATCGGGCATATTCAGACCCGAACTCACGCTACCATTAGGAATCAAAGTCCCAGTCCTAGCATGGGGAATCGGCGTTGACCGACTGTACATGATGCGGAACGGAATCAATGACATACGCATGCTCTTCACACATGATCTTGACTGGATGAGAAAACAAAAGGTGCTCTAAGAAATGGTTACGATCACCGCCCGAATGGATGATCTGGAAGAACTGGTGGGCAGTAAGCTACCTAGAGATTACGAACAACTTAGCGAGCTTCTCTACTCCATAAAATGCGAACTCTCTGGGTTGGGTGAATCACCTCAGATTTCGGATGATGCGGAACTCCAGATCGAAGACAAGGACTCCAATCGACCTGACGTATGGAGCCCAGAAGGAATCGCGCGGGCCCTGAGAGGAATGCAGGGCCTCGAAGTTGGGATAAAGAGATACTCAGTCGCGAAGCAACCGGCAACAGAGATCTCAGTGGACAGCAAGCTGGAGAGCATCAGACCATACATAGCATGTGTCGTGGCTCGGCACCCAAGAATCAGTGATGTGATAATTCGCGGCCTAATCCAACTTCAAGAGAAGCTTGATCAGAGTTATGGCAGGAAACGCAGGAGATCATCAATAGGCTTCTACGATTTCGACCTAATCACTCCCCCGCTCAAATACTGCACCGCGAAATCAGACGAGATAAAATTCATCCCACTACAAATGGACACTCCGCTCTCCCTACGCGAGATTCTGGAGCAGCACCCGAAAGGCCTGGAATATGGTCACATTGTGAAGCAATACGAAGACATGCCAATCCTGCTAGATTCCAAAGGCAAGGTGCTGTCCTTCCCACCGATAATAAACTCTAATGACCTAGGGCGAGTTACAGCTGAAACAATGAACCTTCTCGTTGAAATTACTGGGACATCTGAGGAAACCGTAGCGAATGCCTTGACGATTCTCACCACAGCTCTCGCGGACAGAGGAGCAGAAATCAGCCCCGCGATGATTCACTATCCCTATGGGAAGAATCGGACCACGACAACCCCTACCCTCGATGAGCGACGCATCGACATAACTCTGGATAGCATAAAGCGCCTGATCGGCATGAACCTTGAACGGTCCGAGATCACTTTACTGCTCCGCCGAGCTAGGTACGATGTCGAGGACCTCCACGATGGAAAACTCAAGGTGCTAATCCCCTGTTACCGGATGGACATACTGCACGCAGTCGACGTCATGGAGGACATTGCGATCGCTTATGGCCTAAACAACATGAAACCAAGATGGCCTTCAGACATTACGATCGGCGGCCTCTCGACGATCGAAGAGTTCTCCGACGATGTCCGAGAGCTGATGATCGGTTTAGGCTTCCAGGAGGTCTTGACGTTCATGATGACAAATCATGAGAAACTATTCGATCGAATGAACAGCCAACGGGAAGCCGTCATTGATGTCGCCAACCCGAAAATTATGACCATGACCTGCCTTCGATCCTGGCTACTGCCCAGCCTGATGGACTTCCTTTCAAACAACACTCACGTTGAGTATCCGCAAAGGATCTATGAAGTCGGCGACTGCACGACCTTGGACCCGTCCCAACCCACCAGGGCTAGGGACACACGAAAACTTGCATGTGCTTTAGCCCACGCAAAGGCGAACTTCACAGAGATGAAATCGTACCTCGAACCGCTCATGGTCAACCTTGGCCTAGAGTTCAGCGTGAAGGCCCAAGCCCAACCAAGCTTCTTGAACGGGAGAATGGGAAGCATTCTCGTAGCTGGCAAAGAGGTTGGGATAATAGGGGAGATCCATCCGCAAGTGATTGAAAACTGGAAGCTCGAAAACCCTGTAGCGGCAATGGAGATCGACCTCAATAAGCTCTTTGAGATACTATATGCCTGATGACGCTGGAAGAGCGCCAGAGCCGCCCACCTCCGAGAGAGCCAACTGAGTGGGGCGAAGCCCCTCCGTGAAGTTTGCGTGTTAGTGTCGTGGGCGACAGGGACTGGGATATCGACTCTCGATGTTTCAATCCCGCGGCGAAACCGCTCCAGCCGAAAGAAGAATAACATACAACTAAGAATCACGAAATTTGATGGAGAAATGGCATAGAGGCACGGGCGAAATTGGATGCAGAAACCCGACTAGACTTGGTTGCGCGAGACGCTGAAGAGATCATCACCCGCGACGAACTCAGATCGCTGCTTGAAACCACCACGCGTCCGAGAGCGTACTGGGGATTCGAAGCGAGCGGCATGATGCACATAGGGATGGGGCTGGTGTGTGGGAGGAAAATCATGGATCTTGTCGAGGCAGACTTCGATTTTACGGTCCTCTTAGCTGACTGGCATTCCTGGATCAACAACAAACTTGGCGGAGAGATGCAGAACATTCACGTTTGCGGAGAATACTTGAAACAATGCTTCACCGCCCTAGGCATATCTCCATCTAAGGTCACCTACATGTGGGGCACCGACCTGGTAACGCCGAGAGAGTACTGGGAAAGAGTTGTGCGCATAGGTAAGTCCGTCAACGTTAGTCGCATATGGCGCGCGCTTCCCATCATGGGACGAGGAATTGACGGTGGAAAAGAGCTCGAAGCCGCATCAACTTTCTACCCCTGCATGCAAGCCGCTGACATATTCCAACTGCGATTGGATGTAGCGTGCGCTGGGATGGATCAACGAAAAGCGCACGTACTGGCACGAGATGTTGCCGAAAAACTTGGATGGCGCAAACCGATCAGCGTGCACACTCACCTCCTACCCGGATTATCAGGTGCAAAGAGAATGGATACGACACAGTACGATGAGGACGCAAGTCTCAGTGTTCAGATTTCATCGAAGATGTCAAAGAGCATACCAGAGAGCAGCATAGTGGTTCATGATGAACCAGAGGTTATTAGGAACAAGATTCGCAACGCGTTCTGTCCTCCGAAGGAGACAGAGAACAACGCGATACTCGAAATGGCCCGTTACATCTCGTTTCCGTGGCTAGGCACAGTTGAAATCGATCGCCCCGAAAAGTACGGAGGGCCAAGAATCTTCACCAAGCCACAGGACTTGGAGCAGGAGTATAGGGATGGAAAAATCCACCCACTAGACCTGAAGAACGCTATTGCGGAAAATCTGATCAAGATCCTCGAACCTGTGCGAGAAGAGACCAAGAGGCGGCCTGAGCTACTTCGCAAGATGGAACAGCTTCAGATAACAAGGTAACCAGCACATGCGAGCGCCACCCAAAGTCAGACTTGAAAGATTCCAGAAACTTATCGAACGAATCTCGTTCGAATCACAGAGAGGAAGCGTAATCGTAGTTGAGGGACTCCGGGATAGGGAGTCACTGAGAAGGCTGGGTGTCTCAGGTACCATACTCTGCCTCCAGAACAGCCGCATGAACGCAATCAGGTTCGCCGAACAACTCAACGACGCCCAAGATGTGATAGTCTTGACAGACTTCGACCGACAAGGAGTCTTCCTAGCCAAGAACCTGACACGCATATTGAACTCTCAACGAGTGCGTACGAATCTCATACTCTGGCGAGACCTACGCCGACTCACAAAATCAGACATACGAAGCATAGAGGAGTTACCTAAACTCCATCAACGCCTTCAAACTGATTCACTACCAATCCACGAGTTTCCCGCTAAACGCCTAAGACACGACGGACGACGGCATTGACTCAGGCATGTTAGAGAACATTCAAACACAGTCTGCTGCGTTACCTTTGAAAGTCATTCCGGTACGTAGCGTTTATATTCAGAGCATTTGGAAGGTAGTTTTCGAATGCTCATGTCTCATCGATTCGCATACGTGAGCAATACAGGAGGTTTATTCGTAATTGGGAACAAATTCACAATTTACGGCTACAACAAAATATATGATAGTCGCCCGGTTCGAAGTGGAGGGCGTAGTAGAGAAACCTGACGTAATTGGCGCGATATTCGGCCAGACCGAGGGATTGTTTGGTCCTGACCTAGACCTTCGCGAGTTGCAGAAATCGGGTAGGATAGGTCGCATAGAAATTCAACTAGAATCCAAACAAGACACAACCTTTGGAACGATCACAATCCCATCAAGTCTGGATAAGACATCGACCGCGATCATTGCGGCTGCAGTGCAAAGCGTGGACAGAATAGGTCCATGCCTCGCTAAAGTTTCCCTGGACAAGGTTGCGGATATACGGGAAGACAAGCGTAAGCAGATACTGGACAAGGCCAAAGACATCTTACGAGATTGGGTTATCGAGAAATCACCCAGCACGGATGAGATGGTGAAAGAGGTCTCAGGTGTAATTCGCCCCGCAGACGTGGTCGAGTATGGACACCTTCCAGCAGGACCTGAGGTCGCATCAAGCGCCGCAATCATCCTCGTCGAAGGGAGAGCGGACATCATAAACCTCTCTCGATGCGGGATCAAGAACACCATCGCAATTGAAGGAACGAAGATTCCTCAAACGATCATTGAGCTCTGCAAGACGAAGGAAACAACTGCGTTCCTAGACGGCGACAGAGGCGGCGACCTAATCTTCAAGGAATTGATGCAGATTGCACCGGTCGACTACGTAGCTCGAGCCCCGCTCGGAAAAGAGGTTGAAGATCTCACACCCAAGGAGATCATGCGATGCCTACGCGAGAAGGTACCCGTCGACGCTACCAGAGCGCCAGCCCCTCGCCCGATCCCTGAACCAGTTCACGTCCCACGTCCGCCGCCAGTGCAACTTCCCGAGGGCATCGTAGCCAAAGCACGCGAGCTGCGCGGAACACTTGAAGGCTCTCTCTTGGATTCGAATATGGTTGAAGTAGCGAAGCTGCCCGTCAGCGAACTAGCTGGCAAATTGTCGGAGTACCAGGGCGTCGAAACGATTGTCTTCGACGGTGTCGTCACTCAAAGACTTGTGGACCTCGCTGAAGAACGAGGCGTGAAGATGATCGTCGGAGATCGCATCGCTGAACTCGCTCGAAGACCAAGCTCAATCAAAATCATGACCCTACCCGAGATTGCCGGACCAATCACAACGTAGAGAAGTTCATTGATCCACAACTCTCACTCCCATGGCCTTTCGCATTCTGAGAGCGTCCGACCCGTCCGAGTAGTAGTTCGGGACCACCGACACTTTCGTGAAGCCCAGCTTTGTGTAGAGGCCGAGAGCTTCCTTGTTCTCTAACTTGAGTTCAAGCCAAATTTCTACAATGCCTCGACCAATCAGATGCTTCATCAAGGTTTCCATAAGATCGATTCCAATCCCGATCCTACGTTGATTAGGTAAAACAGCGATCGTTATCAAGTGAGCCGAGCTTTGATCTGTAGACGCAACGCAGTAGCCCACGAGCTTCCCTTCTGTGGTTAAGGCTACGAAGAAAGTTCGTGAGTGATCGCGCAGTAGTTTACGGAGCAGAAATCGCGGATATGGTTCTGTGAAGGAGCTGTTTTCGATTTCACAGATTCCAGCCAAATCGGATTGCGATGCGGGTCGGATTTGGTATTTGATCAACTGAACGCAACTGCGAGGCGTGATTTGTCACTTATGGTCGGTCGGAAATACAATATTGCCGAACTCGTGAAGGTCGACCTAAAGTTAAATATGGCGATCTGAGTTTTGCCGTCCCTCAACAGATTCAGAGGATTCAGCGAATGTCAGAGAAGAAGGCAACTCAGCGGTGGGGAATAGCGAACATTTATTCATCATTCAACAATACCCTCGTTCACATCACCGACTTGAGCGGAGCCGAGACCGTTTCAAGAAGCGCCGGTGGACAACACGTGAAAGCAGATCGCCTCCAAGGCTCGCCTTACGCCGCGATGCAGGCAGCTGCTGCAGCCGCGCGAGTTGCCAAGGATCGAGGAATAACATCACTCCACATCAGAGTCAGAGCCCCTGGAGGTCATAAGGCGAGGACGCCTGGACCTGGAGCACAGGCGGCGATCCGTATGCTTGCCCGAGCAGGTTTTAGGATCGGTAGAATCGAAGATGTAACACCCATACCGCATGATGGAACACGGCGACCCGGAGGTCGACGTGGAAGAAGAGTATAAGTCACATTCCCCTCACCTGTGATGTATTGTGCTGTCAATTTCACCCGGTTCAGTGGAGTATCTTCGCCGAACTCTTCTTGCCGAGGGCTTCAAGAATGTTGGCCTGTGGCAGATCTGCAAGAAAGGGCAGGTCTTTGGATACGCTCGTCGTATCGGGAACGATTTGGAATGGCATGTCAGGGGGTTTGTCGATGGAAGCCTTGAATCGGAGCTTGAGCCTCCACGAACAACCATCTATCACCTGATCAGGTGGCCATATCTTCACGACGGATTACTCGCACAGCTACTCGGTAGACACCGAATTCCCTTTCACCAGGGACTCAACCCGAAGGATGGCACAATTTCAGCTCGATCCTAAAGCTACCTGATTCAGGAAGCTTTGTACCTTAAGATAGCCGCTATCCCGCCGAACGAATCCTTCAGCATCACGCCTTCGTCAGTCTCGGTTGAGATTACCGCGACGTTTGCGTTCTGCTTGTCCGCAATTTCAAGTAGTTCATCAACCAAATCCTTCGTTTCCTCCACGTAAAGAGATGTAGAATTGCATTTCTTACAGGCCGTCGCCATCAAGTCTTGCTCAAATTTGACGAAACCGGCTTGGGGAACCAGTGAGTCTTCAACCGCCCCGCAGTTCTTGCATTTTGCATTCACGTGGAGTATGTTCAGTTTCTCTGACACGAGGAGTAGATCAACTATCCCCGCGTTCAGGTACCGGCGAACCTGTGTTTCCCCGTAAACGCCCAACCCTGTCTCGTGGCCGATCTCGTAGAGGAACTTCTGCACGAGGCGTTTCTCTTCGAGATATCTTACGCCTCGAAGAACGTCTTGACTCTTGGAGACTATTTCATCCACTCCCTGTTCTCCAACGTAGGACGTGTCTATGGTGGCAAGTATCTTCTCTTTGAGCATGTAGTTCAAATAGTCGCCTTCAATGAAGTCGTGCTTTGTTGGCCCAGGCCCTCCAATAATCAGACCCTTGAGGCCTGACACTTTTCCTAGTAGGTCGAATGCGTGGGCTCCAACACGTCTGAAGTAATCATTCATCGCCTGCTCTCTGATGCGCTCGAATCTTCTCGCCGATTGCCCCCCGGCTCGATGCTTGCCCGGTATGCCCGATGTGAACTCCTGTAGCACCTCCATCCTCTGCCCCCGCACAACTGCCACCACGGCCTCGGTTGAGTCCACGACTATTACTCCGTAAGCGTCCCGCTCCCTCACCATAGCCATTAGCGGTTCGATGTGGAACTTCGCGTCGCACCGGTAGAAGTAGACGTTGATGGGCTCAGGAGGTTCTAGCACATAGGTCTCCATCTTCTCCGTGCCCGGACCACCGTGCGGGATGGCCCCGCAGAAGACCACTAGACCGTTCTTGGGTGGTTCCTTGAACAGCTTAAGGCGCTGAAGCGTCCTTTCAATGGCCTCCTGCACATTCTTCCGAGTCGTGCGTGACTTGATGTTAGAAGCGGTTCCATACTCTTCGCGAAGGTTAGCCATAACCTCGTGAATCTTGCGCTCATGTGGAACGTAGAGAGTAATGAGTTCGGTCCCTCTGCCCTCTTTCGCGGCCAGCATTTCCAATGTCCGCTTCAGCTTGAAACGCTGTACCGAATCTTGGGTCGTCGCCGTTGCAGACATCGGAAACACCTCAGTGCATGGTACGGTCCCGGATTTTATATAGATTGACAAAACCACATGGAAGCTCACTCCGCACCTGATGCAAAATACCAAGGCGACTTATTTTCGGCTTAGCTTGCCTTTCCTACGGTCAAGACAACTCTCTACGTTGAACTGGTTTTGGAGACCAGAACAGGGACGCCTAACACGACAACCCACAGACCGAAGAGCAGGAAAGCCAAAGCCTTCACTGTGCCTTGATCGCTAATACAACCCAGCCCGAACAGAGACAGCACGAAGACAAACGGCGGGACTCCTGAACAGTTCAACACGAAAACCAGAAACAGAATTCCCGCTCCACCTGTAAGAAGCGAGGTTGTGATCCAACTGCCTCTCTTCTTCAAAGCAAAACAGCTCCTCGGCTCTCACAATGTGAAAGCATGCCCAAGGATTTATCTCTACTCGATGCGACCTTGCTAGTTCTTTAGATTTCGAATTTGACTGGACACGGATGCAGCTCTTCCGGGAGGAAAAGGGCATTTGAGCACGCCTTAGATTGGTGAATGCGGTGCATCGTCGTCTTTGGGAAGTCAAATAACGCTAGCCTCGTACTATGGAGCAGGGCGTTGTCCATGAAGGCTGTGATCAAGATTGGTGGATTTGCCTTCCCAGGCCGGGAGAAAGCGACTCTTGTTGGAGATTATGTTAGGCTGCTCAAGGAATTGGCTGACGAATTCCGGCTTGTTGTCGTCGCGGGTGGGGGTGAAATCGCACGCACGTACATAGGAGCTGCAAGGGAACTGCACGTACCCGAATCCCTATGTGATCAATTGGGCATCCTCGTTAGTAGGTTGAATGCGAGACTGCTCGTAGACGGGTTGGGTGAACACGCGTTCCCAGAGATACCCACCACAATCGACGAGCTGAAGCATTACTTCTCGTCAGGGAGGATCGTTGCGATGGGCGGTCTAACTCCTGGACACTCAACGAACGCCGTAGCCGCGTTGGCGGCGGAAACCATCAAGGCGGAAAGGTTTGTGAACGCCACTGACGTGGATGGAGTTTACACCGCAGACCCGAGCAAGGATCCCACAGCAAAGAGATTGGATAAGGTTGCTCTCAGCGAACTCATGCAGATACTCTCGAAAAATGAAATCATGGCGGGCGCATACGAACTGATGGACCCTCTGGCTTTGCGGATAATACAGCGATCAAAGATACCGACAGTCATCCTGAACGGAAGAACGCCATCGAACGTGGTGAAGGCGCTTCGAGGTCAAGCTATCGGCACTAGTATCATCCCGGATTAGAGGTGACCATTACGAGACTCACGGACCTCTTTCAATCAAAGGCTCAGGTCAGGTTAGTGGAGTATCTATTGGATAATGCGGGTTCGCAACGTGTCTTCAACCAAGCCACCTTAGCAAACTTTCTTGGCTTGTCGCCTTCAACGATTGCCCGCATCGTTGAACCCCTAGTCAAAGAGAAGATACTTCTCTATGAGCGATTCGAGCAGGGCATGAAGATCTTTGCCCTAAACGAAGGCGAAGAGAGAACCAAGGTCCTGGTTGATTTCTACCGAAGACTCAAGGAGCTATAGTCCACTACAGCGGACTCGGGGCTACACCTTTTTCTCTATAGTCTTCGACATGTCACGAAACTTGTCAGCTAGGGACTCACAGATCAGCGAGCATACTCGCCACTGTCGCAAATTGTAGTTGATCCGCAGTTCTTCGAGTGCTTCGACTACCTTGTCTTCTTCTTCGGGCGTTATGCTCAAAGGGTTGACCATCTGCGAGGCGGGCATCTTTGATCAAATTATTAAGTGTTCCTTGACTTCCTTCAATTGACAATCGACACAGCGCCGCCGTTTTCGTTCGTGATCACACCTATCGAGTTTCCCTATCGATCCATTTGACGTAGGGCATGTGACCGCCGGAGATTCGTAGCGACACGATTTCTGGCAGTTCGTATGAGTGCAGTGCCAATATACGCTGCCTTACCTTCATTGCTCGTTCCGTTCGCGTCTTGATCAGTAGCAGGTATTCATGGTCACTCACCAGCCTGTTTTTCCATCGATAGAATGACGAAATTGGAAGTATGTTCACGCATGCCGATAGCCTTCGTTCAACTAGATCTTGGCCAATCTTTCGTGCTTCTTTCAAGTTTCCGCATGTGGAAAGAATGACGATTCGTGCCAATTGTGGTTCGAGAAAGGTTTTAGTTGGACAACCTAATTTGACTGCCGAAGAGTTGTAATGGCATCACCTCTCTCGTTATTCGCAGTATACGCTGCAATTTGGGTCATTATCACCGTGGCCTGGTGGGCATTTAAGGCCGAGAGATTCGGCTTGTCCGGGCTACCGGCCTATCTGATGTACCGCACAACGCGACTGAACAAGTGGATAGAAGCAATTTCTAGATCACGACCGATAGCATGGCGTACAATCTGGAACGTTGGAATCGTCACTGGAATCGGGTTGATGACTTTCGCATTCTATTACCTTGCGAAGAACCTAACCTACCTGTTCGTGAAACCTCAGCAGGCTGGCCCAGTGCAGCCTATTGTTCCTTTACCGGGCTTGGGCGTTTCCTTTGAAACTTTTCCGTATCTGGTTCTTGCGTTGTCGGTGGTGGTGGCTTCGCATGAACTCTCGCATGGAATCGCCAGTCTAGTCGACCGCGTTCCCCTGAAGTCAACTGGCGTATTTTTCGCGCACATTGTGATGGGCGGGTTTGTTGAACCAGACGAGGAAAAGCTGAATCAGGCTAGGAATCTAACCAAGCTTCGCGTCTTCGCTGCCGGATCATTCACAAATGTCGTCCTGGGAATTCTATGCATACTTCTGCTCGTGAATTTCCCTGCTACGATTGCACTATTCTACAATCATGGTGGTGTCTCAATAGGTTCTGTGTCCGACAGCCTGCCTGCACATAGCTCAGGACTTCAACCTGGCGACGTTTTGGTCACCATAAATGGAACCAAGGTTTCCAGTATAGCAGACCTCCGCAATTACATGTCATCAGTGAACCCCGGTCAGGAGATCGTGGTTGGAACTCAGCGTGGTAACTTCCCAATCAAGACCGGCGCAGATCCAAGTAATTCCAGTCATGCATTGATCGGGATTGCCGGGTTGACCGACGCATACGATCCAAAGATGCCGTTTCTCTCACCCGACTTTCCCATGATCCTATTTAACGCGGGGTTTTGGCTCATCAATGTCCTGATAAGTGTAGCTTTCATCAACATGCTTCCGATGTTTCCCTTTGATGGAGATAAATTTCTAGAGGTCATCCTAAACGCGCTCGGAATCAAAAGAATCAAGGAGATTCGGATGACAGCGAATGCTGCGGCGTACGCTCTTCTGCTCTTGAATGTTGGCTTATCGTTTTTCAGATTTGGATTTCTGAGGTACTAGGCATTTGGTCAACACCGCGTGCACCTATTGCGAAGATCAAGCAACGTATACACGGGAGTACGAAGGCGTATCCTTTTGCAGCAAATGCTTTCGGCACACAATCGAGGAACGCGTTCGAAGAACCGTCATAACACATGAAATGCTTGAGTACGACGACCACATCGCCGTGGCCGTCTCAGGCGGCAAAGACAGCCTGACTCTCCTAAACCTACTAGTCAAGCTTGAGGAGCGATTCCCAAAGAGCACCCTCACCGCGATCAGCGTGGACGAAGGAATCGAAGGGTATCGAGACGAAGCATTAGATCTGGCCAAGAAAGCGTGTGAACACCTAGGGGTGAAACACGTCGTCGTCTCATATCACGACCTCTTCGGGGTTACAACTGACGAAATTGCCAAGATGAAGCGGAATCAGACTCCATGTGCATACTGCGGCGTCCTACGGAGAAAGTCGATCAATAAGGCTGCAAGTATGGTGGGTGCCACGAAGATCGCGACCGCCCACAATCTCGACGACGAGGTGCAGACCGTTCTCCTGAACATGCTGCACGGAGACCCACTGCGCATCGTACGCTCCAGCCCCGTCCTACGCGACCCACGCGGGAGATTTCTCACCCGCATCAAACCTCTATGCGAAGTGCCTGAGAAGGAGATCGTTCTATACGCATACCTGACGGGGTTAGAGTTCCAAAGCGTCGCATGTCCACATGGAAGTGAAGCGCTCAGAAATGATATCCGGGGCTTCCTGAACCAAATGGAACAGAAACATGTCGGAACCAAGTTCACACTTAACAGAACTGCGGAGAGACTACGAGAGCTTCTGGCAGCTGCGGCGCCCATCTCACATCTGAATGAGTGCGAGAAGTGCGGGGACCCTACGCCACATCGACTCTGTGAAGCTTGCACGATGCTTCAAACCATCACAGCATAAATTCGCGCACGACTCGGAGCGGTCACTGCCGACTTTATATTGCATCTAGAACGTCAGAATAATTTGGCGATGGCAGGAGGATCGGGGAGCCAGCCGTTCCCTGTGACCCGAAATCGGCTACACGCGGGGACCCGTTAACCTGAAGGAGAGGTAACTCCGAACCTCAGTAGGCCTTCGAGGTCAACAATGAGACTCTGCCCCACCGGGCCAGCGTAAGAGAAGATCCTTTCGAAGGAAAGGAGCCATCTCTTCATCGTCGAACCCGATGAGGCTCGGAAGAGAGCAGTCGTAAGGCGAGCGCCAAGGCGCTGATGGGATCACAGGGTTTAGAAGGCTTTGCGGAAACCGCTGTGGCGAGGATTGCCAATTCGTCGGGGATGCTGCCATCGCCTCTACTGATTCATGCCACTGAGACCTGCTTCCGGAGACAGGGGAACAGCGGTTCTCAATCATCCAATAACGCAATCCTACTCAACAATATGGAAACACCGAGCGATCATTGGGAACGACAGCTCGATCGACCCAATCAGAGCGGCGATCGAAATCCAGTTCGATTGCGATTTAACCAGTGCTCTGAACGATCCATGGTCAGTGTCTAATCAGCTGGCTCGTTCTGCTGAGAATTCGACCCAAGTTCCTGCCTTCGAAGCTTCGGCTTTGCGGTAGATGTAAATCGCTGCCGCCAAGTCTTCAACAGCTAACCCAACGGATTTGAACAACGTTATCTCGCCCCTTGCGAGCCTGCCTTGGATTTTCCCCAACAGAAGTTCACCAAGTTCCCCCCGTATGTGGTCATCACCAATGATACCCTCTCTTCTTGGGGCGCGGATATCTTCAGCCTCGTTCATGGCCGACTCGCGCCGATCAACGAAAACTCTGCTTTTTGCCACTGCCGCTGAATCTAGCTCGCGGAAGGGCGGAGTGGACGCGCCGACCGCGTTCACATGCATACCCGGTTCAAGCCATTTGCCAAGCAGGATCGGGCTTGTTGAACCGGTAGTTGTGCAGACTATGTGCGAACCGACAACAGCTTCTTGTACAGACGGCGCTGGTTCGATGCGGAGATGTTGGCGACTCGACTGTCGCTCGGTGAAGCGTTTAGCATGATCCGCATTACGGCTCCAAACTCTAATCGTCTCGATAGGGCGAACAGCTGCCATAGCCTCAAGATGCATCATCGCCTGAGTTCCTGAGCCTAGAATTGATAGGTCAGCCGCGTCTTCCCGTGAGAGCAGTTTTGTTGCCGCGGCGCTGACGGCGGCTGTCCGAATCGCGGTGATTGAACTTGCATCGATGAGGGCGAGCAGCTTTCCATTGTCGCAATCGAAGAGTAGCACCGCACCCTGATGCGACTCGTATCGAGTGTTCTGATTCCCGGGGAAGACCGTGACGATTTTACTGCCGACCGCTCTTGGACTGCTGAGGTATGCTGGCATCAGGCCGAGGACGCCTTTCTTGTCTGGAAGCCAAATTGCTTGACGCTGAAGTTGCAGAGCATCGCCAAGCGCGAGCGTCTTGAACGTCTGTTCCATTACTTCGATGCACTCACTCATCGACAGAAGCTTCGACACATCATCATGACCGATGATCAGAGTTTTCATTCCGGATGTCCTTCAGTCTTCCACCTCTCGTGGGCTATCAACAATTAGGGGTGGCATTATTTTCTAGAAATTCGACCAACTGATCGCATCTCGCGAAGACCACATCCTGGTTCTGCGACATCTCATTGACAAGTTCATTCAACATGCTCATCCTAGAGGCACGCCCTATGCATTCTGGATGCATGGTCAGCATGAAGTATCCGATGTTCATCTCGTATGCCGAGTTGAACTCTCTTCTCCAAGAATCTAGCACGTTTCCGGGGCTTTGGTGCCCTATTTCGAAGAGAGGCCAATCGTCGAGGGATGATTCGACCGGAAACTCGTAAATCCTTCCCGCCTTTTCGTCTCCGCCGATCTGAAATGGCTTATCATCGCTCATTAGGCTACTGTCGTACTTGAAGCCCATCTTGCGTAGGTAATTCAGCGTTCTTTTGCTCCAGTCCCAATACGGAGCCCGAAAGCCAACCGGTCTCACACCCAGCACGCGGATTAAACTGTCAACCGATTTTCTGATCGCCCTCCACTCTTCGGTTCCAGTCATCTCGGAGAAGTTCTCGTGGAGATATCCATGCGAACCAACCTCATGACCACGACGCAGGATCTCCTGAGTTTGGTTGGGATAGTGATCTGCAGTCCACCCTGGAACAAAGAACGTGGCTTTTATGCTGCGCCTATCCAGGAACTCAAGAATCCTGTTTATTCCCACGCGAGGACCGTATTGTCCCTTCGAGATCTTTACCGGAAGATCCGGCGTTTTCCTCATTTCAGCGCTCTCAGCATCAAAGTCGAATGTTAGTAGAACTACGCACTTCGCGTTGGCTAGGTTTGACATTGGGCGCTCGTCACTTATGAGGGAGCGCGCTCTCTGAAAGTTGTTTTGTTGAGCCTAGCCTAACCGGATCGATTATGCGCGTCACACGAGAAGCTCCAAACACTCGACTCGGGCGGAAGTTAATGCTTAATACGGCGATCTCCGCTAGCCTAGCAAAATCCATTCAGGAACAGGTCAAAGGTAATGAGCCGCAAACCGCCTCCAGACATCAAGGTCTTCCAGAAGTGGGGTACTGCGGAGATTGAAGTCGTCGACCCTGGACTCGAGAAGTATCTATCTGTTAGACCAACTCTCTTCCCTCACAGCGGCGGAAGACATGAGCACAAACGCTTTCGTAAGTCTTCCTTGAATATTGTTGAGCGCCTCGTCAACAACATGATGCGCCCTGGTAGGGTTGGGGGCAAGAAGACTAAGGCGGTTGGGATCGTTAGGAACGCACTGGAAATCGTTAGCCTGAAGACCGGAAAGAACCCGGTTGAGATACTGGTCAAGGCGGTTGAAAATACTGCGCCGGCTGAGGACGTTACACGGATAGCCTACGGTGGCATAGTGTACCCAATCTCCATCGACATCTCCCCGCTCAGAAGGATCGATATTGCGTTGCGTTTCATGACAGATGGAGCCCGTCAAGCTTCCTTCGGAAACCCCAAGACCATCGACGAATGCCTAGCAGAGGAGGTCGTATACGCAGCGGCACGCGATAACCGGAGTTTCGCGGTCCGCAAGCGCGATGAGATGGAACGTGTAGCTCTGGCTTCTCGCTGAGCCAAGCATCGTTTTACGGTTATGTGGAAGCCGAGCTTCCTTGATTTTCAATAGCTCGCAAGATTCGCGTGGAATTTTGTTCTAACCCTTAAATACTGGGTACCAATCTTCACTAACGAATCGTAAATCAAACTTTGGAAAGATGACTCATGTCAGCCAAGAAACCTCACCTAAACCTAATCATCATTGGTCATGTTGACCACGGAAAGAGCACCATGACAGGTCACCTTCTCTTCGATACAGGTAACGTGGACGAGAAGACAATCGCGAAGTATGCTGAGGAATCACAGAAGCTTGGAGTTGGAGAAACTTTCAAGTTCGCATGGGTACTTGACACGCTTAAAGAAGAAAGAGAGCGTGGAGTCACGATCGACCTGAGATTTGAGAAGTTTGAAACCGACAAAGTGTTCTTCACTATAATCGACGCCCCCGGCCACCGCGACTTCATCAAAAACATGATCACCGGTACAAGCCAAGCGGACGCTGCGATCCTTGTGGTTTCCGGCAAGAAAGGTGAGTTCGAGGTCGGTGTAGGTCCTGGAGGGCAAACTCGTGAACACGCTTACCTGGCCCGAACGCTTGGTGTAGCTCAACTGGCGGTCGCGATCAACAAGATGGACGACCAGACGGTCAACTACGCTGAAGAGCGTTACAAGGAATGCAGGAAGGAAATGGAATCGCTACTGAAGGTCGTGGGCTACGACACCTCCAAGATTCAATTTATTCCAGTTTCGGGATGGATCGGAGACAACCTCGTCAAGCTATCCGCCAAGATGCCATGGTACAAGGGTCCAACATTGATCGAGACGCTTAACCAATTCCAGGAGCCTCCAAAACCAACCGACAAGCCCCTCCGCATCCCTGTCCAAGACGTGTACTCGATCACCGGTATCGGAACAGTGCCCGTGGGCAGAGTTGAGACTGGTGTGCTCAAGGTCGGCGACAACATAGTATTCATGCCCGCCAACACCAGAGGCGAATGCAAGGACATTGAAACTCATCACACCAAAATCCCACAAGCAATTCCAGGAGATAATATTGGATTCAACGTACGAGGAATCGCTAAGACTGACGTCCACCGTGGAGACGTTGCTGGTCACGCTGACAAGCCTCCGACCGTCGCAGACGAGTTCATCGCCCAAATCATAGTAGTTTATCACCCCACCGCCATAGCCGCAGGATACACACCAGTCATGCATGCGCACACTGCCACGACTTCAGCAACATTGACGGAGCTAATACAGAAGATTGACGCACGATCCGGCCAAGTAACTCAGGAGAAACCTGACTTCCTCAAGACCGGAGACGCCGCATTAGTCAAGATCAAACCTCTCCGCCCACTTGCCGTTGAAGCGTACTCTGATATTCCACAACTCGGACGTTTTGCGATCCGAGACATGGGAAGCACTATTGCGGTTGGCGTTGTGAAAGAAGTCACGCAAAAAGCCGTCATAGCTGAGAAGAAAACATAAGCTTCCTCAGCTACCGAACCCTTTTTTCATTTCACTTCAACCTAGCGAACGCTTTTTAAACGCCCCGTCAGCCTAGGGGGTTGATTCACACCAAACGCGGATGGAATTCGAAATGGTAAACAAAGCAAGAATTCGCCTCTCAAGCACCGACCCACAAGGCCTGAACACTATTTGCGGCGAGATCATGAAGATCGCAGACCGCACCGGTGTGAAACTACGCGGACCAATCCCACTCCCAACAAAGCGGTTATGGGTCCCAACACGAAAGAGCCCGTGTGGCGAGGGAATGCACACCTGGGACAGTTGGGAAATGCGAATCCACAAACGATTAATCGACGTGGACCCGAACGAACGATTCTTGAAACGCCTGATGCGAATTCAGACCCCCGAGAAAGTTTTCATCGAGATCGAACTTCTCTAAGACGCCTCCGAAACCTCGTAGAGCATCGAACAGGCTCTCAGCAATACGAGAAACAGATTGAACCACGCGGCCCGTTCCTCACGGTGGCTTTAGACGATTAATCTTTCCAGCGAACTTGAAGTCCCTTATTGTTAGTCCACCTTCGTCGTGGGTTGTTAGGCTTAGTTTGATCTTATTGTACCTGATTGTCATGTCAGGGTGATGGTTCATGCCTTCCGCAATTTTCGCCAGGCGATTAACGAACCTCATCACTTGCATGAAGTCCTCGAAGACGAAGGATCTTGAGATGCGCTTCGCGTGAAGCTTCCATCCCTTGACTTTCTCTAATTCATGCTTCACTTGTTTTGGCCGTAACTTCAAAGCAGCAACCCGGTTTGACGGAGCGTGGATTGTGGAAATGAAGATTTCCCTTTGCGCTTGAACCCCAATAATCAATGGCGATGACTGGTGTTCGATTGGACTTAGATTCGTCCGTATATGTTGGTTGTTTGAAGGCCTCTGCTTGAGATTTCTTGGTCTATTTGCTTGAGCAGCAAGAGCCGCTTGTAGGTTGGTGGATGGGTGGAGAACATCTCGTTAACAGACGACCATTTCGAGCGTACTTCTTGCTGCATGGCCAACTCGAGTTCGTGCTCGTCTAGGACGCCGTCGCGATCGAGATCATACTTGCTCTTTTGTTGCACGATCTCCTGGACCTCATCTTTGGCTAGAGCTGGGTCTGAGATGTAGAGGGCTCTGGCTCCATGCGTTTCCTTGGGGCTCAGAGAAAGGCCGTACGTGATCCTCGTCAGAGCACTCTCCAGACTTCTCGGAGAGCTTGTTAGGTACGCGGAGAAAGCGTCTGCGAAGTGTTCTCGTAACCGGCTCAGTCGCAGCACGAGCAATTGCGAAACGAAATAGACTATGAGCGCGATAACTCCAGCGGCTAGTATGAGTGCCGCTCCGCCTCCACCACGGTCATTTCTGCTGCGGCCGCCACCTGTGTAGATGCCAACGCGGAACGCCATCTGCACTATCATGTAGGCGATTAATGGTATGGCGGAGAGGAAGGTCATGACAATGGAATCCTTGTGACGAATATGGCCCAACTCGTGCCCAATCACGCCTTGGACTTCTGCCTCGTTCAATTGCCTCAGCAATCCTTCATTCACGGCTAGGGTCATGTTGTTAGTTGAGTTGCCGAAGACGAAGGCGTTAGGGGTGGGATCCGGCACGATAGCTAGGCGTGGTTGCTTTACACCAGCCGCATTGGCAAGCTTGCTCACTACGCCTTCCAACCATGGGTTCTCGCCCGGCTTGAGGTAACGAAGATGAGTCGTTGCCGCGACTATGTATGGGCTGATCAGGAATTGGATTAGCATGAAGAACAACGCTAAACCAAAGGCGCCTATCAGAGTGGCCTCGAGGGAAAGTGACAGATCTGTGGCGTAGCTGAAGAAATATGAGAGTACTGCTATGAAGGCGACAAAGATAACGAGAGTTATGAGAATAGTAGTTAGCATTGTGCCCTTAAGTTGACTTAGACTTGCCATTCAACCCAGCTCTCGGAATTGCTACGGCTTTAAGCGCGTACACGATTAAAGGCTAGCTGTTCGGCTTCATGGTGGATTGCTCGTGGTCGAAATCGCAAGTCAGGTCAACTGCTCGCATTGCGGAGCACCATTACCAGTTCAACCCGGTGAAATCCTAGCCACCTGCAACTACTGCGGCTTTACAAGCGTCATCGAGACCGGAAAAGCCTTCGAATTCGAACACTCACTAATACTGAACACGGTTCAACCTGAGCAAGCGTTCCAACGAGTTCACGATTGGATGAGTGGGAGCTTCATGGCGCCGAAGGATTTGGTGAAAAAATCCTCTTTACAAGAGCAGAACATAGTTTACTTGCCATTCTGGGTTGTGAGCGGCGAAGCGTCATCCCACTATAAAGGAATCTTCGAGCGCATCGCTCCCGCCGTCGAGAAAGAGGGCGAGATTGCCAACCACTATGATTGGCTTGTGCTGGCTCGTAGGAAGAGCGATTTTCCAACCAAGGCCTACCATCTCTCGTTGAATGGCAAGATACCGTTCGAAGCCACCAAGATCGAGCGCGGTGCAAAGGTCCTGAACAGCGAGATGGGATCGGATGAAGCGGTTCAACAAGCCAAGGACGAGATCGAGAACCTGCATGAATACTTGGCTAAGGATAAGGTGGACCGAGTTGTGGACATTAAGACAGATTTTGATGTAAAGGGAACTTACTACCTCCACTCACCCATCTGGTTCATCACGTACGCCTACAAGAACTCACGCCACCAAATCCTTCTAGACGGTGCGTCGGGTGAGGTAATCAAGGGCGATCTGCCAAACGAGGACTTCAAACTGATCTAGCGAGGATAGACGCAAGCTCAAATCCTTAATAGCGAAGCATTGCGCACACTCACCAAAGAGCACGTTGACCTTGACCGCGAAACCACCTTTAGAGCGCGTTCAAGAAAGCGAACGCCTCCTAGAACGATTGATGCTCGTATTACCCGGCTTCAGGGGATACAAGCTCAAGGAGCAGAGACGTGAAGCGGATAGGATCGTGAGAAACTACATCTACGATTCCCTCGAGCACTCTCGCGACGACCTTGTGGCATGTTTCCAGACATTAACCGACAACAAGCTGACCGAGTTGATTGAACCTATGAATCGGTTGATCGCTAAATTGGATCGGATCGCGGAGAAGGTGAACCATGCCTCGTATGGGTATACGGGATTCTTCGACTCCGTCAGGATCGAGGAACCCGACCTAGATCGTATGCTAGGCTTTGATACTCAACTCATGGATTTGGCGAAGAAGTTCTCCGAGATGACCACGCCATTCCGAAGCGATCTGGCGCAGAACAAGCTTGAGGATGCTCGAAACATGCAGTTGCAGCTTGATGGGTCAGTCGGCAGTTTGGAGCTTGCATTCGATCAACGCAAGTCGATCATTGAAGGAGTGAAGGTGTAGTCAGGATGCCGCAGATTATTGAGTGGGTTTCCGCAGGTGCGGAGGATATCATCTGGCGCTATCCGATTGAGGATATTACTTGGGGAGCCCAACTTGTGGTGTACGAGTACGAGACGGCAGTGTTCTTCAGGGACGGCAAGAGCTACGACGCATTCGGCCCGGGTCGACATACTCTCACTACACTCAACCTACCGTTACTGACCAATGTGCTCTCTCGTATCGCAGGCTTTCAGCGTACGCCCTTCAAAACCAACGTAATCTTCATCTCAACCAAGCAGTTTGCTGGGAAGTTCGGCAATCGCGCTCAGACCACCGAGCTCGCACCCTTACTCACTTTCGGATCGTTCTGGTTCAAGGTCGAAGATGCATCTCTCTTCGTGAACGAAGTTGTTGGCGGCCAAAACGCATACTCCTCGCCAGACGTGAACAACTTCTTGCGGGGATTCATTAACGAAAAGATGATCGACGTCCTCTCCAAGTATGATTTACAAACGGTCTTCACGAAACTCGATGAAACCTCGAACGAGGTTAAGGCTAACCTAGTTGACTACTTCAAACGCGTCGGCGTGCAGATGATCGATCTAAAGTTCGAGGGAATCGACACCACACCCGAATTCAGAGACCGCCTCTTCTGGCTAAAGTCGGGACGCGTAGCACCGGAGGAAGTAATCAGAATGGAAACGGTGAAGGAGGCAGCGAAGGAACTGGGCAAGTCTCAAGGCGGTGGTGCTGCGTTCGGCGCCGGAATGGTTCTCGTCCCACCCCTATTCCAGACGCAACCTAGCGGAACGGGCGTGTCAGTTGCACTAGTCGTATGCCCGAATTGCCAGGCGCATATTCCGTCAACATCGAAGTTCTGCCCTAACTGTGGCCAGAACATAGGCGCAGCGCCAGCTCAGCCAAGCAACGTGCCTGTAAGGAAGTGTCCGAAGTGCGACACGGTTATAGCCGCAGGCGCCAGCTTCTGTCAGAGCTGTGGAACGAAGCTAGGATGATGGACGCCTGATCCGAGTATAGGTTAGGAAGAGCAAACCAAAGAAGATCAGCGCAACTGCGAGAACATATCCCGCAAGCACTGCTTGAACCGATAACGCCAGCCAGAATACGCCTAAGACCAACGCGATGGTGCCGTAGGCGAGTGTCGCCCTTGCGGGCATCTCATCCGCCGCCGGCGTTCTCGATTTAAGGAAAGCCATAACCAAGAATGTGATCCCGATTCCTGCCAAGAAGAGCGGCGGCAATTGCCCCACGGTAACTAGGCCTCCTAGGAGTGCGAGCAATAGTAGGCCAAGTAAGAGCAGCAGGGAGCCAGCTAGATATGCTTCGAACCTATGCGAGGATGACAAGGCAACCACGCTTGAGTATGCATACTCCCTGCCGTATATGCTCTGAGTTTTCACGCTTATCGACCCTCAACAGGGTGCATACGCTCGATTTCTGGTGTACGCCACGCGGGTTCTTGATCCCCCGGCCAAACGTTGGGATTAGCTTATTTGGGGAATATTGTGTAAGTCATGCTTGGGTGCGGGGATACCAGAGCCAGGTCAAATGGGCGGGTCGCGTGCTGCGGATGCGTGCGGCATGCTCTGTCAATGCCTACGCTTTGGCCACGCGCGCTACACTCAAGATTCGTCGATCGCGCAGGCTTCGCGCGCGGGTGAGCTATCCCGTGGCGTAGGCCTTCGTGGGTTCGAATCCCACTCCCCGCACCACGAACATGCCCCGGGCATTCTAGAAGAGTTCTGAGCAACATCACTTCTTAGTAGAGAGTCTGTTTTCGCTCAACTTATCATAACACCAGAGCGTATACGAGAAGACCGGCATGTTGTGCTGTCGAACAATACTAGGCCAGCGAGTTGACTTCAATTCGCGAGACTGACCTACTCCCAATCCGAGACCTCGCAAGGAAGATTCGGGCCTCAAGGCAGATTGAATCTCCATCAGCCATGAGGGCTCATAATACCACTTTCGTGATGTGGTGAATTCGACCACTTGAATTCATCTTGATCAATCTCGATGTTTGGAGATCATCTCCGTCAGAAGGCTGATAAAGCGTATTCAAACGTTAGTAAGAACGTCATGAAGAAACGAGGGATAACACAGGGTTCATGGCTTCCGCGAAACGAGTCTTCATCAGTTTTTCGACATTTCCGAAGGTCTGCTCAAGCTCCGAGTCATAGTTGATGGCTCCAGCGTAGTGGACACCCAGTTTCCCAACCTTCTCTCGCACCAAGCTTGACGGGTTCACTACCATGTTCTCGACGACGCCTATTATTGAGACATTTAGGTTCTGTAGTAGCGCTATCAGTTTCCTAACTGTCTCGAAGGCGACTATTGATGGCGTCGTAACCAGCAGGAATTTGACATCTCTTATCAACCGGATCAAGTCGAGGGCTGCATCACTTATGGTGGGCGGCATATCCACCACCAAGTAGTCCAGCTCCCCCCACTGCGTAATCGCCAAGAGTTCAATGATGGCGTTGGAGATGTCGGCTCCGCGCAACGGCGCAGGTTCATCAACCGAGTAGTATATGATCGACATGTATCTGAGGCCATGAGCCAAGGGTGGGATGATCCCCTTCTCCTCTTCTGGTTTGAGATTCTCGACACCGAGGATCAAATGAGTTGAAGGGCTGGTGAAGTCTAGGTCAAGGAGTCCAACCCTGAAACCTTTCTGGTTAAGGCTGAGCGCGAGGGTTGTTGCTATTACGCTTTTGCCGACCCCCCCCTTTCCGCTTGATACAGCGATTACCTTGCTCACGTGTGCGAGGCGGCGAGCAATAACCTCAGGCCTAGGGTCAACCATTCTTCCTCCTCCCTTTGACAGACGCGAGCCAGACGCCTCGGCCCTCAGCAATCTCGAAGTCGGGGCTCCCGCATTTCGGGCACTTCAGGTAGACGTGAGCCATTTCGGGCAGGAAGTGAATGGCCTCTGAGACTTCCTTCCTAAGATCCTCGGGGGCTAACTTCCATTTCTCGCCGCACACCCTACACATCAGTGTTGCGGGAACAGTCTCTAGGTTGAACTCTGCTCCACTCATCATAGGTGTTCGCTGCTGGTCGAGAGCGAACTTGAAAATCTCGTAGTCGACCTGCTGGAGTTCGCCGATCCTCACGGTAACCTCAGTGACATCCTGTAGCCCCTGCTCCTCAGCAATCGAATTGACGGTGCAGATAACTCCCTCAGCCAACGCCCACTCGTGCATAACTAGCCCAACACCACTCGCATTTAATTTGCTTTCGCGATATACTTTCCATCCGGAAGCATGCAAGTGAAGGATTTTGAAATCGAAAAAGAGATGCGCGTGCAAAGCTTAGCTGAGCAAATGGGAGAAAGCGGTGGGTTTACCGCAAAAGAACTTGCGACCGGAGTCAAAATTCTGAAAGAAGTAAGGGAGGACACACAATGCTTGAAATTGCTTTCCTTTCCAGCTAACATAATAGCAACTGGAACAAGGGGAGTAATCAGAGACCTAGTAAAGAAAGACCTCTTTGATGTGATCATCACAACGAGCGGAATGCTCGACCATGACATCTCAATGTGCCAGCCTGACGACCTGAAACCCAACGCCTTAGCTGGGTTGCAGAATCTACGAGAGTTATTGGATGCAGGATTTGATTCGTTTCAAGAATATCGAGAATTCAAGAAGATGAAGTAATGAACGAGCGTGAAGAGCCCTAAACCAGAACGCAGGCTAGGGAACCTCTTGTTACTGCTCATCAGAAGGCTTTCTAGTCAGTTTCTCGGGTTCAAGATAGGAGATCAATCCTCGCGTGAGCTCGTATGTAATTCTACCGTGCGCGACCATGACTTCAATCGCATGAACGCTCAGACGTCGCATATCTGGCCTGACAAACTGACGCAATTCGGTGGAAAGCACATGTATTTTGCTTCTAACCTCAGCATCCCAAGATTCGCAGCATCTTGAGTCAAATCCCAGCAGGTCTTCTGATAGATCTTTAGCGAATCCTTGCATAGTTTTCATATTTTCCCATTGCCATCGATGATCGCCGAGTACTATATTCTGTTCCCATCTGACTGTGAACCGTCTAAGGACAGGCAACAACTCTTCCATAGAATCGCTTTGAGCGGGTTGTTGACCTAATCCGTTCGCGGTTTGTTGCAGGGAGTAATGCATTCTACGATAAGCCTCTTGGATTCTGCACAGATCTTGGTTGCAAGACATGCAATATTTAGTCTACGCTGAAACTCATTTTCCTGGCGGCCTCTAATCTGGCGCAGCTTACGCAAAGACTGTCCCCCGAAGGCAATCCCATAGCGAAAACAGGGCCGCCGCATTTCTTACATCTTGCTGGAACCATCATTAATGCATCATTCATGATCATTAGCTGCGTCGCTCAGTATAAGGAAGAGGCCAAATGCCCCGTTTTACCGAACCAATCACGTCAATACGGACTCCTTTTCAGTGGATTGGAGAGTTCACATGACTGGCGTGGGGGTACGGCGTTTAGAGAGTGCAACGGCTTCGATAAAGCCGCGCGGTTATTGGCGGGATTTGTGGAATTACTTCGGTCCCGCGCTAATGGTAAGCGTAGCTTACATGGACCCAGGGAATTATGGGACGGATATCAGCGGCGGCGCGTCGTTTGGTTATAGCATGCTTTGGGTTGTCTGGCTTGCCGGAATCATGGCCATGCTGCTCCAATACCTGTCCGGAAAGCTGGGCATAGCAACAGGGCATTCTCTTCCGGAACTAATGCGCCTCCACCTGAAACGGCCTGCATACATTCTATCTTATTGGTTTGCGGCTGAGGCGGCTACCGTTATGACGGATCTCGCAGAGTTCCTCGGCACAGTCATTGCATTGAACCTACTTTTCGGGATTCCACTCTTGTATGGAACCTTCCTTTCGGTTATCGATGTTGTCCTAGTCATGGGATTGACGGGAGGAAAGGTTCGCCCTTTGGAGTACTTTTTCATGGCGCTCATTTCTACGATCGGGATTGGATACGTTTTTGAAATCTTCATCACCGGCCCGCATTTGTTTCCCTTGCTGGCAGGGTCCGTCATCCCTAACCTCGCCTCTACGGAAAGAGTCCTAATCGCAGTTGGCGTGGTTGGCGCGACTGTCATGCCCCACGCCATCTTCGTTCACTCAGCCCTTTCGAATGACAAAATAACCGAGCCGAACATGGAGAAGAAGCATAGAACGATGCGGCTTCATCGGGCCGAAAGCATCATCATGTTCACCTTCGCAAGCCTAGTCAACGCCGCTATCATGGTGATGGCGGCAGCAGCGTTCGGATCGCGCGGTTTGAACGTTGCTACAATTCAGGACGCCTATGTGACTCTAGAACCGCTCTTTGGGCGCGCCGCAGCAGTAGTGTTCGGAATAACTCTCCTCGCTTCGGGACTCTCGTCATCAACGACTGCCACTATTGCGGGGCAAGTGATAATGGAAGGAATGCTGGGCAGGAAGATGAACCTCTGGATCCGCCGAATTGTCACACGCATGATAAACACGATCCCCACTACAATCGCAATCCTCGCGGGAATTGAACCAATCTTAATTCTAGTCTACAGTCAAGTCGCCTTGAGCTTACTGCTACCCCTTCCTCTCCTGCCTCTTCTGATTTTCACGAAGGACAAGAAGTTGATGGGCACATTCGTCAACAGAAGAATTACGACAATCCTTGCAACAGTCTTCGTTGGAACCATAATCCTGTTGAACGCATTGTTTCTTTTCTTAAGCTTCGGTGGTAGGATTTAGTTTGTCGTGGGTAAGTGCGGTCTCGTACCTAGTGTAAGCGTAGGTTGCTTGCAGATAGCTGTATCTACATCGGTGGTACTATCTGTATCTAGCGGGGGATCATCAGTGAAAGGAAAGGAGAGAAGTAGAATCAGAAGAATGAGAGGGATCAGCCGCAGAAAAGAAGAGAGGAGAAAGGATAGAAAACAAGAAAAGGCAAGAAAGAGGGTTACTAAATATTATGACAAGAAGGAATTACGAAGAAGAATTGCAAATTCCTAGCTGCGTGATCTAATTGCCTCAATCTCAAGAGAATAAGACAAGAAGAAGAAAAAGAAGGAAGACGACGAGGGCTCACGCCTAAGCATTGTAGATCAGAAACCAGATTTGCTCGTGCCACCTGACATATGACGACAAAGGGTTGGCATTGGTTCAGAACGTAAGTCGAAAATAGTCAAACGCTAGCACTATGGGGCATGGCTCTCGACCTAGCCAGAGTAATAGAGGTACTCCAAAAAAAGTACACTCCGCACGTGTACCGATACGAGAACTACGTCGTTGCGAGTCTTCTCGTGGAGAGCGGTTCACCAAACTATGTTTTCGTCGCTCTCCTAAGGTGCGATACACAGAACATGGTTGTCGAGAAAGTTGAATCTATACAGCGCGAACCCTTTGCCATAGCAGACATAACGAAAACATGGGAGCAGAACCCGTTTCTGCCAGAGAGAATTCGCGAAATTAGGCAAGTTATCGGACTACCACTCTAAGTCTTCATACTAACAGTTGGCGTACCAACCGGAGACATAATCCACTACAACCAAAAACAACTTATCCGTAGAAGAGTCGTATTGTGAAGAAGAAGGAAAGACTATGCCTAGCGTAAGATTCTGCTGTAAATGCGGATCAGACATGGCGACTGTCTCGCCAGGGAAGGTCGAATGCCCTAGCTGCTATCACTCTGATTCGCCAATACGTGTTCCGCCCACTTACACTGCCGAACAACGAACCCTCATAGAGCGCCAGTGCCTCAGATGTCATGAGACCATTTATGCCGAAGACACTTACTGTCCCTATTGCGGCACAAACTACGCCAAGTTCCGTAAACAGATGGAAGGCAAGCCTCTCTGAACTTGAAAGAGTTATTCTAACGTAAGCACTCGCTTTTTCGCGTCCACTCCGCCTAGGCCATATGCCCATGCGTTTCCACACTTCGCACATACGTCAACAGGGTCTTGCGTGATCCATCAGTCGACAGTGGAAGCGGAAGTCAAGCGGCTAAGCCTAATCCAAAACGCAAGTCGGAAATATCCATTCTGGATCTTACCATGTTGATCGAACGTTGGAAGTTCATGATGGCATTGTAAGCAGGCTGATTGAGCAGAGGGAAAGACTGAGGGGTGACGAAAAATGCCCCAAATGCGGACGTTACAATCTTGATCTCAAGCTTCTACTTGATGAAATTGACAAACTCTCCAAACTTCAAGACGAGGACTCCAGAAAGCGTATGCAGCGTATGAGAGAGTCCGACGATGCGCGTAATTGATAGAGCCTGTTCGAAACAGAACTTCGACATCTTGGACTACATGGGAGGTTACGTGATCGCTATCCCACCGTTTGCGAATACGAAACACAGATCGGCGATTTGGCTGAGCCTGCAAAGAAAAACTAGAAACGATCTGTATTACACAATGACCGTAATGTTTGTTAGCAATGCTTCTCAATAGGTAAGTAGTCAAAATAGGGAATGATTGCTGGTGCCAGCAGGAGGTCTTTGTCAACAATGCAGAATTGGGCATTTCTTGAGATCGCGTTGGAGAGAATCCCAATCTACCGTTTTCTACCTTAAGCGTCAGGGCAAACTCCGCAAAGGACAGGAAAAGGAATTGACTGTGTTCAGGTGCGATAACCGCGGGCACATTGTAGGCGAGATGGGGTCGAGAGTGCTGGTTATAGACCAGACGCTACGCGGCAAGAAAACGAAAAGACGAAAAACCAACACCAAGGAAAACTAGCCACACAACCCACTAGAGTTTACAAAACTTCTTTGCGGGTCACGGCAGTGATGCCGCGTCGATTGACTGAAGAGTAGTCATCGAGAATCGTCATTTCTATCTTCCAAGAGGTTACCGGCTCGACCGGTGCAGAGTTGCCTCCTTGGTCTATTCTCTTGAGATTGAGGCAATTAGATCACGCAGCTAGGAATTCGTTATTCCTTTCCGCAACTTCCTCCCGTTAGATACATCCAGTACCACCGATGTAGATAGAACCATCCACAAATAATATACGCTTAGCAATCCGTAGGTCGCTTAGAGGTTGGTATGATCCTTTATTCGTTCAAGGTTAGGCCACTGCCGCGAATTTATTCGCATGATTCAGCGCCATCCGCAGACGAGTTGAATCAGTTGATTGATGCAACTGAACTGCTTTCTGACCACAACTACACTCGGTTTTCTCAGTTGGATAACCTACGGCAAGGAATACTTTACGATAACTGGCAACGCCTGCTGCGTTCCCAACCGTCAATAAGATTTGATGAATTTCTAACTAAGAAATGGAACAAATCAACTGAGCAATATGAGCCTACGATGTAACCCGGCTTTCTACTTTCTTTTCATAACCCTCCTCATCTTCAACGGTCCCGACCTTGGGAAAATCGAAAACGTTCTATTTACGTACCTACATACATTCGATAGACCTTGATTTGACCAGACCAGAATGGCAGAAGAAACGGAAGAGAATGGCAAGCAAAATGGGCAGGAAAAGCGGTAGAGTAAGGTAAGCAGACTCTGACGCTGGTTGGGAAAGACCTTGAAAACAAAGTATGCCCCAGCTGTCATCAGTCAACCTACTACCTCTGTGGAACTTGCGGCAACTGCAACAAGTTTCGCTTAACGATTCTGTTTTTGGGTGGAATTTTCCCGTTTGTTTTGACTTTCACTGACCGTGGCCCCTTTCCGCCGTCCTCCTTTCCGTTCACGCTCTTCCGTATCCAGCTCTCGTCTATCCCCATCCCTTTCTTCGCCGCTTTCGTCAGCCCCTTCCCGTTCCAGCTCTTCCTCGTTCTCCTGTTCCCGCTGATCTTCTTCCTGCTCTTCCTCACACTGCCTTTCCTCTTCCTCGTCGGACTCTTCACTCAATAGTATCGCCTCCGCCGCATGCTTCTATCTTATTCACGTTTGCTCCATCATTAATGGCCTTTTCTTGGGTCTTTTAGTCACTAGGCGGTCATATGTCAACAGATGAAACTCCGATCCAGCAATGGCTGATCATTATTCGATGATGGGTAAGTAATGATCAACGGGTTCCAGCGTTTGCGCTAATCTAGTGCCGCGCACAAAAGAAAGAATAGGGAGGCTGCGAGGAAGTTACTTTACCGGTATCCTCTTGCCGCGGGGTCTCCCCTTGAAAGGAAGGTTAAGTGTTAGCAGGCCGCTAGCGAATCTTGCTTTAGCCTTTTTCGGGTCTACCTCATGCGCCAGAGTATAGCAGCTTGCGTATTCGAAGTCTTCTCTGGGAGCCTCAACGCAGAAGCCATCACTCGTCACCTCGACAACCACATCCTCTTTCTTCACGCCCGGAAGTGCAACTTCGATCGTGAAACCGTTGTCATCGTGGAATGCGGACCAGAAGTTCGGTACAACCTTCACCTTTTTCTTAGCCAAGCAACCTCACCTCCGAGTCAGTTGGTGTTCGCTGATGAGCGAGCCAAAGACCGAGTTTTCTTTCGTCTTCGGTAGCCTTTGCGTCTGTAGACTTTACCTTGTCTTTGTCCACTCATAGACCACACTACCACTAATTCGGCGGCACTCGTTATTCAACCTAAGCGATCATGACCGTAACCTAACAGCATTTGAAGTAGCTGGCAGACCTATTCCAACGATTAGCAATAGAGTGAGATAGCCACTTGGAATGTTTGTCGCCACCATTAGCAATGCTGCTGTGATGCATACTATCAGTCCAACCACCAACATAACTAACCCCAATCTTGGCCTCAATCTCTCTCAACCGCCATGCTGGATTCCCTTAGAGCCTATCTTAAACTTCTTCTGCCCGACCTTGAGTTGGTCTAGGGCTTCGTAGTCAAGACGTCAGTGAAAACGGAGAGGAGAAACGTGAGAATGGTCGCGAAGGCAAAGGGTAAGGCTCCGTTCCATCTTCTGTTTAGTTTGGTTGGATGAAAACCGTATAGGTCTGGTAGAGTCTACGCTTGATCTGACATGCGGTTAAGGCCTTAAATCGACATCGTGCACTTCGGAATCATGCTGATAAAGCGAGTTCACAGAACCAGGTCAGTACGGTTCAGACTACTGCCCAGCAAGTCTTGCACCAAAAAAGAGAGAAGATAGGAATAGGGTTTTGCCTGTTTAGTCTAACCTGTAACCGCTAGTTTGTTCTCGACTTCTGATACGCCGGGAGCACAATAGGCAGCGTATTCGGCTTCTTCATAGTCTGCCCAGGAGCCTACGCTGCCACGGAGAATCACCTTGCTACCTGAAGTTTCCACTTTAATCTTGTCTGCATCTCGAAGCAATCTGGCATTGCGCTTAAGTGCGTCTTCGATTCCGTTCTTCACCTCGAACACTTTCACCGTCGGCACCGGCGGCTTAATGGTGATCCTGCTGGTGACTCCTGAAATCCCTATCATGTGACGTACGGCATCCTCCGCGCGCTCTTTTTGGTAAAACCAATCCACATCGCCACTCAGAGTGATCCAACCGTTCTGCACCATCACCTTGACGCGGTCACTCGGTACCCAAAAATTCCAGTCGAGAATGTTTCTCGCCGACCCGGCAATATCTTCGTCGCTGCGCTTGTAAGGGTCAGGCAGCCTGACATTGATCTCTTCATATAATCCCTTGACGCCTGAAACCCGTTTGACAGCACGCTCAGCAGCCCACTTCATACCGTAGGTGTCAACGTCGCCGCTCAGCGTCACCACTCCATCCTTGACAGCAACACCAATCTCCGCCGCACGAATCGTCGGCTCCCACTTGAGCTCAGTCATAACATCTCGTTGCAATACTGAATCCGTCTTCACAACAATTCACCTCCCTCATCGCAATCCTAACGCGCGCTCTAATAGCTTGTCGCGGACCTAAAGGTATTGTTATGAAATGATGGAACAAGATTATCCTAATAACTCGGATGCGGATAGATAATCACGGGCGAAGAGAAAGGCGAGATCTTGCTTGTCGCCTGGTTTTGAATCAATGATTCGCCAGCGCGCGAGAGGATAGCGAGCCTCATCTCAGGCCTGACAGGCATCCAACATTGATGGGGAAAGATTGATTCATGGGTTTTTGTGGAGGTGATTTAGATGGTTGAGAAGAAGGAGAAGATGTCAGTTAGAGAGAAGAAGAAAATGGGGGAGATTGCGCCATGGCGTCCCGCAGATTATCTGCAGGAGAGGGATCGCATGTTCAGAGATTTTTCAAGGGGGGGCCTTCAAGAGCTTTTTGGAATGCTTGGTCCGATCGGACCCAGCTGGATGAGGCCTTGGTCACCATGGTTCGAACTACCTGAAGTGAGAGAGCCTTCGACGGACCTAGTCGATGCTGGCAAAGAATATCGAGTCCACGCCGAGATTCCTGGCGTCCCGAAGGAGAATTTGAACATCACTGTAGCTGCAAGAAGCATCGAGATAGAAGGCGAAGCCAAAACAGACATCGAGGAAGAGAAAGAAGGGTTCGTACGTAGGGAGAGAGCTTACTCAAGGGTTCACAGGAGCCTAGCGTTCCCTGAGGAGGTCGTCCCAGATAAAGCTGAGGCGACGCTGAAAGACGGTCTGCTGGAGGTCAGGATTCCCAAGAAGACACCTACTGAAGTCAAGAAGCACAAGGTAGCGATCAAATAGCTCCTACGTATCTCTCTTGGTGCGCGCGCACACACAATTAGGCGACGACGCACGACGATTCAAATTCGCGCGCAATCAGATCCGTACACACGGAACTACCTCAAAGTAAAAGGCCAATCTAGCTCGGTGATGGCAGAGCTTAACTATAGCACGGTAAGAGATTGTGACTGGAGCAAGAAGTTCGTGAAGTTTCTGGTTCTCTGGAGCCTTCAAGCTGGAATTAGGGTTGGCTTACCCGAAGTGGCAAAGATGCTTTCTGACGTTCGAGCTTATGCGAAGGAGCTCCACGAACAGGACAAGCTTGAACATTACTACCATCTCGTCGGTAAGCACGGCGGTGCGTGGATACTTGATGTGGAATCCAACGAAGAGCTAGATATCCTGTTAGCTAGGATGCCTGTCTACAACTTGGCGGCCTACGAAATCTACCCACTCGCCGAAATGAGGACTTCGTAGTATCCCTCATGCGTGAACACTCGCCGTTCCTACCGTTGATTTTGTGTGTGTGCACACCACTAGACCCACCACCACGAGAAAACCTGCGAAACGAAGCGTGAGACCTCTGTCTTTATACGAAGCTAACGACAACATCTCTCTGTAGATCTGCGCCTTCGAGTTGCGTCTGCAAAGAACGTGGTCGTGATGGGCTGGTACTGTCCGAAGTGCCGTACCGCGTTCGTCGAGTTTCAGTCCTCGTGCCCCTACTGCCTTGTACCGCTGAGAAAGTCGAAGTACGAGGACTGGATGTAGCCGAGTGCTCGTGTCAGAGCTTGCTTACCTCACACTGCCACTCTTCTTGTTGAATAGGAAGCGTCAGGAGTCAATTTGTGTGCGGGCCCACCAACATACTCTCGTGCCGGAGATGAAAGTACGTTGATCTCAAGCAGGGAGCCGTTTTCTCCTTCTAAGATCATACTAGTTGTTTTGACGGTTCGAAATAGTCGGGAAACGCAATTGACCCCACCTATCCTAGGATTAATGAAAACGGTATGATGTTGACCGGAGGCAAATGCACTCTTTCCACAAGGCACTCCCGAGTGCAACAACTTGGTTCTGCCCATCTTTCAGGGCCGACCATGTTTGCGCACGGCCAACGAACCATATATCAACATAGCCATATATAGGTTAATATGCATAAATTCCAACCCAGCTTCTGTTTCGTGCTGACTGTGTTAACGTCTTGACTGCTCCTTTGACAGCTTCTCCGAAGACTGAAATTCATTTAGTTCTTCGGGGGGGTGCGCATCACTAGAGGCACCCACCACCAGAAAAAACTGTGAGCACCGTTCGCGAATTTCAACCTGCCCTAAAACGCGACATATAACGCCCCGTCGACATGAATTCGACTTGGACAGATTGCGCAAAGAAACCAGCGAGATCTTTGTTCTTGCGCCTTGTCAAATTGACACGTTTCTAGCTTGAACGGTTATCTCGTTCTACCGTTATCTATCAAAGTTAGTAACTGGATAGATGGAATGTGAAAAGTTTCGTAAACGAATACGTGCTTGACAGAGAAAACAGAGAGGCAGTAGAGGACTATATGGATCACCTAGACGGCCTGGATTATTGGCCAGGGGTAATTCACCGCAAATTGAAAATCGCGCGTAGGAACAAGGATCAAATGGATCATGGAACTTATCTCCGGAAGACAGTTACGATTCATCTTACTCCGTAGCAGTAAGCATGCCTTCCATCAAGACAGTAGCAACAACCACTTCCGGACGCACCTAAGCGGTACATCTGGGAATCGTCATATGCGTACACACGTTGGTTCCGGTGATGCAGTCCTTGGGGAGAATGTACATAGTTCTGTCTGATGAAACTGAACGAAGGCTCCGACTAGCCGCTGTCACAGTTTTCGGTGGCAAGAAGGGCGATCTCAGTAGTGCCATCGAAGCAGCTGTTAAAGAATGGCTTGACAAACATGCCACAGAAGCTGACATTACCAAATGGGTGCGCAGCCAGCTACATGAAACAGGTCCAGTGAGACGTAGTGCTTCTAGGTGAATGTTCTGAACAGCCCTAGCGTGGGAACCTTACCACTAGAGTGCGTAAGTTAGCACCACCAAAACGTAGTTGCAACGATCTCGTTTCCCGAAATCCATTTCGTAGGTTATTCCGCGAGTAACCTACCAGTTTCACTGTAATTTGAACCGTCGTTCGTCATAGTTTGGGTTAGTTTTGTGGTGGTGCGCACCACTAGGCCCCAACAGAAAATAACGGATACTCCGATTTTTGGAAAATTAATGTCATGTTGGCTCGGTATGTACGCGTAATCAGAAACGCTAAGGTTGCAGTAATCGAGGGAAAAAGCAAATGGCGTATGATGATACAAAATGCCGCGAATAAGAATGGCTCTTGATCAGTTGCAGGTGGATAGTCAGTGCGACAGGGTGCGACAGGCATGAGTGAAAGAACAACCAAGCGGTCGTTAGTAAAAGCAATCACATACAGAATCGTAATTGTCATCCTAGACTTCACTGTGATATACCTCCTAACAGGAAAAGTGGATATTGCGTTAGGCTTCATGTTAATCAGCAACATCTACACGACCGCAGCATGCTTCATACACGAACGAATCTGGAACAAGATCAAATGGGGCATCAAGTAGAATGCGTTATTCACTTAAACACCAAGACTTGATAGTACGGCGCTCAGTAGATATGCTGAGGAACCGGATGGGGGTGTGTGCGCACCATGGGTACCGCGAACACTTTTGCCTCACGCCGCTTGCGCGTGATCAGTACTTGGCAGAGCATCAGCGTCCGAAGCGTTTCCTGAATCGACCGAGCAGTTGACTATTCTCCTTGACAGTGGTGAGGTAAATTCCGGTCCCACGTCCGCTACAATCGGGGTTGTGGCATCTGACATAATATTTGTCAGGCTCAGATGAACGCGTGTCATCCGCGGTGTGCGGATTCTTGAACTCCTCAACATTCATGTGTTCCGTCTTTCCACATGTCTCGCATTTAACGAGCCGTTTACTCCCATCCTTTAGCATTGCGACAAGACGCTTACCATTTGAAGTTGGCATTTCAACGAAACGCACAAAGTTGCCTTGCAGTTCACTTGGAAAAATCTTCTCGAACTCTTCGTTCACGAGCTACGCCGACCGTTATTCATTCTGGTATTAGGTATTAATGGTTTACCCGGTTTAGTGTGTGTGGTACTAATGGTGCGCACCAGCAGTATCACACACAAAATCGAGTTTCATTGTTCTCTGTTGTTGTATGTTGCGGTGTGTTATCGGTCTGTTGAATTGTGTTGAGGGGTGTGTTGGTTTTCTGTGTTGTATCTGTGATTGTGTGCGGCGTTTGATGGTGCGCGTACACACAAAAATTGATGAGGTCGGATTTAGTTTTCTAATGTTCAACTGTGTGGGCAGAATGATTCCAAACTTTGAGCGAGACTAACTAAGTTGATATCCATGCTAAGTCAAGACTTCATCCAATGATTTTCTCCGCTTATTCCCTGAATTCCATCGCTCTTCGAGAATCGTGTCGCAGTATTTCTATGTTGGCGTGGTGCGTCTCCTGTGCTGATTTATTGAACTCGGGATTCAAGCCATTTTGGCTTCTATGGTGCTGACTTTCTGGCCGAACTTGGTCATAGCCGTCTCCAACTCAGTCAGGATGGCCCTGCGTTTTGCTTGTAAGGTTTCTTCGTTGACCGCTTCTACACTAACCTTCACATATGACTCGGTGTTGGACGGGCGCACCAATATCCAACCATTATCGTCGCCTACCCATACACCGTCCATGAAGGATGGCTGCTGTCCAGTCTCTTTCAGTTGTGTTCCAAGTGTTTTGGTTACTTGGAATTTCGTGGCGTCGGTGCATGGGACGAAGATTTGCTCGTACGGGTAGCTTGTTATCTCATCCATTAAGGTTGAGACCTTCTTACCCAAACTGCTTAGCACGCCTGCGAATTTGACGAAGGCGAGAATTGCGTCGTCAAAGGCGTAATAGTCGGACATGAAGAAGTGGCTCGAAATCTCCACTCCAAGCGACGCCCTATGCTCCTTTATGGCTTCGCTCATGAACACGTCGCCGACGCGACAGCGGTGAACCTCCCACCCAAGGGGCTGCAGCTCCTTCTCAACAAGCATGGAACAGGATATGTTGGCGACAATGCGTTTGCGGCGCACCTTCCCATACTTGCCTAATACTACAATGATCTTCTCGGCTTGGCAGCTTCTCCCCTTCTCGTCGATAATCACGCCTCTATCACCATCCCCGTCGAAGGCAACACCGAAATCGCAGCCTCGCTCAACGACCGTTCGCTTCACCTCGCCTATCTCGCTGTCTTTGTTGTGTGGTGAACGATTTGGGAATCTCCCGTCTGGTTCATCGTAAAGAGCAATGACATCGTGGCCCAATTTGCGTAATGTTTCAGTCACGATCCCAGAAGCGGAACCATTCCCTGCATCCACCGCGATTCGCAGCCGACGTTTGTGCAGCTCTTGGGTGAGGAGGTTTCCGTATTTCCGAAGGATCTCGACTCGAGGGGCATTCTTTATTGTGCCCTTCCTGCCGACCCTGATATGATCTGCTGCTGTGAAGTATCTGTCTCGTATCTCATCATTCTCCGTGCTATATCCTGTGCCGTCTGGATGCCGGAATCGAAACCCATTGTATTCCGGTGGATTATGCGAGGCCGTGATATAGACCCCAGCGGCAAATTGGCCCTTCAGAGTTGCGAAGCTAGCGGCGCTTATCGGCACCTGTCCCAAGACGAGAATGTCTCTCCCAACTGCGGCCGCGCCTTCGGCGAACGATGACTCCAACATTTCCCCTCCCACTCTAACATCCCTTGAAACCAAGATGGGCCCAGTCTGCTCCAAATACGATCCAAAAACGGACCCCAACTTCTGGGCAAAATCACTTGTTAGCTCAGTTTTCAGGATCCCGCGGACATCATAGGCTCGGAACACATGGCTGAGTGAAGATTCGCTTCTTCCCTTCTCCATACAAGTCACCGCTCACTGCTCCGAGTCAAGCGAAAGGTTACGAGTGGAAAGCTGTAGTATAAACACTATCAGAGAGGCTTCTACCCAGCATGACAGGCGTCGAGGTCTATTTCGCAGCAGGCAATCAGTTAGCTAGGGAATTTGCCTCGTGGCAAGTTTCCTGTCCGAACCTGTGTTCTTACCCGAATCCTCGCCCTTGGTTTCTACTACGATATGATAGCTGGCTTCTGATTGTTATTTCCCTGTATCCAAGTTAGCGAAGCTTCTTCTGTATGTCTTGGATTTGAAAAACAATTCCAAGCAAGCTCATCCTTTTTTCGCCGAGGTCTTTTTGTCGTTCGCCATCCACTATTCCGTTTCCCTGTACTCTGACGACCCGCATCTAGGGCATGCGAGTTTAGGTTTGCTTTGCTTGCTTTCTCTCTGCTTTACCCACTCGCTCTGAAGGCCCTCTAATCCGCAGTTTCTACACATCAGCAATATGGGATGGACCACATCGAGATGCTTCTGCATCTGTTTCTCATGTGCCAACACAGCAGGGCTGTCGAACTCTTTCATGAGCTTCTTGGCTTCCTTACCGCGAATTAGAACAATATCTGTTATGTCTGTCACATGTGACCGTATTGCTCTGTCTGTGCGCTTCTTCTCGCTCTTGCTCCTAACAGGCGTTAGATCAATGCCCCTTCGTTTCGCTTTGCCTTCAAGCAAGGTGAGGTCAAACTCAACCTTCTTTCTTCTCTTGCGGCTGACCTTACTTTCCTTCCATCCCAAGATGGTTCAAGGACTAGTACGCAACAAGACTAGATTTAGATTCCGGCATAGGGGGGTGTAGGCCAAGGCAGATTTAGAAGCAATCCTTCGATTCAATAGGCACTGAAAGGAGGTGTGTTCTTTGGGAAGGAAAAGGGATGGTCGCTTTGAGTTTTGGGGCCGTGCGACGAGTATGGGTGAAGAAGAGAAGAAGAGCAGGAGGAGAAGAAAGAAAGAGAAGCGGGGATACACGTATTATACGAAGCCTCAGCGTAAGTTATAACCATCATTTCAAACGATTCCGATCAGGCTGATTGCTGATGCCTAAAGAATTGTAGGTCATTACGCTTGCTGCGAACGCCAATGAAGACCCGATGGCAATTGGCGTCCCAACGAGACAAGGCAATAGCCCCAAACTTCCCTACGAGTTACTCTTTGAGCAGAGGAGCCATATCCAGCAAGCACCACCCTATATGTGTGTCCCGCTACGTACAGATACCTGAGGTAATAGTAAATGGCGTATCTAAGTGGTCAACCTGTTCTCATCTTAAAGGAAGGAGCAACTCGCAGTGGAGGGCGAGATGCGCGGCGAAGTAACATCATGGCTGCCATTATTGTGGCTGAAATCGTCAAGAGCACTCTTGGGCCTCGCGGAATGGACAAGATGCTTGTCGATAGCCTCGGCGACGTCACCGTGACAAACGATGGCGCAACTATTCTGGACGAGATAGATGTTCAGAATCCTGCTGCCAAAATGATGGTTGAAGTTGCTAAGACTCAAGACGATGAGGTCGGGGATGGGACGACGACAGCTGTCGTGCTTGCGGGAGATCTGCTGAAACGCGCTCAAGACCTTTTGGACGACAACGTCCACGCCACAATTATCGTGGCTGGATACAAGAAAGCAGCGGATAAGGCAATCCAGATCCTTGATTCCTTAGCCGATCCGGTCAAGCTTGGTGACGAGGCGACACTAAAGAAAGTTGCAATGACCGCGATGCACAGCAAGGGTCTAGGAGGTGCGCGTGAGCACTTCGCGAATATCGCTATCGAGGCAGTTCGGCAGGTTATGGAGAAGCGTGGTGATTCGATGTACGCGGACATAGACAACATTCAGCTTGTCAAGAAAGAAGGGAAGAGTCTGATGGACACCGAGCTGGTTAGGGGCATAATCGTGGACAAGGAAGTCGTTCATCCTGGTATGCCGAAACAGGTCAAGAACGCGAAGCTCGCATTGCTCGATGCGGCTCTGGAAATTGAGAAGACCGAGATTTCTGCTGAGATTCGAATAAACGATCCGACACAGATGAAGGCTTTCCTAGACGAGGAGACGCACATGATGAAAGAGATGGTTGACAAGATCAAAGCGGCCGGCGCGAACGTTGTCCTCTGCCAAAAGGGAATCGACGACACAACACAATCGTTCCTGGCCAAGGAAGGAATTCTAGCAGTCCGAAGGATCAAGAAATCAGACATGGAGAAGCTGGGAAGAGCCACAGGCGGCAAGATTGTAACAAATCTGGACGACTTGAAAGCTGTGGATCTTGGAAAAGCAGGGTTGGTTGAAGAGAAGAAGATCGGCGATGACAAGATGGTCTTCATTGAGGAATGCAAAGACCCAAGGTCAGTGAGCGTGCTAATCAGGGCTGGACTGGAACGCTTGGTCGACGAAGCGGAGAGAGCACTCAAGGACGCGCTCTTCGTGGTCGCCGATGTCGTACACAAACCCAAGGTCGTAACAGGGGCAGGCGCCACAGAAGCCGAACTCTCAAAGAAACTTAGGGAATATGCAAGCAAGGTTGGCGGACGAGAACAACTTGCCATAGAAGCCTTCGCAGAATCCCTCGAAATGGTTCCGAAAATACTCGCTGAGAACGCCGGCCTCAACACCATCGACATAATGGTATCCATTCGTTCAGCGCACGAAAAGAAAGGTGGTTTGACGTACGGCGTCGACGTCTTCAAGGGCGAGGTAAAGGACATGAAGAAACAGGGCGTAATTGAACCTGTCAGAGTAAAGGAGCAAGCGATAAGATCTGCAGCCGAGGCTGCCTCAATGATACTGAGAGTGGACGACGTGATCGCTGCAGCCAAACCACCACCAACACCGCCTTCAAGAGGCGGAGAGATGCCAGAGTACTAAACGGATTTCCTTTACACAATTCTTCATCACTCGTACTTTTTTCTTCTTCGTAGGAGACTCACGGCTCAAGGAAGTTCATCGAGGAATTCGCGGCAATTTCAACTGGGAACTGACAGTCCGATTGAAATCCCTCATCACTAACGAACAGCTCGACTGAGTAAAAGCAAATCTTCCACAATCTTCCAATAAGCAGAACTGACTCGCATACAGTTAATCAAGGCATTTCTCTCT
>Ga0315282_10001456_pt1 | contig 44587 bp, 31 predicted proteins | sample YL17G07_20_MG_FD_203693 | JGI IMG/M metagenome (GOLD analysis project Ga0315282, IMG submission 203693) | Sediment microbial communities from Yellowstone Lake, YNP, Wyoming, USA - YL17G07_20 | ecosystem: Environmental > Aquatic > Freshwater > Lake > Sediment | place: USA: Wyoming | collected... | reverse complement strand
GCAGCCGCAGGGGAAGCTCGAGGACGACCACATCGCCCGACCTCCATTTTCGCTCGACAACGGCAAAACTGCCGGCCGCGGGATGCAACCGTTTCCATCCCACTTTCAGGCGCGCTCCTTCGGCCCACTTGGGAATCCGAAGCTCGAGCGGGAAAGCCACATTGCGCGACGGTTTCACGGTGAATCGAATCCTGCCGTCGAAGGGATAATCTGTTTCCTCCGTAAGGGTGACCTCCACGCCGTCGGCGACTTTCGCCCTCACCTCGCTCGGGCCGTAAGCAATCGCCGCCAAGCCGTTGTCCTGCGTGGCCATCCACATGTGCGAGACGAACTTCGGCCATCCCTGGTGCATGTTCGAGGTGCAGCATCCATAGTTCGGTTCGAGACCGTATAGGTTCGAAGTGTTGCCGTTGGTGCTCCACTTGCGTTTGGCCACCGAGACCAGGACCTGGTTAGCCTGCTGGTCATATTGGTGAGCCCAATAATCGGGCGTACAGGCGCCGGGATTGGCGTTGTAGGCGAGCAGTTCGAGCCGGTCGGCAAACCCCACGTCGCCGAACGCCTTGACCAGGTTCTCCAGCGAGAACATATACTCGACCACGGCGCAGAGTTCGGTGCCCTGGGTCGGGCGGCGGCCCGCCAGATGCTCGTCACCCGAGAACCGCCCGCCCACCTGGCCGTGATATTTGTCCAGATTCTCGATCCCCTTGTAGAGGGCATCCTTGTGTCGTTCCTGGTGACACTGCTGCCAGCAGAGGCCGGGATACTTGACCGCCATCGCGATATTCACCACGTGGTTGGGATGGCCGTACTGGATCCCCTTTTTCAGCGCTTCATCGGTGTAAGGGAAGTCGAGGAAGTACTTTCCCCAGTTGAAGCTGGTTTTGCGGATGGAATCGGTCACCTCGAGAATGCCTTGGTCGCCCGTCCGATTGTACAACCAGAAAGCCGAGACGGCGTTCTCCATCGCTCGAACGCCGCGCCATTCCTTGTCCGGCCAATCGGGCGGCGTTTCCCTGAGGTACTTGAAATACTTCTGAAGCAGAGGGATGACGCGCGGGTCGTTCGTTGCCTCCTGGTACTGCGTGAGCACCTTCATGGCAACGGCGAGCGGCCAGCGGTCCTTGTTGTTTGCCGGACCAAACCACCCATTTGGCTGGCCGCCGGCGAGCATCCACTCGATCCAGGGCTTGGTCTTTTCGATCAATCGCGGATCGTCGAGCAGGTAGGCCAGCGGCACGAGCCCATCGAGATAGTACGGCCCGCGCTCCCACGCCTCGCCGCCTTCCATTCCCTTCCAGGCGGTCTTGGCCAGCGAGGGCCAGAACTCGTCGAGATGGCCGGTGAGACCGTTGGCTTGAACGGTGAGCTGGTCTTTGAGCCAGCCGCGCGGCTTGATCGCCCCCAATGGCAAATCCACAAACTTGGTCTGAGCCAGTGGCGGCCGGTTGACAGGATAGTGTTTGTTTTCGGCTTGGGCAAGCATGTTTGTCGCGAAGAGCACCATCGGGCAAACCATCGAGACAATCCTCAGAACCCTCATCAGATTCGACTCCTCCAATGCGCAGTCGTGAATCGCTAACGCCTTTCACATACCGAGCGGAGAACCAAGGTTCAACAATCTTTTGCCTCGGTTGCACACCCTTGCCGGATGCCCGATGGGGGGGTGTGGGCTGGCCAGCCAGTGCTCCGTCAGAGGCTATTCGATGGAACCATATTCCCGGCTCCCGGCCGTTATTGCTCCCGGCCGTCATTGCGAGGAGCCACAAAAACGGCTTCTCGCAATCACACTGGGATGCCTTTCCATCCATTACCGTAGGACAGACCGCTAACTGGAATCGTACCAACGATCCGGCCGTTGCGACACGCTGGATTCGAGCAGGTATCACGAGTTCTTTTGGATGGTTTCCACTGGGAATTGTTCGTTTCCGATTAAAACCGGATTCATCCTTGACACTTCCTCCGGATTCCCATTTTTTGGCATCGTGAGTTAAGCGCTTGTTCGGTGGATGTCGCGGGCTTCGGAAAACCGTTAGATCGTGCGGGCGAAAAGCCCTTTCGGAGGTGCCTGTCCATGAGACTGTTCCCTAAGAGCGAGGACTTCCATCAGTACTTCGACGCCAGCGTTCAGCAGATTCTGGAAGCCGCGGAGTTGTTGCATCAGATGGCCAGCCAACCGGACCAATCGCCGGCTCTGGCCAAGAAGATCAAAGACCTCGAGCACAAGGCCGACGGCATCACTCACGAAACCATGCGCAAACTGGACATGACCTTCATCACCCCTTTTGATCGCGAAGACATCCACCTGCTGATCTCGCGGTTGGATGACGTGATAGACAACATTGACGTGGCCGCCAGCCACATTGTACTGTACGAAATCCAAACGCCCCTCAAGGATCTCGAGGTGCTCACCGCGCTGCTGCGAAAAGCGGCCAAGGCCGTCGCCTCGGCGGTGATCACGTTCCGAGACCCCAGGCACTCGAAAGAGACCATGCAAGAGGTGATCGAGATCAATCGCTACGAAGACGAGGGCGACCAGGCCCATCGGGCGGCGCTCGCGAATCTGTTCAGGAACGTGAAAGATCCGATTCAAGTGATCAAACTGAAGGACGTGTTTACGGATGTCGAAAACGCGCTGGATCGCTGCGAAGACGTGGCCAATGTCCTCGAGACCGTGATCGTCAAGAATGCCTGATCCGATACCCGCGCACAAGCGACCTCGACCCTGTCGGGAAATCCACGCGGCCGGGGCGGCACCGGATGCCATAAATGAGTGAAACCGTTGCGCTTGGGTTTTCCCTCATCCCGTTGCAAGCCGCGGCCACTTGTTCCGCAAGGAGGAGATAGATGTCCGAAGGGGTCTGGCAGGACATTGTGCACATCCTGCAGCAACCTTACCTCGCCCTGATTATCCTCGTAGCCCTGGCCTTCGACTTCTGTAACGGATTCCATGACGCCGCGAACTCGATTGCGACGGTGGTCTCCACGCGGGTACTGCGGCCGCTCACCGCCGTCATCTGGGCCGCCTGGTGGAACTTCGCGGCGGCCTGGTTCTTCGGCGTCCAGGTCGCCGACACGGTGGCCAAGTGGGTGAACCCGGTGTACGTCACTCCGGAGGTCATTTTTGCGGGACTGGTTGGCGCCATCCTTTGGGATCTGATCACCTGGCGCTTCGCCCTCCCGACCAGTTCCTCTCACGCCTTGCTGGGGGGGTTTGGCGGGGCAGCCATCGTGTTCGCCCACAAGTACGCCGGCGTGGTCAAACAGGACAAGCTCTGGGAGACGGTCGCGTTTATCGTGATCGCGCCGCTGATCGGAATGATCCTCGGCTGGATTTTCGTGACCATCGTGATGTGGGTCTGCCGGAGAGAAACCCCCGCCAAGATGGACAAACATTTTCGGATCGTCCAGTTGGTCACGGCGGCCCTCTACAGCCTGGGCCACGGGGGAAATGATGCCCAGAAAACCATGGGCATCATCGCCGCGCTCCTTTACGCGACCATCTGGAGGAGCCAAGAGGCCGTGTTCGCCTCCGGCAAGGTGGACTTCCCCTTCTGGATTGTCATCATCTGTTGCCTGGCGATTGGCCTGGGAACCATGGCCGGCGGCTGGCGGATCGTCAAGACCATGGGAATGAAAATCACCAAGCTGCGTCCCTATAGTGGCGCATGCGCCGAATCCGCCGCGGCGGTCTCTCTCTTCTTGTCCGCCCGGCTGGGCATTCCAGTCAGTACGACCCACACGATCACCGGCGCGATCGTCGGCGTGGGTTCCGTCCAGCGTCTTTCGGCCGTGCGATGGGGCGTGGCGGGAAAAGTGGTCTGGGCATGGATTCTCACCATCCCGATGTCGGCCATCATGGCGGCCATCGCGTTTTACATCATCCTCTTGTTCCACAAGATTTTCGCCTGAGTACAGGCGTTCGGGAATACGCTTTCGTGGTCTGGTTGAGATCTATCGGGTTGCCTTTCGCCCCCGCCGGCCCGGCGGGGGCCAATCGAAACTGAACCAGCGTTCTTTATGCGTCACTGAACTCATGAATCGGAGCGGTAAGGCGGCCCGTGGCCGCAACCAGAGATCCTGGTCGGTTGGCTTCTGGCAACAGGGACGTTCGGGATGAAGTTGAATCGTATCAAGACGCGCGCCCTGGCTCTGGCCGCCGCGATGACGTTGATCGGGACGTGTCTCGTTCCGTCCTCGCTGGCCGGCGAGTTCGCCCATTCGAAAAGGCCCGAAATCGCCGTGGACTGCCGTTTCCCGGGCGGAAATATCCTGCTCGACGGCATCGAGGGTAACACGGTCACACTCCATCAGGATCTGCGCGATACCCAGGGCGACTGGTTCGATTGGTACTTTCGGGTTCGCGGCGCGGCGGGTCGCACGCCGGATTTCAAGTTTACCCGCGGAAATCCCATCGGCGTTCGCAGCCCGGCCGTCAGCACCGATGGCGGCAAGAACTGGCAGTGGCTGGAAAAGGAAACGGTAAGAGGCCCGATCTTCCGATACACATTCCCTTCCAACGCTCGCGAGGTGCGATTCTGCTTCGCGATCCCCTATTTCGAAGCAAACCTGAAGGAGTTCCTCAGTCGCCACGCCGCCGACCGCCATCTGAAGGCCGACACCTTAATCGAACGGCCACAAGGGCCTGGACTACGGGAAGTCCCGCAGCGCCTAGACGCATCTTGACCTCTTCGCCGCTATCTGCTAGACAGTTGAATCAGGTTAGTCGTGCTGCACACACGATGGAAACCGGCGGTTTCGAACGAGGTGGCCAGGGTCCGGCTGGATCTCGGGCTTGTGTAAACGCGTGCATCACGACGCCAGGCAGGGGATCCCAGACACGCGCAGCCAATCCGGAAAGGGGTGGCATGGGTCCCAACTGGCAATGGCGCGGCCCAACATACTCGTGAGCAATGTCAACAGGGGCTGCCGCTTTGAAGGTCCGCTCGTTGTTCGATGGGGAGTTGAAGATCGTTCGCGTCCATAAACGCCATTGGCGCACACCGCAGGGCTCCACCAATTCTCGAGTACCCTATTGATCAAAAAAGGAACTCAGCATGATTCACACCTTCTTTCGCCTGTCGGGCGCCACTCTCCTCTTCTTCTTGATCCTGACATCCCGCGGCGCAAGCCAAACCATTCTCACCGAGCCGGAAGCCGGGGAAAAGGCCGTCGAACGGCCCTACGAGATGGCCGAGGCCAAGCGCGTCGAGCCCATGCCTCCGACCATCCGATTCGATCAGCTGCGCGGCTGGCGGATGCGCATGGAGGGCGGCGAGGAGGCGATCCTGCAGGCCACCCGCACCCAGAATGTTTGGAACCGACCCGTGGCGCGACTGCACTATCGGCGAGAGGCGCCCGCGCGCACCCCTCCGCGCATTTTCTTCGTTCCCCCATTCGGCATCCTTCTTCCCGTTGGGGCCGATTGCGTGGACATGTGGGTCTATGGCAACCGATGGCATACGGATCCCGTGGAGGGCACGCCTCCGGTGCAGATCCGTCTCCATCTGCGGGACAGCATCGGCAAGATGCACGACGTGCTGGTGGAAACCGTCAACTGGAGGGAATGGTTCCTGGTGCACCGCCGACTTCCGAAGGGCATGCGTTTTCCCGTTTTGCTGGAGTATATCGAGATCTCAGGAGGAACACAGTCCGAATGGAGGGACCTGTACTTCGACTCGGTCTACTTTTACCAGGAGCCATTCCCCCAGCTGCAATTTGCCCGGCGCCCCCAGCGCAATCTCACTCTGCTCGAGGGACAATCGCCGGGGGCAAACACGGGTCCGGGCCGACTTCCTTTTCCCACGCGCGAAGAGACCATTTTGCCCATGCAGCTTAGCGGCTCATTTCGCAACGACGTTTCGGAGGAGAGCCGCAACATCTATATGTTCAACTATCAGGGATCGGACTGTCTGATCACCTATCACTTCGAGGCGCTGAAAGGGCTCCAGGGCATTCGGGCGGCGGTGGACAATGCGCCGGCGGGAGTGATGTTCATCAATGGCGGTGTGCGGCGGGCGGTGGGCCGCGTCGGCGGTGGCCTGACCAGCGTCCAGCAGGTTGGTTCCGTCGTCATCGCCAGCTACACCGACGGCACCGAGCTGCGCCTGCGTCTCTGGCAGAAGTCGCTGGTGGTGGACGTCATCAATCGGTCGGGACAGGCGGTCGAATTGCAGCTGGGACGGATCATCGGGCTGAAGCAGCCGCGGACCGTATGGATTCCCTTTATCACTTGTGGCGCAACCAATCCGAGCGTGCTGCTGTCGCGCGCGGGCACTCGCTGGGTGTTCACCTCCCTGTGGGTGGATTGGTATCGCTCCAACGGGTCGGAGCTCTATGGGGCGGAGTATGCCAGCGGGTCGTCGGCGCTCATCAACGGCGGCGTGCGTTACCTCGCCAAAACCGACGGCCGGCGCAACCCGCTCTATGAGCGGCTCTTCCTGACGGTCTCGCCCGACATTCTGGAGGTCTTGCCCACCATTCCCAATCCCGTCGGCCTGCACGCCGCCGAAGCGGCGGATCGGCTCTGGCAGGGGGCACCCGGCCCCAAAGACTATGACGTCCAAGTGAAGGCCAGCCGGCGCTTGATCGCCTATGGGATCGCGAAGATGATCCTGGGCAACCACGAGAATACCTGGCGGGACGCCGGAGAGAGCTTCACGTTGCGCGAAAACGCCGCGCCCCAAAAGGGAGGCAACGCCGCGCTCCAACGCTACGTGTCGCAGATTCGCTCGCTGGGCTGGCTCTGCGGGCTATACACCAACTACTGCAGCATCGCGCCGGTGAACAAGTACTGGGGACCCAGCTTCGTTTTGCGGACCACCAACAACGACTGGACCATCCCGTGGCCTCGCACCTATTCGCTCAAGCCGCTATGGGGCGTCGAGTTTGACGCGCTGCTGGCGCCGCGGATCAAGAAGGCCTACGACCCCAATGCCGCTTACACTGACGTCCACACGGCGGCGGCGCCCTGGTACTACACCGACTACGATGCGCGCGTGCCGGGTGCGGGCACCTTTGCTCAGACCTACTATGCCTATGGAGAATTGCTGCGCAATGATTCGCGCGTGTACGAGGGCCCGGTGTTCTCCGAAGGCACCTTTCAATGGCTTTACGCCGGGCTGACGGACGGAAACCATGCCCGCGCCTATACCAAGCGTCGGCTGGCACGAGAACCCCTGTTGCCCATGTTCTTTCTTTACCAGATTCACCCCAAGGAATGCGACATCGGGATGGGCTACACCGCGGCGTTCTGTGACGGCATCCCGGACTGGGACGCTCCGCAGAATCTGGACCATTCCGTAGATCGTTTTCTCCTCACCACTCTCGCCTACGGCAACATCGGCTACCTGGTGGAAGAAAAATACGGGCTGCAACGCATGTGTCGCTCGTATTACATGTTGCAGCAAGTGCAAACACGCTATGCTCTGAAGGCGCCGGTCCGCATTCTCTACTGGGACGGCAAGCAGTTCCGCACCGTCTCGGAAGCGGTGGTGATGGATCTGGCCGATGATCGCCGCCAACTCTATATCGAATACCCGGCCGGACTGGAACTGTGGCTCAACGACCATCCGACCGAGGACTGGCGTATCCAGCTGGGACCCCAGCAGGTGACGTTGCCTCCGGCGGGATGGGCGGTCTGGCAGCGCGACGGCTCGCTGCTGAGTTACTCGGCTTTGCAGGGAGGCGGCAAAGTGGACTATCTGCGAAGCCCGAGCTACACCTATCTGGACGGGCGCGGAAAACTGTTCTCCGTTCCCGAAGCGGCGTCCGACGGCGGGCTGGCCATCTCCCGGCTTTCCGACAACGTCCTTCAGGTCATCCGCATTTCCGGAAAAGACGTCTTCACCATTCGGCGTCCCTACGGCGTTCAGGGCGTCGTGACCGCCTGCGAGGCCTACGATGCGGAGGGGCATCTGCTGGACAAGCCGGTCCTTCATGAAAGCGGAAGCGAGACACAGCTCGAGCCGGTGGCCAACGCCGTGCGCTATGTCCTGCGCTTCTCGGGGAAACCCGCATGGAGCGTCGCCCCGGCTCAGGACGAAGGGGTCGCGGGCAGCACCATGCCTCTGAAGATCAGCGGGCTCTCGCAAGTGAACTGGCAGACCGCGGTGGGAGAGGTGAAGAATAATCAGCTCGTGATCCCCGGCAATGTCCCAGTAGGCACATGGATCGGGCTCCGCGCCACCGCCAACGGCGAGAGCCGCGAAACCGGTCTGCGCGTTTGCTCGCCGGCGGAATGGCGCTGGCGCGTGATCGAGCACTCCGATGACACCCATCTGATTCTCCAGCCCTCGTGGAGTCTGAAGGGCCTCGGACTTGGAGATTTCAGCATCCTCGTGAAGTCCACCACCGGCTGGGACGTGGATCCGCAGCGATTCGCCATCACGGCCCTCAGCCCGCCCCAGGAGCTCGAAATGCGGCTCCGCTCGACGGTCGTGGCGGGATATGAGGGCGCGCTGCAAATCAGCCTCACGGGGCTGCCTTCGCCTTCCACGACCACGCTCCATCTTCGGCGCGTGACACAGAAACCCGTTGTGGCCGATTTCCAGAATCTCTTTTTCTCCTGGGGCATTACCCGGCGCCGCGAGGAAGCGCAGCCAGAGCCTGGCAATAGCGGGGCTTTCTGCCGCTTGGACAATGGCCTGTCCGTGGGCGGCCTGGTCAAGCGCGGGATTTTCGCGCACCCACCCTTCCTCGCCGGCGTCGGCTATACGTGGCTGGAGACCGAGGCGATTGATCTGCCCACCGATCCTTGCCAATTTCACTCCTACATCGGCATCAAAGATGGCGGCGATCTCAGCGATGGCGTGCTCTTTCGCGTGGCGGTCATTGACGAGCAAGGGAAAGTCCACCCCCTTGCGGAACGGATGGGCTACCCCGGACGATGGGGTGAGTTGACCGGAGACCTGGGGGCTTTTGCCGGGCAGCGGGTGCAGATCCAGCTGATCGCCGACTGTGGACCCAATGACAATACGACGGACGACTGGGCCTGTTGGGGGGAACCCGTCATCGAATTCTCCGTGCCTCGAACCGCCACCCAGGTAAGCGCCTGGTCGTAAGGGTCTTTCGCCCCAAAAAGGAACGCCGGCCGCCCCGCCGGTGCTTTTCATTTTGGGTTTTCGATTTTGGAGTCGAAGAGTGTGCCTTCGAATTGCATCAACCCTTTCCCGTCATTGCGAGGAGCGGCTAGGCCGCGACGAAGCAATGACGGCGACGGGATGCGCGTTACACCTGAGAGGCAACGATTTTAAGACACGCTCTTACCGCCGCTCGATTCAGCCACCGAAAAACCGATGGTGGTCCGCCAGGATGCAGCGGCCCGAAAAGACTTCGAGCTCCAGCTGTCGAGCGCGCTCTTCGGCCGCAGGATTTTCGGCTCCCGGCTGGAACCAGATCACTTGCGCGCCGATCCGCGCCGCCTCGTCCGCGATCGGGCCCGCGCGCTCGGCCGAAACGCACACGTCCACAATTTCGACTTTCCCTTCGCGCGGGATGGCCTCGAGACGGGGATAGGCACGCAACCCCGCCACCTGCTCGGCAACGGGATGCACCGGGATCACCGTAAAACCGTGGCGGCTCAGATACAGCCCCACCATGCGACTTGGCCGTTCGAGCCGCGGCGACATGCCCACCACCGCGACCACGCGTGGCTGCGCCAGCCATTCCCGCACGCGGTCGTCCTCCTGTGGATTGGGCACCCGCCACGCTCCCGGCTGGTTTGTGTGACGCTCAGTCATTCGTCCCCCCTGCGCTTGTGAACGCGACTTTTGAACAACAGCATCCTGACTTTGTGACGTCACGGACGCTCTTGCATGGGTCGGCCACTCCGATTTCGCCAGGGCCCGGCGGCAATATTCATCAATCCGCAATCAAAGAGCACCGGCGAGCCGCCGGCGTTCCAGTCTGAAATCCAAAACCGTCACGCACCCAAAGCGTCTTTCACCTGATCCAGGGAGTGCAAGCCGATTAGGCGTGTTCTCTCCTTGCCATCCCTGAAGATGATGAGGGTCGGAATCCCACGGATGTCGAATCGGCGGGTCAGTCCTTCCAATTCGTCCACGTTGACTTTGACGATGCGCATGTGATCGCCCTGCCGGTTGGCCAGCTGCTCCAGGATTGGCGCCTGGGCGCGGCAGGGACTGCACCAGGCCGCCCAGCAATCCACAACCACCGGCACCGGCGACTGGAGAACCACTTGGTCGAACTCCCCTTCCGATTGAAGCTGAATGACATTCGTCAATCGTTCTTGCGTTACCACTTTCTTGCTACTCCCTTCCAAAGATTTCGGCACCCCTCCGCCTGGCGAACAGCTCAAAAGTCCCGCGAGCATCGCGCCCAGGAGAGCCCCATAAAGCCCACCGAAATAGGGGTTCGAGATCAGAGGGCAAGCCCCGCTTTTGCAGCGCCCCTTTCGGCCAATGACTGCGCCAACAAAGGCACCGATGAGCACACCGAGAAGAGTATTCATCTTGTATGGAACTCCTTTCCAACTGCTCGGTTATTCTTGATGCAAGATACATGCCGCAGAGGTTTGCCCGCCGACTGCGGCTAGCTGTCCCGTTGGTGAAAAACCGCACAAAACACCACGGCCAGTCATGCACCATTGGCGCAATTCGATACGTGGACGAGACCAGCGGCCTGGGTTGAACTGTTTCTCAATGGCCCATTCCGAAAGGACCGGCGGACTTGGCGACCTCTTTAGGCTGTACAGCGAGGTCAAACAGGCCGTGATCGGTCCATTTGGTGCGGGCTTCGTCCGTCTTGAAGCGGATCTGGAGGCCTAAAGCCGTTGCCGGTTGAGTGCATTTTGCACGCCATGCTCCAAACGCCGTCAACGGCGAGACCTCAGCCCCCATGAATTCCCAGCAGCTTCGTTTCTCAAAAAACCCTCGACAGCAGCAACCCACCGTTGGTAGCTCGGTGGACCTGAGGGGCAGCACCTCAACTCAATGAGCCCAAACGAGATTGGCGCAACATCTTCGGAAGCGGGTGGCGATCACTCATCTTGTTGCCGCCCCACTACTTCAACAGGGAGGAACCCATGAAAATCTCGGAACGAGTCAAAGTGATCTCACCCTCGATGACCCTGGCCGTCACGGCGAAAGCCAAGGCGCTCAAGGCGCAAGGGGTGGACGTGGTCGGTTTTGGCGCCGGCGAACCGGACTTCGACACGCCCGAGAATATCAAGGAGGCGGCCAAGCGCGCCATTGACGAGGGCTTTACGAAATACACCCCCTCGGCCGGCATCCCCGAGCTGCGCAAGGCCGTTTGCGACAAATTCAAGAGCGATAACGGCCTGGACTACGCGCCCGAACAGGTCCTGGTTTCCTGCGGCGCCAAGCATTCGATTTACAACGCCGTTCAGACACTCGTGGATCCCGGCGGCGAGGTCATTTTCCAGGCGCCCTACTGGGTCAGCTATCCGGAGTTCGTCAAGGCGGCCGGCGGCAAGCCTGTTATCGTCAACGCGGGCGTGGAGCAGAACTTCAAAATGACGGCCGACCAGGTCCACGACGCGATTACCGATAAGACCACGCTCTGCATCCTCAACAGCCCCAGCAATCCCACCGGAGCGGTCTATGGTCGCGATGAGCTGTGGAAGATCATGGACGTCCTGACCGACCATGGCGTGACGGTCATCTCGGACGAAATCTATGAGAAGATCCTTTACGACGGTCTCCAACACGTGTGCGTTCCCGCGCTCGCGCCCGAATACAAGGACTGCACGATCCTGGTGAACGGCGTTTCGAAGACCTATTCGATGACCGGCTGGCGAATCGGCTACCTGGCCGGACCGAAAGAGGTCATTGCCGCGATGACGCGGCTCCAGGACCACAGCACTTCGAACCCGACCTCGATCTCGCAAAAGGCAGCTCTGGCGGCCCTCAAAGGCGATCAGTCGGCGGTCGCCAAGATGGTCAAGGCCTTCGACGAACGGCGCAAGTGGATCGTCAGCGCGCTCAATGCGATCCCCGGCATTCGCTGCCCCATGCCCAAGGGAGCCTTCTATGTGTTTCCCGACGTGAGCGGCGTGTATGGCAAGACGCTTCCCGGCGGCAAAGTGGTCAAAGGCTCGCTGGAGCTGACCGACCATCTGCTCGACAAGGCGCGCGTAGCCGTGGTTCCGGGCGTGGCGTTCGGCGACGACCGATGCCTGCGTCTGAGCTATGCCACCTCGCTCGAGGCGATCAAGAAGGGCATCCAGCGGATCGGCGAAGCGCTGGGAGCATAAGCGGCCAGTTTCCAGTTTCGGATTTCAAGATCAAGAGGGTAATCCAATGAGCCGTTTTGTGATCTGCATCAACAACGACAGCAATCCGGCGAGTTTGATCTTGGGCAAAGTTTACCTTACGGTGGCGGACGCCGACGCGGAGGCGCACAACATGCTCCGCGTCATTGATGAGGACACTTTGGAACCGGACGGTTATCTCTATCCAGCGTCCATGTTTGCGCCAATCGAGTTGCCTGAACGGGCGGAGCGGGCGCTGATGGCAGCAAGAGGTTGAACCCGATCAGCGCTTCAGCGGAGTTTTGGAGCCCGCCTGAAGGCGGAACTACGAACCGGCTTTTGCAGGAGCATTGAATACCCCTGTATAGGAGAAGGAGAAGATGAATCACATCAGGACGATTCGGGCTTTGCTTGTCATGATGGCGGTGGCGGCCTGTTTTGGCGCGGGCCGCTCTCTTGCGGAAGAGAAACTGGATCGTGGCGTCGTGGCGATTGCGCGGGCCGACGGCAGCGTTTACGTCGGCTGGCGAATGCTCAAGTCCGATCCCGCCGATGCCCAGTTTCTTGTTTACAGGCAAATGGACGGAAAACAGGCCAAACCGATCACGACTCGGTGGGTCTTCAATTCGACCAACGTTAGCTTTGTGGATCGCACAGCGGAACCGGGCAAGACCTATTCCTACTCCGTTGCACTGCGTGGCAAAGAGCCCTCGGGCGAAGTCCAGGCGATCAGCGCGAAAAGTGAGACACCCTACATCTCCATCCCGCTCCAGGGCCAGTACGTCGCGCAGAAGGCGACGGTCGCCGATCTCGACGGCGATGGCGCGCTCGACTACATCATCAAGCAGCCCAACTTCAACACCGACCCCTATCAACAGCCCGGATACTGGAAGAAGAGCGAGGACACGTACAAGATCGAAGCCTATCGCCACGACGGTAAGTTCCTGTGGCGCTACGACATGGGCTGGGCGATCGAGGAAGGCATCTGGTATTCGCCCATCGTCGCCTATGATCTCGATGGCGACGGCAAGGCGGAGGTTTACTGCAAAGCGGGTGAGGCGGGCAGCGATCCGCGCGATCCCGACGGTCGCGTAACGAACGGGCCGGAGTCCCTCGTCAAGATCAACGGCGAAACCGGCAAGGTCGAGAAGCGGATTGACTGGCCCAGCCGCGAGGGCATCAACGACTACAACTACTATTGCCGCAACTTCCTCGCCATCGCCTATCTGGACGGCAAAAAGCCCTCGCTGATCGTCGAGCGAGGGACTTATACGCTCATCAAGATTCTGGCCTATGACGGCGATCTCAACTTGCAGTGGAAGTGGGAATCGTCCGGCCCTTACAAGGACTACAGCGGGCAAGGTTCGCATGGCTTCAACGCCGCCGACGTGGATGGCGACGGCTGTGATGAACTGGTCATCGGGTCGGCCTGCCTCGATCACGACGGCAAGCCGCTGTGGAACACGCGCAAAGGCCATCCCGACGCGATTTATGTGGCCGACGTGGATCCCGACCGGCCGGGGCTGGAGATTTTCTACGGCATCGAGAGGGCCTCGAAGCGGGGGGCCGTGGCTTTGCACGACGCCAAGACCGGCCAGGAGATTTGGGGCAACCCCGAGCCCACCAAACACGTCCACGGCCAGGGACTGTGCGCCGACATTGATGCGCGGTATCCGGGCATGGAATCGTATTCGCACGAACGCGACTCCGACACGTGGTGGCTTTACACCGCAAAAGGCGAGCGCCTCCCGGACAAGCCCGAAGGCAGCCGGGCCGTTTGGTGGGATGACACGCCGCAGAAAGTGCTTATCACCGGTGATCGCGACGGTGGAAAAATCGTCAAATACCGAGGCGCAACGCTGGGCAAGATCGAAGGCAACGTCGTTTGCATTGCCGATTGTCTGGGCGACTGGCGCGAGGAGATCATCACCTGCGTGCCGGGCGAACTGCGTATCTACACCACGACAATCCCGGCCACGACGCGCCGCACGACGCTCCTGCAAAACCGCATGTATCGCACCCGTGTCGCCGTCGAAACGATGGGCTACTTCTATCCGCCGCAGTTGGGGACGGCGGAGATGGGGGATTGACAATCACAGCAGGATTCGACAGCATGTAATAGATATTGGCCCGAAAGGGGAAGCGTGCAGTGGAGCGCGATGAAATACTTCGGATTCTTGCGGAGCATCGGGCGGAAATCCTACAGCATGACGTGAAGTCGCTTGCCTTGTTTGGCTCGGCAGCGTGTGGTGAAGCCAGAGCCGACAGTGCTGTGGACTTATTGGTGGAGTTCAACAAGGCCGTCGGGCTTTTTGAATTTGTTCGTCTTCAGGGTTATTTGGAAGGCATCCTTGGCCGATCGGTAGATCTGACAACCATCAATGCCCTCAGGCCGAGAATGCGGGAAGAAATCCTCCGGGAGGCCGTTTATGCCGCGTAAGCACTGGCAATCCATCGGCGCTTCACTTGCCGCATCCATCTCCGTGGCAACCGCGGGCGCGGCGCAATTCCAGCGCCACACGATTGACTCCTTCCCCGCAGGCTATCAGGTCGCGGTCGCCGACATCAATGGCGATGGGCGGCTCGATGTCATCGCGCTCTCGACCAATGCCAATCGCGTGGACTGGTATGAGAACCCGACGTGGAAACAGCATCTGGTTGCGAGAACGCAAGCCAATATTGATGTCGCGCCGCATGACATTGACGGCGACGGCAAACCGGAGATCGCGCTCGCCAGCGGGTTCTACTTTTCGCAATCCGATCGCGGCGGCGAGCTTCAGTGGCTCAAGCAACCCGCCAAACCCGACGAACTCTGGACCCTTCATCCGATTGCCGTGGATCCCGTCACGCACCGGCTGCGTTGGGGCGATCTCGACGGCGATGGCCACGCCGAACTGGTCCATGCGTCGCTGTTCGGTCGCGGCTCGAAGGGCGCGGTGGATCCCAAGCCCGCGCACCTTTGGGCTTTTGGCAGGACAGGTTGGCAACCCGTCCCACAAATGGAACCTTGGAAGATTGACGAAACCCTGACCGTGCTGCACGGCATCTGGGTGGGCGATCTCGACGGAGACGGTCGCGACGAAATCCTCACCGCCAGCTTCGAAGGAATCCACCGTTTCGACTGGGAAGGCGAAGGAGACGCGGCGCACTGGAAGAAGATCCGGATTTCGACCGGCGCCGCCCCGCGCGATCAGAAGCCGGGAACGTCGCGCGGTTCGAGCGAGGTCGCACCCGGCAATCTCGGCAAGAACGGCCCCGCCTTCATCGCCGCCATCGAACCCTGGCACGGCAACCAGGTCGTTGTTTACACGCAGGCCAAAAAGGGCGGCGCGTGGAACCGCCGCGTGCTCGACGAGACGCTCCAGGAAGGCCACGCGCTGGTGGTTGCCGACCTCGACGGCGACGGCGCGGACGAGATCGTTGCCGGCTGGCGCGCGGGCGAAGGCGGGCTTGTTTTATACGAATTGTCTGACCCGTCCGACCTGTCTGACCCGTCCGACCTGTCTGACCCGTCCGACCTGTCCGACCCGTCTGACCCGTCCGACCCGTCTGACCCGTCGGACCCCTCGGGCGCGAAATGGTCGCGCACCCAACTCGACAAAGGCATCGCCGTGGAGGGCGCAGTCGCAGCCGACATCAACAACGACGGCAAACTGGACGTTGTGGCCATCGCCGGCCGCTCGAATTTGCTGGTCTGGTATGAAAACCTCGGCCGCCCTCGGCGCTGAACCGATCTTACGCCCGACGCGGCCATCCTGCCGCGTGGGGAAACCTGCAAAGACTCACGCGCTCAGGAACGTTCGGGTTTCTCGACGATCCCTTTGGCAGCCTCCGCGTCCACAAACCACACCCCATCGCGGACCAATCGCGCCGGGGTTTCGTGAACGTCGCCGTCCTTGGCGAACACCCGGCGCAGCGCTTCGGCCTTGTTCGAACCCGACGCCAGCACGAACACCGTGCGAGCCGCGGCGATCACCGGCGGGGTGATGGTGATCCGCAGAGGAGGCAGGGCAGGCACCTCAACCGGCACCAATCGCCTTCTGGTTTCGTCGAGCGCCGGCGAGCCGGGAAAAAGCGACGCGGTGTGGCCCTCTTCTCCCATACCCAGCAGCAGGAGGTCGGGTTGAGCCGGAAAGATGCTTTCGTAATGCCGGGCGGCCTCTTGCGGGTTCGGATCCTCGGCTTCGATGCGGTGAATCTGGACGGGTGGGATTTTCAGCGGATCGAGCAGGCACAGCTTGGCCATGTGATAATGGCTCCGCGGATCGTCCGGCGGAACGCATCGCTCATCTCCCCAGAAGACGCGTGTTTTGTTCCAGAGGCCGCGATTCTCCTGCGCCTTTGCGGCCAGGATCTCATAGGTCCGGGCGGGAGTCTTGCCGCCGGAGAGCACCAGATCAAACCGCCCCTTTTCCGCAAGGCACCGTTGCCCCACGAGGAGGATGTTCTTTGCCGCCGCCTGGCTGAGCGCCTCGTAGTTTGGGAATTCGCACCTCATTTGACCCTCCCTTTGAACGCTGAACCGTTGCCCCCCTCAGCTCGCGAACCAGAAGCGCTTGTCCCGGCGAACGAGATTGTCGGCCGCCTTGGGACCCCAGGTTCCCGGCTCATAGTTGGGGAAACCGTCCGCGCAGGTTTCGGTTGTCCTTTCGAGCAGCGGGGCCACGGCACGCCACGCCGCCTCGATTCCATCGGCACGCCAGAAGAGCGCGCGTTTGCCCGCCAGCCCATCCAGAATGACGCGCTCATAGGCCTCGAACGGCTTCTGGCCGAGCGACGAATAGCGGAAATCCATGTCGGCCATGACGATCTTGTCTTCGCGGCCCGGAAACATGGTGGCAAAAAACAGCCGCATCCCTTCGTCCGGTTGAATGCGAATGATGAGCGCGTTGGGCTGGGTGGGCTGGACGCAAATGTTCTCCTCCAGGACGCAGATGGGGATTCGTTTGAACTGAACCACCACTTCGGTTCGCTTTTCGGGCAGGCGCTTGCCCGCCCGGATGTAGAAGGGCACACCCATCCATCGCCAGTTGTTGATCGCCAGCCGGAGCGCCACAAAGGTTGGCGTGGTGGACTGGGGATCCACGTTGTTTTCTTCGCGATAGCCGAGGTACTGGCCGAAAACGAAATCGCCCTTCTCGATCGGGGCCAGCGATTTGAACACTTCGATCCTCTTGTCCCGCATGCTTTCCACGTCGCCCGCGACCGGCGGCTCCATCACCGTCAAGGCCAGCACCTGCATACAGTGATTCTGAATCATGTCGCGAACGATCCCGGCCTCATCGTAGTAAGCCCCGCGGCCCTCGACGCCGATGTCTTCGGCGGCCGTGATCTGAACGCTGTCAATATGGTCGCGGTTCCAGAGCGGTTCGAAAATGGCGTTGATGAAACGGAAGACCAGGAGATTGCGAATGGTGTCTTTGGCGAGGTAGTGATCAATGCGGTGAATCTGGGGCTCCTCGAAGATCTCCAGCAGCTGTTGGTTTAGCCGCACGGCGCTGGCGTAGTCATGGCCAAACGGCTTTTCGATCATGATGCCTGACTGTCCCGGTCCCTGCCGTTGGGCGAAAAACCGGCATTCGTTCATGCACCCGAGGACTTTCTCGTCCACGCTGGGAGGGAGCGCGAGATAGAAGACGCAGCGTTTGGCGCCGGTCGAAGTGCTCAGCGTTTCGACGTACGAGCGGAAGGCAACGAACGATTCGGTGCGGTCATACTCGCCCGTGAAATACAGCAGCCGCAACGAAAAGCGTTGCCAGACCGGTTCGGAGAAGGGACGGTTGCGGGCAAATTGCTGGATGGCCTGCCGCACCTCCTCGCGAAACTGCTCGTCGGTTTTCGGGGTGCGGGCAAATCCCACCAGCCGCAGATTCGGCCCCAATTGGTTGTCGCACTCCAGGCCGTACAGGGCGGGGATCAGCTTGCGGCGCGTCAGATCGCCCGATGCGCCGAGAATGACCATGATTACGGATGCGGAGTCGGAAGACGATTCGTCGGACATGAGGTCCCCTTCCCCATTTTTGCGACCGCAGGGTCTTGCTCCCGGCTTGTCACGTGGATGGGATTGTTCGCAGCTTGCCTCTCCCGACGAAAGCTAAAAAGAGCGACATTGGCCCTTGAAAGTGAACCGCTGGGATGATTTCGTGGGTCCGGATTTCCTGATCAGTGCGGATCGCTTGACGACCTTCGGCTGGGCGGATCGGGGATGAAGCGTCCGATCGTCATCGTTGCCATGGCCTATGTGGCAGGACTCGCGGCCGGGGAAGTGCTGAAACTGCCGCCTCTGCTCACGCTTGCGATCGTCGCGGCAATCGCGGTCAGCCAAATCATTCTCCTGACACGCCGACGCGCCGCCGTTGATCTGCTTCTTTTCGCGGCGGTCGCTCTGATCGGCGACCTCCAGCAGGCTCGTATCGAGGGGCAGGATCACCGGACGCGCGAACTGTTGGCCTCGTTTCCGACCAACCTCATCGTGCGCGTCGAGGGCCGGCTCGCCTCAACCGAGCGCATCCAGGACGAGCGGATCACGTTTTGCCTCCACGATTGCACGAGTCGTTCCGACGAGGGACCGGTTGTCGAGTTTCCGACGGCGATTCAATTGACGTGCAGCGGGGCGGCCTTCGAACAGATCCGGGAGGCGCCGCCCGCGCCGGGCGACCGGGTTGTGGCGGAAGGGCGGCTGGCGCGTCCGTCCGATCTGCGAAATCCCGACGTGTTCAACTATCGTGCTTACCTGGAGCAGCGCGGGATCGGTGCGAGTCTGTTTGTCCGCCGCGCCGAAGCTGTGGCGTTCTCATCGCCGGAAGGATGGCGGTCGCCGAAGGATCTTGCGGTCGCAGGGGCCGAGCAATTGCGCCGGCGGATCGAGGCCATCCTCGACCGCACGCTCGATCCGGCCGCGGCGACGTTGAACCGATCCATTTTTCTGGGCGAGGCCCACCTTCTCGACCGCGACGTCCGCCGCGACTTCACGCGGTGCGGGCTGGCGCACATTTTTGCCGTCAGTGGGCTCAATGTGGTGATGCTCGTCTGGGTGCTCGATACCTTCATTCGTTTGTTTGGCGCCACCCCGCGTGTCCGATCGGCCCTGCTGATCGCGTGCTCCGTGGTGTTCTGCGCGGTGGTTGGATTCCAGGCGTCGGTGGTTCGCGCCACGGTCATGATTTCCGCGCTGCTGGCGGTGCCGTTCCTTCGCTACAAGGTCGAGCCTTTGACCACATTGGCGACCGCCGCGTTGTTCATCCTCTTGGTGGATCCGCGCGCGCTCTGGCAACCCAGCTTCCAACTGTCGTTTGCCTGCATGCTGTCCATCATTCTGCTCGGGCCGCCGATCGAGAGCTGGTTGTCTTTCGACGAAGAAAAGGGATCGAACCTTCGGAAAAAGATGTCGCGCTTCGCCAATCGCCATCTCGTCGGCCAGACGATGATGATCCTGGCCAGCGTAGTGGGAGTCATGCCGCTTCTGGCTCATTGCTTTCATATGGTTCCCTTGGTCGGTGTCTTGTCCAATTTCATCGCCGCGCCGTTGGTCTGGCTCCTCACGGCCACGACTCTTGTGTTGTTGGGCGTGGCGGCGGTGGTGCCGGCCGCGACATCGGTGTTCGGCGCCGCCATGAATTTCTTCAGCCATCTTTTGCTGGGACTGGTGCAAGAGTGGTCGAGCCTGCCGGCGGTCTCGATCTTTATTCCTCATTGGCCGGCCTTTGCGGCCGCGATCTACTATGCGGTGCTGTTCGGCTGGGGAGTGCTTCCGCGCGAGTTCTCGCCGTTTTTCGAAGCCAAGCAGCGGGCAAGACTGTTGTTGGCTCTGGCCGCGGTGGCCGCCTGGCTGGCGTGGGCGCCGGCGGTCTTGCAGGGGTCGGACGACAGCTTGCGGGCCACCTTCCTGGACGTCGGACAAGGCGACAGCTGCGTGCTGGAACTGCCGGGCGGGGCGGTCATTCTCATAGACGGTGGCGACGACCTGGTGCACGCCGGCGAACGGATTGTCGTTCCCTTTCTGGAAGCCAACGGAATCGAGTACCTCGACGCGGTCATCGCCACCCATCCGGATTCCGACCACATCGGCGGACTGCCCGCCGTGTTCCGTGCTCTCGCGGTCGGCCGGCTGTTCGAAGGACCGACTCCGAGTCGCTCGGTCGCCAACGAGCGGCTGCTCGAAGTCGCCGGCTCCAGAGGGGTGCGACAGGAAACGGTTTACGCGGGCGATTGGATCGAGGCCTCGCAGGGAACGCACCTTTCTTTCCTCCATCCGTCTCGCGGCGTCGTTTTCTCCCAGGCAAATGACCAGTCATTGGTGATCCGGCTGGAATGGGGGACGTGCGAGATTCTGATCGCGGGCGACATCCAGACCGCAGGCGAACGCGAGCTCGTGGCCTCGGGCGCCGATCTGACCTGCGATGTTCTCAAAGTCGCACACCACGGGAGTGCTTCGGCGACATCGGCGGAGTTTCTCGGCCGCGCCCGGCCGGCGCTGGCGGTCATTTCGTGCGGCCGCGACAACCGGTTTGGCCACCCGGCCCCCGGAGTAGTCGCCCGCCTCACCGCCGCCGGTGTCGCGGTCGCCCGCACCGATCGCGACGGCGCGGTGACGGTTCAATCCGACGGGAAGGGCGTTGATTGGCACAGTGAAGGCAAGTGAACGGCGGGGCCGTTTTAGTCGGAGTTGAGGATGAGGTACTCGGGATCCACCAGATGGTCATCCACGAGCACCTCGTAGTGGCAGTGGTTGCCGGTGCTGACGCCGCTGGTGCCGACCAATGCGATCACGTCGCCGCGTTTGACCTTGGCGCCCGTCTTGACCAGGATCCGCGAGCAGTGGAAGTAGCGGGTCTTGAAATGCCGTTGGCCGGGGACGCCGTCGCGCGGATAGAGTCCGTTGCCGTGGTCAATCGTCAAGGTCAAGCCTTTCGTCTTGTCGCTGCCGGCATAAGTGACCTTGCCGTCGGCCGGCGCGACAATCGGAGTTCCGCGCGGGGCGGAAATGTCCAGCCCCTCGTGGAAATCGGTGCGACGGAAAAGCGGGTGGACCCGTTTGCCGAAGCGGTCGGTGAAGGCATACTCTCCCTGGACCGGACAAATCAGCGGGGTGGTGACCAGCAGCTGTTCCTGATCGCCGAAGTGGCGCGCGGCGCGTTCCAACCGCACGACGGCCGAATCGAGCTCGAACAGCTGGATCTGACGAACCGTGGCGTAGCTGCGCTGGCCGTGCCCCGCCAGATCGCTGAGCGGAACGTCGCTCGGTAAGGGTGTCAGCGGTCCGCCGCGTCCCAATTCCCCTGGGCGCATCAGCTCGGCTGAGCTGGTGGTCAGAGCCACGGTGGAAGAGGTTGGCACCTCGAGCGGCAGGCCGGTAAAGGCGGAGATTCTGCCAATCAGACGATTCACCTTCGCGATGCGCTGTCGCGTTTCTTCGATTTGCTGGTTCAGCTCGGTCTTGAGTTGCCGGTTCTCTTCTCGCAGCGTCGAGAGCTCCGTTTGGTTTTCGAGCACGTTGACCCACGGATAGACCTCGGTACCCCGGCCCCAAATCGCCCATCCCGCCAGATAGAAGGATCCGATAACCACCAGGAACACGGACACCGCGCCCACGATGATCAGGGTCAGGAGCAGTCGTTTTGTCGTCTGGAATTGGAGCGGTTTGCCCCAGGCAGCCGAAGGAACGAGCATGACGGTCACATGCTCGCGACGGATGTTTTTCCCCTCGCCACGGGGTGCCATCCCTGGTTTCCCCCACGGGACCAACAGCCGCTTCAGAATAGGCCCCAGCTTCAGCACAAAAACACCCAACAGGGGGAGTTTTCGGCTGTCAAATGATTTTGTGATGATTTTTTCGTCACGTGTTACTTCAAAGCTGCCGGTGGAACGAATTGGCAAAAGAGGGAGTTGCGTAATGATGGCTCTCAACGTTAAAAGAGGCTGGAAGGAGTGGGGTGGACTGTCTCGTCCGCCGATTTTCGCGGGCGGACAGCCCACGCCACTCCTTTTCGCAACTCCCTCCAAGAGAAAATCATTGCCGACGCATATCCCTTTCAGGACGATCCGTTTGGGGTTGCCGTAAGGCCGCTGGATCGCAGGGCGGCCGACTTCACGCGGGTGCCGTCAACGCAAAATATGAGAAAGGTTGTAACGTGGCCGAACAGGATACCCTCCTGTCGAAGGCGAAGCATGTTCTGACGGAACACGGCAGCCCGAGGGCGCAACGGGCGGCGCTGGTCGTGTTTTGCCTGGCGATTTTTCTCCCCTCCGTGTTTCGGGGCTTCGTGGATCCCGACGAAACCCGCTATGCCGAAATCACCCGAGAAATGCTGGAGCGGGGCGATTGGGTCATCCCCCACCTGAACTACGTTCCCTACTTCATGAAGCCGCCGCTGACCTACTGGGTGGCCGCGATCTCGGTGAAACTGTTCGGCTTCCATCCCTGGGTTTTGCGGCTGGGACCTTTGCTGGCGGCGATTCTCGGCGTGCTGGCCACTTATGAAATGGGCGCCGCAATCGGCTCGCGTCGAACGGGTCTGATCGCGGGAGCGATCCTGGCTACTTCAATCGAATATTACGCTCTGGCGGTCTTCTTTATGACCGACATGCTGTTCAGCGCCTTCCTGTTCGTCGCCTGGCTGGCGTTTTGGCGCCACTATCAGGAGAGCGGGCGGAGGCGGGCCTGGATCGCGCTGTTCTGGCTGTGCGCCGGGCTGGCCTGTTTCACAAAAGGGCCGCTGGGTCCCGCCTTGTTGTTCTTCACCATCGTCATTTTCTTGATCCTTCGCCGGGATTGGAACTTCCTCGGGAAGATGCGTCCCGTGACGGGCCTGGCGATTTTCGCGGCGGTCAATTTGCCCTGGGCGATTCTGGTTTACCATCACGACCCGCGCTTCGTGACGTTCTTCTATTGGCGGGTGAATGCGGCGGGGGTGAGCGATGCCGCACTTCAGCATTCCGAGCCGTTCTACTACTATCTCTCGCGGGTTCCGTTGGGGCTGTTTCCGTGGACCCTCCTGGCGATTGCCGCCATCGTGGCGGCGGCGACCGTGACCTTTGGACCCGCGCGAAAGACGGCCCCGGCCGGACAGGTCTGGCTAACCAGCCTATTCCTGGGGGGGGTGATTCTGCTGAGTATTCCGAAGGCGAAACTGGCCACCTATAGTCTGCCTCTGTTCAGCGCGGCAGCGGTCATCACGGCGGACTATCTTGCCAGGATAGACGGACGATCGCGGGTGGCACGATTCCTGGTACCGCTGCAATGCCTGGTCGCGATGAGCGCCCTGATGGTCTTCCTCCTCGGCTGGGAAATGGAACATTTCAAAGTGTCGGCCTTTCGTCTGAGCTTGTGCATAGCACTGGCGGCGGGGCTGGCAAGCGCGGTGGCACTGCTCTTTGCCGCGGTGGTCTCATTCCGGGGACGGCTTGGCGCAGGCATGTGGATCATGGGAATTTCCGCGGCAATCATTTTTCCCATCGCCATGATTCTCCTGCCTCGAGTCGCCAGCGGGCAGACATCGGAAGTTCTCTGTCGGAGATTTCGGGCCGAACTGGCCGCGGCGGATCTGATCGTCGTTTCCCAAGCCAAAGACTTCTCCGTGCCGCTGTTCGTGGGGCGGCGCGTGGCGGTGGTGGGACACGCCAGCGAGTTAGGCATGGGGCTGTTCGTCGAGAATCAACCGGCGCATCTCCCGATCCCCAACAATCCTTTTCAGCTGAAGGCCGGCGCGATCGGTTCGAAGTATCTCCTTGGAATCCAAGAGCTGGTGACACTGTGGTCCAGCTCGTCGCTGATCTATCTTTTCGCCTCTGAGAAGTTCCTGGACAAATTTCTCCCTCTTTGCCCGAACGTATGGACCGTGGGCAGCAACGGCCACACCACTCTTCTGACCAATCGGGATCCCGCCATTACCCGCCGGCCACAGCGCGTGATGGCCCGCGAGCTGTCGCGCTGACTCTCAAAGAATTGTGGCCGCCGACGTAAGGAGGCGGGAAGGCCATCGGAGTCCAGTCAGGCGGCCTCTTTCCGCCTCCTTACGTTGGCGGCTGCAATTCCTGGCGGGCTAAGCTATTGGAGCCTCAGAAACAGAGGGGAATCGAACGACGAAAATGCTGCCGGCTCTCTCCCCGGGTCGGTAGAAGATCTCGGCGCCCTGGGATTCGCACAAAGACTTGGCGATGGCCAACCCCAGCCCCGCTCCACCGCGCTCTCGCGAACGCGACTTGTCCACGCGGAAGAATCGCTCGAACAAATGGGGAGCGTCTTCGGGGGGCACACCCGGCCCGTCGTCGGCCACCCACACCTCGCACCCTTCGCCGCTTCGCCGGATCGAAAGCCTGGCCTTGCCGCCCGGCCGGTTGTGCTTGATGGCATTGTCAAGCAGGTTGGCAAAGACCCGATCGAGCGTCGTCCGGTCGGCTCGCACCACCGCGTCCTCCCGGCTTTCCAGTTCCAGCGAGACATTTTGCAGCCGAGCCGCATGCTCGAACTGGGCAGCCAACGAGGCCAGGTAGGCCTGAAGTCGGATGTCCTCGCGATGGGCGGGAGCGCCCTCCCCCGATTCGGCTTCCGACAGGGCCAACAACGAATTGGTCAGATGCTCCAGGCGCTCCACGTCGCCGAGCAGTTCTTCGAGACTGCGGCGATCGGCCACCGCGTCGGGCGAACCCAGCAGGGCCGACTGAATGTTGGACTTCAGCAGGGCGATCGGCGTGCACAGTTCATGGGCCGCATCGGCCACAAATTGTTTCTCGTGGCCAAACGCCTTCTCGAGCCGCTCGATGAACCCATTGATCGAAATGCCCAGGGCGCGCAAATCGCGGGGAAGATTCTCGCTGTCCACCCGGTATTCGAGATTCTGGGGAGCGACGGACTCGACCTCGCGGGACAGCTGAGTGACCGGATGGAGGCCCCAACGCACGAGGATCCAGAAGGCGATGGTCGAAATCAGCAGCACGGTCGCCCCAATGGCGGCGATGTATCGGAGCAGGCGCTCCAGCCGGCCGTCGAGATCCTTGCGTTCTTTTGCCAGCAGAACAAAGTACCTCTGGTGGCCCGTCGGAGCGGATTTGCCGGCGGCCTTGGCCTCGGGTGGCGGTCCCGCGCCGTCGTCGGCCAGGTAAAGCCGCGCCCGGTAAGCGTTTCCGCGCCAGCGCAAGTCGAACCCCTCGTCCTTGCCGGATTGCAGGTGCGTCCGAATGTCCTGAGGCACCTGAAGAATATCGGTTCCCAACGGCGTGGATTTCGAAATCACTTCCCCACCAGACAACATAATCTGGTAGAGATCGTGACGCTGAAGGCCGATGAAGCGGCTGATGGCCTGGTGGCCGCTGCTGCCCGGATCGCCGCTGACCCTGGGCCCCATGAGGTTGACGACAATGTCAATCTCGTCACGGATCTGATCGTCGAGCGAATCGAGCAATTGCTTGCGCGAGCGGTGATAGGCCACCGCCCCGAACGCGATCAGCGTGACCACCTCGACGCTCAGCGTGAGAATCAGGATTCGGGCTCGCAAAGATCGTCGGAACATTCGGAAGGACCTCGCAGTGTGTAGCCGTGACCACGCATGGTGTGAAGCAACTTGATGTCGAACCCCTCGTCTATTTTGCGGCGGATTTCATAGATATAGTGCTCGATCACGTTGGAGAATTTTTCCCAGTTGTAGTCATAGAGATGCTCGAGAATCTCCGTCTTCGAAACCACCGCGCCCTGGCGATAGGCCAGGTACTCGAGCAGGCGATATTGCAGGGCGGGCAGAAACTGCTCCTTGCCGCCGCGACGAATGGTGTGCGAGCGCGTGTCAATGATCAAGTCTTCCACCTGGAGAATCGGGTCGGGCTTGCCGTGGTGGCGGCGGATGAGGGCTTTGCAGCGCGCCAGAAACTCGCCCATGTCGAACGGCTTGGTGAGATAATCATCCGAGCCATAGTCCAGGCCGTGAATGATGTCGTCCTTGGTGCGGCGCGCCGTGAGGATCAGGATCGGCATGGTGCGGCCGGCGGCCCGGAGGTTGCTCAAGACGGTCAAGCCGTCGCGGATCGGCAGCATCAGATCGAGCACAAGCAGATCATAGTCGTTGGTTTCGGCCATGAATTGGCCGTCCTCGCCGTCGTGAGACATGTCCACCACGAAGGAGGGCAGGGTCTCGAGAGCCTTCTTGAGGTGCTCGGCGAGTCGGACTTCGTCTTCGATAACTAGTACACGCATGGTCTGCGTTCCTTTTTCAGAATCCATCTGCGCCTTTTCTCAACGAACGTCTGCCGACCTTGCAAGAGGAATTCTTGAGAGGAAGATCCGTGCTGAAGAGGCATCCCACGCGCCGACCGAGAATCAGTCTGGTTTTTCCGGATTCTTTTCCACGTCCTCGCCCTCGTGTCCGACACCGCCGCGGAGAACCGCAGGCGGGTGGGGGCGCGGGTGGCGACTCACGTAGTCGCAGTAGCCGCTGAGGTGGGCCACGAAATCCGGTTTCTCCAGCTGCTTGAGCCCGTAACGCTTCAAGCCTTCGATGGCTTGCTCAAAGGTGTGGCCGCGATAACGGATCCAGTAGGAGGCGATTCCGGCGTTGGTGCGCTTTTGGCCGGCCGCACAATGAATAAAGACGGGCCAGGTCGAGGTCGTCGCCAGGATGTCGGCCACGGCGTCATACTCCTCATAGACACCGATTCCCGAGCCTTTCCAAGCAAACCCATAGTATTGGAGGCCGAGCTCCCGGGCGATCGTCTTTTCTTCGGCATAAAGATCCGCGCCCGGAGCGTTCGGGTTGGCCTTGTCCAAGACTTTGTCATCGAGGTTGACGATCGTGCGGATGCGATACTTCTGGATCAGATCGCGAAGCATAGCGGGACTCTGGCGCGCACCGCGGTAAATCGCACCTCGCTGGACCACGTAGAAGCGATGCGGCAGAAAACGGTCGCGATACTTGATCAGGCCCCACGCGGCGGTCGAGACAAGCACCAGCGACGCGGCAACGGCAATCCATTGACGGCGGGAAAGGAGCTTCAACTGGCCGGCCAACGGCAGGTTCCCCCTTTGCAGGAGCTTTGCGATCAGGCTTCAGAAGAGTCCGGCCCACGAGGTTCCCGGTCCCTTTCGGGTTCTGATTGTCGGGACCAAAGATGAAGCGAAGATGAATTGGAGGTCCCAGCGCAAGAAAACTGCGCCACGTTGGCATTGACGAGCGACAGGGAAAGGCGTTCCCTTTCTGAACACGGGTGTCTTTCGGTCTGGGAAAAACAGGCACACACGGGGGCGAACAATGATACGGCGACTGTGTCATCCGGTCTGGCTCCTCATGGCGGCGTCGGGCTTTTCGTGCGCAACGCAATCGGATTTTTACCTCTTTGCTTCCGCAACACGCAATCCAAAATCAGAAATCGGCAGGTTCGCCATCGGCAAATCGAAAAGCCAAAATCGAAAATCCAAAATTGAGCTGGGTTGGGCAGAGACGATCAAGAATCGGCCGGGGTATCAGCCCATCAACGTCGCCCACCGCGGTGCGCGGAGTCTGGCGCCCGAAAACACGCTCGCGGCGGCCCGCAAGGCGTTCGAACTCGGCGCCGACGCCTGGGAAGTGGATGTTCACCCTACGCGCGACGGCCGGCTCGTGGTCATGCACGATGACACGCTCGAACGAACGACCAACGTGAAGGACGTCTTTCCCGACCGGAAGCCGTGGTATGTCGGCGACTTTACACTCGAGGAGATTCGCCGTCTTGATGCCGGGTCGTGGTTCGGCAAGAGCGACCCGTTCGGGCAGATCAAGGCGGGGGCGGTGTCGGTCGGCGAGGTTAAATCGTATGCGGGCGAGCGAGTGCCGACGCTCGAAGAGGTGCTGCGCTTCACGCGCGACAATCGCAAGTTGCTGGACCTCGAGATCAAACAACTGCCGCGCCGCTATCCGGACATTGTGGAGAAGGTCGTGGCGGCAATCGAGGCCGAAGAGATGGTCGAACGGACGGCGATCTCGTGCTTTGATCACACGTGCGTCGCCCGGATCAAATCGCTCAACAAAAAGATTATGGCGGGGCCGATCTCGAACGACCGGCTGGCCGAACCGGCGAAGTACGTGAAGCGGATCGTGCGGGGCGATATCTGGTTCCCCTCGGGACAGGTTGTGGGGACAGGCTCGCTGGCGTTTGCCGGATCGAACACGGTCGCAGGTTCCTACCGCGCCAATGACCTCAACCTCGACGACTTGAAGGCGCTTCGCAAAGCCGGCGTGGCCGTGTTCGTTTGGACGATCAACGAGGAAAACGTCATGCGCGGCCTGATCGAAGCCGATGTGACGGGGATCGTCAGCGACTTCCCCCAGCGCCTTGCGCCTTTGCTCCGATAGAGCCGTTCCGCGTTTTGTATGGAGTGCTGCGACCCTTCTCGGGGTTTCGGGCGATGCGGCTTGTCCCTGTGGGCACGTCGTTTTCGAGTTGACTCACGGGGCTCACCGAACGAGCATGAGCTCTGTCTCATCGAGGAAACCAGGAGGCAGAGCCCTGAGAGGGAAATCGAGCCGGCGGGATTTCTTCAAGGGCCTTGGGGCGGCGGGGGCAGGAGCCTACCTGGCTCTGCACGGCCGGCAGGCAGTCGCCGCTGATGGACAGTCTCTCATCTTCGAGGTGACCGATTGTCCGGTTCCAAGCGGGACTACGTAAGGTACATATCGGGGTGGATGTTCTGCTTCACCTGATGGCGACGCAGGGATACAGCTTCTACAAGACAACCCGGCCACACCCCTGGGGTGGTCCCGATGGGCTGATTGACAAGAGCGACGTGGTGCTCATCAAGGTCAATTGCCAGTGGAAGTTTCGCGGCACCACGAACGCCGATGTTTTGCGCGGCCTCATTTACCGGATTTTGGATCACCCCGATGGATTTGCGGGCGAAGTGGTCATCTTTGAAAACGGTCAGGGGCAAGCCTCGTTTGACGGCAATCCCCCTGCCTGGGGGACGTATCCGAGCATCGGTGCTCCCGCCGGCGTTCACGTCAATGCCGAGGATGACGCGCTGACGGTGGACCATCTGGTCAATGTGACTTTTGCCGGAGCGCCCGTCAGTTCCTTCCTGCTCGATCCCGTGCGAAGCGCGTTTATTACTGCCGACAACCACACCACCAATGGCTATCGCCGAATCAGCGACGTTTCCTATCCCTGCTTTACCACGTCGCACGGGACACGAGTCGAACTCAAGGAAGGCATTTGGACCGGGTCGGGCTACGCCTCCAATCTCAAGTTCATCAATGTGCCTGTCTTGAAGACGCACAGCGGCGGCGACCCGACCTATCCCGGCGGAACAGGCATCACGGGTGTGCTGAAACACATGTACGGCGTGGTCTCGATGGCCGACGGCTCCAATTCCATCCGCCACTACTCCCAGTCGGGGATACAATGCGGAAAGATGTGGACGCTGGCGCGGATGCCCGATCTCAACATCGCGGATTGCATTTGGGTCACGTATCAGACTCGCCATGCCGGCTGGCCGCCCTCCACGACGTACCGCTACAATATCCTGCTGGCCGGTTTCGACCCCGTGGCTTTGGACTATTGGGGCAGCAAGCATCTGCTCCATCCGCTCGGGGGCGATCGTCAGCAGTATCACAATCCGGACGCCGACCCCAGCCTGATCAATCACATCCAGGGGGCGCAGGGTGTGATCAACGCGGCGGGCGGGATCAAAGGCCAACCGACGGTCACCGGCGACAACAACATCCGTGTGATTCCGCTCTCGGCCTCGCTTCCCCCGGGTGCGAAGAATTGGGAGCGGTATTGATCGGCCCAGCCGGCAAGCGCTCACCTTTTTCCCAACAACACCAACCTTTTTGGTCGGCCCTAAGTACAGCCCAACACAATAGAGGGATCAAATTCCTCCCTTTCAGAAGTAGGTCGTGATTCTCGCGGCCCCGAAGGGGCGCATGCCAGCGCGTACCCTAATCTAACCCCTCTATTGTGTTGAGGTGTACTAAGCCGAAATGGGCCTTTTCGTCTGGACAATCCGCCAAGCGCAACTGCTTTCTGGGCGGGGAACGCGACGCGGCGCTGACCGCTCGCGACTCTCGAAGCGCCCAACGCTGTCGGCTCCGCAAAGTCGAAAGGGCCGTCGAGCATTCGACAAGAAGCGACAAAATGGAGAAGAGGTCTCGCAGGGTTTTTCTGCTGTCGGCAATAGGGCTCGGGGCGGGTGTCCTCGGCACGCCGCTATACATCCGGTTTGTCGAACCACGGTGGCTTCAGTTGGACCGCCGACAGATCCCCGTCGGCCCAAAGCGTCTCGCGTTGCCCATCCGGATTCTTCACCTATCGGATTTCCACGTCTCGGGGCTTGTGCCGTACAAGTTCATCGAGAGAGCGCTGGATTTGGGCCTGCGGCAAAAGCCCGACCTCATCTGCCTGACCGGCGATTATATTGTCAGACACCTCGAGCGCGCCGAGGAATACAGGAGGATCCTTCGGAAATTGTCTTCGGCCGCACCGACCTTCACCTGCTTCGGCAACCACGACGGCGGGTCCTGGGCGCAGGCTTACGGCGGCTACTCGACTCTGGCGGAGATGTCCGAGCTGCTCAGGGCAAGCGGGATCGCCTGCCTTCTCAATGAAGCTCAAACCGTCACGATTCGCGGCCTGCGGCTTGGAATCGTGGGGCTCGGCGATCTGTGGGCCGGGCAGATCCGTCCCGAACAAGCGCTCACCGCGAAGAGACGCGATGACATTCCCATCATTGTTCTCTGTCATAATCCCGATGCGAAAGAGCTGCTGGCCAACTATGACTGGGATTTGATGCTCTCCGGGCACACACATGGCGGCCAGCTGAGGCTGCCGTTCATCGGCACGCCTTATGCGCCGGTCAGAGACCAGAACTTCGTCGAAGGCCTGCACCAGTGGAACGGCCGATGGATCTACATCACCCGCGGCGTCGGCAACCTCCACGGCATGCGCTTCAACTGCCGGCCACAGGTGAGCGTGCTGCGATTGGTTTGATCCGGGGATCCCTCTGTGCTTGACCATGTCTTCCAGAAAGTCACGGTAGTCGCGTGCGGGGTCATATGGACTTGACCTCTTCGAGGATGCGACGGCCGATGTGGGGTTTCAGCGCGGATTTCATCACGAGGTCCACTCTGATTCCCAGTCGTTCGGCAAGCCGGCGCTCGAGGCGGACGAACTCAAAGAGAGTCGGCACGGCGTCGAACTCGACCAGGATGTCCAGGTCGCTGCACCGCTTCTGATCGCCGCGCACATGAGAACCGAATATGCCCAAGTAGCGAACGCGATAGGAATCGCGCAATTCGGGCAACATGCTTCTGAGCGTGCGGGTGATGTTGCCTATTGGCGACGCGTGGGCGGCGTTCTTTTTCGTGCGTTTCACCGCCGAACTCTTCCGGCACTTCGTTGGCACTCTGGCCTCCTCCGTCTCGTCCTCCAAGGCTGTGGGTAGCATGCAGCCGTGATTCGACGAGGGCAACCAGTTTCTGGGAACACTGCCGCATCGGGGCGTCTTCCAAAACCGCGAGACGCACCCCTTGGACTTTGCCCTGTGAAGCTTCCGCTTGACAGCACCGGTGTCGAATCATAGCAGCGATACACACTCAGGTGTGGCGCAGCGTGAATTCAAGGCAACGGAAGGAGTTGAGAACCATGAGTTGGCGCAACGGGTTCGGAGCGGCTTTGGCCGCAGGATTGGCTCTCATGATTGGATTCGGCACGGCGGCCCAGGAAGGCAAGCCGGCCAAGAAAGGCGGCAAGGGCATGATCCGGCCGTCCGAAGAGGTTCTCAAAAAGCGCGAAGCCCGCATGAAGGAACTGGAGAAAACGATCAGCAAGAAGCTGAACATTCCGCCGACCGATGGGATGTTCCTCAAGATCATGGCCGCGAGCACTCGGGCCCAAAAGGTGCTCGAAATCGGCTCGTCCAACGGCTACTCGGCCTGCTGGATCGGGCAGGGTCTCGAACAGACCGGCGGCCACCTGTGGACGATCGAGATTGACGCGGCGCGCGCGGCGGAATGTCGCGATAACCTCAAGGAATGCGGCCTGGACAACGTCGTGACCAGCATCGAGGGCAACGCGTTCAAGGAGATTCCCAGGCTCGAGGGGCCGTTTGACATGGTCTTTCTCGATGCCTGGAAAACCGACTACAAGCGGTTCCTCGAGCTGTTCCTGCCGATGGTCAGGCCGGGCGGCATCATCATCGCCCACAACACCATCGAGCAGGCCAAGGACATGCCGGACTATCTCGAGGCGGTCTTCCAGAGCCCCGACCTGGACAGCGTGACGTTGAGCACGACGCAGTGGAAGAAAGGGATTACGATAACGTACAAGAGGCGGCTGTAGGCTGGAGGCTGGGGGCTGGAGGCTGGGGGCTGGAGGCTGGGGGCTGGAGGCTGGAGGCTGGGGGCTGGGGGCTGGAGAAGGTTTCTCCGCGTCACCCACTCACCGCGTCTCCCAAGCTCCGTGTCTCCCCCTCTCCACGGCTGCGATTTATTGCGTCCCGCCGTTCGGGGCCAGGGCGTTTTCGATCGAGAGGATTTCGTACTCGACGGGTTCGGCGTTGGGACGGTGAGCGAGGACTTTTTCGCCGACCCTCCGCCGGAGGAACTTCTGGGCCGCCGGGGTGAGGTAGCTCAAGACGTTTTCCTCGGGGCGGCCGTCCCACGCACCCAGAATCGCGTAAGTCACGATTTCGCCGGTTCGCACATCGCGCGCCTGGAATCGCGTGCCCGGCCAGACGCGATCGGTCCGCACCCATCCGGGGTCAATCGGTCGCGCGCGTTCGATTTCCTTCTGCAACTCCTCGGCGCGCTTGAAGAGAATGCGCTGACGATGGTGTGCGGCTTCATATTCGGCATTTTCGCTGAGATCGCCGAGCGAGGCCGCTTCGCCGATTTCGTGGCTGTTCTTGGGAATCTCGACGCTGCGCAAATGCTGCAATTCCCCCTGTTTGCGCTGGAGCGACTCCGTGGTGACGTAGAGGACCTCCTCATCAAGATCGGCCGCCGCCGCTTTGGCGCTCTCATCGAAGTCGGGATGGATTTCCATCACGGCGTGGCGCAAGGCCGCCACGAATAACTCGGGGAATGCGGCGTGGGAATCGAAGCCTTTGCACAGCGTCCGCGCTTCGGCCACGGTCAAGGGCGTGACGGCGCGGCGGACAATGGTGTAACGATCCTCGCCCAGGAAGTTCTTCATCTTGACAATGATGCCGCGGAGCGTGGACGTGTTGGGCACGCCGTGATCCACCTGGTTCTGGCAATCCCGGACGAACTCGGCCATCTCGCTGATGATCTCGTGGGGAGTCACGTCGAGCGTGAGGGCGACGTACTTGTCGGCGAAGTAATTGCGGGCTGCCCAGAGAAACATCTCAGGGTTGCGCGCGGGCGAACGCAGCAGCCGATCGAGCGCCCGCGAAACGGCCGCGATCTCGCCCAGGGCGATCAACCGGTCAATCAGCCACTGGGCGAAGCGCGGTCCGGCATCGGGCAACATCTGGGCGCCCACCTCGGCCGCGCGGGCCGGATTGATCGCCGTCAGCGCCTTCATCGCCCGACATTGAAAGTCGAAGGTGGTGAGGGCGAGGATCAGCTGCGCCGAATTGTCGCTCTTCGAGAGGATGGCGGCTTCATCGAATTGGGCGGGGACAGCGATCGCGGGAAACACCCGCGTCAGATCGCGAGCCAGATAGAGTTTCTCGAGTCGCCCGGCGAGGTCGCTCTCTTCGAGGCCGTCGAATTCCGTTGGCAGCGCATCGAGCAGCTCGCGGGCAAACGCTTCGGGCGGAGGCTCTTCGCCGACGTGCTTGGCCACCTCGGCGATGAGCTGTACCCGCGCGGCCGTCGTGTCGTTTTCGCGGAACTCTTCGGCCACGCCGGCATAGTACGGTTTCGGCTCGCTCCTCAGGCGCATCACGCCGCGCACGCCCCGCTCCCAATCCACATAGGGGTCGCGGCGGACCGTCTTGCGGTTGTCGGCCCACCAGCGGGCCCACTCCTCGCGGGTCATGAAGCCCTCGAGGAGCAGATTCTTGAAGTCCGCCTGGGAAAACCCTTCGGGATGATCCTTGAGAACGAAGCGGACGAATTCGGCCGGCGATTCGAAGGCGCGGCGCTTGAGGGCTTCGGGATCGCGCAGCTGCTCGGCCCGGAAGCCGCCGGCTTTGTGTTTCTTCAGGAAATCGCGAACGCCCTCGCATGTGAATTCCTTGGGGGCCTTGCCCGGGAAACGAATGGTCACGCGTCGGCGGTCGGGCGCAATCTCTTCGACAATTCCGATGCCGAGGGCCTGGTGCTCAAAGACCTCGCCCACATCGCAATAGAGAAACTCCTCGAAGCGTTCGAGAGCGCGAAACAGGTCGGCGCGCTGGTCGAGACCGCCGGCCGAGATGAAACTCTTGAAATGGGGCCGGCGGCCATAGAGCGCCTTGAGGGCCTCGATCGCGGTCTCGCTGAGGCTGCCCAGGTCGGGTGCATGGCGCCAGGCCGTGCGAATGACCGCCACCGCTTCGGCCGCGCGGCCCTTGGCCACCAGCGAGCTGGCCATGAGGGAAAACAGTTCGGCCAGCCGCCCGCGTTCGTCGTTCTTGAGGAGCGCCCGCGCCATGGAATCGTAAAAGCGGATCTGGGAGGTGGGCGACTCGGCCATCTCGAGCCATTTCTCTTCGAGCTCGTCGTAGCACTTGTGCTTGACCAGCTCGACGATCTCTCGCAACTGTTCGATAGTGTATTTCACGGCCACTCGCTTTCTGAGGAAACTCTGAGTGCGGGCAGAGGGCGGCCCGACCGAGTGCTCCATTCCTCCCCGACGGAAAACGAATAGCTACGTGAAGCGGCGGGTGCGAATCAACCGAAATGAATTGGGGGAGCGGTTTTCAGGAACAGTCCCTTCTGATACACCTCACCTTTCGCGTGGAAAATGGTTGCATTTTTTTATTCTGCGACCAAGCAAGTAGGTAAGATTGCCGGTCGTAATGTTTTGGGTAGGACTGAGAAGATGGGGAATCGCCGTTTTTTGCGAGCCATATACATTCTCTTCCTGGTGGCGAGCGCCGGCGGTGGGGGGGCGCAGAATATCGCCGTGCCGCAGGGGGGCTCAACCCCTCCGTCGCAGATCGAGAAAATCGGCCCGGGGCGGTTTTGCATCGGCGCGGCCCTTCTGGACAAAACGTCCGGAACGTTGTCCGTGCCCGCGCGCGTCAACATGCAGAAGGGGATCATCGAATTGGTGGCCTGCTCGAGCGGCGGGAAGCTGCACGAGAGCATCTTCGAGGTGAACGTTGAGCCGATTCATCTCAACCTGGGATTGTTGCTGCTGGGCCTGAAGCCCAAAGGCGGCGTGAAGTTCCAGGGCGACACCACAACGCCCGAAGGCGACAGGGTCCTGATCTTTGTCGAGCGAGACGGGCAACGGCAACGGGTCGAGGATTATGTTTGGGACATGCCCAGTTCCGCGCCGATGAAAAGGACGCCGTGGGTTTTCAGCGGTTCGAAATTCATTAACGGCCAGTTTGGGGCTCAGCTGACGCGCACATTGATCACCACTCAGCATGACCCCTATACGATCCTGGACAACCCCTTGCCTCGTGGCGGCGACAACGACGTCTACGAAGTCAACAGCAGGGTCACGCCGCCCGTGGGAACGACCGTGACGCTTGTCATTCAAGCGCTGAAGGACAAACCACCAAAAGGAGAGCAGCAATGAGGAGAGCGAGTCGGATCAAAGGATGGACGGTGTGTCTGAGTGTGGCCGTGCTCGCGGCGGCCCTGGTGGCCGGATGCCGCAAGGCGCCGAGATCCGCCGAGGAGCTCGCGGCGATCGCGAACGCAAAAGACGGCGGCCAGAAAGCCGTGGGATGGTTGAAAGACCAGCAGATCAAGGACGGGACCTTTGATGATCGCGATGCGGTCAAAGTGGGCATGACGTCGCTGGCCATGGTCGCGTTGATGGACCAGGGAGCGAATCCGAACGATCCGAACGTCAAGCGAGCGGTGGATTTTCTGGCCGCGCAACAGAAGGACGACGGCTCGATCCGCATCCAGGAGGGGATCGAGAACTATGAGACGGCTTTGTCGTTGATCGCAATGCAGAAAACCAACAACAAGGCATACAATGACGCGCTCAAGAAGGCGGCGGCGTATCTCGCCCAGCTTCAAGCCGGGGCCAAAGGCGACATCTCGCCCGAGAGCATCACCTATGGCGGAATTGGATACGGCCGGCGGAGAACGCCCGACCTTTCGAACACGCAGTTTGCGCTCGAGGCGCTGAAGGAAAGCGAACTCGGCGCGGACCGCGAGACGTTCAAGCGCGCGGCGGTTTTCATCGAGCGCTGCCAGAATCTCCAAAAGGTCAACAATCAGTCCTGGGCGACCAATGACGGGGGCTTCGTTTATGCGCCCGCACTCAGCATGGCCAACCTCGCTGCCAAGGACAACGAGCCGCGGCATTCCTATGGGAGTATGAGCTATGCCGGTCTGCTGAGTTTCTCCTATTGCGACGTGCCGAAGAACGACCCGCGCGTGAAAGCGGCGCTTGATTGGCTGCGCGCTCACTACACGGTGGACGAAAATCCCGGCATGGGGACTCAGGGGCTGTATTATTACTATATGGTCATGGCCAAGGCGCTGTCGGCTTATGGGGACAGGTATCTGGTGGACGACAAGGGTGTGAAACACGAATGGGCCGTGGAGCTGGTCAACAAGCTGATCTCGCTGCAAAAACCCGAAGGCTACTGGGTCAATACGAACAAGGCCTGGATGGAGGACAACAAGAGCCTCGTGACGGCGTATTGCATGATTGCGCTGAATCGCTGTCGGAAGTTCCTCGAGAAGTGATTCGATTGCGGCCTGACTATGGAACGCCGGCGGCCTCGCCGGTGCTTCAAGACGCGGGCCCTGAGGTGAGTTGCTGAAAGATTTGACGACGACCCCCGATTGAATAACGCTCCAGAGCACCGGCGAGGCCGCCGGCGTCCCATTTTTTCAGCAGGAGGCAAAATCAAGCGTGAACGAGACAAGCGGAGAGGCCGTGGTGGCCGACCAGGATTCGGAGATCCTCGATCGGCTCAAACAGGGCTATCAGAAGATCAAGACCCAACTGGCCCAGATCATCATCGGCCAGGAACAAGTGGTGGACGAGGTGGCCATCGCGATTTTCTCGCGCGGCCACGTCTTGCTGGTGGGGGTGCCCGGGCTGGCCAAGACGCTGCTCGTGAGCTCGCTGGCGCAAACCATGCACCTCTCCTTCCGGCGAATCCAGTTCACGCCCGACCTGATGCCGTCGGACATCACCGGCACCGAGGTGATCCAGCATGACCGCGACACGGGCGAGCGACAACTTCAGTTCATGGAGGGGCCGGTTTTCGCCAACCTGGTTCTGGCCGACGAAATCAACCGCACGCCGCCCAAGACTCAGGCCGCCCTCCTCGAAGCGATGCAGGAACGGCACGTCACGGTCGGGCGCAAAACCTATCCGCTGCCCGAACCGTTCTTCGTCCTGGCTACGCAGAATCCCATCGAGCAGGAAGGCACCTATCCGCTGCCCGAAGCGCAACTCGACCGTTTCATGTTCCACATCAAGGTCAACTATCCCTCGTCGGACGAAGAGAGCCGGATCATTCGGCGCGTCACATCGTCGAACATGGGGCAACTCCAACCGGTCTTGACCGGCCAGGAGATTCTTCACCTTCAGGAGCTCGTGCGACACATCCCCGTGGCCGACCACATGATCGAGTATGCGAAGACGCTCGCCCGCATGACCCGCCCGACCGAACCGGAGGCGCCGCAGTTCATCCGCGACTGGCTGACCTGGGGCGCGGGACCGCGCGCCGGGCTCTACATGATCTGGGGCGCCAAGGCCCGGGCCGCGCTGATGGGGCGCAACTATGTGTCGGCCGACGACGTGGCCGCGCTCGCCCATCCCGTTTTGCGCCATCGGCTGATCACCAACTTCGTGGCTCAGGCCGACGGCATTGACACCGACGCGATTGTGACGCGCTTGCTCGAGCTGGTACCGAAGTACGAGAAAGTACAAGGATGAATGATGAATTGAAAGAAGTGCTGAGTGCTGAGTCCGGAGTCCTGAGCGCTGAGTTATACCGGGAGAGAAATGCGGTGAACACTGGCGGAAACTTGCGGCCGTCCTTCGCTGGAATGACTGGCGGATATCGGAAACCCGGAACTTGAAACCTGAAACTTGAAACCTGAAACTTAAAACTTAGCTCATGGCCGTTCGCAGTCCATACATTGACCCGGAAGTCTACAATCGCGTCCAGAAGCTGGTGCTGCGGGCTCGCGCGATCGTGGAAGGAACCATTGTCGGCCAGCATCGCTCGCCCTATCACGGCTTCAGCGTCGAATTCCGCCAGCACCGCGAGTATGCGCCCGGCGACGATCTGCGCTATCTCGATTGGAAGGTCTTCGGTCGCACCGACCGTTTCTTCCTCAAGCAGTATGAGCAGGAAACCAACTTCATCGGCCACATCCTTCTCGATCTCAGCGAATCCATGCGCTACGGTTCGGCGGAGCACAAGGCCAAGGCCGAGTATGCGAAGCTCTTCGCCGCCACGCTGAGCTATCTGATCCTCATGCAGCGCGACGCGGTGGCCGTCGGCGTGTTCACGGATCGCGTGATCGAGTACGTGCCGCCGAGCACCAACCCGGCCCATCTCCAGCGCATCTGCCATCTGTTCGAAACCACGCCTCCCGCCGAGAAAACCGACCTGGGGGCGATCCTCGGTGAATTCGTCTCCCGCTTGCGGCGGCGCGGCGTCGTGGTGGTGATCTCCGACTTCTTCGACGACCTCGACCGCGTCCTCACGGGCTTGCAGTATCTGAAATACAATCGCCATGACCTGATCGCTTTTCAGATACTCGATGAGTTTGAGCAGACGTTTCCCTTCCGCGGGCTGATTCGGTTCGAGGGCATGGAGAATGAGGGGGTGTTTCGCACCCAGCCCGAGCGAATCCGGCGAAGCTATCAGGAGATGTTCGGACAATTCTGCCGCGGCCTCCGAGCGGGCTGCGAACGCATGAACGTGGACTATCAGCAGGTTCTGACCACGCGGCCCGTGGATGCGGCGCTGAGGGAGTACCTGGCACGACGCAGGTAGGAGCGAAGATTTTGGATTTTCGATTTACGATTTACGATCTGCAATTTGCGATTTACGATTGAGGAAAAGGGCCTTCTGAAATCCTCTGGGGCATGGCGGTGGTAGAGCTCTTGGCTTTTCATTGTCGGTTGTCGGTTTTTCATGGTCGGTTGTCCGTTGTCCGTTTCTCATTGTCCGTTGCTCCTCGCAGGCCGTGATGCGTTTTCGGGAATGAATCATTTCGAGCAGGGATCATGCCGGGTCTGACGTTTGTTCATCCCTGGATGTTGTGGGGGCTGCTGGCCGGCACCATTCCCATCATCATCCATCTTCTCAATCGGCGGCGCTATCGGCCGGTGGCGTGGGCGGCCATGCGCTTTTTGCGCGAAGCCATCCGGGTCAACGCGCGCCGTATCCAAATCGAAGACCTGATTCTGTTGCTGCTGCGCGTGCTGGTCTTGACCTTGGCGGCGCTGGCGTTTGCCTTGCCGATCCTGCGCAGCCAGGCGCTGTTCCTCGGCCGCCAACCCCACGTCTGCGCGGTGATCCTGCTCGACGATTCCTACAGCATGAACTACGTGGACGGCGAAACCCGGCGCTTCGAACGCGCGCGGGCAGCGGCTCGCGATGTGATCAGTCGGCTGAAGCGCGGCGACAGCGTCTCGGTGATCCTGATGTCCGACCGCCCGCGACGGTTGTTTCGCGAGCCGACGTTCGACCTCGATCTCGCGGGCGACCAGCTCGCCCGGCTCGAGTGCTCCTATGCGGCATCGGGCGCCGAGAAGGCCCTGGCGCTGGCTCGCGACGACCTCACGCGGGCGCGCCAGCCCACCCACCTCGTCTGCCTGATCTCCGATTTTCAGAAGGGCGTGCTGGCGGGCGCGGCGTGCGAAACGCTTCTGGCCGAGCTCAAGAAAAACGCCGATCTGGTGGCGATTCCGGTCGGCGAGGGCTATGACAGCAATCTGGCCGTCGTGGCGCTCGAAGCGGAAGCCGGCGTGGTGGCCGCCGGCGTCCCCACGATGATTCATGCCCGGATTCATAACTACAGCCAGAGCGCGCAGCAGGATTATCCCGTGGAGTTCTTCATGGATGGCCAGCGGCGCGACCGGCGGTGGGTCAGCGTTCCGGCGGGCGGCGAGGTGGACGTGACGTTTCTGGCCGAGTTCCGCGAGGCCGGACAGCACGCCGTCGAGGTGCGTCTGCCCAACGATTCGCTTCCGACCGACAACGCGCGCTACCATGTGATCGAAGTGCGCCCCAAGGTGCCCATCCTCCTGATCAGCGGCGACCCCACGGCTCGCGGCGCCACGGCTGCGACCGAATACGTGGGAATGGCGCTGGCGCCCGGATGGTTGGTCGGCGAGACCGACGAGGACCATCTCTCGCCCACTCGCATCGGCCCGGGCCAGCTGCGCCCCGCCGATCTGGCGCAGTATCCGACGGTGTTCCTGATCAATGTGCCGACGCTGGAAGCCGAACAGATCGCGGCGCTCGAACAGTACGTTCGCGACGGCGGCGGCCTGATGATCATCCCCGGTGACCGGACGGACGTTCGCTTCTATAACGACAACCTCTACCGCAACGGGCGGAGCTTGTTGCCGGCGCGAATCGCTTTGCCCGGGTTTCGCAACGAAGACGGCGAGTGTTTCCTCAGCGCCGAGAATTTCGATCATCCCGTTCTGTCGTTGTTCGCGGATCGCTCGCACGGCGACCTGAGCCAGATCAACTTCAAGCGGACCTTGCTCCTGGAGGCGCCCACCACGGCGTCGGTGATCGCCAAGTTCAGCACGGGCCGCCCGGCGCTGGTCGAACGTTCGTTCGGCAAGGGGCGGGTGATGCTGTTGGCCTCGGGACTGGGGCGCGACTGGGGCGACTTCGTCTGGAGGTCCGCGTTTCTCGTGTTCATGCGCCGGGCCACCGACTACTTGATGCAGCGCGAAGGCACGGGGCTCGATCTCGGCGTCTATGAGACCGCCACGCGCTTTCTGCGGGGCGGATCGGCCGCCACGCCGCTGTCGGTCGGCGACCCGTCGGGCAAACAGGATCTGGCCGAGGTCGAATCGTCCGTCGGCGGGGTGCGGGTCCAATATGCGGCCGTGGACGCGCCGGGCGTCTATCGCCTCATTGCCGATCAGCAAGTCGTGGGGCGGTTTGTGGCCAACGTTGACCCACGCGAGTCGGACATCGGCCTGCCGCCGATGGGGCTGGTGAACTCGCCTCTTCGCCAGGTGGCGGCGACCGACGTGGCCGCGGTGACCGGCCCCAGCGGAACCGGCAGCGAACTCTGGATGACCTGCCTCGAAGCGGCGCTGGCGTTGATGCTCATCGAGGTGCTGTTCCTGCTTTGGATCGAGCGAAGAGAGAAGCGATCGGGTGCTCATGAGTCCGTTTGATGCCACATTTCGATTTGCGCGCGCGTACAGTCCGCTCCTGTTGGTGGCGGTCTGCGTGGCGGTGGCGGTGGCGGGGTGGTGGTCGCTGCGCCGCGAGGCCGCTTTTCTAGGCAAGCGCAATTACTATGCCCTGGTCGTTTTGCGGGTTCTCCCCTTTCTGCTGCTGGTTTTTCTTTTGCTGAAACCCGTGCTGATTTTCCGCGAGGAGTCGTCGGTGCGCCAGCACGTCGCGGTTCTGGTGGACGAGTCCGAAAGCATGGGCATCGCCGACAAGGTGCTGAACCGCGTGGAACTCGAAAGCGCGGCCAACCTGCTGGGGCTTCGGCCGGAACGGTCGAAGTGGCCTCCGTCGGCCGAAGCAATGGCCCTGCCGTCGCCGGAGCGAGAAAAAGCCGACCAAAGCGACCTGCGCCTCAACGAAGCGGCGGTGGGCAAGATCAAAACCACGTCGCGGGCGGAACTGGTTGGCCGCGCGCTCGAGCGCGACCAGGGCCGACTGCTCGAAGAATTGCAAAAGGACTATCTCCTGGACGTCTATGCTTTTTCCGATCAGATGCGCGAAATCCCGTTGGGCGCCGGCGTGAAACCGGCAACCGTCGCCAAGAACCTTTACTCCACCGGCCCGACGACCCGCATGGGGTCCGCGCTTCAGCGGATTGTGCAGGACTTTCGCGGCCAGCCGGTCGCGGGCGTGGTCCTGATCGGCGACGGCCGGAACATCGGCGGCATTCCACCGGTCAACGCCGCCGAGGTGGCGGGCGACGCGCGTATCCCGATCTATCCGGTGCCGGTTGGGGCGGGCGGGTCGCGCGACATTGCGGTCACCGGCCTGATCAACGAGCCGGTGGTCTTCAAGGGCGATGAATTCCCGATCTCGGCCAAGATCGCCAGCCGCGGCTATTCGGGCTACTCAATTCCGGTCGTTCTGGAGTGCGACGGCGCACCGGTGGAAACCAGGCAAGTCACGCTGACCGGCAAAGAGCAGTTGGCTACGTTTCGCTACAAGCGCGCACAGGAAGGACAAATCCGCGTGCGGATCAGCGTGCGTCCGCAAGAAGGCGAGGAAACCACCGAAAACAATGCCGCCGAAACCAGCATCCGCGTCATAGACAAGAAGATCAAGGTTCTGATGGTCGAGGAAATCCCGCGTTGGGACTTCCGCTATCTCAGCAACACGCTGTTTCGCGATTCCCACGTGGATCTCAAGGTCTATCTCCAGCAGGCCGACCGCGCGATGGTGACCGCCGACCGGCGGTATCTGACGGCGTTTCCCGCCAATGAAAAGGAACTGTTTGAATACGACTTGATCATTCTCGGCACGCTGAGGCCGAAGTTTTTGCGCGACGACCAGCTGGCGCTGCTCGACAAATTCGTCTCGAAGATGGGCGGTGGAATCATCTTCATGGCGGGCGACAACGTATCGCCGACGCTGTGGGCGGGCACCGCGCTCGAACCGCTCCTGCCCGTGCGCGTGGCCGGCGAGGCCCGCCCGTGGCAAGACCCCGACCGCCTGGAGCTGAGAACCAGTGAGCGGCGGCTGGAGCTGACCGAGGAGGGCCGGCGCCACAATCTGACGATGCTCGAGCCCGAGACCGACCGCAACGGGCGCGTGTGGCACGATTTCCCGCCCCACTATTGGGCGGCTGAGGTCGGCGGCCTCAAACCGGCGGCGCAAGTCCTGGTTCAAAGCGTGGGGGTGCGCGATGGCACGGCTCTGCCGGCGGTGGTCTTGCAGCCCTATGGCCTGGGACGCGTCCTCTACATTGGTTTGGATTCAACGTGGCAATGGCGCTACAAGGTCGGCGATCGCTACTTCGTGCGGTTCTGGAGCCAGGCCGTTCAATTCCTCACGCTCAGCCGCCTGCTGGGCCAGAACAGGCGGCTCCAGATCGTGGCCGATCACGACAGCTACGAGGCGGGGCAAACGGCGTCGCTGTCGGTGAGGGCGCTCGACGCCTCATTCCAACCGCGCCGGGCCGAGGATATCTCCATCGTGATCGAAGAACAGGGCGGCAAAGACCAACCCGGAAAACGTCACGAGATTCACGGCTTCCTCGAACCCGACCGCGAGGGCGTCTACAGCGCGGTTTTCAAGATTCCGTATGAAGGACACTTCACGGCCACGGTTCAGGATGCGGGCGAAACGGCGCGGCTGGAGTTCGACGCCAAGCGCGCGCGCCTGGAATTCCGCGAACCCGAAGCGGACTGGGCCGCCATGGCGCAAATGGCCGAGCGGTCGGGCGGAAGAATCGTCACGCTCGACAACCTCGACAAGCTGCCTCAGCTGCTCATCCGAAATCGCACCAGCTTTCAGGATCGGCGCGAGCAGGCGCTGTGGGACTGGTGGCCGTTCCTGGCTCTGTTTGTCTTTCTCAAAACAGTTGAACTGTCGCTGCGTAAATACTGGCATCTGAAGTAAAGGCGATGGGCGTCAAGGTGATCCATAGGAAATTGGAACAGGTCGTCCGGCTCGAGCGGCGGGTCTGGCTCTCACGGGCCGTGGCGACGCTGGTTGCTTTTGGGGCGATCATCGCGGCCTGCCATTTCGCGCTGGACTGGAGCCTGCGACCCGACGCGGCGGCGCCACGGCTGATTTTTCTCGCCGGTTTGCTTGCCGCCCTGGGCTATGTCGCGTGGCGCGAAGTCTGGCGACCGCTTCGCCGTTTCCCCTCGCACGACGAGGTGGCCCTCGAAGTCGAACGGTTCTTCCCGCTGCTGCGCGGGCGGTTCATCTCGTCCTGGCAACTGTCGCGGGTGCTCGGCGGGCGAACGGCCATTTCGACCGAAGAAAGCGGATCGCCCCAGCTGATTGCGCGACTGATCGAGGAAACGGCCAACGTCGTCGGCTCGCTCGATTTTCGGTCGGTGCCCGATCGCCGCGCGCGAAATCGCGGGGCGGCGATGGCCGCGGCGCTG
>Ga0315282_10001455_pt1 | contig 44603 bp, 31 predicted proteins | sample YL17G07_20_MG_FD_203693 | JGI IMG/M metagenome (GOLD analysis project Ga0315282, IMG submission 203693) | Sediment microbial communities from Yellowstone Lake, YNP, Wyoming, USA - YL17G07_20 | ecosystem: Environmental > Aquatic > Freshwater > Lake > Sediment | place: USA: Wyoming | collected... | reverse complement strand
CCTTCTTGATGTTCTTCAGGATCTGCGGGTCGCCGCTCTCGTACCCCACCACCATCAAGCGGCAACCGGCCTGGCGCATGGCCCGCAGCGTCTCGTAATCGGTGGTCACCCGCGAAGTACACGACCAGGTGGACCCCAGGGGCTGCAGTTTCTTGCACAGCTCGACAGTGCGCGACTTCTTGTAGTTGAAGGTGTCGTCGTCGAAGAAGATCTCGCGGACCTGGGGGAAGCGCTTCAGCGCCCAGCGCACCTCCTCGGCCACGCTGTCGGTGCTGCGCGTGCGCCAGGGGTGGCCGCTCAGCGTCTGCGGCCAGAGGCAGAAGGTGCACATCGCCGGGCAGCCCCGGCTGGTGTACATGGAAATGAACGGGTGCAGCAGGAAGGGGACGTTGTACCGCTCCACGTCCAGATCCCGGGCGTACACCTCGCTGACAAACGGCAGGGCATCCAGATCCTGGACCGGAGGACGGTCGGAATTGTGATGCACGAAACCGTTGTTGCGCCAGCTAATCCCGCGGATCTGCGAGGGCTCGCGGCCCTGGGCGTACTCCAGCACGGAGTATTCGAATTCCCGGCGAGCCACGAAATCAACGGCTTTCGCCGCCCGCAGGCTCCCTTCCGGCTGCACGGTGACGGGAGGCCCCACAAAGCCGATCTTCAGGCCCGGCTTGCGGTCCTTCATCATCTGCGCCAGCCGCACATCGCTCTCGAACCCGGGCGTGCTGGTGAACAAGACCACCAGATCGAAGTCCCGGGCGATGCGCGCGGTTTCGGCAGCCGTTATGTGGTGGGGTGGAGCGTCCAGAACACGGCTGCCTTCCATCATTCCGGCCGGGTAACAAAGCCAAACCGGGTACCAGTACGATTCAATCTCCCGGCTGGCCGGCCAGCGAGAGCCTGCCCCACCGTCAAAGGTGTCGAACGACGGTGGGTTCACAAACAGTGTCTTCATCATGCGATTCAAAAGAGAAATTGAACCACAAAACGCTTCTCAATTACAAAAGAAAAAGCGTGGTAAGCCGCAGCAAGGGATACAAAAGCCCAACGGGGAATAGCCTAAAACCAGCCTTCCGGGGCCTCTTCAGCCGGCCGCCAGCACGCCCTGCCGGGTCCTGGTGAACAAGCCATCCAGTGGCCTTGACGTACGCATCATGCGTATATATTTACGCAAACCGCGTACGCTGTCAAATCTGGCTATTTCGGGCGGCGGTCCAGCACCGACTGAATGGCCCAGATGGCCAGCGGGCGCATGTACATGGAGGCCCGGAACGTCATCTTGCCCGGCTGGTCGATCCAGCCCTCCGGGGTGCGAAACCACAATCCGCCGGTTTCATAGGTGGTGCGGTAGATGCCGCGCGCCGTCTGCCAGGCCTCCCGCTCCATGCCGCTGTCGAGCATGAAGGCCGCCAGCGCGTAGGTGACGCCGGTCCAGACTTCGTGGGCATTGGTCGATTTGGTGAAGAGGCGATCAACGGCGCCGTCGGGCATCATCCCGTTCACGGCCCCCGCTTCCCCGTTGTAGTACTTCATCACGTTGAAATCGAAGACTTTGCGGAGAGCGCGGTTGCGCTTCTCGGCCGGAACCACGGCCGGCAGGCCGGTAAGCTGGGCGTAGAACTGGCCAAACAGTTGATCGGCCATGATGGCCTTGCGGTCCTTGCTGGCGGTGTCGAAATCGTAGTACTCGCCGTTCCACAACTTCTGCTCCAAGGCGGCGCGGGCGCGGTCGGCCAGTTGGCGGTATTCGGACGCGGCCGCCCGCTCACCGACCACGTCGCCGATGGCCGCCGCCGCTTCCAGCGAGGCGATCCAGAGCGAACCGATGTAAGCGCTGGTTCCGGTCATCGTCCAACTGTCGTAGGTCTGGTCGGGGGTCCCCTCGTTTTCCGGAATGCCGTCGCCGTCCTTGTCGAACTGCTTCATGTAGTCCAGGGTCTGGCGCAGCGGATGCCAGACGTGCTGCAGAAACACGGTGTCCTTCCTGCCGGTCCACACGTAGTCGCGCCAGATCTTCAGAGCTAGGTCGGAGGATTCATCCTTGAGCGTGTTCGGATCCTGCCAGGTGTAGAAGTTGGTGCGGCGCCAGGGATCCTCGGACGGCACGCCCAGGTCCATCGGTGTCGCGCCGCGCAGTTTGCGCGGGCGCCAGAGCTTGCCCTCGGTCCACCCGATGGGGTGCTTCGACGTGTCTTCGAGCGCCACCGCGTCGGCGAACAGCTTCGCTTCCTGCTTGTCCAGCTCGGGAAACAGGTGCAGGACGGCGAACGAGCCGTAAATGTTTACGTCCAGCGTGGAGTAGAAGCGGTATTCCGGGCATTCCAAATAGGAGAAGCGGCCCAACGGCGGATAATCGGTGCCGCCGGGCTTGCCGGGCTGCCCGTTTTCCCAAGCCATCCCGGAATCCAGCAGGTAGTAGAGCTCGTTGAACAGGGCGGTCTTGTACCAGTCCGGTGTGCGCCGGTCTTCCAGGTAGGGGCGCATCCAGGCGTCGATCTGAGCGGACCAGCGGGCGTGATTCTGAAGCCCCTCCCGGGCGATCTTCCAGGCGTTGTGCCCGGTGGTGCCAAAGAAGGCGGTATAGCGCTTGTACCACTTGACGCCCGGCCCGAACTCCACGATGGGCAGGTCCCAGGCCAGCACGATGGGGACGGTGCGGGCGCCGCCGGGCGCCAGGGTGAAGCGCACGGCCAGTGCCGCGGCGACGCGCTCGCCTTTGTGCGCCGGGCGCGGATCGGCGGTGTCGGGCAGGCGGCCCGTGGCGGCAAACGGCTTCCACACCTCCGCGCCATCTCCGGCCGGATCGAAGCGGGCCAGGTAAGTAACTTCCGCGCCGCGCGCCGCCTCCGCCGCCAGCGCGAACTCTCCATCCCACTCTTCCGTGACCGGGCCCTGGCCGCGCCCGAGCACCAGCCCGCGCATGACGCCGTCGCTGTGAAAAACGGTGCGGTTGCCCTCGCTCGCTCCCCAGCGCATCTCGTAGCTTGGCCCGTCGTCGAACGGATCGGCGCTCTTGGCGGCGTTCGCGAACCAGCCCAGCATGTTCTCCCAACTGAACAGCAGCGACACCGTCACCGGCTTGGCTGTGCGGTTGACCGCGGTCCAGCGGAAAATGCCGAGCGGGTAACTCGGCTCCTGGTAGTTGTGCGGCAAAAAGGGAGAAAACTGCTCGCAGGTCAGCGTCAGTGCCGGCAGGCCGGTGTCTTCGTACACGTACCAGGCTTTCGGGAAAAGCGCGTGGTAGCGGTTGCCGGGCCGCACGGCCGCATCCCACCCCCACGCGGAAAGCGAGCCATCCTCGGGTTTCCAGGCGGACAGAACGCGGGCGCCGGCCGGCCCGCCTTCGGGCTGCACAAACACTGCGAACTGGTTGGCTGCCGCGGTCCGGTAGTAGTGCTCACCGACGTCCAGGTGCCAGCGGGCGAAATCGCCGCGGTAAGTGCGGCCGATACTACCCGCACCAAGGCCGCCGACCGGCAGCCCCTGGAAGTAGCCATCGTCCAGCTTTTCCCCGCCCCGCATGGCTCCTTCGAACGGCTGGCCGATCACCCGGCTCCAGGCCACCTTCGGTATTTCGGCGGCCGGCAAGCAGGCCGCCAGGCACAACAACACGCCCATCAGCCGCATACTCATGACGGCTATGAAAGCACAGCGCGCCTGCCGCCGCAACAGGCAGAACGGGACGCAGATAAACTTGGACCATCCCGCAGGGCGGGACGGAACCAACAGCGGCTTTGCCGCCCGGCTGTGCGGAATGGCTTTGCCTTTCCGATCAGGCCCCGCTCTTTTGAAGGCTACGCCTTCGGAGCGCGACTGGAGGCGCAGCCTCTGAAGAATAAGAGCACGGGTTCGGAAAGGCAAAGCCATTCCGCACAGCAAAGCGGCGGAGCCGCCCGTGAGAAATGGTGCTCGAAAAACAACATTCTTGCTGATTGCTACGCAGATGCACGCAGATTTGCTTCGCGGAGCGGCGTCGGCACGGGCGTCCTGGCACTTGATCTGCGTTTATCTGCGTTCATCTGCGTCCCATTTCAAAGGTTTTATGATGAAATAAAAACAGATGGAGCACCACGACCATGGACACGCGCATCTCGACCCCCGGGCGCGGAACCGGCGCCGGTTACTGGCCGCTGCCGGCATTTCTTTCCTGGTGTTGATTGCCGAGGTGGCCGGCGCGCTGCTTTCCAACAGCCTGGCGTTGCTGGCCGATGCGGGGCACGTGCTGGTGGACCTGGCGTCGCTGGGGCTGAGCCTGTTTGCCATGCGGCTGGCCGAGCGCCCGGCAACGCGCCGCAAAACCTATGGCTACCGCCATGCCGAGACCATCGCCGCCTTCCTGAACGCGCTGACCGTCATGGCGCTCTCGGTATGGATCGTTTGGGAGGCGCTGCTGCGTCTGCGCTCACCCCAAGCGGTGCGCGGCGGCCCGATGCTGGCCGTCACGCTGGCCGGCCTGGCGGGAAACGTTGTGGCGGCCGGGCTGCTGTACCGCGGCCAGTCCAGCAGCATCAACCTGCGCGGCGCTTTCCTGCACATCGTCGGCGACATTCTGGGGTCGCTGGCCGCGCTGGTGGCCGCCGCCGGCATCTTCCTGCTGGGGACAACCGTGCTCGATCCCATCGCCAGCATCGTGGTCTCCGTGCTGCTGCTGACCAGCGGCTGGGAGTTGCTGCGGCACAGCAGTTCGCTGCTGATGCTGTCGGTGCCGCCGCACCTTTCCGTGGCGGAGGTCGAGCGGGCGCTGCTGGAGATCCCGTCCGTCCGCCGGGTGCACGATCTGCACGTCTGGTCTGTGGGCCAGGACGCCGTGGTCCTCAGTTGCCATCTGGTGGTCGATGAGCCTGTCAACCGCGAGCAGTTGCTCGCTGCCGGCCAGCAGGTCCTTCGCGAGCGCTTCGCCATCGCTCATTCCGTTTTCCAGATCGAATCCGGCGCCGTATCCTGCCCGGCTGAGGTATCCTGTTTCGTTCCGCCCGCGGACTGATTTCGGAATGCGGATTGCGGATTGCGGATTTCGAACCGGATGGCTTGAAATCCGCAATGCGAAATCCGCAATGCTGGAGGGTGATGATGAAGCGCTGTTTGATTGCCTGTGGCATGCTGCTGGTCGGCGCCGCGAGCATGGCGGCCGACGAGGGCATGTGGACCTACAACAACTTCCCCACCGAGAAGGTGCAAAAGGCCTACGGGTTTACGCCGTCCGACGCCTGGCTGGAGCACCTGCGGCTCAGCTCGGTGCGCTTTGGCGGGGCCTCGGGCAGTTTCGTCAGCCCCAACGGGCTGGTGATGACGAACCACCATGTCGGCGAGCGCTGCATCCAGGACCTGGGCACCGCCGAGCGCAACCTCAATGAAACGGGCTACTACGCGCCGGCGCAGGACAAAGAGCTGCGCTGCCCGCAAATGGAGCTCAACGTCCTGACGGGGATCGCCGACGTGACCGGCGAAGTGAACGCGGGGTTGAAGCCGGACATGGACGCAGCGGCGCGCAACGCCGCCCAGCGCGCCGCCACCGCGCGCCTCGAGAAGGAATGCCGGGACAAGACCGGGCTGCGCTGCGACGTCGTCGTGTTGTACGAAGGCGGCGTCTTCAACCTCTATCGCTACAAGAAGTACACCGACGTGCGCCTGGTGTTCGCCCCCGAGGCTTCCATCGCCTTCTTCGGCGGCGACCCCGACAATTTCACCTATCCGCGGTACGACCTGGACATCACCTTCTTTCGCGTCTACGAGAACAACAAGCCGGCGCCGGTGGAGCATTATCTGAAGTGGAGCGCGGCCGGCCCGCGGGACGGCGAGCTGGTGTTCGTCAGCGGCCATCCCGGCTCGACCGGGCGCAACCTGACCATGTCGCAACTGGAGTTCCTGCGCGACGTGGCCTATCCGGCGCGGCTGAAAATATACAAGGAGCGGCTGGCGAAACTGTTCGCCTATTCCCGCACGAATGCCGAGCAGGCGCGCATCGCCCGCGACATCATCTTCAGTTACGAGAACTCGCAGAAGGGGACCATCGGCTACCAGTCCGGGTTGCTGGACAAGAAGCTGATGGCCCGGCGCGCGGCCATGGAGAAGGACCTGCAGGCGCAGGTGGCCGCCGATCCCAACAAGCAAAAACAGTACGGCGGCGTCTGGGAGGCGCTGGCCGGCGCCCAGCGCGCCTATGCCTCCTTTTACCATCAACACCAGTTGCTGGACGGCGCCATCGGGCTGCCGCAGTCGCGCCTGTTCCAGATCGCGCGGCGCCTGGTCCGCCTGCCGGCCGAGAAGGCCAAGCCCAACGAGAAGCGCCTGCGCGAGTATCGCGAGAGCGCCCTGGAATCGCTGCTGCAACAACTGTACTCAGCGGCCCCCATTTACGAATCGCGCGAAATCTTGATTCTCGGCCAGATCCTCTCGGAGTTGCAGCAGACGCTGGGCGCCGGCAGCCCCTTGATGAAGCAGGCGCTGGCCGGACAAACCCCGGAGCAGGCCGCCCGGCGGTACGTGACCGGAAGCAAGCTGGCCGACGTAAAGGAGCGGCGCCGGTTGGCCGACGGCGGCCAAGCCGCCATCGACAAGTCCGATGACGCCATGATCCGCCTGGCCAAACTGGTCGATAGTGAGGCCCGGACGCTGAACAAGCGCTACGAGGACGAAGTGGAGGCCGTGGACCGCAAGAACGGCTCGCTGCTGGCCCAAGCCTTGTTCGCGCTCCGCGGAACCTCCCTCTACCCGGAGGCCACCGGGACGCTGCGCCTCAGCTACGGCGCCGTGAAGGGCTACGTGGAAAGCGGCAAAAAGATTCCCTATACCACGACCTTCGATGGCATGTACAAGCACGCCACCGGGAAGGATCCCTACAAGCTGCCGGACCGCTATTTGGCCAACAAGGCCAAGCTGAATCTTTCGGTGCCGCTGAATTTCGCCTCCACCAACGACATCATCGGCGGCAACTCCGGCAGCCCGGTGGTGAACAGGGCGGGCGAGCTGGTGGGCATCATCTTCGACAGCAACATCCCGGGCCTTCCCAACCGCTTCCTGTTCACCGACGAAATCGCCCGCGCCGTCTCGGTGCACTCCGCCGGCATCATCGAAGCGCTGGAGAAAATCTACGGCGCCGACGCGGTCGTCAAGGAACTGCGGGCCAGGTAACGGCGGGTCCACCACACAGGCGGGGATCAGCGCCGCAAATGAAACAAGCGCGGCGACGAGCCACGGGTCGCGCAGATTGACCGGAAATCGTGTTGAATCCGTGCAATCTGCGTAATTTGCGGCTACCTCAGTTCTTCAGCGCGTGTCCGGGCGCCAATCGTTGTTGAAGTGCCCGGCCTCGACGATCTTCCCAGCCTTGACGACCGCAAAATCGGGCAACAGGTTGACGGGAAAGAGGAACCCCGCTCCCAGCCCGTTGTCGGGCAGGCTCAGCAGGCGCGTCGTCCAGATGACCACGTAGCGTTCCGGATTCTCCGGATTGGGATGGATGAAGATCACGCCCTCGCCGTTACGGATCGTCTCCATCGGTGTTTGGGGCAACGACGGAGCGATTCGTTTCAGGATCGGGTTGGAGGCGGGCGTGCCGAACAGAAGCAGGTTGGACGAGTCGATGTCGGCCCGCGTGACCCTGGCCGCCGCCTTCATGGGGAAATCGCCATGGATCACCAACTGGCCCGGGGGGTTCCGGACGGCATCCAGCTCGGCGATGGCCAGGTCCCGGTCGCCTTCTCCGTAAACGGCGAGGAAGCGGGAGTTGAAGGCGTCGCCGATGGGTCCCTGCAAGCCGTGGCGCTTGCCGCCCGGGGCGGCCGGTCCGTCCACAATTCGCCACGCGCCGGAGGTCTTCGATAACCGCACGACCGCCGGGACCTCCCCGTTCAGCACCTCGCCGCCATCCACCTTGAGAGGCATGCGGGCGCCGGTGGGCACCCCGGCATCGGCCAGGCGAAGCGTCAGCCCTTCGATGTTGCTCGTGGAGACCGTGATGGATGGCGGGCGGCCGGGGTCAGGCGGCGGCGCCGGCGTGCCCGGCCTCCTGGGCGGTGCGGGACGCGGTTTGCCGTCGTCGTAAGCAGCTACCACCTGCGCGTCGGCGTTGTGGCGCGCCAAGCGGTCGATCGTGATCCAGTAGGCGCGGTCGTAGCGCAGCGTGTTGGTGTAAAACTTCACCTCCGCGGGGCGGCGCTGGATGGGCCGCGCGATGGCCTCCGGCACGAAAATCGAGTAGGAAAGTACGGGCGCGAAGTGATGCGGCATGCCCGGGAAACTCTCGGCGGTGGAGAAGCCCCCTTGGGCCACGATCCCGTCGGTGTACTCGGTGGACTTCCCTCCGATGCCGGCCCCGGCGTTCTTGAAAAAGACGCTGATGTTCCGGGCGTTGGGATAGAGGCTGGCCACGGTTTGAACCGCCACCTGCGGCCGCCGCCATTCCGGCATTGGCGCGTCCGCCTGGGGCATGATCCGGCCGCCCATGGCCGGATCGATGGGCGTGACGCTTCCGAAGCGGTCCGGGTAATGAAGTCCGATAGTGTACGCTCCGGCCCCGCCCATCGAGTGCCCCATGATGAAGATGCGATCCGGATCGACGCGGAAATTCCGCTGCACGTCGGCGATCGTTTCCAGAACGTCTTCCTCGCCCATGCCCTGATAGAAGGTGTTGCCGCGGCCATACCCGTGCGCGATGATGACCGGGGTGTGAACGTCGATCCACTCCGGCACTCCCATCCCCTTCCACACATGCCGCCGGCCGGCCAAAGTTTTCGGGCCGATGCCGTGAAGCTGAAGCAGCAAGGGGTAGGCCCCGGCGGGATCGTACTCCCTCGGCAGCCAGACGGCGTAGGGCTGCACCGATCCGTCCATGGCCGAGCGCAAATAGCGCATGGTCAGCGCGCCGGGGGCCGGCGCCGACTTCCGACTCTGGTCGTACAGCTCCTCCAGCCGGAGCAGGTCCTGTTCGGACTCGAAGGTCAGGATCTCCACGTCCCCGCGGGCGATCACGCGCGACTCGCCCTTGATGATCTGCGGCGGCCGCTGGGCCGGCGGTTGGGCGAGCACCGGTACGGCCACAATCATCAGCAAGGCGAGCGGGATGCCATAAAGTCGCAGTTTCATGTCATTTCTCTTTCAGTGCGCGCCCACGGCGCGGGGAACGCCCGGAGCCCGTGTTCGCCGCCGGTTCTCGACTTCCGTTCGCACGGCCTCCCATCACCTCCGCTATCCGCTGCAATGCTTTGAGAAGGCCGCGCCCCTGCGGAGCAGGTAACGCGTTGCGTAATCGGCGGTGGAGCCCCTCCGCGCTGCGATCCAGCTTCTCCTGAAACGACCGCCCCTTGGCCGTGAGGTGGACAAGCCGCACCCGCAGATCGTCGTCGTCTCGCGTGCGCCGAATCAACTTCTGCCGTTCCAACAGCGCCAGCATAGCGGTGACCGTGTTGGCATCGGAGTAGACCCGCCTGACCAGTTCTTGTTGCGTGATGCCGTCCTCCTCGGCAAGCAAGGTAAGCATTACAAACTGATCAGCGGTGGCGCCGAATTGCAGAAAATGGGCATTAAAGCGGCGATGCATCGACGAGTAAGCGCCACGCATGCGCATCCCGATCTTTTCCCTGAAAAAGCGTCTTTCCATTGTTCTCCTTGAAAGTTTTCGCCACTATCGCCGCAACCGGAACAAGCGAATTTCGTTCGTACGGTTTGGCCGAGCCACTTCCGCGTAGGCCCAGATCTCATCGCCCACGGCCATCCAGTGCGAGTACCTCCAGGTATGGAACAAGTCGCTCGGGGTGGTGCTCCGCAGCAACGGCGAGTCCGGCGTGAGGTCGATAATGTGGTGCAGGTCAAAGGTGAAGCCCAGGCCGGTTGCAATATTGTAGACCGGGTCGTGCCATTGCGCGTTTGAGCCCTCGTAAACAAACAGGTAGCCGGCGCCCACCGGCAGCACACTGGCAGGGCGCACATAGAAGTTGTGCCAGCCGGACAGGTCCATGATCGATTGGTTGCGATGGCCGATCGGTTCCCAGCGTTCGCCATCCTCGCTCCGGAAATGGAAGAGGCGCTCGCTTCGCAGTGAGCCGATCACGAAACAGTGGTAGGCCCCGTCCGCATATATAATGAACGGGTCTTTATAGGCGGTCACCCCCTCCTCGCGCGGCGACGATTTCGAAGCGGGCTGGATTACCGGCCGCGCCGTAGATGGGTCGAACCGCGTCGGGTCCGCGGCGTCGTCGAATTTGATAATGGACCATGCCCCGCCCTTCCACGGCCCACAACCATAAAGTTTGAAACGCCCGGTCTTCGGATCGATGAGCAGCGCCGGGCGTTCAAAGCCAGGGATGGGCACTTTCTCGCGCAGGATGCTATGTACCTTGCGGAAGTGAATTCCGTCGTCGCTGCGCAGGATACGAATCTCATAGCCGCGTAGACCGAGCGGGGCATCTGCGGTGCGCATGCGGCAGGCCATCCAGAATGTCCCTTTACCGTCCCGCACAACCGAAGGCGCGCCCGCCCACCATTCCGGCTCATTCTTGTCCGGCTCCACGATCACGTCAAAGTGCTTGAATTTGTCCGGTACAAGGCCGAACCGCGTGGAAAGATCGGCCGCATTCGGAACCGGGGCGGCCTGCTGACCGCAGCACCATGCGGCCGAGAAAAGGAGAAGAACAGCGCAAACCAGGCGTGACGGAGGGAACAGGGGAAGTGTCATGTTGCCTCCAAGGCGATACTACGTTTACGTAAGTCCCGCCCGGATGTTAACGCTGCCTGGCGGCGGCGTCAACATTTTTCTGCGCACATTTTTTTCTTGACAGGCGATTGAGCGGGCGTATAATTTGGCTCACCACGGGTTTTACGTATACACACGATCTGCCGCTTCGTGCCAGATCGTTCTCGCCTGGGGCGGCGGATCGCAGGGCCCAAAATCTTCGAATTCGGTGGTGCACCGAAGAGGAGGCCTCCATGAAGCTCGCTGCCAGACTCGCCTGCCTGTTGTTTTTCTTTTCCGTTCTGTCGTATTCCCAAAACGTTTCCAGCTCGCTGCAGGGGATGGTTGTCGATCCCAGCGGCGCGCCCGTGCCGGGCGCCGGTTGCACGCTGACCAGCCGGGCCACGGGCCTGGCGCGGTCCGCGCAGTCGGCCGCCGACGGCTCGTTCACGCTCCTCAACCTGGCCCCCGGCGCCTACGACCTCGCCGTGCAGGCGCCCGGGTTCAGGATGCTGGAAATGAAAGGCATCGACCTGACGGCCAGCGAACTTCGCACCCTCGGCCAACTGAAGCTGCAATTGGGCGAGGTTCGGCAGGCGGTGTCGGTCACCGCCGAGAGCGCACCCATCCAGTTGGGTAGCGGCGAGCGGTCGGGGACGATCGATGCCAATCAGTTGAACGACGTGGCCATCCGGGGGCGCGATGTCTTCGACCTGTTCGGGGTCCTGCCGGGTGTGGTGGACACCGCGACCTCGCGGGAAAGCATCAGCCGCAATGCGCTGGGCGGCATCTTCGTCAACGGCACCCGCGAAACCCAGAAGAACGCCACCGTGGACGGCGTCACCAACATGGACACCGGGGCCAACGGAGCGCTCCACTACGAGCCCAACATGGACTCCATCCAGGAGGTCAAGATCCTGACCAGCGGTTACCCGGCCGAGTTCGGGCGCAATTCCGGCGCGGTGATCACCATGGTCACCAAGTCGGGCCAGAAACAGTTCCGGGGGACGGCTTACGATTTCTACCGGCATGAGAGTCTGAATGCCAACAGCTTCTTCAACAACCGGACGGGCACGGTAAAGGCGCCGTACCGTTACCGGATTACGGGCTATTCGCTGGGCGGCCCTATCCTGTTGCCCGGGCGTTTCAATGCCGCGAAGGACAGGCTCTTTTTCTTCTTTTCTCAGGAGTTCACGGCAAATCGTGTGGATCAAGGCACCAGGTTCGTGTGGATGCCCACCGAGGCGGAACGGGCGGGAGACTTTTCGAAGAGCGTCGATCTGAACGGAGCGCTGCTGCGAGTCAACGACCCGCTGACCGGCCAGCAGTTCCCCGGCAACCAGATTCCGGCCAACCGCATCAACCCGCTGGGCCAGGCGATATTGAAGTTTTTCCCATTGCCCAACTATGTCGACCCGGACCCGCGCCAGGCGAACGCGCGCAATTACCGGGCAACATACAGCGGCGGCTACCCGAGGCGGCAGGAGATGGTCCGCGTCGACGCCAACCTCCGGCCCTCGATCACCCTCTTCTATCGCTTCTTCAACGATAAGGACCTGCAATACCTCCCCTGGGGCCATTGGGTGGCGGGGAGCGTCAATTACCTCCTGACTCCGGTGCAATTCAACCGGCCCGGCGGCGGGCAGGTTCTGCGCCTGACGAGCACCTTGTCGCCCACCCTGGTCAACGAATTCACCTTCGGCCGCAGCCAGAACAGCCTGCATGGCGACCTTTCCAACCCCGACGCCGCGAACCGTTCGCTGCTCGGCAACGTCCCGCAGTGGTACCAGGACGGCCCTTCGACCAAACCGTACATCCCCAACCTGGTGTTCGGGGGGCAGCCAGCCAATGCTCCGAACGCGGGCCTGGGGAACATACCGTACGAAAACTGGAACCACATCTACACCTTCGTGGACAACCTCAGCAAGGTGTGGAGAACGCACCAGCTCAAGACCGGCGCCTATATCGAGCACACCGGCAAATACCAGGTAGGCAACCCCAATTACCGCGGCGCCTTCGACTTCACTCGCGACGCGAACAATCCGTTCGATACGGGGCACAGCTTTGGCAATGCGCTGCTGGGCCAGTTCAGGACTTACAGCGAGGGGACGGCGCGGCTGGACGCGGATTGGTGGTTCTGGAATGTGGAGTGGTACGTACAGGACAACTGGCGTGTGAACAAGCGGCTGACGCTGGATGTGGGGCTGCGGTTTTGCCATCTTCCGCCCACCACGGATCGAAACTTGACCATGGCCACGTTCGATCCGCGCTACTACGATCCGAAAAAAGCTCCCGTGCTCTACATGCCGACAAGAAATACAGCCGGCCAGCGAGTCGCGGTTGATCCGCTTACCGGAAAGACCGAATCCTCTGCTTTGATCGGGCTGTTTGTCCCGGGTTCAGGCGATTACGCCAACGGTTCACGGGTCGGCGGCAAGGATGGCTACCCGGCTGGCCTCTACACGACGCCATGGCTTGCGCTGGCCCCGCGCTTCGGTTTTGCCTGGGACGTTTTCGGGAAGGGGAAAACGGCTGTCCGGGGCGGGTTCGGAATCTTCAGGGACCGCCCGATAGGCAATCCCACCTACAACACGAACGGCAATCCGCCGGTCAGCTATACCCCGGCGCTGTGGTACGGCGACCTGGCTACCTACGCGCAGGCGGCCGGGGTGATGGGCCCCTCCAACGTCTCCGCTCTTCTGGAACCCGGCAAGCAGCCCATGACCATGAAATACAACTTCGGGATCCAGCAGCGCCTGGGCAGAACCGCGGTGGACGTCTCCTACGTCGGTTCGGTGTCGAGGCACTTGCTGGTCACGCGAAACATCAACCCGATTCCCATGTTCGCGCGCTTCGATCCCAGGAATCTCGACCCCACGCAACCCGGCCGGTATTTGCCGGACAATTTCCTGCGGCCTTACACCGGCTACGGGAATATCAGCCTCGCCGAATTCTCCTCCTCCTCGAATTACAACTCACTGCAGATGTCCGCCCAGCGTCGGTTGAGCCGCGGCTTGCAGTTCGGGGTTGCCTACACCTGGTCTAAGACTCTGGGCGCAGCCAGCCTCGACCTTAACGAGATCAGCCCCTACTTTCCGGCGCGGAGCTGGAACTACGGTCCGCTCAGCTTCGACCGGACCCATATGTTCGTCGTCAATTACATCTATTCCTTGCCGAAGCTGGGGGCCAAGTTCCACTTGAGTGCCTGGAATCCGGTCACCTGGGTGCTCGACAATTGGCAAATCAGCGGGATAACGTCCTTCCTGAGCGGCGCACCGTTTACGCCGGCCCTGGTGGCCAGCGATTCGGCCGATATCACGGGCTCGACGGAAAGCGCGCGCATCACGGTGGTGGGCGATCCCAAACTGTCCAAGGAAGAAAAAACGTTCTACCGGAACTTCAAGACCGAGGTCTTTCAGCGGACGCCCACGAAAAGCTTCGGCAATGTGGGCGTCGGCATTCTGCGTGGTCCGGGCCGGAACAACTGGGATATTTCCGTGAGCAAGCGAATACCGCTGCGTTCGGAAAGGCGGTACGTCCAGTTCCGGGGCGAGCTGTTCAACGCCTGGAACCACACGCAATTCTCGGGCATCAACAGTACGGGCCGTTTCGATGCGGCCAGCCGCCAGACGGACCTCAACTTCGGCGCCTATACGGCGGCGCGCAATCCGCGGCAGATCCAGTTGTCGCTTAGAATCTACTTCTGATCAACGACGGATGGCGACCTGAAGGTCGCCGCTACCGAGGACTCGCATGATGCGCCCACGCCTCTGCTTGTTGTTTGTTTTTCTGCTGGCTCTGGCGGCTTCCGCCCAGCAACCGCCTGCGCCACAACTTCCGGAAGGGACCGTAGTCCACCGCGACCTGGCGTACGTGACCAAGAACGCGCACGAGCGGCAGGTGCTCGACCTTTACCTGCCCGCCGAGGGCGACAACCTGCCGCTGATCATCTGGGTGCACGGCGGCGGCTGGCAGAACGGCAGCAAGGACCGGCCGACCGGCCTGCCGTTTCTGCGCGACGGCTACGCGCTGGCCAGCATCAACTACCGCCTGAGCGGCCACGCCCTGTTTCCGGCGCAGATTGAGGACTGCAAGGTGGCGGTGCGCTGGCTGCGGGCCAATGCCAGGAAATATCGCATCGACCCCAACCGGTTCGGAGCCTGGGGCGCGTCGGCGGGCGGGCACCTGGTGGCCATGCTGGGCACCACCGGCGGCGTGAAAGAGTTTGATGTCGGGGAGAGCCTGCAAGTGTCCAGCCGCATTCAGGCGGTCTGCGACTTTTACGGGCCGACCGATTTCCTGCAGATGGACACGCACCGCGTGCCTGGCGCCAAGCTGGCCCACGACAGCCCGGGCTCGCCCGAAGCGAAATTGGTCGGCGGGCCGATCCAGGAGAACAAGGAGAAGGCTGCCCGGGCGAATCCCATTACTTACGTGGGCAAGGACGCGCCGCCGTTCCTGATCGTCCACGGCGACGCCGATCCGCTGGTCCCCCACCACCAGAGCGAGCTGCTTCGGGATGCGCTCCAGAAAGCCGGCGTGCCGGTGAGCCTTTACACGGTCAAGGGCGGCGGGCACGGCCAGGGCTTCCAGCAGGACCCGAACCTGATGCCGGTAGTGCGGGAGTTCTTCGCCAAGACGCTGAAATGACCGACCGAGCCGCAAACGTGGGAAAGCGGTGCTCCGGCTTGCAGCCGCTCGCTTACTCTCGCGGCACAGTTGCGGTCCCCGTAAATATGGGGATGTGGTAATATGGGAAGACGGTGCCATGAAGACCACGATTGAATTACCGGACGATCTCCTGATTGCGGCCAAAAAACGAGCGGCCGAAACGCGGACCACGCTTCGCGAGCTGATGGAGCGCAGCCTGCGCCGCGAGCTTCAGGGCGAAAAGAACCAGGAACCCCACAAGCGCCGGAAGATTCGCTGGGTGACCAGCAAAGGCGGCCTTCCGCCGGGCCTTGACATTTCCAACCGGGAGAAGATGTACGAGTGGTTCCGGGCGAACGATGATCGCTTTCGATACTAATCTGCTGGTCTATGCTCACCGCGAAGGCGTTGCTCAGCATTCGGCGGCTCGTCGGGCAATCGAAAGGGCAAGCAAGGACGGTCGCGGCTGCGGAGTCGCGCTGCCTGCCGTGGCTGAGTTTTGGAGCGTAGTTACACACCCGGCCAATATCGGCGGTCCGGCCAGTGCCCAGGAAGCTCTGGGTTTCCTCATTATGCTGACCGTGGATGTTGGCGCCACAGTGTGGATGCCTCGCGAAGGGTTCTGGGCGCGACTCATGAGATCAGCGGCCGATCTGGGCATAAAGGGATCAGCCATCTATGATTTGCAGATTGCCTTGGTTGCCTTCGAGAACGGGGCCAGTGAGATCTGGACCCACGACCGCAACTTCACCCGCGTTCCCGGCCTCCGGGTCCACGACCCCCTATAGGGACGCTGACGGCTGCGTCTCTGTGCCTCCGTGCCTCCGTGGCTGTCTCTCCCACTTCCCGCTTGGTGTGCGGGTTTCTTTGTGATTGAATAGCAGGACGCAAACACTCCCTACACGAGGTCTCACATGCGCCGTCGAATCAGGTTCGTCGCTCTTGTTGTGTTGCTCTGCGCCACCTTGGCGGGCGCCGAAGAAATCAAGCTGGCGCGCCATCCCAGCTACCAGAGCGGCAAAATCGCCTTCAGCTACCTGGGCGACATCTGGGTGGTGAACGAAGACGGGTCGAGCCCCGTTCGGATCACCGATAACCGGGCCCGCGACGTCTATCCGCGGCTCTCGCCCGACGGCCATTGGATCGCCTTCTCGTCGAAGCGCTACGGCAATTACGACGTGTTCGTGGTGCAGGCCACGGGCGGCGCGCCCCGCCGGCTCACTTACAACAGCGCCGACGACACGGTGGTGGGCTGGTCCCGCGACGGCCAGAAGGTCGTCTTCCAGTCGTCCCGCGGCCGCATGTTCCCCGGCATCCCGAGCCTGTTCGAGGTGTCGGTCGAAGGCGGCCTGGAGCAGCCGCTGCCCACCGACTGGGGCTACTGGGGCAGCTACTCGCCCGACGGCAAGCAGTTGGTGTTCAATCGCCATCCCATGGTGTGGTGGCGCAAACACTACCGCGGCAGCTATGCGGCCGACCTCTGGATCATGGACGTGGCCGCCAAGAAGTCCCGCAGGCTGGGCGAAGAGGCCCAGTACAACCAGTTCTGGCCCATGTGGGGCAACAAGGGCGAGATCTTCTTCGTGGCCGACCGTCTGCCCAACGAAAAGGCCGTCAAGCCCGGCAGCGCCGAAGCGCTGAAGAGCGTGAACAACATCTGGAAGATTGCGGAGAAGGGCGGCGCGCCGGTGCAGGTCACCAAGCACACCAGCGGCAATCTGTACTGGCCCTCGATGTCGGCCGACGGGCGGGTGATCGTCTACGAAGAGAACTCCGGCCTCTGGAAGCTGGATACGGCGACCGGCCAGACGCGCGAGGTGAAAATCCGCATCGACAGCGACGCCAAGGAGAACTCCATTGAGACGCTGACTATCAACAGCGAAGCGGATTCCTTCGACCTGTCGCCTTCCACCCGGCGCGCGGTCATCTCCACGCGCGGAGAGCTGTTCACCATCGCCACCGAGCGCGGTGACACCACCCGGCTGCTGGAATCCTCGGGGGCGCGCGAGCGCTCTCCGCGCTGGTCGCCCGACGGCAAAACCATCGCCTTCATTTCCGACCGCTCGGGGCGCGAGGAAGTGTGGCTCTGCGGTCCCCTGGGGGAGAACCTCAAGAAGATCTCGGACAGTGACACGGAAAAATCGGGCGGGCGCGGCGACTCCGGCGGCGCAGTCTGGGCGCCGGACTCCAAATCGCTTCTCTACTCGGCCTCCGACCGGAAGCTGTATCGCTACATCCTGGCCGACGGCAAAACGACGACGGTGGCCTCCAGCGAAGTGAGCACGCCGCGCTCGGCGGCTTTCTCGCCCGACGGCAAATGGATCTCTTACACCAAGATGGACCGCGCCATGCGCCCGCACGTCTACCTGGTGCCGGTGAGTGGCGGGGAGGAACGGCGCATTACCGACGACAGCGTCTCGGGCGAATCGGGCGCGGTCTGGACGCGCGACGGCAAATACCTGCTGTTCGTTTCCGGCGGCGGCCAATACGCGGGCATTGCTTCGGCTTCGTCCAGCCGCTCGACCTCGCAGCTCCAGCTTTTGCCGTTGCAGAAGCAGGACAAAGACCTTTTTGCCCGCGACATCGACGATGAAGAAGCGGCGGCGGCGGCCGAAGCGGCCGACCGCACCCGCACGGGGATCCCTGGCGCGCGACCCTCGGCCGAAAGCAAGCCGCCGGAAGTGAAGATTGACTGGGAGGGGTTGACGCGGCGTGCCCGCACCCTCATCGGACTCAGTGGCATGGTCGCCGATCTCACGCCGGCGCCCGACAGCCGCTCGATTGCCTTCGTGGCCAGCAGTGAAGGTGAGACCGGCCGGACCACCCAGGCCGTTTACACTATCGGCATCGACGGGCAGCGCATGACCCGGGTGGCGCAGGCCGGGCCGCGCGGCGAGGAAGAGGAAGCTCCCACGCGCGGGGGTTTTGGCGGCGGTCTCGGCAGCCTGGCCTTTTCCCGGGACGGCCGCTCGCTGTTCTACCGCGAGGGCCGCTCCATCTACTCGGTCGAGGTGGGCGGCGCGGGCGGGGCCGAGCGCGGCGCGGCTTCGGCCACCCCATCGGGATTCCGCGGGCGCTCCTCCGCCGCCGGCAGCGCGGCAGCGGCCGCCACGCCGGGCAGCACGCCGCGCCGCGTTTCCTTCACCGCCGTCATCGAGGTCGATCACGACGCGGAGCGCAAGCAGGTGTTCAACGAAGCCTGGCGCGTTATGAAGTTCCGCTTCTACGATCCCAAGATGCACGGCGCCGATTGGGAAAAGGCGAAGGCGGCCTACGAGCCGCTGATCCAATACACCGCCGACCAGGAGGAGATGCACAACGTCATCAGCGAAATGATCGGTGAACTGAATGCTTCGCACACCGGCATCAGTGCCGGCTTAGGGTCGCGCGACGAGTCGGCGGCACGCACCCGCAACCCAGGCTTCGAGCTGCAGGCCGATCCTTCCGGCTACTACAAGGTCTCCTACATTTACAAGAAGGGCCCGGTGGACCACGAGTACCTGAAGATCCACGTCGGCGATTTCATCCTGGCCGTGGACGACAAGGACTTGAAGGTCCCCGACAACTACTGGAAGAACTTCACCTCCGGGACCGGCCGGAAGTTCAAGCTCCTGGTCAACTCCAAGCCCAGCAAGGAAGGGGCCTGGGAACTCCGCATCGATCCGGTCAGTTCCACGGCCTTCGCCACGCTGCAATACCAGAAGTGGGTGGATGAGCGCCGGGCCATGGTGGAGAAGGCCTCGAACGGCGAGATCGGCTATCTGCACATCCGGCAGATGAACGCTGAATCGCTCCGCCAGTTCGAGCGCGAGCTGGGCGACAACCGCCTCAAAAAGGCGCTGGTCATCGACCAGCGCTTCAACCCGGGGGGCGGAATCGACCAGGAGCTGCTGCAAATCCTGCAACAGCGCTACTACCAGAAGACACGCAGCCGCGATTCCATCGACGTCACCCGTCCGGCACAGGCCTTCTTCGGCCCCATGGTGGTGATGCAGAACGAACGCTCCACTTCGGATGCCGAGATGTTCCCGCAGGGCTTCAAGGACCTGGGGCTGGGCAAGACGGTGGGAATGCCGACCTACGGCGCGGTGATCGGCACCGGCTCTTATACGCTGATGGACGGCTCCAGCATTCGCACGCCGGGCAGCGGCGTGTGGACCGCCCGCGGCGAGAACCTGGAGAACTTCGGCGTGCAGCCCGACGTGAAGGTGGACAACACGCCCGAGGATTTCCTGGCCGGCCGCGACGCGCAGCTTGAGAAGGCCGTCCAGGTTCTCAAGGACGAACTGAAGAAGCGCAAGTAGTTCTCACCACAAAGACACAAAGGGCACAAAGACCACGAAGCCGCGGCCTTTGTGCCCCTTTGTGTTCTTGGCGTCTTTGTGGTGAATCATGGCGGATTGGCGTAGAATCGCGGCCATGAAGCGGCGTGAATTTCTCAAGCGGGCGGCGGTGACGGCGGCCGCCACCGGGCCTTTCCTCGGGAGCGTGCGCGGCGCCAACGACCGCGTCGTGGTCGGCCAGATCGGATGCGGCGCCCGCGGCTACTATGAATTGACCATCTGCCAGCGCAACCCCAACGTGCGGGTCGCCGCCGTGTGCGATGTCTACAAGCCCCTGGTCGATCGCGCGGTTCGCCTGACCGAGGGCCAGGCCGAGGGATACGGCGATTTCCGGCGCATCCTCGACCGCAAGGACATCGACGCGGTGTTCGTCTCCACGCCCGATCACTGGCACGCCATCCCCGCCATCCTGGCCTGCCAGGCAGGCAAGGACGTCTATTGCGAAAAGCCGCTGACCCACACCATCGAAGAAGGGCGGCGCATGGTGGAGGCGGCCCGCAAGTACAAGGGCGTGGTGCAAACCGGATGCCAGCAGCGCTCGGCCCCGCATTTCGCCAAAATCGTGGAATTGATTCGCGGCGGTTACATCGGCAAGGTGGCGCTGGTGGAAGCCTGGAACGTGGGCAATGAGAGCCCGGAGGGCATCGGCAAACCGCCGGATTCGCCGCCGCCCGAGGGCCTTGATTGGGACCTCTACCTGGGACCGGCGCCGAAGACGCCTTACAACCGCAACCGCTTCATCTGGAATTACCGCTGGTTCTGGGATTACTCGGGCGGCATGATGACCGACTGGGGCGCGCACCACATGGACATCGTGCACTGGGCCATGGGCGTGGACGCCCCGCTTTCGGCCCTGGCCGCCGGCGGCATCTTCTGCCTCCAGGACAACCGCGAGACGCCCGACACGCTCACCACCGTTTTCGATTACCCTGGTTTTCAGGCCCGCTATACCAACCGCATGACCAGCGCCTTCCCGCTAGTCCGCGGCTACGGCATGCTTTTCTATGGCGACCGGGGGGCGCTGTTCGTGGACCGCGGCAGCTACGAGGTGTACCCGGACATGCGGGCCGAAGGCGCGCGCGGCGACGTGGACCGCATCCAGGAGTTGCTGCGCAGCGGGCAGCCCGCGGCCGGCCCTTCGCCGCCGCGGCCTCAGCCCAAGCCCCTGTGCGAAGCTGTCAAGGAGACGGGGTTTCGGCTGGACCCGCCGGTGCAGGAAGCGCACGTGCAGAACTTTATCGATTGCGTTCGCTCCCGCCGGCGCCCGGTGGCCGACGTCGAGATCGGCCACCGCGTGATCACCGCCTGCCACCTCGGCGTGATCGCCTACCGGACGGGCAGAAAGATCCGCTGGGATGCGAAGCAGGAGAAGATTGTGGGCGACCCGGAGGCCCAGCGCATGACGTCAAAGCAGTATCGCGCCCCATGGGTTTTACCGAAGGTGTAAGGGGAAGCCACAGATTTCGCAGATTACCCGGATTTCAAGAGGTGGGACGCGGATGAATGCAGGTCGACGCAGAGCCTACAACTGAATCTGCGTGCATCTGCGATCCCAGGTTAGATTGGCGTACAATACCCCTGATGACACTCGCCGATCAAATCCGGGGCAAGCGCAAGGAGATCATTGAGACTGCGGCGCGGCACGGCGCCGGCAACGTCCGCTTGTTCGGCTCGGCGGCTCGCGGCGACGACACGCCGGACAGCGATGCGGATTTCCTCGTGGAGATCACGGGAGACACAACTCCCTGGTTTCCGGGAAGCCTGGTTGCTGATCTTGAAGGACTTCTGGGGCGGCGGGTCCAGGTGGTCATCCAGCGATCACTGAGTCCTTACATCCGCGATGCGGTGCTGCGGGAGGCCAGGCCGTTGTGAGATCGCAGCGAGCTTATCTTCTGCATGTCCTCCGCTGCATTGGCCGGATCAAGGAAGATTCCGCCGCTGGACATGCGCTGGTTCTCCAATCCCTAACACTCCAGGATGCGATCCTCCGCAACCTGCAGTTGCTATGCGAATCAACTCAGCGCCTCTCACCGGAGCTGAAGCGCGCCCATCCAGAGGTAGATTGGCGCGCGATCGCCGGCATGCGTAATGTCCTGGTTCACGATTATTTTGAGGTAGATTTCGGCACCGTCTGGAGAATTGTTGAGCGCGACCTCCCCGCCCTTGAACGGGCTGTGACGAGAGCGCTCGACGAACTCGGTGAACCTGACCTATTCGCAGGCCGCGGGCCATCGTCGAAACCAAACGATCAGTAGGCACAAGGAGGGGAAGAATGGCGGCGCAAGACAGGCGTGGTTTTTTGAGAAGCGTGGTGGTGGCTGCCGCGGCGCTGCCGGTGGCGCGCGTGCTGGGCGCCAATGAGCGCGTGAACCTGGCCGTGATAGGGCTGGGCGGCCGTGGCCGCGACCACATCAACGAGTACGCGAAGCTGCCCGGCTGCCGCATTACCGCCGTGTGCGACATCGACCAGAAAGCGCTGGACGACGGCGCCGCCCTGGTCGAGAAGCTGCGGCAGGAAAGGCCAAGAATTTACGGTGACATGCGCAAGCTTTTCGCCGACAAGGACGTGGACGCGGTTTCCCTTGCCACGCCCAATCACTGGCACGCACTGGGTGCCATCTGGGCCTGCCAGGCCGGCAAGGACGTGTACGTGGAGAAGCCGGCCTGCCACAACATCTGGGAAGGCCGCAAGGTGGTCGAGGCGGCGCGGAAATATCAGCGGATCGTCCAGGTGGGCTCGCAGAGCCGCAGCATCCAGCACAAGCGCCGCGCCATGCAGTTGCTGCAAGAAGGCGTGATCGGCAAGCTGTACCTGGCCAAGGGGCTGTGCTACAAGCGCCGCCCCTCGATTGGGCGCAAGCCCGATGGCGCAGTGCCCGCCGGCGTCAACTGGGACATGTTCCGCGGGCCCGCTCCCATGCGGCCCTTCAATCCCAATCGCTACAAGTACAACTGGCACTGGTTCTGGGACACCGGCAACGGCGACATCGGCAACCAGGGCGTGCACGAGATGGATATCGCGCTGTGGGGCATGAACCTGCGAACGCTGCCGAACAGCGTGGTCTCGACGGGCGGCAAGTTCGTCTACGACGACGACCAGGAGACGCCCAATACGCAACTGGCCACTTTCGATTACGGCGCTGTCCAGGTCGTGTTCGAGGTGCGGGGATTACTGACCGGCGCCGAGGGCGGCGTCCCCCTGCGCGGCGCCAACTGTATCGGCAACATCTTTTACGGGTCCGAGGGCTTCATGGCCATCGATGTCGGCAGGTTCCAGGTCTACAAGGGCGAGAAGCGGGAATTGGTGATGGACGAGAAGAATTCGGAAGCCAGGCAGTGGGACACCTCGCCGCACATGGCCAATTTCCTGAACGCCGTCCGCAGCCGGAAACAGCAGGAATTGACGGCCGACGTCGAATTGGGCGTGACGGCGGCCTCGCTCTGCCACCTGGCCAACATCAGCTACCGCACCGGCCGCAAGCTGAACTTCGATGCCGCCGCGGGCCGGTTCGTCAACGACGCCGAGGCCAACCGCCTGCTGACCCGGGAATATCGCGCGCCCTACGTGGTGCCCGACAAAGTTTAGTCGCGCGTGGCTGACCACCGGATGGCCGCTCCGCTGTACCGCTGGCGTCCCGCCGGCCGGCCCTGCTTCTCGCGCCGGTACGCCGGGATGATCTGGCGAGGCCCGGCCGGCGGGACGCCGGCACTACATCGTATTTCATATCTGTTTGGCATCGAAGCCGCTGAGCAGCGCCGCCTCTCGCAGCTTACGGTCGGCGGTCAGAAAGACGCGGCCCTGAGGAGCGTCTTCACACCACTCCAGCGCGGCCGCCAACTGCAAGGAGTCCGCCGCCCGCAAATCGTAACGGTCCACAAGTTGCGCCGCCTTTGTGCGGAGGGCGTCCGACGGCTGGATCACGGACCACGAATCTGCGAGGCTCTTCGCGAGCTTGCGGGACTTGGCGTAGTCCCCGGAGTCGAGTTGCCGCATTCGCGCGAGCCGGGCAATGGCGCTGGCGATCTCAACCGGTGTGGCCCACCAGACAACCACTTCGTGGCTTTTGTACAGTGCAATGACCCGCGGCGTGATGCCCTGGCGCACGCAGAGAGGAACCAGCGCACTCGCGTCCCAAAAGGCAGAAACCCGCATTACCGGCTTTCCCGCTCTTCCCGCCATACCTGCTCCATCACTTCATCGGAAACATTCCCCGGAGGCTCCGGCCAGGCCACCGATCGAGGCCGCTTCTTCAACGGAGGCATGAGAACGCCACGGGCAACCAGCCGCTGCTCCCGCTCGGATTGATCTTCCAGCCGAACAGGCACGATCCTCGCCACCGGCTTGTTGCGGTCGCAGACAACCACCTCTTCACCGTCCCGCACGAGCTGGATATGGGCGCTGAGCCGCGCTTTCAGGTCGCTGATGTTTACGGTACGCATGAACACATTATAAGCAATCTGACCATGTTGGTCATATGTATCTTCCGGCGCTTGGGGGGCGTGCGTTCGCCAGTCGGTTCTTATGGAGCGCTGGCGTCCCGCCGGCGGTACATCGCACGGCACTCATCAGCGCAGCGCCAGGGTGACCGTGTTGCTGGGGACGCCGTCCTGGGAAATGACCAAGGAAACCGAAGAGCCGGGGGTTACGCCGCTGGGGATTTGCACGTTCACCTGATACAGGCCGACAAGGCCTGGGGTGAGGCCGGCGTACTGCACGGTGGCGGGCTGGCCGCCGATGGTTACCGTGACCGGCGTCACCACCTTCGCCAGCGGCGAGGCTGGCGCGGCCTCGCCGGAGCGCACCGCCGGATTCGTCGCGCCCAGCCCGGTGCAATACACCACAACCACATCGCCCGCCTTGGCCGGGTTGGCGCTATCCACCAGGCGGTTCCCGACATCCATGATCACGCCTTGTCCCTTGCCATCCTGCGTGGTGCTGAAGATGCCGGGGCGGGCCGTGGCTACCGTGATTGTTTCCGGCACGGTGACGAAATCCGCGCCTTTGACGATCAATTGCGGGCGGCTGTTGGGCGGCAACTCGAAGGGCAACTGCGCGTTGATCTGCCCCCCGCTGGAATAGAACAGCGGGACGTCGTAGCCGCCGACTTGCAGGGAGGCCCCGGCCAGCGTCTTGGGCAAGGGCAATGACGACGCGCCAGCGCTGGTGGAAGCCAGGTTGGCACCGAAGATCGAGACAATGCTGCCCGGCACCAGCGCGCCATTGGGCGTGAAGCTGGCGGCATGCACCACGCCGCCGGGAAACACCGCCGGGATCCTCGCGCCCTCGTCCACCTTGCCCTGCCGCAGAATTTCCAGCGACGGCAGCGAGCCAAGGCTGGACCGTAGCGCTACCGTGACCGCCGCGCCCGCTTTGCCCGGCCGCCAAGTTCCCGTATAGATGCCATCGCGCAGGTAGGAGAGCGAAACCGGCGTGTCGCCATTGGAGAAGTTGGCGACTACGGTCGCGTCGGAGACCGCATTGCCGCAGTCGTCGGCCACCTGCACTTCCAGTCCGCCTGCCGCGCCGACCTGCGCCGTGAAATTCGGCCCGAGGCTGCGCTCGACGGCAATCAGCTTCTGCGCGGTACAGCCCGCCGCCGCAGCCTCGCTAAACGAACTCGCCGACACGGTGCTACCAACGACGAGAAAGTAAATATCCACCGCCTGCGCCGGGCTTCCGTCGTCGAACATGAACGTCAGAGATGCCCGGTACTCGCCCGCGCCGAGCAAGGACTTGTCAGGTTTCTCCAGAACGGGTTGCACCACGATGGTTCGCGGATCGCTGGCCGACACCACTAGATTGGTCGGCAGCACTTTCAGCCAATCGCCGCCGTTGATGGTGAACGGCTGGCCAGCAGCCGAAACCTGCCCCGGATTGCTCGTTGTTAGATTCACGAGTTGCGAACTAGGCGACCCGCCGCCGGCCCGCGCCGTAAAGATCAGCCCCGACGGACTCAGCTTCGTGCCTGTCTTCGATCCCGCCGGCAATACAGTCAACACAACCGTAACGAGCCGCGGCGAGTTGTTCGCCCCCGGAGCATCAACGCGGATGAAACCAGCGTAAGTGCCCGCCCGCAGCCCCCTGGCGTTCACGGCTGCTTCCGCCTGCGAGACAATGACCGAGCCGGCCTCGCTCTGCCCGCTCGCCGGCGACACGCTTAGCCAGCTTCCGCCGTTCACCGTCTCGGCGCGCGCCGTCCAGTTCATTACCCCTTGCCCTGTGTTCACGGTTCCGAACTTTTGCGGCGCCGTCGCCTCGCCCTCCACCGCCGTGAACCGGAGCGCGGTCTGACTCAGCGATATTGTCTGCGTGACTTGCGAGATCAGCAGGTCAACCGCCACGGTCTGCGGCTGGGTGCTGCTCGGGCTTTCGATGGTGATCAGCCCCGAATAGACGCCCGGCGACAGTCCCGCCGCCCTGGCGCTCACGTAAACCGCGGCCGGCGCCGCCGCTGCCGCTGTGCCGGAGATGGACGAGAGGTTGAGCCAGTTCCCGCCGCTCAATGTCTGTGGCCGCGCCGTCCATTCGAGGCTGCCGCTGCCGGCATTGCCGATGAGCAGTGTCTTGGCCGGCGGGTTTCCCGCGGCTGCCGAGGTCTCAAACGTGAGCGAAGCCGTGTCCACCGTCGGCTTCGCGTCCCCGGGAGCCAGCACCGTGAGTTCGACCGCGATGGTTTGAATGGGGTTCGCCGCCAGCGGTGCCTGCACAGTAACCGTGCCGTGATACGCGCCCGGGCTCAGATTGCTCACAGATGCGCCAACGGAGATCAGTCCCGGCGCTGCCCCGGCGGCAGGCGCAACGCTGAGCCATGGCGCGGATGTGCTCGCCGCCCACGCAAGCCCACTCACCGCGCTCGTCACGCCCGCGAGTTGCGGCGCCACTGCCGCCGAGCCTGCGGTGGCGGAGAAACTGAGGCTCGCGGGCGCCGCGGCAAACGTGGGCGGGGCGGCCAGAACCTTGCGGATACGGTGGTTGTAGTCCTCGGCAATGTACAGGTTGCCGGCCGAATCCACCGCCACGCCGGAAGCAGTCAGCGATGCGCCCGTGGCCGGCCCGCCGTCCCCAGGATTTGTTCCGCCCCCTGCCACCGTGGTGATGATCCCGCCAGGGCTAACCTTGCGGATGCGGGCGTTGTCCGCATCGGCAACGTACAGGTTGCCGGCCGCGTCCACGGCGACACCCTTCGGAAGCAACAACCGCGCGACGGTGGCCGGCCCGCCGTCGCCCGGAAACACCTGCCCGCCGCCGGCAACCGTCGTGATGACTCCGTCCGGCGTGACCTTGCGGACACGGCGATTATTCCCGTCCGCGATGTACAGGTTGCCGGCCCAATCCACCGCCACGCCGAAAGGCCAGTTCAGCGAGGCGGCCGTGGCCGGCCCGCCGTCGCCGGAGTAGCCCTTCTGCCCGTTGCCCGCCACCGTGGTGATGGTTCCTGCCGCTGTGACCTTGCGGACGCGGTAATTCGAAGCGTCCGCGATGTACAGGTTGCCGACCGTGTCCATCGCCACACTCTGGGGGTTCGCCAGCAAAGCGGCGGTGGCCGGTCCCCCGTCGCCGGAGTAGCCACCACCGCCACCGACCGGGCCCGCCACGGTCGTGATTGTCCCGCCCGGGGTCGCTTTCAGAACGACGCACATGCTCGAGTATGGGATGTACAGGTTGCCGGCCGCGTCCACCGCTACGCCAAGGGGTTCATCCAGGAAGGCGGCGGTGGCCGGCCCCCCGTATCCGGGGTACGCACTGCCCCCGCCCGCCACCGTCGTGATGATTCCTGCCGGGGTGACCTTGCGAATGCGATTGTTAGAGGTGTCGGCGACGTACAGGGTGCCAGCCGCGTCCACCGCTAACCCCCTCGGGCCATAGAGCGGTGCAGCGGTGGCCGGCCCCCCGTCGCCCCCGCTGCGGTACTGGCCGTTCCCGGCCTGCGTAGTGATCGTCCCTGCCGTCGTCACCTTGCGGATGCGGCGATTCCAAGTGTCGCCAATGTACAGGTTGCCGGCCACATCCGCGGCGACACCTATCGGCGTGTTGAGCGAGGCGGCGGTAGCCGGTCCGGCATCGCCAGAGTATCCTGACCATCTGCCCGCCACCGTCGTGATCGTCCCGCCCGGCGCCACTTTCAGAATGCGGCAGGCGCTCGATTCCGCGATGTACAGGTTCCCAGCCGGGTCCAGCGCTACGCCTTCCGGGCTGTAAAGCCAGGCAGCGGTCGCCGGTCCGCCTTCGCCCGAGTAGTTACCCACCCCTCTGCCGGCCACCGTCGTGATGATCCCCGTTGGGCTCACCCTCCGGACGCGGCCATTGCCAGTGTCCGCGATGTACAGGCTGCCGGCCGCGTCCACCGCCACGCCATAGGGGTAATTCAGCAAAGCAGCGGTGCTCGGCCCGCCATCGCCGGAGTACCCCCCTTGCCCGGTGCCCGCCACCGTCGTGATTATGCCGTCTGCTGTCGTCACCTTGCGGATTCTGTGGTCGTAACCTTGCGCGATGTAAAGGTTGCCAGCCGCGTCCACCGCCACACCCGAGGGCAGCGGCAGCGAAGCGGCGGTGGCCGGCCCGCCGTCGCCTGTGTAGCCAAACTGCCCGTTGCCCGCCACCGTCGTGATCGTTCCTGCCGGGCTGACCTTGCGGATGCGGTTGTTGCCGGAGTCCGCGATGTATAGGTTGCCGGCCGAATCCACCGCGACGCCCCGAGGGCCGGCCAGGGAGGCGCTCGTGGCTGGCCCGCCGTCACCCGAGTAGCCCCAAATGCCGTTTCCGGCGACCACGCGGAGAATCCCGCTTGGCAGGATCTTCACCACGAGGCAGTTTTCTTCATCAGCCGCGAAGACAGCACCCATGGCATCCACCGCCACACCGCGACTGCGCCCCAAAGGCGCGCTCGTGGCCAGCCCGCCGTCGCCGCGGAAGACCCATGCGCTACCGGCCACCGTTGTTATCACTTGGGAGAAAGCGCAAGGCGGAACGCAGAAAACCGAAAGCAGTAGGCAGAAGGCAGTAAGCAGTAAGCAGCAAAAGCGTCGCATCAGTTCACCGCCAGGGTGACTGTGTTGCTGGGAACGCCGTCCTGGGAAATGACCAAGGGGACCGAGGCGCCGGGGGCCACGCCGCTGGGGATTTGCACGTTCACCTGATACAGGCCGACGAAGCCGGGGGTGAGGCCGGCGAACTGCACCGCGCCAGGCTGGCCGCCAACTGTTACCGTGACCGGCGTCACCACTTTCGCCAGCGGCGACGCCGGCGCCGCTTCGCCTGAGCGCACCACCGGGTTCGTTGCGCCCAGCCCGGTGCAGTAGACGACCACAACATCGCCTGCCTTCGCGGGGTTGGCGCTATCCACCAAGCGGTTGCCCACGTCCATGATCACGCCCTGGCCCTTGCCGTCCTGCGTGGTGGTGAAAATGCCCGGTCGGGCCGTGGCCACGGTGATCGTCTCCGGCACGGTGATGGCGTCGGAGATCTTGACTACCGCCTGGTGACGGCTGTTCGGAGCCAGCTCGAAGGGCAGTTGCGCGTTGATCTGATCAGCGCTGGAGTAGAACAAAGGCACATCGATGCCCGCGACCGTCAGCGTGGCGCCCGCCAGCGAGGTGGGCAGCGGCAGCGTGGATGCGCCGGAGGAACCGGTCGCCAAGTTGCGTCCAAACACCGAAACAATGCTGCCGGGCGCCAGTGGGCTTGCCGGTGCGAAGCTGGCCGCGTGAACAATTCCGCCGGAGTAAAGCGCCGGGGCGCGGGCGTTCTCCGGCACGCCGCCGCGAGCGCGGATTTCCGCCGCCGCCAGCGGCGGCAGGTCGGCCCGCACGGTGATGGTTACGTCGGCGGCTGGCTTGATCGGGCGCCAGGTGCCGGTATAGATGCCGTTGCGCAGGCTGGTCAGAACCAGCACCGGCTCGCCGGTCGAGAAGGCAGCCACGACGGTGGCATTCGGGACCGAAGTGCCGCAATCATCCACCACCTGGACTTCCATGGGCGTGGGCCAGCCGGCTGGAGAGGAAAAGCCGCCGACGGTGGTGCGCAGCATGGCGTAGAGCTTGTTGGGAGAGCAGGTGACGGCAGCCGATTCGCCGGGCAGCAGCGTCATGTTGCGCGGGCGCGCCTCCAGCCAGCTTGCGCCATCGAAGGTGAAGAAGCCGCCGCGCACGCCGACCGCGCGCGTCCCGGCCGTGGCCAGCCGCACCGTCTGCGAGCCGGGCGAAGACGAGCCCTCGCGAGCCACGAAGATCAATCCCGTGGGCCGTACCAGCACGCCGGGGTTTGCGCCCGCCGGCAGCACGTTCATGTCTACGGTGACAAGTTGCGGCGAGTTGTTGGCCGTTTGCGCCCGCGCGCGGACCAGCCCGCTATACCGGCCGGAGCGCAACCAGCCGGGACTGGCGCTCACGTCCACCATCGGTATTTCCAGCGCATCCGCCTGGGTGCTGCCGCTCGCAGGCGTGCCGCCCAGCCAGGAGCCGCCGGTGAGCGTGCTGGTTTCCGCCGTCCAGTTCATCAACCCCTGGCCGGTGTTCAGGACGCCGAAGCTCTGCGCGGGGATGGTCGTGCCACCTTCCACGCCGGTGAAGAGCAGCCCGGTCTGGCTCAGCAAGATGGTTTGCGCGGGCTGCGCGACGAGCAGCGTGACCGGGACCTCAGACGACACAGGCTGGAAGCCTGTGCCACTGGCCGAAATGGGCACCGTGCCGGTGTAGACTCCGGCCGGCAGGCTGCCGGCCACCACACTAAGTTGCAGCGAAGCGGGGCTGCCGGCCGAGGCCGTGCCCGAAGCGGGCGAAACGCTCAGCCATTGCACAGCCTGAAGGCTATGCCACTCTGCCGTCCAGTTCAGCGTGCCGCCGCCCGCATTGCTCACGCGAATCGAGCGGCTGATCGGCGCGTTCGAGCCCGCCGGCGCCTCGATGGTCAACTCCGCCGGCTCGACGGTAAGCGTGGGCGCGGAGGCCGCCTCCACCGTCAGGTCCACAAACACGCTGAGGAACGGCGGCATGGCCGCGGAGGCGGCCACCAGCACCGAGCCGCGATACTTGCCGGGCGCGAGGCCGGCAACGTTCACGCTGACGGCGATGCTGGCCGGCGCCGCGCCGCTCGCGGGCGAGACAACCAGCCAAGAGCCGCCGCTCTCGGTGGTGGCGGCGGCGATCCAGGCCAGCCCCGTCGCGCTGCTCGAGACATCCACCAAAGGCGCGCCGACGGCCGGCGTGCCCGCCGGAACGCTGAAGCTCAAGGCTGTCGGCGATACAGAGAACGAGGGCGTGGTGGCGAACACCTCCCGCACGCGGTCATTGAGCGTGTCGGCGATCAGAATGTTTCCTAAGCTATCCGCCGCCAAGCCCAGCGGCTGGTTCAGCGCGGCGGCAGCGGCCGGGCCGCCATCGCCCGCGAACCCCGCCGTGCCGCTGCCCGCCAGCGCGCTGATGATGCCGCCCGCCACGCGGCGCACGCGGTGGTTGAAGGTATCGGCAATCAGCAAGGCGCCGTTGCTGTCCAATGCGACGGCGCCGGGCATGTTCAGCGACGCGGCGGTGGCCGCGCCGCCGTCGCCCCCATTGCCGGCTGTGCCGTTGCCGGCAACGGTCGAGATCGTGCCGCCGGACGTGATGCGGCGGACGCGGTGGTTGTCTTTGTCGGCAACGTATAGATTGCCGGCGCTATCCACCGCCAGGCCGCCCGGCGAGTTGAGCAGCGCCACCGCGGCCGGGCCATTGTCACCCGAAGAGCCGGGCACCCCGTTGCCGGCCAGCGTGCTGATGACACCGGCGGGGCTCACCCTGCGGATGGCGTGGTTGCCTGTATCAGAGATGTAGACGTTGCCGGCCGTGTCGGCGGCCACGCCGCCGGGCCGGTTCAGCGTAGCGATGTTGGCGGGGCCGCTATCGCCTGAGTATCCGGCCACGCCGGCGCCGGCCAGCGTGGTGATCCATCCGTTGGCGTCGATCTTGCGCACCCGGTTGTTGCCCGTATCGGCGACGTAGATGTTGCCGATCGCATCCAGCGCGACCGCCGCGGGGGAATTGAGCGCGGCGGCAGTAGCCGGGCCGTTGTCGCCGGCATATCCCTGCGTGCCATTCCCCGCCACTGTAGCGATGACGCCGGCGGCGTTGACGCGGCGCATCCGGTGATTCCGCAGATCGGCAAGGTAGAACCGGCCGGCGCTGTCGGCGGCCAGCCCCTGCGGGCCGTTGAGCGAAGCGCCGATGGCCGCCCCGCCGTCGCCCGAGAACTTGTAGAAGCCGTTTCCGGCAACCGTGCTGACAGTTCCGCCGGGAGCGACCCTCCGCACGCGGTTGTTGAAGGTGTCGCCGACGAAGACGTTGCCGTAGGCATCGACCGCAACGCCTTGCGGCTGGTAGAAGGAGGCGCTGGATGCCGGCCCGCCGTCGCCGGCCAGCCCGCGTGTTCCGTTGCCGGCAACGGGGTAGATGATGCCGCCGGCCACCTTGCGGATGCGCTGGTTGACGCTGTCGGCAATGTAGGCGGCGCCGGCCACGTCCACCGCCACGGAGTACGGGAAGTTCAACGTGGCAGCGGTTGCCGGCCCGTTGTCGCCGGAGAAACCCTGGCTGCCGGTGCCCGCCAGGGTGGTAATCGTGCCTGCGGCTGATACCTGCCGGATGCGGTGGTTGCCCCAGTCGGCGATCAGCAGGTTCCCAGCCTTATCGACGGCCAGGCCGCGCGGGGTGTTTAGCGCGGCTCGCGTGGCCGGGCCGTTATCGCCGGAGAAGCCCCGCAGGCCGGCGCCGGCAACGGTTGTAATGGTTCCATCGAGCGCGATTCTGCGGACGCGATCGTTCAGTGTATCGGCTACGTAAACGTTGCCGGTGCTGTCTACGGCCAAACCGCCCGGTGAGTTCAGGCGGGCCGACGCCGCCGGTCCCCCCTCGCCCGAGAAGCCGGCCGTGCCGCTGCCCGCGACGGTGGTGATGATCTTCCCGCTGACTTTGCGAACGCGCTGGTTGAGCGTGTCCGCGATGTAGACGTTGCCGGCGGCATCGACGGCCACGGCCGAGGGAAAAAACAGCGAGGCACTCGAGCCGAAACCGTTGTCGCCCGAAAAGCCGCTGATGCCGTTGCCGGCGACTATGGTGAGCGTTCCGTCCGGCGCGATCCGGACAACCAGGTCGTTGCTGGAATCGGCCGCATAGACGTTGCCGGTCGAGTCGGCGGCCACGCCCGCAATGTAACCCAGCGGCGCCGCTCTTGCTTGGCCGGCGGCCCGGAAGATCCAGGTGCTTCCCGCTACGGTGGTGATGACGCCCTGCGCGTTGGCGGCAAGGGGAAAAGATAGCAGAGTGCAAACGGCACAGAGGAAAAGCGACTTAAGCATCCGCCCCATATTTGACTAACCTTGTCTTGCCGCATTGTACAGTAGGTGAGCCGGCCCTGCATTGGCGGAAACAACGAGCATGAAAGGGCAACCACAAGGGTCGCCCCTACGACCCCGTTGCTTCACGGCATCTGAAGGGTGAGGATGAGGGCGGCCTCGGGCGGGGATGCGTAGTAGCCGGGGCGGCGCCCGGTGCGGCGGAAGCCGTGACGCTCGTAAAAAGCAATGGCCCCGTGGTTGGACTCGCGCACTTCCAGCCAGACCGATTGGGCGCCGGCGGCGGACAACCGCTCGAGGGCGGCGGTGAGCAGGCTACTGGCCACGCCGCGGCACTGCTTCTCGGGCGCGATCGCCAGGTTCTGCACCTCGGCTTCGCCGGCCGCCAGGGTAGCAGCTAACAGGCCGGCCATTTCGCCCGCCGGCTCCTCGGCCACCAGGCAGAACGCTGAGCCCGAGCGGTCCGCGGCGATGCGTTCGTATTCGCTGGCGGGCCAGTTGGCGGCGCCCGGAGCGAGGCCGGCCAGCCGGGCCGCCGGCGCTCCTTCGCCCGGGTTCAGAAGTCGAATAATCATTCCCGTGGCCGCCCGTAAAAACACTGAGGGGCGGCTGCGCCACTTGCGGCCGGATAAAAGGGGTATGAAAAAGCCAGCCGTGGCGCAAACGCCCCTCGAACTCAGGCGCTTGCCTGATTCCCCCCCCGCTCGGGAGAGACCTACTTCTTTCCCTTCTTCGCGGGCTCCTTGTAGCCCTCCAGGCTCTTATCGTGCTCCTTGTAATACTTGCCGGCATCGGTCAGCACCTTCGGATTGCCCTTTTCGTGGCAATAGGTGCACGTCTTCCCGGTCTTCTTGGCGTCCTCCTTGGTGGCCGATGCTGTGAAGGTCATTAGCACCGCGATCATGAACAGGACCAAAACCAGCAGCCGCACGTAGCGCATGTCTCCTCCGCGTAGTGGCTTACAGCTTCTCCCATGGCACACCGCTTGCCAAGCGCGCGCAGAGCCACGCCTGCGTGTAAGTGCATGAAAAACAAGATGAAGCTCCGCGATCAACCGGCATCGACAGTTTGTCGCAGGTGCGGGGAATCTCGCAGATGATGGGAAAAAACCAAATGCCAGGCTGTAGGCTGTGGGCTTGTACGTGCCGGCGGCAAGCGTCACGTTTCGGGTGGGAAGGTGTTGGCCTACAGCCCACAGCCTACAGCCTACAGCCTGCTTTCAAGCTGCCTCCTCCACCGTGCGCATCGTCTTGTGCTCGTCGATCATCGACGGCAGGAGCTTCTTGCTCATGTAAACCTTCGACTCGCCGTTGTCGTAGGCGTGAGGCTCAAACTTGACGACATCGAAGTGCATGTGGTCCAGCGTGGCGCGCATGGGGTAGAAGCGGTTCTTGGTTTTGACCACCAGTTCATGGAAGCCGCGCCGCTCGGCCCATTCTTCCTGCTGCTCGGTCAGGGCGCGGTAGTGTCCGCGGCCGCGCCATTCTTTCCGGGTGCCGCCGATCCAGCCATAGAAAACTTTGCGCCCGGTGAAACAAACGCAGGTGGAGAGCCGCTCGACCAAGTCGCGCAGCTTGGGGTCGGTTTCCGAGCTTTGCAGCTCGTGCCCCACCTTGAACGCCACCGGCACCATGTGGTCTACGTCGTCCTGGGCGGGCGCCAGGGCAATCAGGATCAGGTGCTCACGGCCATTGAGCCGCTCGATGATCTCCTGGGCCGTCTTCTTTCGCCGGAATTCGTCGAAATACTGCTCCATGTACTCGATCTCGACCGCGCCCGGCTCCAGCGTGTACTGGCGGATCAAGTGCGCCATATGGTTCCGCGCAGTATAGCAGGTGTCAGGTTTCAGGTGTGATGGCGCAACGGGGGCGGGGGCGTGGAGGACAGGTTAGCCGCAGATTTCGCCGATGGCACAGATTCAATCGGTGTCATCTGCGCAATCTGCGGCTAAGAGTTCACGCGGTTTCTGCGGCCGAAACGATGATGTCCGGAACGGCGGTGACCGGCGCGGCCATGGAGCGCGCCACCAGGCAGCCTTTCTCGGCCTTCTCCAGCACCCGCAACGCTTTTTCGCGATCCGCTTCCTTTTCGATGTGTACTTTGGCGCGAATCTCGATGCCGGTGAAGCGGTATCCCTCACCGTCGATCCACTCCAGCTTCCCTTTGGCGGTTGAGGAATAAGCCAGCACGGGCAGGTCGGAGTGTTCCGCAATGGCCACAAAGGTGGCCATCAGGCAGGTCTCGGCGGCCAGCACGTAGAAGTGCTCGGGCGTCCAGTAGCCGGGATCCCCGTTGAACTCGGGCGGCGCCGAAAACGCAAGATCCGGCAGCCCAGGCGAAAAAGCGACCCCGCGGCGGTCCTCCTCATAATCGACAGAAGTCTCGTAAAAGTGCGGCCCTCGCTGCGCCATAAACGCGTCTCCTCCATTGGTAAGGATGCATTTTGACCGCCAAAGTGACAAGGAGTGTCCGCGGATCCAGGCAGGAACCGGGGCTGGATCACCTTTGGCCTGGGACGTTGGACTTTGGACCTTGGACTTTGGACCTTGGACCTTGGACTTTGCCGCGACTAACCAGCGGAAAGCGTTCGGGGTGTTCTATCGATTCTACCGAGAGGTCAACATCGAGATCGGGCCAGTAAAGGTGGTCGGTGTGGAGCAGTTGGACATTCAGCACTTGTCTGATCGGCACATCTTGAAACCACGGAAAATGCTCGAACGGCAGAAACAGCTCCCGCTCTCTCACCAAGAGCCAGAAACCGTGCTTGGAAACATTCGTAACCTCAACCGCCGAAGTGCTTGTTCCACCCAGCGCGGATCTCATTCTCGTGTCTCCGAATGAACTTCAAAGCGCTCGCAAGACGAGGAGCAGCCAAACCATGGCTGTGGGCCAATTCAATTTCGGGTTCGAGCCAAAACTTGGCCTCTCCCTCCGCATGATGAACGTGGACATGCATTCGCCGCTCTTCACGCGAGAAGAAGTAAAAGCGATACCCGCCGGCCCGGAAAATGGTCGGGCTCACTTGAGTATCGTACACCCATCCGGCCTGTCTGGCACGCATTCAGCAGCATGCAAGCGGAGTGACCCTGCTCCGGCTGTGGAAAAGCGTTGTAGCGTTGGCGTCCCGCCGGCCGGCCCCGTTGTACCGCTGGCGTCCCGCCGGCAACCGCAGGCGACTGACATATAGGGTTTCCATTTGAGATGGCTCCTCCCTACTCATAGTGGGTCCACATGCGCAAAACTTTCACAACGCGCTCCCTTTTCAGGACCTGGTAGACCAGCCGATGCTGGATGTTGATGCGGCGGGAATAGGCGCCGGAGAGGTCGCCCAGCAGCTTCTCGTATGGCGGGGGGCGGCGGAAAGGGTTCTCCTCAAGAACTTCCAGAAGCGCCTCGGCGTTGGCTCGAAGACCGGACCGGGCAAGTTTCTTCGCGTCTTTTTGGGCCTGGGGCGTGTAGACAAGCTTCCACTTCACCATTCCACCCGGTCACGGCAGGCCTCGAGGGGCGTCTTCAGACCCTTTCGAATCGATTCACGCATGCCGGGAATGGACAGAAGGTACAGCGTCTCCATCATGGCGCGCCAGTCGTCTTCCCCGACCATGACCGCACGATTGCGCTTGCCGGTGATCAAAACCGGCTCGTGGGACTCCGCGATTTGGTCCAGCAGCCTGTAAAGTTGCGCGCGCGCCTCGCTGGCGGTAATAGCCCTGTTCATTGCGACTCCATCACTATCGTACGCAATTACGTACCGCGGGTCAATCCGACAGTTGTAAGGGCAACCACATCGGGTCGCCCCTACTGCTGGAGCAGCAGCCAGACACGCGGGTCTTCCTGGCCCAGGCGCCAGCCGGCCACGCCGGCCAGGCCGAAGCGGCGGGCCAAGGCCAGCTTCTCGGCAACGCTGGCTGCATCTTCGATCCAGACCGTGTGCCGGTGGCCGCGCTCCATGAAATCGAACCAATGAGCGCGGTACTCGGGGTGCCAGCGCCACTCGGCGCGGTTCTCCCGCCCCAGGGCGACGGCTTCGTTATACGTGCCCGAGGTGGCCTCCGCCCCGCCCCAGTTGCGGTGATAGAAGGCGATGCCGAGCAGCAGCTTGCGGGCGGGAATCAGCGCGCTGATATCGGCCAGCGCGGTCTCCACCCACTCATAGCCCGCAATCGGCCCCGGGTCGTTGAACCGCCCGTGCTGATCGTAGGCCATCAGCACCACGCGGTCGGCCAGCCGGCCGATGGCCTGGTAGTCGAGCGCCTGGCGCTGCCGGGTGGTGGGCGGCGGCAGCGCCACAATCAGCGAAAGGCGCGCCGGGCTGAATGCCGCCCGCAACTCGCCCATCCACTGCGTGAAGCGCTTCCGGGTCGCCGGATCAGCGGGCAGGTTCTCGAAATCGATCACGTAGCCGCGGAACCCGTACTGGCGCGCCTTGGCGATCAATTGCCTGGCCAGGCGGGAGCGGGCCGAGGCGGAGCGGAGCAGCGCGGAGGCGTCCTGCGCCGAGAAATCGCGGTTGACCACCGAAGGGGCAACAGCGACGCCGCGCGAGCGGGCCGCCTCCAGCAGCACTGCGTTGGGCGCGCCTGCCAGCGCTCCGCCGCCCGATACCGCGAACCACTGCGGAGAGAGCAGCGTGCCGCGTCCCACGTGCTGGCGAAGCGAGTCGAGCGCCGCCTCTTCGTTCAAGGTGAACAGCAGTAGCTCGGACCTGGGAGCGCCGGCGTCCAGGCCGGCCAAGGTTGCCGACCTGGAGGTCGGCGCTCCAACGGAACAGACGCAAACCAGTACAACGGCGGCCAGGCCGGCCTTCCGCGCGTACCGCCGGCCAATCAAGTAAGCGGGCACGCCCAGCCCGATAATGCCCAGGCCCAGCAGCGAGCGCCACCAGGCCTGCTCGCGCAACGTCAGCACCACCAGCGCGCCGCTGATGACCACGAACAGCGCCGGCAGCACCGGATAGCCCCAGGTGCGGTAAGGGCGGGGCCACTCCGGGTGCTTGCGGCGCAGCATGAACACGGCGGCGCCGGTCAGGCCGTAATAGATCCAGGAGGCGAAAATCACGTAGGTGAACAGCTCGTCGTACTGGCCGGTGAGCGCCATCAATGCGGCCAGCACGCTTTGCACAATCACCGCCACGTGCGGGCTGTGGTAGCGCGGATGCACGCGGGCCAGCGCCGGAAAGAAAACACCGTCGCGGGCCATGGCGAAGGGCACCCGCGAGCCAGAAAGGATCGAGCCGTTGATGGCGGCAAACATCGACACCATGGCCGCCAGCGCCACCGCGCTTCCGCCCCACTCCCCGAGAAACGTGCGGGCTACATCGCCGGCCACGCGCTGCGCGCCGGCCACCTGCGGCGCCGGCAGAATGTAGAAATAGGCGACGTTGGCCAGCACGTAAAGCAGGCCCACGCCCATCGTCCCCAGCACCAGCGACCGGGGAATGTTCTTCTGCGGGTCGGCCACTTCCCCGCCGGCCATGGTGACGTTGTTCCAACCGTCGTAGGCCCACAGCGCGGCCACCAGCGCCACGACGAAACCGCTCAAGCGCGAGCCGACCGGCACGGCAGTGGAAAAGTTCGCCCAGTGGCCGCCGCCGATCGCCAGCGCGGCCACCACCAGCGCCATGATCAGGGCGACTTTTAGGACTGTGAAGAACGTCTGGACGGCGCCGCCGGTGCGCACACCGAAGTAATTGACGGTCCCGAGGACGGCGACAACGATGACCGCAACTGCTTTCAAATTAAGCGATGGAAAGAAAAACGTGAAGTAAAGGGCGAAGCCGGCGGCGAGCGTCGCGATCGACGCCGTCTTCATCACCAGGAACTGCGACCAGCCGTACAAAAAGCCCCACAGCGGCCCGTAGGCCTCCCGCAGGTAGACGTACTCGCCGCCGGCCTCCGGCAGCATGGCCCCCAGTTCGGCATAAGCCAGCGCGCCGCTCAGCGAGAGCAGCCCTCCAAACACCCACACAAAGAAGACGGCGGCAGGCGTTCCCACCCCGCGGGTCATGGTGCTGCTGACCAAGAAGATGCCGCTGCCGATAATCGTGCCAACCACCACCGAGGAGGCGCCCCACACGCCCAATCCTCGGATCAGCTCGCTTTGTCGGTTCGGTTGGCTCATGGGTTCAGAGTTCCAGGTTCCAGGTTCCAGGTTTCAGCCTACAGCCTACAGCCCACAGCCTCCGGCCTAAGCAGGCTGCTCAGGTAGCCCACCGAGAAGGTGGTGGCCGTGCCGATGGGCACGTACCAGGTCCAATGCGTGCTGGTCCACTGCCAGACATAAACCATTACGGCCAGCCCAACGATCATCCCCACGATGCCGCCAAACTCGTTGGCCCGGCGGGTGAGCACGCCCAGCAGGAAGACACCGAGCAGGCAACCGAAGGCCACCGAGGCAATGCTCAGCCCCATCTCAAACACCGAGGTTTGCCACTGGGCCGAAGCCATGGCGATGCCGACCAGGATCCCGCCCCAGATGAGCGTGGCGAAGCGGGAGACGCGCAGGTAATGCGCCTCGGTTCTCCCAGGAGCGAAGTGCGGCTTATAGAAGTCCACCACCGAGGTGGAGGCCAGCGCATTCAGCGCCGCGCTGAGGTTGGACATGGCCGCCGCCAGAATGGCCGCCACCACGATGCCGGCGATCACCGGCGGGAAATTGTCGGCGATGAAGGTCGGGAAAATGGCGTCGGAGCGCGCGAACGGCCGGGAGGGTGGGAAGTGCCGGTAGTAGGCGAACAGCATCACGCCGATCACCAAAAACAGCGTGAACTGGAAGAAGACCACCAGCCAGCTCGCGAACAGCGCGCGGCGGCTGTCGCGCTCGTTGCGCGCCGCCAGCAGCCGCTGCACCATCAACTGGTCGGTGCCGTGGGTGGCGGTGGTCAGGAACATGCCGCCCACGAGTCCCGCCCAGAAGGTGTAGGTCTTGGAGAGCGAGAGTGTGAAGTCGAAGATGCGAAACTTATCGCCGTTGGCCGCCGCCAGCGACACCACCTCCGGCCATCCCCCGGGCACAAGCTGCAGCAGCATGCCGAAACTGAGCAGGGCGCCGGCCACGTAGATGCCCATCTGGATGACGTCGGTCCAGATGACCGCCGTCATGCCGCCTTCGAAGGTGTAGAACAGCGTCAGGATGGTAATCAGAACCACAGAGACCAGCTCGCCGGTGCCCAGAACGATCCCCACCAAAATGGAGATGGCGAAGACGCGCACGCCCTCGGCCAGGCCGCGGATCACCAGGAACGAGGCCGCCGTCACGCGCCGCAGCCGCGAGCCAAAGCGCCGGTCGATCAACTGGTAGGCGGTGTACAGTTCGCCCTTGAAATAGTGCGGCAGCAGCACCGTGCTGATGACCACGCGTGCCAGCAGGTATCCGAACACCACCTGCAGGAAGCCCAGGTTGCCGTTGTAGGCGATGCCCGGGGTACCGATGATGGTGAGGATGCTGGTCTCGGCCGAGACGATGGAGAGGGCGATGGCCCACCAGGGCACGGTGCGCCCGCCCAGGAAGTAGTCCTTCAGCGTGTGCTGCGATTTGCGGAAATGGGCGCCGAAAGCGGTGATGCCGATCAGGTAGACGATGATGACGGCAAAATCCAGGGCTCGCAGGCGCATGCCGGAAAAATCCTATCATGCCGCCCCCCGAATGTTTCCAGGTTCCACGTCCCAGGTTCCAAGTTGTGACCGGCCCCTGGGGCGCGGCGGCGAGGGGGAACGAAACCGGGCGAAAACGCGAGGGGACGGAGAGGTATCGGACAAATCGCTTGAAAATGAGTTAATTTCTGGTCTTCTCGTACCCGGAAGAAGCAGGGCTGGCCCCTTCGTGTCCCGCCGGAGTCGCTCGGGATGGAAGGGATGAAAAAACGGCCCCCACGGAGGCCATTGGGAGTACACTGGCTCGTGACCGGGAAGGCAAAACGGAAATCCTGGTTAAAACCCGCGTCCACCCGCGTTTCTGCCGCAAGCGCCGGAGGCGCACACCAAATCGCTGAGTGATGTTTGCAGTGGACACCCTGCCATGGTGGGGCGTAACCTTAGAACAACAAACCGGCCAAAGGCGATCTTTCGTTGGAGGCTAACCATGTCGAAGTCTCTCACACTGGCAGCCCTGGTGATGTTCATCCTTCCAGCGGTTTCCCTGTCGCAGGTGAGCCCAGAAGCTCAGGTGAGCCCAGAAGCTCAGGCGTCGCTTGTCGAACCCCAAGGGACTGCCTTCCTTCCGATTACTCCGGGAGCGGCCTGTCCAGGCTTTTACATTGCGCAGGTGAACGTGAGACCGACTTATAAGCCCGGCTACTGGGGGTTGGAAATCCTTCTTTCATCTGGTGCTCGTCTTCTCCAAGGTGGAATTAACCTCGGAGGGGGATTTGCGGCTAACGGCGGAAATCCAGGTTTCGCAGCTTTCAACATCGCCAATGCTAACAACGAAGCGCAGAACGTCACCCTAAGTTTGAATGCCCAGGTCCTGCCTACGCCTGGATTCAACAACACGAACTTCGGCATGTCTGTGCAATTCTTTCAGCAGGTGGGCAACGTTCGCGCTCCCGTGGGCGGGCCTTTCGTGGGGCTCCCTCCCTTGAACGCCACCGTCACCCTGAATCCGGGCTTCTACGTTGTCAATGTCCAAAGCCTAATTGGCTCGCCTGCGGGCACCTATCAGTTGTCCCTGACGACGAACTATACGAACCACCTCGGTGGGGCATTTCAAGGTGGCGTAGACCTCGGGGGTGTGCTCATCCCAGATTCCTCCGGCAACACAGCGCCTGGGTTTGGGGCTTTCTGTATTTCGGACGCGCAAAACGTAAGCCTTTCAGCCATGGCTGCTCCCACCTATCCCGGCGGTGCCACTGGTCTGACCTTGCAGGTATACGACTCGAATCGGAGCTTGGTCTGGGACGCAGATCGGCAGCCCCCGACCGCAACCCTAAGCGCTTCGCCAAGCTCCATCTCGCTGGGGCAGTCGGCCACTTTGTACTGGTCCTCCACAAATGCGACCACCGCCTCAATCAGCCCAGGCATTGGGACGGTCCCGACTACCGGTTCTAGGGTCATCTCCCCTTCCGCAACCACCACGTATACGCTGACTGTGACTGGACCAAACGGCAGTGCCACCTCGACGATGACCGTAACCGTGAACACGGCGACAAGCGCCCCGACCGCAACCCTAAGCGCTTCTCCAAGCTCAATCTTGCAGGGTCAGTCGACCACTCTAAGCTGGTCCTCCACAAACGCCACCAGCGCCTCAATTAGCCCAGGCATTGGTGCGGTATCCACGAGCGGTTCTAGAGTCGTTTCTCCTTCTGCAACCACCACGTATACGCTGACTGGACCAGGCGGCAGTGCTACCTCGACGATGACCGTAACCGTGAACACGGCGACAAGCGCCCCCGGCATCTCAGCTTCATGTGCCTTGCTGGAGGGTGCCTCGATCTTCGCAGACGACGGGAGATTTCTGGGTCGTATCACCGCGAACACCTTTGCTCCCGATTCGATAGGGAACCCCTATGGTATTTACGGCAGCCAATACTCGGCTTACAGCATTTTCAACGCCTACGGTATTTACGGCAGCCAGTTCTCGAATCTGAGCGCTTTCAATCAGTTCGCAACCCAGCCGCCGGTTATCTTCATCAACACGACCCCGGTGGCCTTTCTTACCGTCAATCAGTTCAAGCTCCCACGCATTGATCCTTATGCGATCTATCCGTGCATCGGGAAGCGGTAGGCGATTTGGCTTCGGGCTCCTGGAGGCAAAATGCATAGAGGGCTCGTCACAGTTGCAGTCGTCTTGCTCTTCACCGCATCTGGGACGCACGGCGTGAAGAATCGGACGTGGCAAACAGTACGCAGGAACCGCAGACAATGGTATTCATCAGCCACATCGTTCCGGAGAAGGGTGTCGCCCTGAAGCTCCAGTCCCTGATCCAGACCAGCTTTTCGAATGCCTTCCCGGTATTTGTTTCTAGCGACCCAGGCAGCTTGGGCGGCGGCGAAGAGTGGTATCATCACATCTTGGAGAATTTATCGAAGGGCAAGGTGATCTTGGTGCTTATGTCGCCGGAATCCGTCGATAGGCCATGGATCAACTTTGAAGCTGGTTTTGGAAAGGGTCAGAAGTCTCGCGTGATTCCGCTTGCATTCAATGGACTGTCGTTTGATACGCTCGATTATCCATTGAAGGGCCTTCAAGGCTATTACCTTTCCGCTCTGAAAGAGATCCTTAACGAAATCTCCACCCGCATGAACACTCCGGTTGGCGAAGTTGATCTTGCCGCAGCATGGGAAGAAATCAGTGATATTCAGATCGAACTGCCAGCCAAGAAGCTCGCTGTGGAACTAGAAGCCACTCTGAACTACCCGAAGTGGTGCTGTCACTTCTACGTCATCAACGACGGAAACCGAGATGTCGAACTGCTTGAGGTCACGGTATTGGTTCCGTCAGCGATTTTGGATTGCCCGTTTCGTCCGGCGATTGACGCTGCCATTCTCGAAGTCCATCAGGAAAGCATCGGCGGTGTATTGTACACGGGGATCACGTACCGTAATTACCGGGAGCCGATGACGCCTGAACGCTTTTCCAAACCGGAGCGGCTGGTGGCGTGTCTTGCGCCGGGGATGAAGTCAAAACTCCGGCATCTCTTCTTCGACGTCCGGTATCCCCTTCAAGAGCACGAATTCGCCAATCCGATCCGATACAAGATCGTCGGCAAGAACATGAAGCCCGTCGAGCGGATGATCAGTCTGAAGGACAAACTTGTTGCCCCGAAGTCCTGATGCAGCCCTGCGGTTCTGCCATCTCGATTCGAGCACTTGGGACCGCGGGAGCCTTATCGAGTCGTAGACCGGGTGCCCACGCTGGTACTGTGGGGACTTGTGTGGGGACCGGCCGTGCATTTCGGCGAAATCTGGCACACGTTCGCGCATCTCCGTACATGAAGCTAACCGGCGGGCCTGGAATGGGTTGCAGGTGTTTCCGCCGTCCGTCTAAGGACTTGCAAGTTTGGCCCGACAAAGTTTCCCAAACCGTATGCCGCGTGTTCGAGTCACGCCAGGGGACGCCACCCCCAATTCTCCCGCCTCACTCGACCGCAATGGTGTGAGGGTGCTGCTGCGCATGGTGCCCCGCGCCCGGCGGGACGCCGGCGCTACGTCGTAGCGGCGGGACGCCGCGGCCATTTTGAAAGCAGCACTGCGACCTCACGGGTTTGGGCAACCGCAATGAGAAGTGTCAACGCCGTGGCTCCCTCGCCCCGAAGCTCTCGGCCATGTCATCCGGAAGCTCATCGAAATCCGGAGCGATCCAGAGCTGTCCGGCCATCGAACCGGGCCTGCGAGGAGCGGACGGGCCGCGATACGCGACGAGTTTGGCGACTGGCTTGCCACCCTTGGCGAGGATGATCTCGTTGCCCTTCTGCACCTGCTCGATCAGCGCCGATAGCTCAGCCTTAGCCTGAGTGATGCTGCGAACCACCATGCGCCAATAATACCATAAGCCAGACCAGACCAGATCTGGTCTGCTTCGACTGCTGGCTCGCTGTGCTCCCGGACCATTCGAACGCCCACCTGGGAGGAGCGGTGTGGAGTGACGAATGCGGAGTGCGGAATGCGGAGTGCGGAAGACAGA
>Ga0315282_10001454_pt1 | contig 44605 bp, 50 predicted proteins | sample YL17G07_20_MG_FD_203693 | JGI IMG/M metagenome (GOLD analysis project Ga0315282, IMG submission 203693) | Sediment microbial communities from Yellowstone Lake, YNP, Wyoming, USA - YL17G07_20 | ecosystem: Environmental > Aquatic > Freshwater > Lake > Sediment | place: USA: Wyoming | collected... | reverse complement strand
ATTCTCTCCGTACGGCCCGTATGACGATATGCGCCGATTTATTATGGTTGCAGCCGCAGCGGCCCTTAATGGGATGCCGTTAAATCTCACCAGTCCTATGATTGCCCGCGATTACATTTATATTGACGATGTTGTTGATCTTTACTTTGAGTGCATAGCCAAAGCGCGCGAGGTAATGGGGCAGGTATTTAATGTCGGGACAGGAAAGCAATCCACCTTGGGAGATGTCATCGTGGGGATCGAAAGGGTAGCGGGATTGAAAATGGAAAAGACACAGGGCCAGATCAAAGGGGCTCCCTACGACACTAATCATTGGGTGGCCGATATGACAAAAACCTTCAATCAGTTTGCCTGGCGCCCGAAAACATCGCTTGAAGAAGGATTGAAGAAAACCTTTTCCTGGCTTAAGATCAATAGACATTTATATTCATGATGGTAAAAAAGAGAAAATTTCAACCAGGGCGCGATTGGGTATGGTATGCCCCAAATACGACAGACGTATATTCCAAGAAAGAAATTGACGCCGTTGCAAAATGTTTGGAGGAAGGCTGGCTCTCGCCAGGGAAATATGCGGCCGAATTCGAAAAAAAGATTTCCCGGCTGTACGGCAAGCGGTATGGCATATTTGTAAACTCCGGCTCTTCCGCAAATCTACTGGCCATTGACGCCATGAGATTCAAGCCGGGATCGGAAATTGTAACTCCCGCTTGCACGTTTTCCACAACGCTTAACCCAATCATCCAGCTTGGGTATGTACCCGTTTTCGTGGATGTGACGCCTGGTGCGTACGTGGCGGATCCGGAGTTCGTGCGGAAGGCTATCTCCCGCAAGACGGCTGCGGTGGTGGTACCCCACCTTATCGGACGGTTCGCTGATATGCCGGCTTTTGCCGCCATTTGCCGGTCACGGGGTATTTCGCTCATCGAGGACAGCTGTGACACCATCGGCGGCTCCATAAAAGGAAAGCCGACGGGCGTCTGGAGTGACATCACCACCACGAGTTTTTATGCTTCGCACGTCATTACTGCGGGCGGCGGGGGCGGCATGGTGATGACCAACGACAAAAGTATCGCGGGACGAGTCCGCCTCATGCGGGATTGGGGCAGGGGGATATCTCGGCATGACGAAGATATACGTTCACGTCTCACGACGTATAAAGTGGGCGGCGAGTATTACGACAGCGCTTACGTTTTTGTGGAGCGAGGATACAATATGAAACCGATCGAAATGCAGGCTGCTTTTGGTTTAACGCAGTTGCGAAATCTTAAAAAATTTCTTGCGCGCCGCGAGTATAACTTCGGGCGATTGCGGAACTTTTTCAAACCATTTGAAAAATTTTTTATCTTGCCCGTGGATTTGCCGCAATCCCAAACCAACTGGTTGGCCTTTCCCTTGACCATTCGCTCCGAAGCGCCTTTTTCGCGCAATGAGCTGGTTAAATGTCTTGAAGCGCGCAAAATACAGACGCGGCCGCTTTTTGCGGGCAATATTTTAAGGCATCCTGGATACCGCGATATCACGCGCCGCCTGGTGGGAAATCTTAAAAATTCCGACGTTATCATGCGTCAGTCGTTTCTCATTGGCTGCCACCACGGCCTTACTCCGGACATGCTCGCCTATGTGGAGGAGGCGTTTAATAAATTTCTGTCGCGGTTTTAGTTGTTGGCAAAATCCTTCGTCGAGGGATAAAAGATCTAGACCGTTATACCATGCGCCTGGATAAAGTTGTCGTCGTAGACGTAAGTACTCCATCGGGTCACCCCTGGGGGAAAAACAACCTGCTCTTCAAGAAAGAAGCGGTGGGTAACGCCCGGTACCTGTGGCACATATGCCATCTTTACGAAGAATGCCTCAAGGGGGGGATTCAGCTTTTGACCCCCGACCTCTATTTTTCTTTGAGGCCACAGATCAAGAAGGCGATTCTTTGGCGCTACACAACGATGCAGACCACTGCCGAGGCGCTTATAAGAGATGGCGTTCACCCGGCGATTTTTATGAACCTTGAGTACCCGATCCATATCTGTGATTTTTACTGGAACCTTGAGAAGCTCACTGCTCCCTACGATTACACATTAATGCCCAGGGGGGCACAGCCGTTTGTTTCTAAAAAAACAAAGTTTCGGGCGCTCATTGCGCCGCAGTCGTATCCTCGGAGCAGCCGCGTAGAGCACAATTTCAAGAACAGGAAATTTCTCACCATGATCAGCGGTAATCATAGAATCAATCCGCTGAGACGCCTGTATGCCACGATTGCCAACTTCATTAAGCCGTTGCCGACACTCGTAAACCGCGAGACGTATTTGGATCGGCTGGAAGCGCTTTGCCACTTTGCGGATAATCCCGGCTTCGATTTTTACGGCAATGATTGGGACAAACCGGTCCGGTTTCTGTGGGGACCGAAGAAGAAACGGATTCAAGAAGCAGTGAGCAAAACGTGGCGTGGCTCGCCCGCCGACAAGTTCCCGGTGTTACAACAATACAAATTTTCTATTTGCTTCGAAAGCTGCATTTTCGGTGGTTATATAACCGAAAAGATAATTGATTCAATGCTCGCCGGCTGCGTACCGGTGTATTGGGGCGCGCCCGATGTTGAGGAATTTATACCGCCGAATTGTTTTATTGATTTCAGGAAATTCTCCACCAAGGGTGGCTCCGCCTTCAGCGGAAAAAGCTATGACGAATTGGAATCTTTTTTGAATAATATTGATGAAAAAACGTACGACGCTTACGTGGACAATATCAACGCATTTGTTGCCTCGGATAAGTTTAAGCCATTCACGCAGGAACAATTTGCCGAGGATATGATCGCTCTTTTCGAGCCGTATTTTTAACACGGATCCTGTTTAGAACGAACGAATGTTGCCGCCGTCTTTTCTTTCTGGTATAGTAATAATCAAATTTCTTCATGTCCGCTGATATCAAAGCTGATTTAAAAAACGCGAAATCGCCGCGCATTTCAATTTTGTGCCCGATTTTGAATGTGGGGAAGTATATTGCCGAAACCATCGAATCAGTGCAAGCGCAGTCATTTAAAGATTGGGAGCTTATTATTATGGACGGCGTCTCAAAGGACGATACGTTGCCTATTATACGCAAATACGCCGAGCACGACCCGCGCATCCGGCTTTATTCGGAACCGAACGAAGGTTCGTGGCACTCATATGATAAGACATTTGACCTCGCGCGGGGCGACTTCGTATGCAATATTTGTGGCCAGGACGGATTTTTGGATAGGGATTGGTTTGCCAAGTGCATCAAAGCGTTTGATACGAACCCCGACGTATCGCTCGTATGGGCTTTGGGTGAGGTTAAGACTGAGGATGGCAAATTGTTGCACGGGAAGTATGATACCTACTACGGCCAGTTCATGCGGAACGAAAGCGCGGGCGCGAAGGCGCGGAACATCGTAATGAAAGGATTTCAGGTGGTGCGGGATCTGTTGTTCGGCGGCGCAGAGCGGCGCCGCGTTCTCTTCGATAACATTTTTTCCCGTCACGCGAAATTAAAACTTAATTTACTCACCAAAAGAAGTTTCGCAAATGGTGTCCCCCAAAAAGAGGATTGGTTCCTCTATTGGCTCGACACCGGCCTTTCGTTTCTAGATTTGAGCATGATGATTGCGAGGAATGTATGGTTAAGTTGCATACCGCGGTATCAATTAGGCAACCCGGTTATAGAATACTTGAGCGATTTTTTCTATAACTTCAACTCGCGGGGATATTTGGCATATTTTATACCTACACGCGCCGTTTTTGCGCGTATGCACCCAGGAAATTCGTACGCCCGCGCTGGTAGGGAAATGCACGAAAGGATGCAGCGATATCTGAACCGCGTTATGAATCTGCGGGAAGAACTGACGCGCACCGGCGGCCCCGTTACGTTCCTTAACAGGGAGGGCAAGCCGATAGCCACGAGAAGAATTTCGCATGGCGCTTGGGTATAGAATATTTGGCCGGCCGCACGAGGTTGAACCGCCCGTAAAAAATTTTGTTATGCACCACGTTTCTGAAGAACAATTACAGAAAGCTAAAATTTTGGCAGAGAGAATAAAAGCAACGCTTGCGGTGCGGGAAACGCGCGTTGCGAACAACTCTCTCAATGCGGAATTTGCGCTTCCTAATTTTGAATGGGAAAGGGTCGGCAAATACACCCGCTTTTTTGTCCCTACGCGGGAATTATTAGAAGAACTTCGCTTGCACACCACCGGATTTTTCGGCAATTTTCTAGTAAAAAACGGTCTCGGGAAAGCCCCCTTGCCGTTGAAGTTAAAAGTCAAGTATAAATATCTTACCGTGGGAGTGCCGGAGGGGATTATTTTTCGTCCACCGGAAGCATGTTCGGAATTTGGGTGGTGGTATGGCGGCAGCATTGTAAACGTCGACTCTTTGATGTATCAAAGCCATATTACGACGTTGTATCGGCACGGCGTTATAGATTATCTTCGCTCCCTGCCTTCGCTGACCATTCTTGAGATCGGGGGAGGGTACGGTCCGCTTGCGTATTTTTTCAAAGAGCTTTTTCCGCAGGCGCGATACTATGCTGTCGACATTCCCGAATCGCTGCTTTTTCAGGCGTATTATCTTCTTCTTGTAAAAGGAGAATGCGTGGATGTGGAACGATCGGTATATGACGGCTCGGACCCTATACTTTTGAGTCCTGAGAGAAATACATATACGTTTATTCCAAACTTCCTTGCGCATGACCTTATTGGAAATGCCTCGTTCGATTTTGTTATCAATACGGCTTCTTTGGGCGAGATGAACGAAACTCAAGTAGAAGAGTATGCAAAGATTGTTTTCAAAACGTTGAAGCCGGCCGGCATCTTTTTTGAGGAGAATAGCGCGGTTATTTCTCCTGCCGAGAAAATTATTCGGAGGCATTTTCAGCATGGAGAAACGATGTGGCTACAGAAGCGTATTTGGGTGCACGACAAGAATGTTTTTGAGCAACTTGCGTCATTGCGTCGGGATCGCGGTCTTGGCACTCCGCTTTGGGTGAGGGCGCTGGATCGCGCAATAGCGCTTAAATGGCGCATGGTGGAGGCGTATTCGTGGATGCGGAAAAAAGCATATCTTTGTATCGCTTAGTACTTGAGGGAAAGAGGGCGATAGTATATCCTAATAATAAAATAAATTTGTAATTAAAGCCGAAAACAATCATGGCTCAAAAAACGGCACTTGTCTGCGGCGCGGGCGGCTTCATCGGTTCACACCTGGTGAAACGTCTGAAGAGTGAAGGGTATTGGGTTTTGGGAGTTGATCTTAAAAACCCCGAATTTTCGGCGACCGCGGCCGATGAATTTATTCTCGGCGATTTACGCGACGAGGGATTCGTCAAGAAGATTTTTAGCCGCCAGTTTGATGAAGTTTATCAATTAGCCGCGGATATGGGCGGTGCGGGATTTGTTTTCACGGGGGAGCACGATGCCGACATTTTGCATAACTCCGCGACTATCAACTTGAACATTCTGCATTACGGCCAAAAGTCCGGCCATCTGAAAAAAATATTTTATTCGTCCTCGGCGTGTATGTATCCCGAGTACAATCAAATGGACCCGAAGAATCCAAAGTGTTCCGAGGAGTCCGCCTACCCCGCCGCGCCCGACAGCGAATACGGTTGGGAGAAACTTTTCAGCGAGCGGCTGTATCTGGCGTTTCACCGCAACTATGGCATCCCTGTCCGTATCGCCCGTTTTCACAATATTTTCGGTCCCGAAGGGACGTGGCGGGGAGGTCGCGAGAAGGCGCCGGCGGCAATTTGCCGCAAGGTTGCGGAAGCGCAGGACGGCGGTGAGATAGAAATTTGGGGCGACGGCAACCAAACGCGGTCTTTCCTGTACATAGATGAATGTCTTGAAGGCGTACGGCGCCTTATGCAGTCGGATTTTATGGGACCGGTTAATATTGGCTCCGAAGAGATGGTTACTATTAATCAACTTGCCGAGATGGTTATGAAGATCGCCGGCAAAAAACTTTCTCTTAAGCACGTTTCCGGCCCACTTGGCGTCCGCGGCAGGAATTCGGATAACAGACTGATCAAAGAAAAACTCGGCTGGACGCCGCGAACGAGGCTTGAAGATGGCCTCGCGAAAACTTATTCTTGGATTACGGGTGAACTGAAGGAGGTGAAGCGGGACTAGTTCTGCGGCGAGGGGTTTCGCGCCGCGTCTCAAAAAATCGGAATTTTGATATATTTGATATAAATAATTCATGCCAAAAAACGATAAAAAAGTGCTCGTAGTCGGCGGTGCGGGGTACATCGGCGGAGCGGTAACCGACGCGCTCCTCGCGCAAAAAATTCCTTTTACGGTATATGACAATCTTCTCTACGAAGAACGGTTCTTGAAGCCCGTTGATTTTATTTTCGGAGACGTAAGGGACGCCGAACGACTCGCGAAGATATTGCCGAACTATTCTCATGTGATTTGGCTTGCGGCGATTGTCGGTGACGGTGCTTGCGCAATTTATCCCGAAGCCGCCGTCGAGATCAACGAGCTCTCGGTCAAGTGGCTTACCGAAAACTTTAATGGCCGCATCATTTTTATATCCACTTGCTCGGTCTACGGCCACAACGCGAAAGAAGTTGACGAAACGTGCGAGCCGGCGCCGCTTTCTTTGTACGCCATGACGAAAGCGAACGCGGAAAAATATCTCGCGAAAAAAAATGCTTTGATTTTGCGGCTGGGTACGGCTTTCGGGCTTTCCGATACCTACAGCCGGCCTCGCTTTGATCTTTTAGTGAACACGCTCGCGGCCAACGCGGCCACGAAGGGCAAGATAATGGTTTTCGGCGGCAGCCAGTGGCGCCCCAATATTCATGTTGGCGATATTGCCGATATGGTTGTGGCGGGACTCGGCAGCGCGCACCGCGGCATTTACAATGCCGCCACGCAGAATTTTACGGTGGAAGAAATTGCCAAAATAATAGTGGAGATCACCGGCTGCGAACTCCGCTACGCTAATCAGCTCCGCGAAGATCAGCGTGATTACCGCGTGAGCTTCACGAAGGCGCTTAAGGACGGTCTCTTGCATTTGCCGACAAAACGTGATATAAAATATGGTGCGACAGAATTTTACAATCTTGTGAAGAGCGGCCGCATTAAAGACGCCGGACACAGCAGATATTCCAACGTAAAACATCTTTCTCAAAGCGGCATATGAACCAGGAATCAAAAGCGCCATTCAGTCTAGATGTACAAATTTTTGCCGATGATCGCGGTATTTTTGCGCCCCTCCTCGATGCCGGAAAACACCAAGATATCTTCGCGGTCACGGGCGGCATTAAAAGGGTTTACTATGTTTACAATCACGCCGCCGGCGTTGTGCGCGGATTTCATTATCACACGAAAGAATGGAAGGTTTTCGGTGTCGTGCGTGGCGCTGCGAAATTTACTGCCCTGAACCCAGACAATCCAAAAGACATATATACGTTTGTGAGTTCAGAGAGGAAAGGCCAGCTGATTGTTATTCCTCCTATGTACGCCAACGGCTGGATATCGCTCGAAGCCGGGACAACGATTTTCTGCGCCTCCAATCTTACGACAGAAGAGTCGCTCGCGGACGACAAGCGCTTCGATCCTTATCAGTGGGGAGATGTCTGGGCGGTAAAGCCACGCTGACGATAGCCGCGCTGACGATAAAAAAGTTATGAAAAAGACCGTCGCTATTTTAGGCGCAACCGGGATGCTCGGCAGCGCTTTGTACGCCGAACTCAAGGATAAATACGGACTGGTCCTGACTGTACGCTCGAAAGACAAGATAAAACTTCTTGAGGAGCATTTTGGCGGGACGGAAAAGTGCAAAATCGTGGAGTTCGATGTCGCGCTTTTTTACAAAGATTTTGAGGTGAAAAAAGGTTACCAAAGTCCCTACTTCAAAAACTTTTTAAGCGGACTGGGCGAGGTTGATTATGTTATAAACGCTATCGGCGTTACCATTCCCTTTTCTCTGGAAAATCCCGCTCTTACTTTTTTCATAAACGGCGCCCTGCCTCATGTTTTGGCAAATATGTTTCGAGAAAAACTGATCCATGTTACGACCGACTGTGCCTACAATGGCATCGAGGGGTTTCCCTATGATGAAAACTCGCCGAAATCGCCTGTCGATATTTATGGCCTTTCTAAAAGCCTGGGCGAGCCTTTGAATTGCCTTACGCTGCGGATGTCCATCATTGGTAGGGAACTCGAGGGCCATACGGGTCTCTTAGATTGGTTTTTGGCGCAGAAAGGCAAAACCGTTAAAGGCTTTGCCAATCATTTCTGGAACGGCCTTACGGCAAAACAATTTGCCAAGACCTGCGCTGCGATCATCGCGAATCCAGAGGCGTTTCCAAAAACCGGCCTCTATCACATTTTTTCGACTCCAGTTTCGAAATACGAAATGCTTCAGGCTCTCCAGAAAAAATTCAATATTGATTGCAAGATTGTTCCCGATTACAGCGGCAAGCTTAACCGGACGCTCGCGACCGTGCATGAGCTCAATTCAGCCCTACACATTCCTTCGTTCGAGGAAATGGTCCAAACAATGTAGGCAAATGAGCAAAGAAAAATTTTCATTTTATATCAATCCCGAGGATCCTGAAAAGTCGGTTTTTCGCCATAAGCTTATCGAAGAATTCCGGAAAGACCTCGAGGGACGCTACGAGATTCCTGATAACGCCGACGGCGTTGTTGTACTTTCCGCTCCGCCGGCTTTGGAATTTCAAGAAGTCGATCGGCGCGAAAAAACTCCGGAGAATATTTCCAGAATCGATTTTGCTTTCGACATTTGGAAACAAATTGCGGCGAGAAAATTTCATAAAAAACTTGATGAGCTGGACGAAGAAGACCTAAAAGATTCTTCTTTGCCGCCCTTCGTTTTGAATGGTGAAACTGAGCAGCTCGGACCGATGAGGGAGATTGCGATGGCCTTAGGTGTTCCGCCGGAAAAAATTTATTCTGTCGACAGCGGTAAAAGAGGTGCGAGCAACACAAAAACTCAGTTTGTCGAAACCGGCCGCGACGGGCATTTGGGCCAAGCGAAGCATTTAATTTTTGTTTCTTCCAGCTATCACGTACCGAGAGTGACGCGCATGGGCGACATGAATTTGCCCAAAGAAATGCATTTCGACGTAATCGGCGTGCCTTACGATCAATTTTCTTATGACATTCGGCGAAAAGTCCGCGGCGAAGTTAAAAGAATCGTTGCCTACTCCGAGAAGGGCGATATCGCAAAGTGGCCGCGGAAATAATTTTAACTCCTTTTCAGCTCTCCATATTTGCCCCTCAATCCGTCGAATATGCCGCGCGCGATCATGGCTAATTTTTGCCACTTTTTTTCTTCGAAAAGCACGACCTTCGCGACGCTTTGCAGATTTGAGTAAATATTGCCGATTATCCATCTCGGCACGTAGCGGAAGTAAGTCAAATAAAGATAGACGCTATTTCGATACCAATAATAGTATCTGTTCGGACCGTAATTCGGTACCACGAATCTTTTTCCGAAGAGAGATTTCATTTCCGGTTTCGGCCCGGCGGTCGCTTCTAGCGTGGCATTGGGCACGAGAAGCGTTTTATATCCGGCGCGCAGCACGCGGAAGCAAAATTCGTGATCAACGCAGGCGATGAAGAGATCCTCCTTGAATCCGCCGACTTTTTTCCATACATCGGTTTTTATGAGTTGTCCCGTTGCAACGGTTGTCTGCACAAAATACGCTTCTCTTTTCGGGTAAACTAGTCCCTTGAGATTCGTATAATTCGGTGCGACTATCGCCGTCTTTTTTTGCAGTTCGGCGGGGAGCATCGCGTAGGCGGCACGCATAATACGCACGGCGTTTTCTGAAAGTCTGCCGTTATCGTCGAGCGTCACAAACCATTCGTATTCTTTTTCGAGCGCGTACTGCGCGCCGCGATTAAAGGCAGCCGCAAGTCCCAGATTTTTTTTGTTTTCAAGAACGCAGGCGTTTTTGAAGTTCGCAACAAATCTTTTCAGTGTCTCGAGATTTTCGGGTATTGATCCATTATCAACAACAATGACCTCTTGCGTCTGATCGGCAACTGCCGGCAAGCTTCTTTTAATTTCGTCCACAGAATTCCACGTAACAATGATTGCGCAAACCCGATTGTTCATGATATATTATGTAGATTATAGTATATACCCCATGAAAATCTTATATCACATTCCTTATCCGGACGGCATGGGTGACGACCGTTTTATTTACGACGGCTATCGCCACGCCTTCGAAGACCTGGGCCATCAGGTTTTTCCTTTCACGGAGCGGGATGTGCTGGAGAGCGCCCTGGCTCTACACCGGCCAGATCTTTTTATCACCTCGTTCACTATTATTGATTTCTCGAAAGAAGCGACGATTATGAAGAAGTTTCGTGAGAACGGCGGCAAGATTATCTTTCGGGCTGGCTATCTGTGGCCGGAAAAGGCTAACTATGCCAGATTTATAGAACTGGTACGCAGCGACATGCTTGCCGACTTTTACTGCTCCGAATGTATCGTTCCCAAGGAAAACTTCGAGGCTCTTACCGGCCACCCTTGCTTGAGGTTGCCGCTCGCGGCCGACAAAACGATTCATTTCCCGACGAAGCCCGACAAAAAATACGAATGCGATATTATTTTTGTCGGCGCGAATCTGCCGCTTAAGCGGGAAAAATTCAAGCGCCGACTTCACCCGCTCTTCAAGAAATACCGCGTGAAAGTGTTCGGAGGCGACTGGGATTTTGCGGATAAGTATGTTCTTCATCCGTTGGCAAAAATTGACCGTATATTGAATTTAGGCGGCGTTTTTGCCAAGTGGCGCATCAATCGCCAGGTGCCGCTTAACGAAGAGAACGTGGCGTACTCATCGGCAAAAATCTCTCTTAATTTTCACGAAGATAATTTACTCATCGGGCCGAATTCGCGGATTTTCAAGATACCGGCGAGCGGCGGATTTGAAATTTGCGATCCCATTCCGATGCTCCGGGATTATTTCACGGAAGATGAGATGGTTATGCCTGCGACCGACGAGGAATTTTTCAAGCAAGTTGACTATTATCTTTCCCACGAAGCGGAGCGAAAAGCGATGCAGGAGCGCGCGACAAGGCGGGCGCAGCGTGATCATACGTGGCACAATCGGGCGCAGACGATGCTTGCGTGGTATCGTGAATCGCTCCGATAGTATAATTCACTTTTATGGCTGTTATTCCCTGGCTTTACAAATGGGCATCGAGGTGTTTCAGAAACGAACCGGCGCGAAAACTGAAGGACTTTTTGCGGCCGGTAAAACACGCCCTCGTTGGCAAAAACGGGATTTACAAGGCGATAGAAGTGGTCGGCGAACTCCAAAAGAAAAAGGGCCGCGAGGTAAAGGTGATTTTCGACATCGGCGCGGCAATTGGCGAAGCGGCGTTGCCCATGCTCAGGGCCTTTCCCGGAGCGGAAGTTTATTGCTTTGAGCCACTGCCCGGCTCCTTCGCCAAACTCAAGGAGAGAACGAAATGTTTCGCGGAGAGAATTCATTATTTCAATTATGGCCTTTACAACCGGAGCGGTGAATCCAAGTTTTACGTTTGAGAGAATCATCACGACGGCAGTTCCGTCATCCGCCCTCCCGCAACGCAGAAGAATCGGGAAATATCTATTACGGTGAGGAAGCTGGACGGTGTAATCAAGGAACTAGGAATCAAGCATATAGATTTTATGAAAATTGACGTCGAAGGAGCGGAAAAGGAAATGCTTGGGGGTGCGAAGGAAGCCTTGCGCCGTACCGACAATGTTTTCGTGGAAATATCGCCGAACCGCAAAGGATACAATCGCGACTATATTGACGTTTTCGAATATCTCCATGCCGCGGGCTTGCCGCTCGTCGGTGTCTATGGAGATTATTTTTTTACGCGGCTTATAACGTGAACTATCTCCTAAAAAAACTGAAAATGGCGGTTCTTGTCGTTCTTACTTATAAAAACTTCGTTGCCATCTTCGCCGACTATGCGGGACTGTATCGTAAAAAGGAAATGATCGTTACCGTTCGCGGCGGTGCGAAATATAAAATTCGGAGCCGCCGTGTGACGAAAACCGATTTTTACGTTTTGAACGAAAGCTGGCTTTACAAGTTGCACGCCGAATTAGCCAAGCAATACATCGCTCCGGGTGCCGTCGTGATGGACATCGGCGCGCACATTGGCGCCTTTACAATCTATGCCGCTACAAGGGCGCCGTGCGTGAGGGTCTTGAGTTTCGAGCCCGAGAAAGAGAATTTTAAGCTATTATTGGATAACGTGTCGCTCAATAAATTGGGAGAACGAGTGGCTGTTTTCAATAAAGCAGTTACTGGAACTACTGGAAAGATGAATTTGTTTAAAAGTACGACCGACACTGGTCAACATACGTTTTTTGAGAAGAGGCTTTCTTTTGAGAACGTTGACCATAAGAAAGACATGGTTGATTGCACGACGCTTAAAAATGTATTTGACGAGAACCGCATAGAAACCATCGATCTCATTAAAATAGACTGTGAGGGTATGGAATACGAGATTCTCTACAACACCCCCGCAGATTATTTAAAGAGAATCAGAGCATTATCAATAGAACATCACTGGGTTCCGGGCAGGAATTACGAAGATCTTGCGGGATATCTAAAGAAGCATGGATTCGCCATTCGCTATCCGAAGAAAGAATTTGCGCTCATACACGCATATAGGCAATGAAAATTTTTTACGTCGGTCAAAAATACGATCATTATGATCCGAAGCGAGGATTGAGTTTTGAGCACAATCATTTTTATTTGAGTTTACAACAGTATCCCGGCGCGAAGGTTGTTGATTTTCCGTTTGAGAGGATCCTCAGGGTCGGCAAAAATAAATTTAACGAAGAATTGCTCGCGGCGACAAAGCGTGAGCGGCCGGATCTCGTTTTCTTTTTCATGTATTCGGACGAGCTTGCGCCGCAGATGCTCGAGGAACTGGAAAAATATACGAAAACGCTTGCCTGGTTTGCGGACGACTATTGGCGATTTTTTAATTATTCCAAACACTGGCCGCCGTATTTCAGTTACGTTGTTACCACGTATTCTCGCGCTGTCGACTGGTATAAAAATGCGGGGTATAAGAACGTGATTCTCTCGCAGTGGGCGTGCAATACGCGGTTTTACAAACCAATTGATCTTCCGAAAGACATTGACGTGAGTTTTGTGGGACAGTACAAATCCGGCCGGGCGAGGGTGTTGCAAGCTCTCCGCGGCGAGGGAATCAACGTTGAGTGTTTCGGATCCAAGTGGCCGAACGGAAGGATATCGGACGAAAAAATGCTTGAGGTATTCAGCCGGAGCAAAATTTGTCTCAATCTTACCGACAGGAAAGGACTTCTGGATCCATCAGTGATCGCCAGATTGTTTTTAAAAAAATCTGTAAATCGCATAATTCCCGATTTTCACTTTATCGATAATTTGCGAGCATATTTACATTTTCCGATTCATCATACGCACGCGCGTCCCTTTGAGCTTGCGGGCTGCGGATCGTTTGTCATCTCCGGTTTTTCGGAAGATATCGGGAAATATTACGCCGAAAACAAAGAAATGGTTTTTTATCGAAACGCACGGGAACTCAAAGAAAAAATCAAGTATTTTTTGGCGCACGATGCCGAGCGTGAACAAATTGCCCGCGCTGGTTATGAGCGGACGATTCGGGAACATACTTATGAGAAAAGGTTTCAAGAAATTTTTAAAACCATAGGGCTAGAGCATGAATAAAAGGCCGCTGGTTTCCATTTTAATACCGGCTTATAATGCGGAGCGATATATTAGGGAAGCAATGGCCTCGGCGGTGGCCCAAGCCTATAAAAATGTAGAAATTGTAGTTGTGGACGACGGCTCTACGGATAAAACCGGAGAAATTGTAAGAAGTTTTAAAGATAGCAGAATTCGGTATATTTACCAGGAGAACAAGGGGATAATTGGCGTCAGAAACCGGCTGCTTAAAGAAGCCAAAGGAGACTTTTTGACTTTTCTTGATGCTGACGATATTTATTTGCCGGACAAAGTTGCCGAGGAAGTTAATTTCTTACTAAAACATAGAGACTATGATGCAGTGTACTGCGACTTAAGATATTTTTTTGATGAACGCCCTGATAGATTATATAAGCATCGTTACACCTTTTACTCCGGAGATATATTTGAAAAACTTTTGGAAAAAATGTTTATAACCAACACTACTTTTATGATGCGCAAGTCAGTTGTGAAAAGAATAGGCTTCTACGAAGAAATTTTAGGAACTGTGGAGGATTGGTATTACTTTTTGCGAATGGCGCGCGCCAAGATGAAATTCGGTTTCATAGAAAAACCACTCGTTCGTTTTCGTTTGCGCTGGGACAACAACACGCGTTTTGAAAATCAGCCAAAAATTCAACTTTCTTCCCTGAAAATTTTTGAAGATCTTAAAACAAAGATGTCGATGGAAGAACAAAAACGTTATAAGATAGATAAAATTTTATTTAGGCGAAAACTAAAACTCGGCTTGGCCTATTTGGGTTGTGGTATGAAAAGAGAAGCTTGCGAGGTTTTAAGAGTTGCCAGCGCCGGTTGGTTGTGGAAAATATTTTTAGCGATATTTGTTTTTATCATAACTATCCTGCCATCCTCATTGTTTAAATTCGTTATCGAAAAATCTTGGAATTTGAAGAAAAGAAAACTTTTCATTCCGATTCGATAAGGCCCTCGTTTTATTTTCATAGACAACGCTAATTTAGTTGTGTTATTTTTAGTGTATGGCTGGAATAAGAGTCTTGATAACCGGCGTTGCCGGATTTATTGGGAGCAATTTGGCGGAGCGGCTTTTGGGCGCCGGTTATAAGGTAGTCGGCATAGACAATCTCGCTTACGGCTTCAAAGAACAGGTTCCCCAAGGCGTTGAATTTCATAAAGTTGATATCCGTTCAGAAGAAATTTTCAAGATTTTTAAAGGCATTGATTTTATATTCCACCTGGCGGCTAAAAATGATCTTGTGGCTTGCCAAGAGAACCCGCTCGAAACCATCGATATCAATGTCAAAGGCACGGCGAATGTTTTTGAGGCGGCGCGCCAAGCCGGCGTCAAGAAAATTATTTACGCCTCTTCTTCGGCAGTGGAAGAGGGCGAGGCGCGCCTTAACGGTTTTTATGCCATAAGCAAACTAACAAATGAACGGATGGCCAAGGGTTTTAGCGAATTGAGACTCACGACTGTGGGACTCCGTTATTTCAATGTTTACGGCCCGAGGCAGGACTATCGCCGCGCCCATCCGCCGGTAATGAGCGCTTTTATAATCGCTTTACTGAAAGGCAATGCTCCAGTTTTATACGGGGATTACAAAAAAAATAAGCGAGACTTTGTCTATGTTGACAATATAAACGATTTTCATTTGCTTTGTCTCAAAGACGAGAGAGTCAACAATCGGCTTTTCCGATTGGGCAGCGGAAAAAGTTATTCAATGCGTGAGGTTTATGAGGCAGTGAAAAAAATTATGAATTCTGATGTTGAACCGGTTTTGAAGCCGGCTCCACCGGGTGACACTCCGACCGAAACTTTGGCCGATATTAGGGATGCCCGAGCGCTCGGCTGGAAGCCTAAGACTTCGATTGAAGATGGTTTGCAGAAACAAGCTGATTATTTGAAGGACGAGTTTGCCAATGGCCGCATTAAGTAGTTAAATAAAACTACTAACATGATTGTCACTCGCACTCCTTTTCGGATAACCTTGGGCGGCGGCGGCACAGACTTGCCGTCTTATTATTCCAGGTACGGCGGTTTTATTTTTTCTGCGGCGATAGACAAGTATATGTTTATTGATGTAAATCGGCCAGTGGTTGATGATCTTATCCGGTTGAAATACACAAAAACCGAAATTGTTGAAAACTTGGCAGATATTCAACATGAAATTGCGCGAGAGGTCTTGCGCCTTATGGGCATAGAAAAAGGCATTGAGGTGAGTTCTGTAGCCGACATACCAGCAAGCACCGGTTTGGGGTCCTCAAGTTGTTATGCGGTTGGGCTCTTAAATGCCCTCCACACATTGAAGCGCGATCACGTTTCACTCCAAACACTGGCAGAAGAAGATTTCAAAATTGAATCTGAGGTTTTGAAACGCCCCATCGGCAAGCAGGATCCCTATATGGCGGCCTTCGGCGGACTCACGGTTTTGGAGATTGAGAGGGACGGTAAAACAAAGATGCGCCAGGCCAATATTTCCTATGAGACCGCTGATGCCTTGAATCAAAATATGCTTGTCTTTTTTACTGGGCTTACTAGGAGTGCAGATACTATCCTTACCGAGCAGAAAAAATCTGTTGAAGAAGAAAAAAAGGAAGTGGTAGAGAGTATGCACTACATAAAGGAGCTGGGGCATGATATTTTGGAAGCGATGGAATCGGACAACGTTGACGAAGTGGGGCGCTTGTTCCATGCCCACTGGCAGCACAAAAAGAAGATTTCAAAGCAGATGACCAACGAGCGCTTCGACAAAATTTACGAAGCAGCAATGGCGAATGGGGCTCTAGGCGGTAAGATTTCTGGCGCTGGTGGCGGTGGCTTTTTTACCTTTTATATCAATAAAAACCACCAGAATTTCCGGAAGATAATGAAAGAGTTGGGCCTGCGCGAGATGCGGTATCGCTTTGATTTTGAGGGCTCCAAGGTTCTGGTTGATTTTTAAGATTTAGAACTTTGCTGTTAGAAATTTGAAATGGCAGCTTCTTATAAAATAGCCACGGTTGGTATTTGGCATCTTGGAGAAATTTATTCGGCCGGGTTAGCTGGATTAGGACATGAAGTTATCGGTGTAAGTGACGATAAAAGCGTAATTGACGGTTTGCTTAAAAACATCCCTCCACTTCCAGAGCCACAACTCGAGGAATTAATTGCCAAAAATCAATCATCTGGCCGGCTTAGGTATTCCACTGATTTTAGCGAAATTAAAAAGTGCAGTGTTTTTTGGATTACCTTTGATACACCAGTCGACGATAATGACGAATCAGATCTATCACCAATTTTTGAGGCTATTAAAAAGTCCGCCCCCTATCTTCAGGATGATGTTTTATTTGTTGTTTCAAGTCAGGTTCCAGTTGGCACGGGAAAAAAAATAAAAAAGCTAATAAAAGAAATCAGACCAAACCTTGACTTTCATTACGTTTATACACCGGAAAATCTAAGATTGGGCGAAGCAGTAAAATGTTTTTTTGAGCCCAGTCGAGTTGTTGTTGGAGCCGATAACAACGAAGGTTTTCGTAGGATAGGGGATATTTTTTCTGGAATCAGAGCAGAGATTTTAGAGATGTCACCAGCTTCGGCCGAGATGGCCAAGCACGCCCTTAATTCCTTTTTGGCGACGTCAATTAGTTTTATAAATGATATCGCTGATGTTTGCGAAAAAAACGGTGCCGACGTGCTGGATGTTATAAAGGCTTTAAAGCTTGATCCAAGAATTGGCCCCAAGGCCTTTTTGGACGCTGGTTTGGGATTTTCTGGCGGGACCTTGGGAAGGGACCTTAAATCATTAATACGTGCTTCACAAGAAGCGCAATTGAAATTGCCAGTTATAGAAAGCGCGCTTCAAAAGAACAATGATCGGCCCATAGTGATCGTAGAAAAATTAAACAGTTTGCTTGGGGGATTAAACAAAAAAATAATTGCTATTTTTGGTTTGACTTACAAAACTGGCACGAGAACGCTCCGCCGCTCAAGGTCGTTGGAAATTGCTAAGCTCTTGAGTTCTCGTGGCGCAATGCTTCATTTTTATGACCCGCATGTTTTAAAAGAAGAAATTCCAAATATAAAAAATTCGGTTATTTTTAATGATCCTTACAAGGCCGCAGAAGGAATTGATGCCTTGATTTTCATAACTCCCTGGCCGGAGTTTAAAAAACTTCACTTTGGATTGCTGTCTGAAAAAACAAAAATAAACGCAGTCCTTTTCGATACTTCAAACTTTTTATATAACGAGGCGGCCGTCATAAAAGACGCAGGTTTTCATTATTTAGGAATAGGACGACCAACAAATGGTTCTTAAAGATAAAGTAGCTTTAATTACTGGTGGAAGTCGGGGTATTGGAAAAGCAGTAGCAGCAGCCTTCCTTAAAGAAGGATCTCGAGTGATGCTCGCCGCTCGGTCTCGGGAAGAACTTTTGGCCACCAAATTGGAATTAAGCAAGAACTTTGAGAGGGTGGAGGTTTTTCCGTCAGATGTTTCCAAAAAATCTGAAGTTCAAAATTTGGTAAAAAAAACCTTGGAGATTTTTAATAAAATAGACATTTTGGTAAATGCCGCAGGAATTTATGGCACTATTGGACCATCAGTATCAGTTGATTTCGATAAATGGAAAGAAGCTTTTGAAATAAACCTGTTTGGCACCTTCAATACTATTCAGGAAGTCCTGCCTTTTATGGTGAAAATCAAAAAAGGTAAGATTGTTAATTTTTCTGGAGGGGGAGACGGGCCACTCCCAAACTTTAGCGCTTACAATTCCTCAAAGACTGCGGTGGTTCGCCTTACAGAAACTCTTGCGGCCGAAGTTAAAGATTATTCGATAGATATAAATGCAATTGCGCCAGGTCCGGTAAACACTAAGTTTTTGGAAGACGCTTTGGCCGCAGGCGAGGAAGCTGTTGGCAAGGAAAGGTATAAGATGCTTTTAAAACAAAAAGAAGAAGGAGGCGCGCCCAGAGAGAAGACTGCCGAACTTTGTGTTTTTCTGGCCTCAGACGCCTCAAATGGTTTAAGCGGAAAGATTTTGAGCGCCGTTTGGGACGATTGGAAAACCTGGGATAAGAAAAAAATTGAAGAATTGATGAAAAGCGAAGTTTACACATTAAGAAGGGTTAAATAAACCATGAAAGTAACCAAGAGGAACGTTGGAGTTGGAATTGTTGGCGCTGGCCTCATCGGCTTCAAGCGGGCAGAAGTGTTGAAATTAACCAAAAAAGGCAAGCTTTTGGCCGCGGCTGACGTTGATTTCAGACGCGCCCAAAAACTGGCGGAGAAATACAGCTGCGATGCCTATTCGGATTGGCGCAAACTCGTTAGACGTGAGGATATCGGCATCGTTGTTGTTTCGGTGCCGAATAAGTTTACCGCGCCAATTGCCATAGAAGCACTAAGACAAGGAAAGCATGTTCTCTGTGAGAAGCCGTTGGGCCGGAACGCCCGTGAGGCCCGAGCCGTTCTCAATGCTGCGAGAAAGTATAGGAAAGTATTGAAAGTCGGTTTTAATCACCGATTTTACTCAGGTGTTCTTTTAGCCAAAAAATTATTTGATGAAGGCAAAATCGGCGAGCCGATGTTTATCAGGGCGCGCTACGGCTACGGCGGGCGACTGAGAATGGAAAAAGAATGGCGCCTGAATAGGAAAATTTCCGGCGGCGGTGAGCTTTTGGACCAAGGAGTTCATATTATAGATTTGGCCCGTTGGTTTGCCGGCGAGCCGGAGAAAATTTACGGGCTTACACGCACCAAGTTCTGGAAAACCAAACTTGACGACAACGCTTTTGTCGTTATGGAGAATAAAAATGCCACCGTGCAATTTCACGTGAGCTCCACCAATTGGAAAAATATTTTTTCTTTCGAGGTTTTCGGCACGCGCGGTTATTTGCAGATTGACGGTAAAGGCGGCAGTTACGGCGAGGAAACGCTTACTTTCGGAAAAAGAAAGCCGCAATTCGGTGTTCCGGACGTAAAAGTTTTTAAGTTTCATGGGGATTTAAGCTGGCAGAGAGAATGGGAGAATCTCTTGAGCGCAATTTTTGGCAGAAGGAAAATAATCGGCGACGCTTACGACGGATGGCAGGCCAACAGGATTGTGGAAGCTATTTATAGATCATCAAAAATCGGCAAGCCAGTTGTTTTCAAGAGCTGAATTTGTTTTTGACACAAGCGGGTTGTTATCGTAGTATCATTTGGTATGGAAAAACCGAAAAAGCTTGAGGAATTGCGGATAAAGATATTCGGTGACGGCGCAGAAAAGGCCAGCATGGTGGAATTGGCAAAACTGCCTTTTATTAAGGGGTTCACAACCAACCCGACTTTAATGCGGAAGGCAGGAGTTACAGATTACACCGGCTTCGCTAAGGGTGTTCTAGCCATAATAAAAGACAAGCCCATTTCCTTCGAGGTTTTTTCCGATGATTTTAATGAGATGGAGCGGCAGGCGAGAATCATCGCTTCTTGGGCAGATAACGTCTACGTAAAGATTCCCATAACCAATACTAAAAAAGAATCTTCTTTCGACTTAGTGAAAAAGTTGGCAGCGGACGGTATAAAATTAAACATCACCGCCATTTTGACTCTGGCGCAGGTTGAGCATATTTCTAAAGCGCTTAACCCCTCTGTGCCGGCCATTATATCTGTTTTTGCCGGTCGCATTGCGGACACTGGAGTAGATCCGGTACCTGTTATGAGAAATTGCAAGGAGGTTCTGAAACCGTATCCAAAATACGAACTTCTCTGGGCAAGTCCCCGCGAGCTCTATAATATTTACCAAGCGGATGAAGCAGGTAGCGACATAATCACGGTTACGCCGGACATCTTGAAAAAAGCCGAAAAAATCGGTTATGACCACTCTGAGCTTTCCATGGAAACGGTAAAAATGTTCTATGACGACGGTCAAAAAGTCGGCTATACTCTTTATGAATCTTAAGGTTTTGTTCGAAAATTTAAGGTTAACCGAAGAATTTTAGATGACAAAACCTTAACCGAGCACATAATTATATGTTCTATGTCTATTTAATGAGAAGGATGGATAATAATGAGACGTATATTGGGTATACCAAAGACCTAAAACGGCGACTTAAGGAACACAATGACAAAGGACCAGAATTAGTTTATTATGAGGCGTACCGAGACGAGAGGGATGCGAGGATATGAGAATGGAAGTTGAAGCAAAGAGATCAAACAGTACGTAGATTAAAGGATAGACTTAAATTCAGCCTCGTATAGAATTATGTGCTCGGTGCGTAATTTTGTGGATAAATTTTTATCGCCACAAGGTTGCTCAAAAATTTATACAAAATTGGTATGTACAGGGATTATATAAATTCATATTTCGACGAAGTAAAGCTTATTGCCGAGAAAATTGATAAATCGGCCGTAAACCGAATGATTGAGGTTTTGGAAGGTGTCCGCAGAGACAAAGGACGACTTTTTATATTGGGCATCGGCGGCGGCGCCGGCCACGCGAGTCATGCCGTGAATGATTTTCGGAAACTCGCAGGCATCGAGACCTACACGCCTGTGGATAATGTAGCCGAGCTTACGGCTCGTGCAAACGATGATGGCTGGCACACGATTTTTTCTAACTGGCTTTTGGGGAGTAATTTAAACAGCAAGGACGCCGTTCTTGTTTTTTCAGTGGGCGGCGGAAATTTGGAGAAAAATGTGAGCGCCAACATTGTGGAGGCGTTGAAACACGCGAAGCAGGTGGGCGCGAAAGTGCTAGGCATCGTTGGGCGCGATGGAGGATACACAAAGCAAGTGGCGGACGCTTGCGTGGTTGTGCCAGTTATAAATCCCGATACAGTTACGCCCCATACCGAAGCTTTCCAGGCCGTTGTTTGGCACCTTATCGTTTCCCACCCGAAGTTTCAGGCTCAAAAAGGTAAATGGGAGTCAGTGCAAAAGGCCTGAAGAAAGCCGTTTTTTTAGACAGAGACGGGACGATTGTGAAGCAGGTTGAGCTGCTTCATAGGGTTTCTGAAATTAGAATTTTGCCAGGGGCGGCAGAAGCCGTAAAAAAACTCAATAAGCTGGGATATTTGGCAATTGTTTTGACTAATCAGCCGGTTGTGGCGCGCGGGATAATCGGCGAAAAAGAGGTTGATAAAATACACGCGGTTTTGATAGAACGCTTGAATAGGAAGGGAGCGCGGTTGGACGCCATTTATTATTGTCCGCACCATCCAGAAGCCAATGTAAAGAAATATCGGATTAAGTGCCGCTGTCGGAAACCTAATATCGGAATGATTTTGAAGGCGGCCAAAAAGTACGGTATAAATTTGAAAAAAAGCTTTATGGTTGGCGATAGCACGCGCGATATTTTGGCCGGCAACCGGGCCGGCCTCAAAGTGATTTTGGTCAAAACCGGCCACGGAGGAAAGGATATTTGGCAGTTCAAAGGAAAGCCTGACTTTATTGTTGATAACTTAAGCGCAGCGGTAAAAATAATAAAAAATTTTCCTAAAAGATAGTTTGGCCCGCCTACATTGAATCTCGTAGGCGGGCCACGCGCTAACTGCGCTGATAGGCCTCGCTCCAGATCTTGCCATATGTTCCATCGATGATGGCCCTGACGCCGTTCATCTCGAGGTGGAGGGCCCTCAAATGGGCTTTGGATCCATGCATTCTCCGGATCCTTTCATCCCAGTATTCTTGAGGTTCAGAATCAAGGAGAACTTCCTCGCTCGAGAAGAACTGGAGTTCGAGGTTTTTGAATTGCGAAACGCTTGATATATGCCGCTCCGCAAGGAGGAGCACTCTAGGAATGTGGACTGATACGGTAGCCACAGTTACTCCCCCAAGTCCGAGGCCAACCGCAAGTTCGAAGATATTCTTGAGTTCAGTGTTGGTGTTGGATTTCCCTTCAACCTCTCTGGTTCTTAGCCAAACGTCGACGGTTGGCGTGACGCCGATCACCTTTTTAACTTCAGCAGCGAACAAGGTGCTTAATACTTCGCTTTCGCTCGGCCCGCCGATTTTCTTTAAATACTCGGCCCGATGACCGTAGGCGCATACAACTACTCGCTGATCAAGCTTCTTGTAAAGCTCGATGCCAGCGCGTAGATTCAGTTCGCCGCCTCCAACGAGACATTTAGGGTTTTCGTCGTCCGCCTGGACGCGGATAGTGCGGTGAGCGCCATCTTCACCGTATACCTCCAAATCTTCTGTGGGGAGCCAAGGCCCGTCCGGCGTCGTTTTCTGGATTCCCCGCCCGAGTATTGCCAAAAGAGACCCTTCTTTTCTCACAAACCACCTCCGAATTTTCAATGTAGTTTAACCACAATCGTGCCGGGGATATAATAATATATCAAGACTTATTTGTCAAACGATGTTTTTTTTGTTATTGTAACTGCCGTGATTAAGCAGGCAGTTATTTTATCAGCCGGGTTAGGCACAAGGATGGGTTCGCTTACCGACAACGTACCCAAAGTGATGGTTTCTATTCTGGGGAAACCGTTGCTTTTGTGGCATATTGAGCAGTTTAAAAAGCACGGCGTTAAGGAATTTTTTATAAATCTCCATTACCTGCCGGATGTTGTAAAAGATTATTTCGGCGACGGCTCGAAGTTTGGCGTGAAAATTAATTATAGTTTTGAACCGACTATCTTAGGCACTGCTGGCGGGCTTAAAAAGTTTTCCGCCGAAGGCGGATCCGCCTCTGGCGGAGAAGACAAACTCGACGATGAGTTTTTTCTGATTTACGGCGATACATTCAGTTTGGTTGATTATTCAAAAATGGTGGAGTTTTTTAGTACAAAACTGGATGCTATTGGCATCCAGCGGGTGGGACTTCTTGGATACCGAACAGATGTTGATTTGGTTGAGCTCGGTGCCAATAAGAGACTCATAAAGATTCACCCAAAGCCCAACGCGCCGAAAATTGATAATTTATATTCAATGCGCGGCATTTTTATTTTAAAGAAGAAAATTTTGGAATCTATACCCCCAGACGTTTATTACGAAATCGGCAAGGATTTATTGCCGCACATTATTGGGAAAGAGGCATTTTATGGTTATGAATGTGATGGTTATTCAAAGGGTATTGATACCTTGGAAAAATTAAGTGAAGTTGAACATTACTTGAACGCCAATCATATCACTCCATGAAAAATAAAAATCCCAAAGTTTCTGTTTTAATGGCAACATGGAACCGCGCCGCCTACATCGGCCAAGCGATTCAAAGCGTGCTTGAACAAACTTTCAAGGACTGGGAGCTTATTGTGGTTGATGATGGCTCGACCGATAATACTCCTTCGGTTGTGGCGGGATGGATGAAAAAAGATAAACGTATCAAATATGTAAAACTGTCGCATATCGGCCGGATTGCCATTGTCTCTAACGCCGGCCTTAGGGAGACGAGTGGAGAGTATATCGCGATTTTAGATGACGATGATTGGTGGCCTGACAAGGAAAAGCTTAAGAAACAAATTGATTTTTTGGATAAAAACAAGGATTATGTCGGCTGCGGCGGCGGTTTTATCGTGGTTGACGGCGAGGGTAAAAAGAAATCAAGAATACTAAAACCGGAGAGCGATGGTAGCATAAGAAAAACCGCCCTTTGCGCTAACCCAGTGGCTAATTCGTCGACTGTATTCAGAAAATCCGCCGCCGCCAAGATTGGCTTTTACGATGAAACAATGACTCAGTTTGCCGACTGGGATTTTTGGTTAAGGATTGGAAAACTCGGAAAGCTCTACAATTTTCCGGAATATTTTTTATGCTATCGGATGTGGGAGGAAGGAAGCTCGTTTACCCACCAAAAACAAAACGCCGACTCGGCGGCTCGCATAGTAAAACGTTATAAAAATGATTATCCGGGATTTTTGAAGGCATTATGTTTGGCGTATCTTTACCAGGCTTATGCCCGTTTGCCGGTTTTTATTCGGCGGGCGTTAAACTCATCGCTTTCTTTACTTAAGAAATTGATTTTTTCCCGCTAAGCGGTCTCCTGTTCTGCGGTGCGGGCTCTAAGAATAAGCTTCATTTCGTCTATAAGTGGTTCTTTCATTAAGTGGAGCATTAAGAAATAAAGTGTCATGCAAACAGCCACATTAATAATGACGTTCATCCCGAGCGAGAGTATGATTACGGAGAGACCGGACATTATAAACGCCGAAGCCATCACACGCTTTAGGTAGCGGGCGACTTCAAAATGGTTGATTTTGTTCATAACGTGCCAGAGGTAGTAGTTGCTTATGAATTGGGCGAAGAGGGTCGCGAAAGCCGAACCTGTTATGCCGAAGCGTGGTATCAGAATTAAATCAAGGAGTATATTGAAGCCGCCGCCCAAGGCCGACGTCACAATCAGGCTCTTTTGGCGGTTGTAAGCAAAAATTGCGGCGCTCAAAACCGTTGCCGGAAAGTCAATTATCATAGTTATCATTAAGATTTTGAATGAGAGGGCGCCGGGCAGGTACTGCGGCCCGAATATCAGGCTCATGATTTGATTGCCTAATATGAATCCACCCAAAGCCAGAGGTATGGACACAAGAAAAATCAGCGAAATCGTTCGTTCTAGGACCGTTCTAAACTTGTGACCTTCGTTTTCTTGAGCCAGTCTGGAAAATAACGGCAGGGTGCTTACCTGCAGTATGACTGGCAATAGGTATAGAAATTGGATAATTCTTAAAGCGGCTGAGTAGTAGCCGACGTCTTCGGCTGTCCGAAGCCAGCCGATAATTAGAATATCGGTGTTTGTAAGGAGCATACCCAGAGCTCCGGCAATGGCGAATGGCCAGGCTGATTTTAATATGGGCTTGATGAGTTTTCTCGTGAAATTCGTTATGAGGTTTTTAAAATAATCTCTTAAGGTATAAAACATTGCTGAGGCACCGATAAGGGTACCGGCCACATAACCCCAAGTGAACGACTTGACGGTCGGTCGGTAATGAAGGAACAACAGTCCAAAGACGACTATAAAAGCGTTGGTTAGAAGAAATATTCCCGTTTCCCATTCCATTTTTTCTAACCCCCGTATTAAAGAGAAGCCGAATTCCCGCAATGTATCAAAGACAAGGATTAAGGTTACTATCGGCAGAAGTACTTTGGCGCCCGGCAGAGTTACGAAATGGGGGACTAAGAAGAGAACGACAAGGACGCCCAATGATAGAAGCACGGACTTCATAAAAAAAGACGTTGACAGTACCCTGACCCGTTCTTCGTCCGAGGGACTTTTTGCGGTCTCTCTTACTAAGACGCTGTTTATGCCAAAGTCTATGAATATGGTGAGAAATGCGACTAGCGTTACGGCATAAGAAAATTCGCCCCAGCCGGCGGCGCCTAAGACTCTCGCTGCGTAAATTATCACTATGGCACGGAGCAATCTGCCGCCGATATTGGAGACGGCGAGCCAAAAAGTGTTTTTAGCAACTGTTTGGCGGGTGGTTTCGTTTTTAAAGAAGAACGATTTGATTTTTTTGAGCATTGGCAATATGATACGCAATATAAAAGGTATCACGTTTTTTTGTCTTTTACTATGGAAAAATCGGCATCAAAGAAATCTAAAAAAGTTGTTGTCGTCGTGAGCGGCGGCTTTGACCCTCCACACGTAGGTCACGTGCGGATGTTTAAAGAAGCCAAGGCGTTGGGCGACGAACTAGTTGTCATTTTAAATAACGACAATTGGTTGAAAAAAAAGAAGGGTTTCATTTTTATGCCGGAGAGAGAAAGAGAAGAGCTTTTGAGGTCTGTTAAATGGGTGGATCGAGTGGTTTTGACAAAGCATGAACCGAATCCGGATGATATGAGCGTAAATCATATTCTTCTCGAAATTAAACCAGACATTTTCGCGAACGGCGGAGACAGAAATAAAAGCAACATACCTGAAGCTCCGGTTTGCGAGGCGATTGGATGCAAAATGGTTTTCAACGTCGGCGAAGGCGGCAAAGTTCAATCAAGCTCCTGGCTTTTGGAGAACTACAAAAAGCTTACGAACAAAGGCTCACAATAGTCCTTTTTACCCCTTCTTTAAGGCTTATTTTTGGTTTCCAGCCGAGAATTTTTTTGGCGCGGCCGGCATTGATGGCTATCCGGTAAACTTCTCCTTTACGGAATGGGGCGTAGATCGGTTTTTTCTTGAATTCCAGATTTTTAGAAATGGCATTGAATATTTGCTGATCGGTAATCATGCGTCCCCAGCCCAAGTTTAATATTTCGTTTTCGCCCATTCGCAGACCTGCGACGTTGGCGCGGACGATGTCGCCAACGTAAACGTAGTCACGTGCTTTAGTGCCGTCACCGAAGATGGTCGGCCGATGCCCATCCTTTATTAGTCCGCCAAAAATTGCTACAACGCCGGCTTCGCCGCCAGGATTCTGCCTCGGTCCGTATATGTTTGAATAGCGTAATATAAGGTATTTAAAGCCGTAGGTCCGGGCATAGAATTTTATTATTTCTTCGCCCAAAAGCTTGGATAATCCGTAGGGGGAAAGCGGTGCAGCCGGAGCAGTTTCACTTACCGGTATTTTTTGGGGCTCGCCGTATATCGCTCCGCCGCTTGAGGAGAATAAAAATTTTCTGTTTCTGCCGCAGCCGTATTTGCCGAAGGCCAAGAGAATATTAACCGTTCCCGAGACGTTTGTTTGGAATGTCGGAACGGGATTTTTCACGGACTCAATAACTTCAGCGATAGCTGCGTGATGATTTACAACCTCAGGCCGCTCTTTTCTGAAAATTTTGTCGATCAAGTCAAGCTTTTTGATGTCTGACTTATAAAATTTTGCCTTAGTATTCAGGTTTTTTAGTGAGCCGGTTGCTAAGTTGTCAATCACCACCACTTTGTGGCCAGCTTTAACGTAACCGTCAACAACATGACTGCCTATAAATCCCGCCCCGCCGGTTACAATTATTTTCATCTACTTTGGGGTAATGAAAATAGTTTTAATTGTCTTCAATATGATAGTTAAGTCTATGAGTGGTGATCTGTTTTTTATGTAGTAAATGTCATACTGGAGTTTTTGGACCACATCTTCTGTTGTGGCATCGGCACGGTGGTTGATCTGGGCCCAGCCGGTAACGCCTGGTTTTACAAGCAGACGAATTTCGTAGTAAGGAACCTTTTCTTTTAAGGTTCTAACTAATTCCGGTCGTTCCGGCCGCGGGCCGACGAACGACAAATCGCCTTTTATAATGTTCCAAAGCTGCGGCAGCTCATCGAGGTGCGTATGCCGCAGAAATCGGCCGAAAGCGGTGGCGCGCTTATCGCCAGGTTTAGCCCACTTGATGCCGTCTTTTTCAGCGTCCACTTTCATAGTTCTGAATTTATATAGGATGAATTCGCGTCCGTGCTGGCCGGTGCGCACTTGTTTGTAGATGGCAGGGCCTCGGGAGCTGAGCTTTACAATTATGGCAATTAGAATCTCCAAGGGCAGCAGTATGATACCAACTATCAAAGCCGCTAAGAATTCCCAGGCGTGCTTCAAGGGGTCATAAAATTTTTGGTGCTCCAAAAGATTCTCTAAAAACCAGCTTTCCTCTAGCTCTGCCAGAGGTACTCGGCGGGCTATGGCTTCATAGAAATTTACAGAGTCGCGAATGGTTACGCCGCGAGTAAGGAGGTTATAGAGGGCGTTAGTTAGTTTTTCGTTGCGTTTTAAATGTCTTGGCATTATGATCAGGTTAACTCCGTTCGCTGTTATAAGTTCTGTGAGATTTATTTCCGTAAGATTCGGAGGATTTTCCTTGAATGAGGCTTTTATTTCATACCCTAGTTGTGGGTTAGTTTTTACAATTTCTTTGATTTCTTCGGTTGCGTTGCTGTTCCCCAAAAGGAGAATTTTATTCGGAACGTCGCTGCCGCCGGACAGCCATTGATTGAAGAAACGGCGCCAAATTGTGCCTATTACTGCGAATATGGCGATGAAAATCAAAAGATTGGTTTTAGGCGTAATGCCGAAAGCTGGTATTAAATAGAAAAAAAGGATTGCCACCAAGGCATTGATGAATGTGGCTAAAAGGAGCGTCTTTATGAATTCCAGATTGTTTCTGAGCCGCCTTATGTCGTAGAGTCCGGCAATGTAGAAAATTACGAGCCAAATGGCGAATATTATTGAAAATGGCAAAAAGTGCCAGTTGATGAATTGACTATAAAAATTGTCTCTATACCGCAAAATAAGAGTTAAGAAAAGCGTCAAGTAAAGGACAACCAAGTCGCCCAAAACAAGAAGTAAAACTTTCAGTCTATTGGCTAAGTTCATTTATCTTTGTTTGGATTTTGTTTTCGATAGTATTTGAAAAACTGTTCAATTGTGTATTTAGTCTGTTGGCTCTGGCCTTGATTTGCACAAGACTTATCGTTTGTATTACGCCGGATTCTATCAAGCGATATCCGATATAGGCCGCGCCGCCCAAGAAAACCAAGAGAATTAAAACAGAAATTGACGCAATAAGCCACTCGCGAGCCTTATTTGCGGGACAGTACTCCAGGCGGCCGTCTTTTTGCTCAACTCTTATCGTAATTGATGTTTTGCTGAATGGTTTTTTGAAGAAAATCATCCAAAAGTAATTTATGCCGTAGCGAAGCGCCATGGTAAGAGCTCCTTCTTTGGCGAGGCGCCGGCCAGAAGCGAAAATCGGCAAATTAAAGGTGAATTTCACTTGGCCGATTTTATGAAGGCGTCTGGCAATGTCGGTATCTTCGCCGTAGAACTCAATTTCCGGATTGTAGCCGCCGGCGGCTATTAAGGCATCGCGCTTTACGACAAAGTTTCCGCCCTGAAGAACGGAGCCCAATCTAAATATGTAACGGTTCAAAAAGTAGGTGAGAAAGGCGATGTAATAAAACGGCTTTACCCAGAAATTTACTTTCGGCGGCAGGTCGTAGTAAATAAATGGGCCGGAAAGCGCAACCAGTTTCGGATTTTTTTCAAATTCCCCGAACACCGTTTTGAGCCAGTTCGGCGAGAGAATAGTGTCGGCGTCAACATTGGCGATTAAATCGCCTCTTGCCGCGAGGAAGCCGGCGCGCCTAGCACGTACAAGACCTCTTTGAGGTTCGTCAACTATCTTTACACCAGGGTATCTTTCGGCTACAGCCCGCGTCTTGTCAGTAGAAGCGTTGTTGACGACAATAATCTCTGTGTCGTAACGACTCCTTTTAAGCTCATTAAAGATTGAGTCTAGACACTTGCCCAAATAAGCTTCTTCGTTATAGGCGGGAATGACGAAGCTCAATCGCATGCCTTTTATTATAGTCTTCGGTAACCTTGGCGTAAATTTGCTCCCACGTTTTAGCTATTTCAGGCGCTGAAAATTTCATAGCAAAAATTCTCGCGCCTTCTCCTAGTTTTTTCCTCAAGTCGGATTTTTTAAGAAAGTGTATTATCTTTTCAGCCAGCATTTTTTCGTTGTTGGGTTCTATAAGAGCGCCGTTTTGCGGGTTTATGTATTCTGGTAGAGCGCGAGCTTTGACGCCAATGACTGGCAAGCCGCAAGCCATAGCTTGCATCATAACCATGCTTTGAGTATCCGACGTGCTTGTAATGACAAAAATTCTTGAAGAGTTGTAAATTTCAGCCAGCGCCGGCTTTTCAACGAAGCCAAGGAATTTCACGCTCGACTCCACATCCAGTTTTTTTGCAAGTGCCTTGAGTTCTTTTTCGGCCGCGCCCTTGCCGGCAACGGCCAGTTCAACTTTGGAGAATTCTTTTTTGATAAGCGGCAGGGCCTTAATAATAGTGTCTACGTTCCTTTCTGTGGCGAGCCGCCCGGCGTGGACGATCGCACAATCGCCCAAGCCCCATTTTTTACGGAGCCAGTTTTTATTAGGTAGTGGGCAGAAAGTTTGGGTGTCAATTGGGTTTGATATGATGTGATGTTCGCCTTTGAACCCATAATATTCCATCTCTTCAATTACGGATCGGGAAGGGGCAGTCGTGAGTTCGCATTTCCCGTAGTACCAGTTGACGTATTTGAGTATTAAATTTGAAAACCACTGGGCTTTTATTGGACTGTACTTTATGTATTCCTTGATGGCTGTGTGGTTAGTGCCGATAAGCGGTTTTTTTAGTTTTTTGGCGGCTACGAGTCCTTCAAGACCGACGCCGAAAAAGAGCTGTGTATGAATAATATCGGGGTTGAAATCTTTGACACCTAGGTAACGGAGGCCGATGGGTATCACGCCTCTGGCTTGTCCAGTGCCAGCGCCGTAGTGGAATGAAGAAAATCTCGTAATTTTTACGTTCGGCCCCAAGTTGAGTTCCAGAGAGGGGACATTGGCAATTTTGTAGTCATTCGGCGAGTATTTCGGAACGTAAAAATTGACGGAGTGGCCGCGTTTTACAAGCTCCTTCGTTAAAGTAATAATGGAGTCCGATATACCGGAAAGTTCGGGATAAAAATTGTCGGAAAATATTGCGATGCGCATGATTACTTGTCGGATTATCGTGGATTCTAAATTCGGGCTTTAAGCTTGGATTTTCTCTCCTAATTTCTTGCCGTATCTCTTCTGGAGGTAAGAAAGCAGTATGAAAACCGCGACGGCGGCGACGATGATGTAGCCGCCGATATCGGCATAGTGGATTATCTTTTGGTAGGCTGCACCGAAATAATAGCCGACAATTAGATAAAAAAGTGAGCTCGGAGCCGTAACGATTAAGCTCCAAACGGCGAATCTTTTTATCGGCACTTTAGCGACTCCGGCTACTATTAACCCCGGAGTTGCCAACACAGGCGCCAACTTTACAATGATTAGAGTCTTACCGATGTTCTTATGATAAAGCTCTTCTAATTTTGAGACGCGCTCTGGGGTAATTTTTAGGTAGTGACCGTATTTGTCAACGAAACCTCGTCGTCCCCAAAAACCCAGAGCGTAGTAAATGACGTCGGGCAGTAAGTTGCCCAAGACGGAGAGTATGAGTACAAGCCAGATGTTGAAATAACCCAAGGCGGCGGCAAAAGCGCCGGCGGCGGTTACCACCGGTCCCTCTATGAGCATCAGGAGGAACATTAATATGTAGCCGTGCTGTAATCCCCACTGGGCTGCCCCTGCAATCAGGGAATTATCCATTCATTAAATTCTACCACCTCGGCGGTAAATTGCTTATAATTTAATTAATAGGCCGATGGACAAAATTTTTGCGGAACACAAAGGATTTTGGACGAAAGAAAACAAAAAATCTCTTTACCAGAGTTTTCTTTTGATTGTTCTAGCCTTTATTATCCAAATAAGTGCCGGCCATTATTCTTCTCGGGTGGCAACGTCGTCTAATTTCGTAGGCGATGTCTTTTTGGACAATTTGCCAGTCATCAACTTAGATTTCGTCGTCGTTTTTGGGGCATTGCTTTTTTGGATGTTTGCCTTTACCTTTATGGCTTTCCGTCCGAAGTACCTCCTTTTTGGCCTTAAAGCTGTAGCACTTTTCATAGTTTTTCGGGCATTCTTCATCAGTCTTACACATATTGGTATTTATCCACATCAAATTTTCATAGGACCCGATGATGCTGGTTTCAGGCTGTATAAACTTTTTACCTTTCAAGGCAACTTTTTCTTTTCCGGTCATGCGGGTTTTCCTTTTCTTATGGCTTTGATTTTCTGGCGGGAGAAAAAGTGGCGCTGGTTTTTCCTTTCAGTAACCTTTATTTTCGCTGCAAGCGTTTTATTAGCCCACGTTCATTACTCGATTGACGTTTTTGCGGCGCCTTTTATAACCTACGGTATATTCAAGGCCGCTGAAAAGCTGTTTCAACGCGATTATTCAATTTCACAAACTTAGTCGTGGATTGACATTCGTTGGAGGAGGGTTTAGCATTTGTAAATTAATGGAGAGTCAACCAACAGAAAAAACGCAAAGCAGTTATCTTTTGCCGGCAAGTATTTTAATAGCCGGTGTTTTGATTGCCGGATCAGTTCTTTACGCAACGGGCAGGAATGGTTCCTTGACGCTTTCCCAATCTCAACCCGGCCAAGTTGCTCAGCCTACCCAACCCGTGGATAACCAATTGGCTAATTTGACGGCGAATGTGCCGTCGCTTGGTAGCCGCGACGCCGTGATGGGAGACCCCACTGCCCCCATTATATTCATTGAGTATGGCGACTATCAGTGCCCTTTTTGTGGTCGGTTTTTCAATAGTGTTGAGCCCAAGATTATAACCGACTACGTCAAAACCGGTAAAGTTAAGCTTGCTTTCCGCAACTTTATAGTTAACGACCGAGCGCCGCAGAATCACGAATCGCACTGGGCAGCCGAGGCAGCCGAGTGCGCCAAGGATCAAAACAAGTTTTGGGAATTCCGCGATGCTTTGTTTCAAGTTGAGGTCAAGGACGGGGTGGAGAATAACGGCAATTTAAGCAGGGATTTATTCTTGCAAATAGCCGCAAACTTGCGTATGGATGTTGGCCGATTTGAGCAGTGTTTTGATTTACACAAGTATGCTTCAACGGTTCAGAAAGAGTCCGATGAAGCCGCAGCTGGGGGCATAAGTGCCACACCAACGAGCGTCATAAACGGCAGAAAAATCGAGGGGGCGTTGCCTTACGACCAGTTTTCCTCGCTTATTGACAATCTTCTTAAAACCAAGTAACATACACCTAACTTAGTAGTTAATTCCGCGGCGTCATTTTTCGCCCGATTAACGCTAAAGTTGAAAGGGCGAAAATTAAAAATCATTATAATGGACTACAATCAAGGTTCCCGACCCGAGCGCCAAACGCACAAGGCCGGCGATGCCGACGGTTGCACTGGTGGCTGGACTTGCTCCAAGTGCCAGGCAGCCATCGAGGAATTGCCGTTTAAGCCGGATCCGGCTCGCGTTGGACAACTTCTGTGTAGAGATTGTCACCGCGCCAAGGTGCAATCTTTCAGGAGGTAAGGCATCGGATAAGATATCGGAATCCTGCCCCGCCACTCTACAGTAGTGGCGGGGCAGCCCATTTGACGCGCCGAATTTTAAAAATTAAAATTGAATCATGGTTTCCAATTGGGTTGAACTTGTCTTGGGTTTCTGGATTTTGGTTTCACCTTGGCTTTTGGGCTTTTCGAGCATATCGGTCATGAAATGGAGCAATTTGATTGTGGGCAGCGTGCTGGTCTTGATGAATGTCTGGATAATTTTTAGCGAGAAAAAGACGGAAGAAGCCGGCAAGAACTAAAATTGAGATTTTACACCATGCCTCCAGTTAAAATTTATACAACACCCTCCTGTATTTACTGCAAGATGGCCAAGGAATTTTTTCAGAAGAATAATGTGGCTTACGAAGAATATAACGTTGAGACCGATCCCAAAGCCCGCGAAGAAATGGTCAAGAAGTCGCATCAGTTGGGCGTGCCGGTAATTGAGATCGGCAACCAGGTTGTTGTGGGTTTTGACAGGGTAACTTTAGCCAAGCTGTTAAACGTTTGATGTATGATTTGATTGTAGTTGGAGGGGGTCCAGGCGGCGTGGCCGCAGGCGTATACGCGGCTCGAAAGAAAATAAAAACGCTTTTAATTACCGACGCTTTCGGCGGTCAGTCTGTTGTTTCGTCAGATATTCGAAACTGGATTGGTCTTAAGTCGATATCCGGCCTTGATTTTGCCAGAATGCTTGAGGATCATCTCCGCGCGCAGGAGGGCGCCGACGTCATTGACGATGATCTTGTAGAGGCGGTGGAGAAGAAGGACGGTGGTTTCGCTGTCAAAACCCGCGGCGGGAAAATTTTTGATACCAAGTATGTTCTCGTGGCGGCCGGCAGCAGGCACAGAAAGCTCGGTGTGCCCGGCGAGAAAGAGTTTGAGGGCAAAGGGGTTTTTTATTGCCCCACCTGCGACGCCCCGGTTTTTAAAGACAAGGTGGTGGCGGTGGTGGGTGGTGGAAATGCCGGCTTTGAAGCGGTAGCTGACCTTCTAAACTACGCCTCAAAGATTTATCTAATAGAGGAACTAAGTTCGGTGAGGGGCGATCCTGTAACACAGGAGAAGGCGAGGAGCAGTTTCAAGGTCCAGATAATATGTAATGCCTCAATCCGGGAGATTTTTGGGAAGGAATTTGTGACCGGCCTCAAATACAAGGATTCCGCAAGCGGCGAGATTAAAGAGCTAAAAGTGGATGGCATTTTTGTTGAAATCGGCTCTGTGCCCAATTCCGATTTTGTTAAGAGCTTGGTTAAACTGAACAACCGCGGTGAAATAGTAGTGGATCACAAAACGCAGCAAACCTCCTGTCCGGGCATTTGGGCAGCTGGTGACGTGACTGACGTTTTATACAAACAGAACAACATCTCCGCCGGCGACGCCGTGAAAGCGGTTTTGAATATTTACGAGCATTTGAATAAACACTAGTGTTTATTCAAATCGTCAGGCGCTGGTATTACCAGAAAAGGTTGCTAGCGCATCCGTCCAGTGTTTATGTTATATTGGCCAATTCTTATATTGGAAGGTTTCTGAATTTAATCAATTTAGATTATATTAAGGACATCCATGAACTTATTTTACAGGCATAATCTCGCGCCAATAAATGAGCAACCCTTTGAAATTGTAGAGAGAAAGGGGTTGGGGCATCCAGATACCGTTGCTGACGGAATTGCTGAGTCAATTTCTATTGATTATTCAAAATACTGTTTAGATAAGTTCGGCGTAGTTTTACATCATAATGTTGATAAAATTTCGATCGTTGGTGGTTTATGCGAAATCGATTTTGGTTTAGGCGAAATGAGAAGGCCAGTGGAATTAATACTAAATGGAAGAATGAGCGAACAATTCGGAGACAGAATAATTGACATAAAAAAACTTCAAATTGCCTCGGCTAAAAATTATCTCCAGAAAGTGCTCCCGAAACTTGACATAAATAAATGGCTTAAAATAAATTCTTTTGTTTCGTCAAGTTCCCGTAATCCGTTCTGGTTTCACCCGAGGACGCTTGATGACCTACCCGAAATTCGCAGCCCTTATGCTAATGACACCTCTACCATTGTCGGATTCTGGCCCCTATCTGTTACCGAAAAAATAGTCTTAGATTGTGAGAAATTTTTTTATAATTCTGACCTAACACCGAAATTTGATTTTATAGGACAAGATATAAAAGTAATGGCGATAAGAAATGGGAAAAACTTAGATTTAATAATGTGCGTTCCGTTTTTCTCTAGAGAAATTTCATCCTCCTTAATTTATGAAGACAAGTTGAAATTTTTAGAAGAAGAGCTTTCAAGTCATATAAAAGATAAATACAGTGAACACTTAAATATAAACTTATATTTAAATACTGAAGATCAACGAGTCAAAGATAAGACTACGGCTAGGGGATATTATTTCGTTGTAACTGGTTCTGCGTTAGATTATGGAGAAGAAGGCGTTGCTGGACGAGGGAATAGATCTCAAGGTTTCATATCCAGCGTGAGGCCTTATAGTATTGAATCTGTCTGTGGCAAGAACCCAGTTTATCATACAGGAAAAGTTTATGCGTATATTGTAGATCTGTTAGCTAAGAAAGTTGCCACAGAATTAGAATGCGAAGTGAATATTGTTATAACAACACGCAATGGAGACCCCCTTTATAATCCTTATAGTGTTATCGTTAATACTTCGGTAAAGAGAGAAATAGGTAAAATTAGAAAAATCGTAATTGAAGAATTAAAAAAGAAGCCTCGGGCGGAGGAAATGGTCAGACGTAAAATATTTCTTCCAGTTAATAATTTAAATTACGAATTATGAACAAAATAAAGAATGTTATTAATAAAATTGAAAAGTTATACAAGCCAAAATCAATTTTTATTTTTGGTTCGCGTGCAAGAGGCGATTATTTAAAAAATAGTGATTATGAAATTGGTGTCTTATTTATTAGGAAGAACCACATCGATGAAAATAAATTAAATAACGTCATTAAGCCCCCGACTAATATTCATATTTATCCGTACGAATATGAAAAATTTGTTAGTGGTAGAATAAATATTCCATTTCAAGTGAATATTTTCCTCCGGGAAATTATTCTGAGTGGGAAAACATTGCTGGGCGAAAAAATAATAGAAAGAATACCACCCCCTTCCATAACCGTTATGGATGTAAAAGAAGATATAAAATTTAGCTTAGCAAGGGGATCGGACGCCATAGTTTCGTACCGTAATAATGACAGGAAGACAGCTTCAATACTATTTTATAAGTCCTGTCTTTTTGGCACACGAGATTTAATAATATTGTTATTTAAAAAATTTCCTAAATCATATTTACGGATTTATAAATTATCTAAAAACTTAGACCTCAAAGATTATAAAAAAGTAATTCATTCTGCTTGTAGGGTAAGAAATAAAGGGCCACTAAGATTAAATTATTTACTTTTAAATATGTCTTATCTAACTAAATTTGTAGAAAAGAAGATAAATGTTTATTACAAAAAATGGGGCAATAAAATTTTAATTAAATAATAAGACCCCCCATACTTCTAAAATAAGATGTTAACAAAAAATAAAGTTGATATTTTAGTAGGAATACCTAGTTATAACGAAGAAGATTTAATTAGCAACGTTGTACAAAAAATTGATTTGGGCTTGATTAAATATTTTTCTAAATTTAAATCTCTGATAACAAACATAGATAGTGATAGCGAAGACAACACCAGAATTACGTTCTTAAAGACCCCGACAAAGACCCAAAAGCACTTCATTTCCGGCGGAAAATCTCCCAGAGGCAAGGGGGTAAACGTACTTAAACTATTTAGATTGGCAAAAAAACTCAATGCGAAATATATATGCATATTTGATGCAGATTTAATTACAATTTCAGAAAAATGGCTAAAATTATTACTCGAGCCGCTTATTAAAGGAGCCGCTGATTTTGTTATCCCACTTTATACAAGAAATCGATATGAGGGCAACACAACTAACCATTTTTGTTACCCATTAATTGCGGTATGGTTCAAACAAGCGGTTAGGCAACCGATTGCCGGTGATTTTGGAATGAATAGAAAATTTATTGACTATCTACTTAAACGAAAAGTTCTAAATAGCTCAAAACTTTATGGGATAGACATATTTTTAACAACCCACGCTATTGGAGGAGGATTTAAGATTAAGGAAGTGTTCTTGGGTAGAAAAATTCACAAGCCAAGTTTTGATAAAATTGTCCCGATGTTCCAACAGGTCGCGGCATCCACGCTTTATACTATTAATAAATATAAGAATAATTATCAACATTTTAATAAAGTTAAAAAGAAAATTTTATTAAAAAATCAAAAATGGGTGGACGAATTTGTTAGTAGACCAAATAAAGAGAAAGTGTCAAATATTCGAAAATATGCACTGAATGTATTATCCAAGCTACCGGAGAAAGAAATTAAAAGATATATAAATACATCCGAAGAAGATATAAAGGGTATTTTAAGAGGAAAATTAAAAGTAAATATACAACTCTGGGTAAATATTTTGAAATCAATCATTGATTACATTTCGAACCATGCAATATCAGAAAAGATAGTGGAACGAATATCAAAAATCGTGTTACCGTTTTTTCTTTTACGCGTAGTTTGTTATTTTGAAGAAATCGATAAAGGTATTCCCGGTATCGCAGAGAAAATAGTTCAAAATCAAGTAATTCAATTAAGTAAAACTAGCGAACCCCATGATCAAATTTGACAAAATTTCTAAAAAAGGATACTCTAACTATGGAATTTTGGCAATAGAAAATAAGATGAAAGGAGGGAGAACTATGAATTTTTGGGAGAAGAAATTTTATGGTAAAGATGGGGTGTTTCGTAAAAAGATTTTTCGTGTACCCCACCAAGACTTGTCTAAATTCGTAAAATTGTTACGTGAGATTAAGGCAAAGAGAGTCTTGGATTTGGGCTGTGGGACAGGAAGGCATGTAATAGCGCTAGCCAAAAAAGGACTCCAGATTTATGGGCTAGATATATCTCCCACTGCATTAGGGGAAATAAAAGAGCGGTTAAGGCAGGAGGGGTTGAAAGCAAAACTGGAACTTGGAAATATCTACAAAAAGCTTCCGTACAGGGATAATTTTTTTGACGGGGCTATCTCAATAAAGGTACTTCACCATGGCAAAATCTTACGTATTAAGAGATTGATTAAAGAGATAGAGAGGGTTGTGCGCCCTGGCGGAATCTTGATGGTAGAAGTGCCTAAGAAAGAAAAAGGTTGCGCCCGAAAAAAATCTCAAGAAATAGAGCCGGGGACCTACGTCTCATTAAAAGGCCTCGAAAAAGGAATTCCCCATCATATCTTTGCCAGCGAGAAAGAGTTAAAAACATTTTTTGCCGACTTTGAAGTGTTGGATATTCATTGCACCGGCAAAGACAAAATTCAAACTCCCAGCCCGCATTATACTATGTTCGCGAAACTTAGGAAAACTCCCAAAGGGAGAAGGAAAAAATAAGGAGAGGTATCGGTTACTTCTATTGACGATCAACTCAATGTGACCTACCGATACCTCTATTTTTTTATATGATGAGACATGTCAGTGGCACTCACTTGACAGGATTGCCAACGGAACTATAATTGGTGCTTAAAGGGTTTTTTGTCGCGGGCTGAGACTGGACAATGTCCCGAATCCTGGTTCATCACTTGACACCAATCATTTTAAAAATAAAATTATAAAGCCTAGCAAGGTCGCAAAATTAACAGTTAAATTTTATGAATTTCAAACCATTATCAAACCATATCTTCCTTGAACCGCTGGACGAAGAAAAAACAACAAAGTCCGGCATTGTGATACCGGACACAGCGGAAAAAGAAAAACCGATAAAAGGAAAAGTGCTTGCAGTTGGACCCGGAAAGTTAAACGAAAAAGGCGAGCGCATTCCGATGTCCGTAAAGGTCAACGATCTCGTTCTTTTTAAAAAGTACGGGCCGGATGAAATTGAGATTGACGGTAAAAAGTATCTGGTCGGAGACGAGGACGATATATTGGCAATTGTGGAGTAAATTAAGGTATGGCTTCCCGCTCTAATTTTGCGGGTAAAGCTGGGGCGATCCGCTTCGCCCAACAAGGGATGTGGCTATTCGCCACACGCGGATCGCACAAACATCTAAATCATAAAATAAAACAAAACTTTTTGGTGGGGCGTTAGGCAAAATTAGAGCGGGATGCTCATTTTTTCAGCCAATCGCTTCGCTCTTGGGAAAAAATGGCAAAACAAATCAAATTCAACGAAGAAGCTCGGGCGGCCATCAAGAAGGGCATAGATAAGCTGGCGCAGGCAGTGCAGATGACTTTGGGGCCGCGCGGCCGCGCCGTTGTAATTGAAAAAAGCTACGGTGCGCCCCAGGTGACATTTGACGGTGTTACCGTCGCCAAGGAGATTGAGCCCGAGGACAAATGGGAAAATTTAGGCGCCGAGTTCATCAAGCAGGCGGCTGAAAAAACCAACGATGCGGTCGGTGACGGCACCACAACCGCCGTGGTTTTGGCCCATGCCATGATTGACGAAGGTGAAAAAGTTATCAAGGAAAAGGGCTTTAATGTCATTCAGTTAGCCGAGGATTTAAGGAAAGACAGCCAAGCCGTCATTAAGTCCTTGGAGAATCAAAAAGAGGTTATAAACGACAGCAGAAAAATTGAGGAAGTAGCTACCTTAGCATCCAAGGATGCTGAAATCGGCAGGTTGATAGCCGAAATTATGACTAAAATAGGCAAAGAGGGCGTTGTTTCAATCGAAGACTCGAACACCATCGGCAATTCCCACGAAATGGTTGAGGGCTTGCAGTTTGACCGCGGCTACATCAGTCCATACATGATTACGAACGCCGAGCGCATGGAGACGGTGCTGGAAGATCCCTATATCTTGGTGACCGATAAGAAAATTTCCGCCGTCACAGAGATAGTCCCTCTGCTTGAAAAAGTCGTTCAAAGCGGGAAAAAAGAATTGGTCATTATTGCAGACGAAGTGGAAGGTGAAGCATTGGCAACCTTGCTTGTGAACAAGCTACGCGGCGTCTTCAACGTTTTGGCAGTCAAGGCGCCGGGATTCGGCGACAGGCGAAAAGAGATGCTTCAGGATATTGCGGTCGTGACTGGCGCCCAGTTTGTATCGGAGGAACTCGGGAAAAAACTGGATAACGTTGATGTTTCCGATTTGGGCCACGCTCACAGGGTCGTTGCTAACAAGGACAACACTACAATAGTCGCCGGAAAGGGGGATAAAAAAGCCATTGAAGACCGTATCGCCCAGATTAAACTCCAGCTTAAGAAAACCGAATCTGACTTTGACAAGGAGAAGCTTCAAGAGCGTTTAGGGAAACTCGCCGGAGGTGTAGCGGTTGTAAAAGTTGGCGCGCCTACAGAAGTGGCCCAAAAAGAATTGAAACAGCGTGTTGAGGACGCCGTGGCGGCTACCAGGGCGGCCATGGAGGAAGGCATCGTGCCGGGTGGCGGCATTGCTCTCTTTAACGTTTATCGGGAAAAATTGGCTAGCGGAGAGAAACAATCGGCCGCTGGCGAAGCTGTAAAAAGCATACTTCTCAGGGCTCTGAAGTCTCCGCTTGAATCTATTATTTCCAACAGCGGTCAGTCGGCGGAAGTCATTGCGGGAAAGATTTTGTCTGAAAGTCGCGACGGTTGGACTGGTTTTAACGCAATGACGAACGAAATTACCAACCTGAAGAACGCCGGCATCATCGACCCGCTGAAAGTTGTAAAAACCGCTTTCGTAAACGCTGTATCAGTTGCCGCCAATTATCTGACTATTGGCGTAGCTATGACGACAGTTCCGGAAAAGAGACCCAGGGGTGGAGGTTCTCCGGCGATGGAAGAAGAATATTAAAGTGGCAAAAAACACTTCCTGTTTGGGGAGTGTTTTTCGTCTCCTAAAAAAACGCCTCCTAACACATTAGTGCTGGAGGCGATGAGGAGACGTTCTTTTTTATCGGCGAGTTTTTGGAGAAGAAGGAACCGCAGATAGTCTTCTTCTCTATTTCGCTCTGCTACGCTCTTTTTAAGGGAACTAATCAGCCCGCTCTCCCATTTGTAGTAAAAATGTCTTTGTTCTGGGCTGATGGCGCTGTCGTCAATAAGCGCATTGTCAAACCGAAGAAGCCTTTCGTTGAGTTCTTCAACTTTGGTTAGCCAAGACCTCAAGGCGTAGTTGTAGTTTCTTGCCGCAGCTATGACTGTGAGGGGGTCTGCGTCTTCCCTCCCCAACACTCCTTTCGCAGCGAGGTAGAGCGAGCGGATCTTCGCGTCTGATTCATTTATTGCTTTGAGATCCTCGCAGAGTTCTCTGTGAAGTTGCGCGAGGTGCGCGGCAGTGGTTGGTGCTGGACTGTAAAACACCTTTTTGAGTACGGCAAGCGACAGAGAAAACACCATTACAAACACAACCGTTGCGAACACAAAGGCAAAGACAATTTTCTTTTTCATGTAGACTCCCTCTCTCTGTGGTTCGGACTCTAAGGATGTGGAATAGCTTTAACTGTTATAACGCAGGCAATGGCTCTGGTCAAGTTGAAGACGGGCCGACCGAGTCGTTGATCTCTTCAGTTTCGGATTAATCCTTGATATACTAACGGTACATGACTTTTCTTTGGATTATCATCACAGTTGTCGTAATAATCGCTTTATGGCTTGTCTTCGCCTACAACAGTCTGGTGCGTTTGCGAAATCGGGCGGGGGAGGCGTGGTCGGATATTGACGTTCAACTGAAGCGCCGGTACGACCTGATTCCCAATTTGGTTGAAAGCGTCAAGGGTTATATGGCGCACGAGCGCGGCGTTTTTGAAAAAGTTACTGAAGCAAGAGCAAGGGCAATGGGCGCAAGCGGCAAGGCAAAGGCAGGAGCCGAGGATGCTCTCTCCGGAGCCTTAAAATCGTTGTTTGCCGTGGCAGAAAATTATCCGCAGCTAAAAGCAAACGAAAACTTTTTAAGCCTGCAGAACGAGCTTACCGACACCGAAGACAAAATACAGGCCGCCCGCCGCTTCTACAACGGCAACGTTCGCGACTTAAATATTGCTATCCAGAGTTTCCCGAAGAACCTGATAGCCCAGGGTTTCGATTTCAAGCCGATGGAATTTTTCGGAAATCTAACCGACACCGAAAAAGCCCCCGTTCAAGTTAAGTTTTAATTAGGAATTGTGGGTTAGTACTTAAAATTTAGGGATGTATTATTCCTAAATTCTATATTCTAAGTTCTATATTCTAGTTCCATGGCCAATTTATACTCCTATCAGGAATCGAACGTCAGGCGAACGTGGCTTTTGTTCGCGGTCTTTTTTGTCGTGGTCGTTGGCATCGGCTACGTGTTTTCGATGGTCTATAATGATTCAAGTTTCATCGTTTTCGCGGCAATATTCAGCGTTGTTTATTCTTTCATCAGCTATTATTCTTCGGCTGCCATCGCTTTGGCTCTCGCGCGGGCGAAGCCGATTGAACAAAAAGACAATCCGGCGCTCTGGCACGTGGTGGAAAATCTCTCCATCACCGCGGGCCTCCCGATGCCGAAAGTTTACATTACGCCCGAGCTCCAGATAAACGCTTTCGCGACAGGCCGTGACAGAGAGCACGCGGCGGTGGCCGTAACGCGGGGCGCGCTTGAGCGTCTCAACAAAACCGAGCTTGAGGGCGTTTTGGCGCACGAGCTTTCACACGTCGGCAATCGCGATATTTTGGTTTCCACGGTGGCCGGAATTTTGGCCGGTATAATTTCTCTTATTGCCGATGTATTTTTGAGGTCGCTTTTCTGGGGCGGTATGGGCGGGCGGCGCAGCAGTCGTGACGAAGGCGGGCAGATTTTCTTCATTCTGGCGATTGCACTCTCGATCCTTGCGCCCATCGGCGCGATGCTTATACGGCTCGCCATTTCGCGCCGGCGAGAATCTTTGGCCGATACTTCCGGCGTACTTTTGACAAGGTATCCGGGTGGCTTGATTTCCGCTTTAGAGAAAATCGCTGCCGACAAAGTACCTATGGCTTCAGCCAAGGACTCCACCGCGCACCTTTGGATTGACAATCCTTTTAAAGGCAATCAGGTTTCCTGGTGGCACAAACTTTTCATGACACATCCGCCCGTAGAAGAGAGGATTGCCGCGCTTAGGGCGATGGCAGGTTAAAATGTCCGACCAGTACGCTTATTTTTTTGGTTGTTTGCTTTCAGCGGTTTTTTGGCTTTATTTTTTCGGGTCGCGGAAGGATTTGCGGCGGGAAATGCTTTGGGCAAGCTCGTTAGGGCTGCCCTTCGGAGTTATGGATTATTTCTTGGTGCCTGAATACTGGCATCCCGATTCGCTTTTTGGCTTGATTGGTAAATACGGCGTCGGCATCGAAAGCTTTCTTTTTTTCTTTTTTATGTCGGGGATTTCTTCAATTCTTTACGAATTTTTGGAGAGGAGAAAAGACGTTAGGGTCAAAAAAAGCAGGCACCTGCATTTATTTTCTTTAATAGTCGGGATTTCGGTCTTCGCCTTTTTGGAGGTGTTTATTAGTCGCCGGGCAATTTACAACTTTATGATAGCGCTGGGAGTTGGCGCCCTGATTACGGCGTATAAGCGGCCCGATTTGATAAAGCAGATGATTGCCAGCGCCTTCTTGTTTTCGGCTTTTTACTTTGGGATTTTCTTTGTTGCTGTACAGGTTTTCAGCAATGCCGTCAGCCGTTTTTATAATTTCCCAAATATATGGGGAGTCTTGATTTTCGGTGTGCCGCTTGAAGAAATAATCATCGGCTTCATCGGCGGCGCATTTTGGTCTGTGCTCTATGAGTACGCTAAATCTTATAAGGAAGTAGAGCTTTAGTCTTTGTTGTAAATTAGGGCGTGTTTATTGTAGATTAATTCTTAAGGAGGGGTCGTCCGCCGGAGGACGGACGGGCGCCGTGGTCTAGTGCGGAACGATTGTTGTAGATTTGTCTAAAAATTCAAGCTTGCGTAGAATTTTTAGAAACAAATTAAAATCCCGCTTAAAGCGGAAGGGTGCGTGAGTGGTTGAAACGGCAGTCCTGGAAAGACTGTATGCCAGAAATGGTATCGAGGGTTCGAATCCCTCCCCTTCCGC
>Ga0315282_10001453_pt1 | contig 44607 bp, 40 predicted proteins | sample YL17G07_20_MG_FD_203693 | JGI IMG/M metagenome (GOLD analysis project Ga0315282, IMG submission 203693) | Sediment microbial communities from Yellowstone Lake, YNP, Wyoming, USA - YL17G07_20 | ecosystem: Environmental > Aquatic > Freshwater > Lake > Sediment | place: USA: Wyoming | collected... | reverse complement strand
CCCCCCCGGCTGGGTCAGGCATTAGCGGCTCATTAGGTCAGATTCAGTTTGCCTAATTAAAGGGGTCTGCGTTCCCTTATATTTGATAGACATACTATTAAAGTAATTTCCTTTGTCAACCACTTCCCAGTTGCCGGTGGGGATTTGGGCGGAGTTCAGCACGGTTGGAGCCACCGTTGCCCCTGGCCGGGCCGCTCCCCGAATCACAGGTCAAGAGAAATTGATGGGGACGTTGTCCGTTCAAGTCTTGACCATGACAATTTATGATAGCTGCGGTTTTGGTAGTGGGCCCTACTAGTCAAGATAATCCTGCAGGGCCTTTTTGAGGAACTGGCGGGCCCGCTTCAACAGGCCGTCCACCGCCTGGGGGCTGAGTCCCAGCTCCGCGCCGATCTCCTGATAAGAGAGCCCGGCGAAGCGTTTCAGGAGCAGGGCCCGGCGCTGATTCTCCGGCAGGCCGCGGAGCAGTTCTTCCAGGCGGCGGTTCAAGTCCTGCTCCTCCAGGGCCTCCAGGGGGGTGGCCCCGGGGTCCGAGGGCATGGGGACATCCTCCCGGTCCAGGGACTCCAGGGGACGCCGCCGGCGCAGCAGGTTCAGGCAGTGATTGGCGGTGATGCGGTGGAGCCAGGCGGCGACGCTGGCCTTGGGCTCGAAGCGGTGGGCGTTTTCATAGACCTTGAGGAAGACCTCCTGGGCCGCGTCTTCCGCTTCCAGGGGGTCGCGCAACAGCCGGTAGGCGATCTGATAGACCCGGTGCTGGTGCCGCCGGACCAACTCCGTCAGGGCGGCCTCCTCGCCCCGGGCGAGGCGCCGCAGCAAAGCATAATCGAGGTCGGTGGGGTCGGGGCTCAAAACGGGATCAGGAAGATACCTTCATCCTTCTTGCAGGCCCGGAGCATTTCCAGGTGGCGCAGCACCGCAAACTCACGCTGCAGCTCATCCTCACTGATCCCCAGAACCCGGGCCGCTTCCTGGCGAGGCACCTCCCCTTGTTCTTTGACCAGGTCATAGAGCTGCTGCTGACGCTGGGTGAGGGTGAGGCCGCCCGGCAAGTCCTTGAGACTCCGGGCGGTGTGCACCGCCCAGGGGTCGCAGGTGCGTAAGGGGCTGAGGGCATCCAGGTAGCAGTCCTCGCACAGGACTTCGCCGAAATAACCCCGGGGCTCCTCTCCCTGCCATGTGGCGCCGCACCTGGTACAAGAATGGGCCTGGTCCGTCAAGGTATCTCCAACTCCAGGCCGTTTCCCTCCCGCATCAGGGAGGGAAACGGGGCTGGGCGGGAATGGGTGGTCAAGGGTCTTGAAATCGCCGGATTTATCCCACCGCTTCTCAGTCCGCCCGACAGTCCTTAAATGGTATAATCGCCTTCCATATCCAATCTGAACTCACCGGGCCTGTCAGTGGGGGTCACCGTGAAGGTGCCGGCTCCTTTGAGGGTGCTCAGCTTGCCGATACCTTTGTAAACCTCCCATTTGCCCTTGGTCATGGCGCCCATCTTGTCCCCGCGAAATTTGGAATAGACCGCGCCGTTCTCATAGATGGTCGTGGCATAACCGGTCATGGGCCCGTCACCCTTGGTGCGGTCGTGGAAGCCGACGCTGCGGCGGGAGACGAAGGCCCCGGCCACCCCGGGGGTGTAATCGATGGGCTCACCCTCCATTTCGGTGATCATCAAAGTATGGTTCGGCACATCGCCTACAGAAAGCATTTCCCGACGGGTGACGAAAATCTTGAAGCTGGCTTTACGGTGCATAGTGCTTCCTCCTGTGGCTGAATGAGTTGGGTTCGCAGGCGCGATTACGAGGCGGGTCCACCGCCCTTCCACACCTAGAGAAATTAAATATCCAGCTCTTGTAATTCAAGGACATTGTTCTGAATAAATTCCCGGCGGGGCTCCACCTTGTCGCCCATGAGGATGGTGAAGATGTCGTTGGCTTCGGCGACGTCGGCGATATTAACCTTTAAAAGCGTTCGGGTCTCCGGGTCCATGGTGGTCTCCCAGAGCTGCTCCGGGTTCATTTCCCCCAGGCCTTTGAAGCGCTGGATATTGATGCCCTTCTGGCCCTCCTCCAGGATAAAGGCCACCATCTCCTCCAGGGACTGGAACTCCCAGGAGCGCTCTTTGCCCTCCCAGCGGTGGGGTGGAGTCTTGACGTCGGCCATGGCCAGATCCAGCCGCACCAAGGCCTGGAAGTCGCCACTGCCCAAAAGTTCCCAGTCAAGGCGAATCTCTCCGGAGTCCCGCCCCTGGGAGGCAATGAGCAGGGCCCAGCAAGTGTGCTCCTCATCAAACTCCAGGCGCGCCGTTAAATTCTGGAAGGCATTCAGGGCCTGCATAATTTCCTGCATTCTTTCTTCCTGGCAGAGGCTATCTTTGGACACCGCGCCATGGTCCAAGAGCAGGCGCACCACCGCGCGAGGCAGCCCACGTTTTTCAAAGCGGTTCAGGTATTCCAGGTAGGCAATAACCTGTTCGAGGGCCTGGGCGAGAGGCGGCCCCTCCAGGGTCCGCGCCGGGCCGAGGCGCAGGCGCTTCTTCTCGATGCCCCGCTGCAGCAAGTACTTTTTGAACTCCCCGTCGTCCTTCAGGTAGGTCTTCTCCGAGCCCCGGGTGAGACGGTACAGGGGCGGCTGGGCGATGTAGAGGTAGCCGCCCTCCACCAGGGGCCCCAGCTGGCGGTAGAAAAAGGTGAGCAGCAGGGTGCGGATGTGGGCCCCGTCCACGTCGGCGTCAGTCATGATGATGACCTTGTGGTAACGCAGGGACCCCAGGTCGAGTACTTCCTGGGAGAGGTCCGACCCCAGGGAAGAAATCAGGGTGCGAATCTCGGAGTTCTCCAGCATCTTCTCGAAACGGGCCTTTTCCACGTTGATGATTTTGCCCTTGAGGGGCAGGATGGCCTGGAAGCGCCGATCCCGGGCCTGCTTGGCGGAGCCGCCGGCGGAGTCACCCTCCACCAGGTAGATCTCCCGGCGGGCGGGGTCCCGCTCCTGGCAGTCGGCCAGTTTCCCCGGCAGGGTCATGTCGCCCAGGGCCCCCTTTTTCCGCACCAGGTCCCGGGCTCTCCGGGCCGCCTCCCGGGCCCGGGCCGCATCCAGGAGCTTGGCCAGGATGTCCCTGGCCACCCGCGGGTTTTCGCCCAGGAAGGTCAGCAGATGCTCATACAACAGATTTTCCACCAGGCCTTTGACTTCGCTGTTGCCCAGCTTGGTCTTGGTCTGCCCTTCGAACTGGGGGTGCGGCAGCTTGACGCTGATCACCGCGATAAGCCCCTCCCGAACGTCTTCACCCTGCAGGTGGCTGTTCTTCAGGTTCTTGGGCAGGTCGCTCACCGCCATGTACTGGTTGATGGCCCGGGTGAGGCCGGCCTTGAAGCCGCTCAGGTGTGAGCCCCCTTCCCGGGTGTTGATGTTGTTGGCAAAGGTGAAGATCTGCTCGTTGTAAGTCTCGTTGTACTGCAAGGCGATCTCCAACTGAAAACCGTTCTTGCCGCCGGTCAGAAAAACGGGGTCCGGATGGATGGGGGTTTTATTGCGGTTGAGATATTGGACAAAGGAGACGATGCCGCCTTCGTAATGAAAGTCGTTTTTGCGGCCGGACAGTTCATCTTCCAGGGAGATGCGCACCCCGGCGTTGAGGAAGGAGAGCTCCCGCAAGCGCTGGGCCAGGGTGTCATAGCTGAAGATGATCTCGGGAAAGATTTGCGGGTCCGGCTTGAAGGTCACCTTGGTGCCGCGGCGTTTGGTCCGGCCGATGTTGGTCAAAGGCGTGGCGGTCTTGCCCCGCTCGTAGCGCTGGGAATAGACCTGGCCGTCCCGGCGGATCTCCACCTCCAGATATTCGGACAAGGCGTTGACCACCGAAACCCCCACGCCGTGGAGGCCGCCGGAGACCTTATAGGCCCCGGAGTCGAATTTGCCGCCGGCATGGAGGCGGGTCATGACCACTTCCACGGCGGGCAGCTTCTCGCCAGCGTGCAGCTCCACCGGGATGCCCCGGCCGTTATCCACCACTGTGACGCTGTTGTCCGAATGGACCTTGACCGTGATGTCGTTGCAATGGCCGGCCATGGCCTCGTCGATGGAGTTGTCCACCACCTCGTAGACCAGGTGGTGCAGACCCTCCGTGCCGGTGTTGCCGATGTACATGGCCGGGCGCTCCCGCACGGGCTCCAGGCCCTTGAGGACCTGGATCTTCTCGGCGCCGTACTCATTCACCGCAGTATCGGGGGCAAGATTTGGATCCGGCAAGTTATTAATCCTCTTCCTTTTTTATCAAATTTGGGCTTTTTTGTAGGGGCGGCTCGCGAGCCGCCCCTACACTTCACGCGCCCCTCACTCCCCAGGAAGTTTGATGGCCCCTTTGATCAAATCGTTCATGGTTTGGGGGGGTGAGAGGGTTTGACAGAGAAGCTCTTTGACGCCTTTCCGGAACCGGTCCCGATCCGTCGGCTGATGCGTCCCCATAATTAAAATTATATCAGGAAAGGCCTCTTTTATCAATGTGGAATATTTTTTGACAAAGGGGCACAAGGTCACCAGGCAAAATGACAGGTGCAGCGCATCCAAACGATAGGAGGCAACGGCCCGGACCCTTTTGAGGATCTTTTCCGGCGCGGCAATAGTGGGGCAGCCGGCGCAATTAATGATGCCGATCAATTCCAGTGGTTCATCTTTGGGGTACTGCTCAAAGAAACCCCGACGCTTGCGCAGATCAGCCAGGCAGACCACCGAGGCGCAGTTACTTTCCTGGGTGCAATTGGAGCAGGTAATAATACCGATGCGGGCCATATTTAGTTTCGAGTTTCGAGTTTCGAGTTTTTAGTTAAACTGCTAATACTAACTTTATTTTGATTAGGGTGCTTTTAATTCCTTGACCCGCGGCACTACTTTAATCTCCAGCATCACTTCGCCGTAGCCGGCGCAGTCCACCCCCACATCCAGGCAGCGGACCCGGTGCATGAAATGAAACTGGTTGGGGTCCAGCCCTTCGCTCAAACGTTCGTTGATCAGGGCCACCGGCACCACCAACTGCGATATGGCGTACACACAAAGTCTAGGGGGGCAGAACTTGGTGATGAAATTGCCGTCCACATCCAGGATAAATTTATCGCCCACCCGGTAGCCCGAGTTGCAGTGCCGGGCCTTGACCACCTCGGCGGCGATGGAATAGCGGGCCGCAGCCCGGCCCAGCTTCTCCATTTGCCGCAGCCGGGGGTCGCCTGTTTGAAAATGCTGCAGATCCTCGGTAGCATAACCGACCCGGTCAGCGAAACGCTTTAGAATTTTATTCTCTTCCATAGAGTCCTCGGATGGTGGGCCGTGCCCACCCTACATCTGAACGCCTCTTGAGGGTGGCGGGCGGGGACGCCCGCCCTACCTTTCATTATAATCCCCCCTGCCCCCCTTTAGAAAAGGGGGGAAAATACTAGCTTTTTTCGGTGAGATTACTTCCCCTGCGATTAGATTTTTTCTTTTACTGGCAACTGACTGCTGACCACTGCCTTTTACAGACTCATGGGCATAATGATGCTGAAGTAATGGGGGTCGCCCTGGTCCACCAGACGGCAAGGACGCTCCTTGTCGTTGAGTTCCAGGACGGCCAGGTCGCTGCCCATGGCATTGAGGGGCTCCAGGAAATAACGGGCGTTGAAGCCCACCTCGATGGGCAGGCCGGCGGGGTCGCCGGCTTCCAGGAAGGCGGGTACCACTTCATGGCCTTCGCCCACTTCCGGGTTGGTGAAGGTGACCTCCACCCGGTCCGCCAAAAGTTTCAGGATCACCCCTTTGAAGCGCTCACTGGAGAGCAGGGAGATGCGCTTGATGGTCTCGTGGAATTCCCGGCGGTTGATGGCGAAGCGGTAGGCAAAGGCATCCGGGATGATGCGCCGGTACTCCGGGAATTTCTTGTCCAGCAGCAGGCGGATAAAGAGGTAGCGGTCGTCGGCCTTCAGGGCCAGGCTCTGGGTTCCCAGACCCAGGGAGACCTTCTCTTCCTCCGCCAGGAAGCGGATCACTTCCGCCATGCCTTTCCGGGGGATGAGGATGCCCTTTTCGATGGAAAATTGGTCGCTGCCGGGCAGCGGCCGCTCGATCAAGGTGAGGCGGTGGCCGTCGGTGGAGATGAGGCGCAGCAGAAAGCCGGTCTCGGTCTCCACCCGCTCCCAGAAGATGCTGGAGAGGTGATACTGCAGGTCGTCGGCCGAGACGGAGAAAATGGTCTTTTCGATCATCTCCTTCATCATGGGGCTCTCGACCTCCACCAGGTGTTGGTCGGTGACTTCCGGCACCGGGGGGAAGTTTTCTGCCGGCAGGCCGTTCAACTGGTAGCGGGCGTCGCCCACCTGGATCTTCAGGCTCGCTTTTTCGGTGCCGGTCAGGTCCAGGGTGTCGCCCGGGAGTTCCTTAATGAGGTTGAAGAAGTAATGGGCCTGGACGGTGACGGCTCCGTGCTCCAGAATCTCGGCCGGGTAGTAACCCCGGAAGCTCACCTCCAGGTCGGTGGCGGAGATGAGTACCCGGTTCTCGTCGGTTTGCAGGAGAAAATTACCCAAAATGGGCATGGTGCCCCGGCGGTCCACCACTCCCAGGGTCCGGCCCACACCCTTCAACAAGGTTTCCCGATCGATCTTCACCTGCATAGTCATTTTCTCCTAAAAGAATAAGGAATTTTTAACAGCTTTAATAAGGGTCCAGCGCTTGGTCGATAACTGAGTTAAGCGCCCCATATTATAGAAATATTTATTAACACCAGAGTCAACCCTTTCTGCGGCTGCCCCTCCTTTATTGGGCATTAACTCGAGAGGGGGCCGTTGGGGTGTAGAAAAGTGAATCATTTGGAAAAATTTCTTTAGGTCCCGGTTGACAACCAAATTTCAAGGCTTACAAAAAGTTTTGGGGGCGATCCGTCGGGTCGCCCCGACATTTTTACCCCGCTCACTTACAAACCGCGCCCTGGCTGCCGGAGCTCACCAGGCGGCTGTAGCGGGCGAGGACGCCGTGTTTGATCTTGGGTTCCGGGGCGGTCCAGCCAGCCCGGCGCCGCTGCAGTTCCGTTTCGTCCACCAGCAGGGTCAGGGTTTTGGCCGGGATATCGATCCGGATGCGGTCACCCTCCTGGACCAGGGCGATGGGCCCGCCCTCCGCGGCCTCCGGCGAGATGTGGCCGATGGCCGCGCCTCTCGTACCGCCGCTGAAGCGGCCGTCGGTCAGCAGCGCTACTTTCGTATCCAGGCCCATGCCGGCGATGGCCGAGGTGGGGGTGAGCATCTCCCGCATGCCGGGGCCGCCCTTCGGGCCCTCGTAGCGGATGACCACGATGTCGCCGGGCTTGATCTTGCCGTCCAGGATGGCCCTGGTGGCCTCCTCTTCGGCCTCGAAAACCCGGGCAGCGCCTTCGTTCACCAGCATTTTTTCGTCCACCGCGGACTGCTTCACCACCCCGCCGTCGGGGGCCAGGTTGCCCTTGAGGATGGCGATGCCGCCCTGGGCGTGGTAGGGGTTGGCCAGGGGCCGGATGACTTCCGGATCGAGCACCTTAACGTCGGCCAGGTTGTCGGCCACGGTGCGGCCGGTGACGGACAGGGGCGCGCCGGAAAGCAGGCCGCCTGCCAATAAGGTCTTCATCACCGCCGGGACCCCGCCGGCCAGGTTCAGGTCCTCCAGGTGATGACGACCGCCGGGGCTCAGGGAGCAGAGGTGTGGGGTGCGGGTGGAGATTTTGTTGAACAAGTCCAGGGACAGGTCGATATCCGCCTCCCGGGCGATGGCCGGCACGTGCAGCACGGTGTTGGTGGAACAACCAAGGGCCATGTCCACCGCCAGGGCGTTGATGAAGGCCTCCAGAGTAGCGATATCTCGGGGCAAGAGCTGTTTGTTGACCATGTCCATGAGCCTAAAGCCAGCTTCCTTGGCCAGGCGGTAGCGGGCGGCGTGTACCGCCGGGATGGTGCCATTGCCCGGCAGGGCCAGCCCCAAGGCCTCGCTGAGGCAGTTCATGGAATTGGCGGTAAACATGCCGGCGCAGGAGCCGCAGCCGGGGCAGGCGCACTCCGCCAGTTCCTTCAGGTCGTCTTCGCAAATGGCGCCGGCCTTCACCGCGCCCACGCCTTCGAAGACGGAGATGAGGTCTACCTCCTGGCCCCGGTAGCGGCCGGCGAGCATGGGGCCGCCGGAGATGAGGATGGCCGGGATGTTGAGCCTAAGGGCCGCCATGAGCATGCCCGGGATGATCTTGTCGCAGTTGGCCACCAGGACCAGGCCGTCCACGGGGTGGGCCATGGCCATGCACTCAATGGAGTCGGCGATGAGCTCCCTGGAGGGCAGGGAATATTTCATGCCCTGGTGGTGCATGGCCAGGCCGTCGCAGATGCCGATGACCCCGAACTCCAGGGGGGTGCCGCCGGCCAGGCGCACCCCGGCCTTGGCGGCCTGGGTGATCTGGTTCAGGTGGAGGTGACCGGGGATGAATTCGTTAAAGGAATTGGCCACCCCGATGATGGGCTGGTCGATCTCCCGGTCGGTGAGCCCCATGGCCTTGAGCAAGGAGCGGTGGGGGTATTTCTCCAGGCCCATTTTCATCAGATTACTGCGCATGGAAAACTCCTGAAAGGAATCAGCACCAGATTTTCTGGTGGTTCGCCTTGATTTACTCGGGCTCGGCCGGGGGCGCGGGCCCGAAGGGAGTCTGCGACTGCTCCGGTTCCCGTTCCTGCTGGGGTTCCGCCGACTTAGGCTCCTCGGCCGGTTCGCTCTTCGGCGCTCGCTTCGGCGACCGCCGCGGCCCCCGCCGCGAGGTCCGCCGTGTCTTGCGAGCTCCGGATTTGGCCTCCGGCTTAACCTCCGGCTTGGCTTCGGGTTTAGCCTCCGCCTCGATCTCCACCTTGGCCTCCGGTTTCGGTGGTGGCGTGGCCTCTCGTTTCGGTTGCGACTTGGGCTCCTCCGCTTCCCGCTTAACAAATTCCAGTTGGATCTCCTCCGGGGTCAGACCGGCGGTGGCGGAGAACACGATCCTGAGGTGATACTGCTCTTCCAGGGCCAGAATTTCCTTGCGTTTCTGATTGAGGAGGAAGTTACTCACCTCCACGGGGACCACGGCCCGGACCTCCTGGAGCTGGCCTTGCACCACCTGGGTACTGATCTGCCGGAGCAGGCTCAGGCTGAGGACGGGCACCGTCTTGAGGCGGCCGCGTCCCTGGCAGGTGGGGCAGGGGGTATAGGCGCTGGCCTCGGCGGTGGGACGCAGGCGCTGGCGGGAGAGCTCCAGCAGGCCGAACTTGGACAGATGCCCCACCGTCACCCGGGCCTTGTCCTTCTTCAGACTCTGTTTCAGGGCCGCCTCCACTTCCTTCTGATGCTTTTTGTCCTTCATGTCGATGAAATCGATGACCACCAGGCCGCCCAGGTCCCGCAGCCGAAGCTGCCGGGCCACCTCGTCGGCGGCCTCCAGGTTGGACTTCAGGGCGGTCTCTTCCAGCTCTTTCTGGCCGGTGCAGCGGCCGGAGTTGACATCGATGGACACCAGGGCTTCGGTGGGGTTGATGACGATGCTGCCTCCGGATTTCAAGGGGACCCGCTCGGCATAGATACGATCGAGCTGCTCCTCCAACTGGTAGCGGGTGAAGATGGGCAGCGTGTCTTTGTAGAGCTTCAAGTCATGGATCTGGCGGGGGGCCGCCCTTTGCAGCCAGCCGCGCAACTGTTGGAAGACGTCCGGGTTGTCCACCAGGATGGTATTGATATCCGTGGTCAGATAATCGCGCACGGTGCGGGTGATCATATCCAGGTCCCGGTAGAGGAGGGCCGGCGCCTTTTGCTCGGCCGCGGTCTTGTTCAGGTCCTGCCACTGCTTTAGAAGAAATTGCAGGTCCTTGGCCAGATCCCGGGTCTTGGCCTGCTGTCCGGCGGTGCGGACGATGAGGCCCATCTCCGGAGGCAGGCCGATTTTTTGGGCCAGCTCTTTGAGGCGAAGGCGCTCGTCTTCCTTCTCGATCTTGCGGGAAATCCCCAGGTGGGCCTGTCTGGGCAACAGCACCAGGTTGCGCCCGGGCAGGGAAATGTAGGTGCTGAGATAAGCCCCCTTGGTGGCGGTCTCTTCCTTATAGACCTGGACGATGATCTCCTGGCCTTTGCGCAGCACCCGTTGAATCTTGGCCTTGGTCTTGCCCTGGAGCTTTTCCTGGTAATAGTCGGGGTGCACCTCCGACAGGGGCAAAAACCCGTGGCGCTCCCCGCCGTAATTGACGAAGGCCGCCTGCAGGCTGGGCTCGATGTTGACCACCACAGCCTTGTAAATATTGGCCTTGGTCTGCTCCCGAGCCGAGGTTTCGAGGGCAAACTCATCCAGTTGCCCTTCTTCTACGATGCAAACCCTGAATTCCTCGGGGTCCGCAGCATTGATGAACATCTTCCGCGGCGGGCTCATTGGCTCCTCTGATATACGTGTTGGACAAATTCCCGGAAACCCGGCTGGCTATCTTGGGCAAACATGCGATTAATGGCCAGGGGCAAAGACGCCGGGCTCTTCAGGCTGCGAATGGGGCGCAGTTCCCGGCGGCGGAAAAAGGCGGTCTGCACCAGAAAGTTGATATCCCCCTGCACCGGCTGGAAATAGAGGTAGCCCTCTTTGACCGCGATGGGCATGGGCAGGCCCGACTCCTCCAGCCTCCGCCAACTCATTAGGGGTCGGGGGTAGTGGTTGAAATTCCGGTTCAGATAATGGATGTCCCGGTTGGCAATATCCCCCAACTGAAAGCTTTCCACCATGACATCCCGGGCCAGCTGCGGGTCCCAGGCCAGCATGCCGCCCTTCTGGGGTTTTTGGGGGTTGTTGGCCACCACCTCCATCACCATATTATAGCCCTGCTGCCCCAATTCCAGGGCCAGCCCCAGACCGGCGAGATCCAGGGAACCGGTCAGATAGTCCAGATCTTCGATATTATAAGAGATTTTGTCGGAGAACCCTTGCAGCCAATCCCCCACGGTCTGGCGGGAGTGGAAAGACCTTTCCCGGGGATGGGCGCCGGCCAGGGAAAAGAGCTGCCGGTCCAGGGTCTGCTGCAGCACCATCTGGCCGTGATTATGGAGGCGCTTCGGACTTTGCCGGTCGTAAAAGAAATTTCCAGCCTTCAGGTTCAGGCCGTGGAAACTCTCCTGGACCATGAAATAGACCTGGGAGGGGTTAAAGCCGAAGAAATGCCATTGGTAGAACTCTTTCTCCAGGTGGGCCAGCATTTCGGCGGACATGACGATGAGCAGGTGCTGGCGCCCCAGAACCTGCCGGGGGGATTCGCCCAGCTCTTGGGCCAGCTGCGATAGGTCGAAGGCCAGCTGCAGCATGTGACGGGTGCCGAGGGACAGGGGCAGCAACTCCTGGGGCGGGCAGTCCAGACTCCGACCCGCGGCCTCCGGCGTCACCTCCTCGCCGCTTTCCTGGCTCAGAAGATGGGCCAGTTGTGCCACGTTGATCTCCCGGGCGATGTTAAGGAAATATTTGGGGCCCAGCATCAGGCGGGTCCCTTCGCCCGCGGCGGCATGCTCAAAGAGCACCTCACCCCGAAGGACCGCGGCTTGGGCCGCGGCCAGCCGGGCCGCGGCGCCGCCGTCTTCCAGGACCAGCACCCGGCGGGGCGCTTCCAGGAGTTCCAGGCGGGGATAACGGTTAAGCCGGCGCTCCAAGGCCCCGATTTCCGCCAGGGAGGAAAAGTGCCCCAACTTCTCGTGAGCCAGGGCCAGGCAGGCAGAGATATAGTGATCGCTGGCGTTGAAATCGGCTGTGGGGGCTAACGCAAAGGGCATAAAAGGCCTGAAATATTGATGAGTTAAATGTCGAATTCTATCATGCGAGCGCCTGGATGTCAAGCATTGTCAGCTTTTTGCTGCGTCAGGAAGGACGTCTGAGGCAAAAGAAAGCGGATAACAGGAGGTCACTTTAACAGGAGGTTGAAGGCATGACTGGCGGCATTTTCCGGAGAATGTGCCTAAAGGACGTCTCACAAGGCCGGCCGCAGGTAGGTGGGCGCCAACTGCTGAGGCGAGGCGGTCAGACCCTGCTCCAGGCGGCTTAGGGCCAGGCGGGCTATGGTGGCGGCCCGGGGGTAGCGCCTTTTCGGGGGGGCCAGGGTGATGCCGTCCATGAATTGGTCCTGAATAAAGGCGGCCAAAATCTCGACGCCCGGCCCGGTGAGGACCAGGGGCGGGGTCAGGCGGCGGGCCAGCTCGGCCAGGGGCAGGCGGACGGGTTCGGCCTCCACCTGGGGCCGGTCTGCCGGGCACCGGTAAACGGACCAGAAGACCTCGCCCCTTTTGGCGTCCAAGATTACCCCGATGGGCTGGGTCTGAAAGGGACATTGAGCCGCCAGCGCCTCCATGGTGGGCACCGGCACCAGGGGGCAACCCAGAGACCAGGCCAGGGCCTTGGCGGTGGCGCAGCCGATGCGCAATCCGGTGAAGTTCCCCGGCCCGACGCTGACGCCGATGGCCCCGAGGTCGCCGGGATCACGGCCGGCGGCGGCGAACGCGGCCGCCACCCCGGGCAGCAGGCGGGACAAATAGGTGCCGGCGCTCTCCAGGGAGTGTTCCACCAGCAGCGTCTCGCCTTCGACCAGGGCCAGGCTGCCCTTGTCGGTGGCGGTGTCCAGGGCCAGGATAAGCACGGAGCCCTTAATGGTTTGGCTGCACCAGCCGCAGGATGTCCTGATAAAAGACCAGGATCATCAAGGCCAGGATCAGCATGAGGCCTACGCCCTGGGCCATTTCCCGGTGTTTGATATGCACCGGTTTGCCCCGGAAGACCTCCAGGGTGAAGAACAGCAAGTGGCCGCCGTCCAGGATGGGGATGGGCAACAGGTTCAGGAGGAAGAGGTTGACGCTCAAGACCGCCATAAACTGGACCAGAGGGGCCACCCCGAGCTTGGCTTGATGGCCGGCCACCTGGGCGATGAGGATGGGTCCGCCCAGGGACTTCAGGGGCACCTCTCGGGCCATCAGCTTATAAAGACTGAGGACGGTCAGATAGGCGAGGCGATAGGTGTACACGGAGCCCTCGGTCAAAGCCCGCACCGGCCCCACCTTCTCCACCGCCAGATTTTCCGAGTTGGAGATGCCGATAAGCACGGCTTGGGTGGGAGAGCCGAAGATGTCGGGGGTCTCCATGCGCCGGGGGGTGACTTCCACCTTGAGGACCTGCTCGCCCCGCTTCAGGGTTAGCACCACCGGCTGTTCCCCCCCCTGGCGGATCATCTGGGAAAGCTCATCCCAGCGGCCCACTTGCCGGCCGTCCACCGTCAGCACCCGGTCACCCTTCTGCAAGCCGGCCCGGGCGGCGGGAGAATTGTCCTGAACGGCGCCGATTTCGGTAGTGAGATAAGGGATGCCGGAAAAAGTGAAGACCAGGGTTAAGGCTACCAGGGCAAAAACCAGGTTGAAGATCGGCCCCGCCAGAACAATGAGGAAGCGGTGCCACAAAGGGTGGTGCATGAAAGAGAAGGGCTCCAGTTCAGGAGGGACCTCGTCGTTGGGGTTTTCCCCCAGCAACTTGACGTAGCCGCCCAGGGGAACCACCGACAGGCGATAGTCGGTGTCGCCGATCTGCTTATGCACCAGCCGGGGCGGAAAGCCCAGAGAGAAGGCTTCCACTCTCACCCCCAGAAGTTTGGCCAGCAGGAAATGGCCGAACTCATGGACGAAGATGAGAATCCCCAAGACAATGACGGTCGCCAGAACGGTGGTCATTTGTGGTGGTAATACTCCTTAATCTTAATATCGGCTCCGCCAGGGAAGGCTTGACTGGAAACCGCTGGATTTGTCAATAACACTGCCATGACCCCTCAAGGTTGGCGAAAAATCAAGCCCTGGGCAAAATCCCGGGCCCATTGGTTGACCGCCAAGACCTGCTCCAGGTCCGTGAGGGTCTGGGGCTCATGGGCCGCCATGGTCCGCGCCACCGTCCGGGGAATGTCCGGGAACTTGAGGCGGCCCTCCAGGAAGGCGGCCACCGCCACTTCGTTGGCGGCGTTGAGCACCGCGGGCATGGTGCCGCCGGTCTTGGCCGCGGCATAACCCAGGGCCAGGCCCGGGAAGCGGGTGACGTCCGGGCTCTCGAAGGTGAGCCGGGAAACGGCGCACAGGTCCAGGGGCGGCGAATTCAAGGGCAGGCGCCGGGGGTAAGTCAGGGCATAGGCGATGGGCAGGCGCATGTCCGGCACCCCCAACTGGGCGATGACCGAGCCGTCCACAAACTCCACCAGGGAGTGGACGATGCTTTGGGGGTGGATATAGACCCCGATCTGGTCCACCGGCAGGCCGAAGAGCACCGAGGCCTCGATCACCTCCAGGGCCTTGTTCATCATGGTGGCGGAATCGATGGTAATCTTGGCTCCCATGCTCCAGTTGGGGTGCTTCAGGGCCTGGGCCGGGGTGACCTGCTCTAGGCGTGCCGCGTCCCAGGAGCGAAAGGGCCCCCCCGAGGCGGTGAGCCACAGGCGGCGGATATCCGCCCGGCGCTGGCCCTGTAGGGCCTGGAAGATGGCGCTGTGTTCGCTGTCCACCGGGATGAGGGGCACGCCGCGTTTTTTGGCCAGGGCCATGACCAGGGGGCCGGCGGCCACCAGGGTCTCCTTGTTGGCCAGGGCCACCGGCAGGTTGGCCCGAATCGCCGCCAGGGTGGGCTCCAGACCCACCGCCCCCACCATGGCGGAGACTACCAGCTCCACCCCGGGCGCCGTGGCCACGGCCAGGGCGCCGGACCGACCCGCCAGGATTTCCGGGGACGGGTTCCGGTCTACCAGTTCCCGAAGCCTTGCCGCCGCCGCCTCATCCTGCACCGAGACCAGGGCCGGGCGGAAGCGTTTGATCTGCTCCGCCAACAGGTCCACGTTTTTCCCGGCGGCCAGCCCCACCACGGCGAATTCTTCGGGGTGTTCAGCCACCACCGCCAGGGTGCTCTGGCCGATGGAACCGGTGGAGCCCAGGATGGCCAAATGCTTCATAAGGTTGCCAAGTCCTCGCTTCTCATCTGAGGTTCTTTCTCCCGGGTTACGCCGCGAGCCGCGTTGCCTCGATTTTTCAACCCGCCCGACCCTATTGTAACTGATAAAGTTTTATCCTGTAAAGGATTAAGGGGTAAAGCCGTGCCGGCCAAGGAAAGATGGCGGTGAGAATTGGGGTGCGGGGGAGTAGGGGCGGCTCGCGAGCCGGTCCAGGCCTGGGCGATAGGTGTGGAAATTAATCCCCCCAGGGCCAGATGCGCGCCAGGAAGTCCAGGGAGGGTTGCAGGCTGCCTTCCTGGTGGGGTTCCAGGGTGATGAGGGGCCGTTGGCGGCGGTCCGCCAGGAAGGAGAGGATCTCTTGCAGCGGAATGGCGCCGGCGCCCAGGGCCAGATGGGCATCGATGTCACCGTGATTGTCGTGGAGGTGGAGCTGCCCGATAACCGGGGCCAGGGTATGGAGCCAACGGGATAAGTCGGCGCCGCCGAAGGCATAGAGGTGGCCCACGTCCAGGCAAACCCGGAGATTGGCGGCGTCCACCCGCCCGACCACCTCCAGGAGCAGCTCCGGGTCGGTTTCGTAGACATTTTCCAGCATGACCGTCACCCGGTGGGCCGCGGCCCGGGCGGCCAGCTCCTTCCAGGTGGCCACGCTACGGGCCAGCCATTTCGGGGTGTCGCCGCCGTAGCAGCGGGCCTCATAGCCCAGGTGGCAGACCACGGCCGCCGGCGTAAAGACCGGCAAATAACGGAAGGCCTGGCGCAGGCGCCGCCGGGAAGCGGCCAGAACGGCGTCATCCAACGAACCCGGCAGGAGGTCTTGGAAGGGAGCATGAAGCGTGATACGTCGTTTGCAGGTCTGGAAGGCCCGGGCCACCCGGCGAAAGACCCCGGGAGGATAGCGGCCCAGGCTGTAGGCATCCAGACCGATTTCCGGATTGAGGCCGCCTTGGAGAAAGCGCTCCAGATAGCCCCGCCTCAGGTAGGGAAAGGGGATGTTGACCTGCACCTGAGACTTGAGAGCCTCGGCAGTTATGGCCATGGGGGCTTGGGCCTCATGTTGTGGGGTGTAGGGGCGGCTCGCGAGCCGCCCCTACAGAGCTTCAATGTGGATACTGGCAGAGCTCCACCAGCAGGCCGAAAGTGGCCTTGGGATGGATGAAGGCCACCAGGGCCCCGTGGGCGCCCTCCCGGGGGGTCTCGTCGATGAGGCGCACCCCGGCCGCCTTCAACTCCGCCACTGCCGCCTTGATATCCTCAACCTCCAGGGCCAGATGGTGGAAGCCTTCGCCCTTGCTTTCCAGGAACTTGGCCACGGCGCTGTCATCCTGGGTGGGGAGCAGCAGCTCCAGGTTCGACTCCCCCACCTGGATGAAACTCACCTTGACCTTCTGGGCCGCCACCACCTCTTCGCCTTTGAGCTTCAAGCCGAGGGTTTCACTGTAAAACTTCTTGGGAGCTTCCAGGTCCTTTACCGCGATACCTAAATGGGCAATACGCTTAATTTTCATGGGATCCTGCCTCCTTGGCGGAAAAACTGGTGGGGTTAAAAAGTGAAAATCCTTTTAAGGGCACCGCACACGTTGCCCATACAGGCGAAACTTCTTAATTGCCCGACCCGGTGAAACTACACTTGCCCTTAAAGTGAAGAATTATATATGATGGCAGGACCGAGGAAAACCCCGGGGAGAGGTTTCTGAAATTTTTTTTGTGCCTGTTGTCAAAGATTTAGCTACATGGGATACAAATGAACCAGGACGATACCTTCCGGCGTCTTTCTGAGCGCCTGGCCACTTATCGGCAAGAGATGATTGATTTGCAGCGGGAATTGGTCCGCCGCGTTGCGGTTGGTCCGGAAAACGACGGACCCGGCGAGGGCGCCAAGGCCGCATTTTTGCGGGACCTGCTCCAAAGCTGGGGCCTGAAGGTGGACAACTATCCGGCCCCGGATGACCTGGTGCCCGAAAGGGAGCGCCCCAACCTGGTGGCTTTCCTGCCGGGCCGCCGGCCCGAGAAGGTCTGGGTCTTAAGCCACCTGGACGTGGTGCCGCCGGGCGATATTTCCCTCTGGCGCTCCGACCCTTATGATCTGAAGGTGGAAGGGGACCGTCTTTATGGGCGGGGCACTGAGGACGACCACCACGGCATCGTCTCCTCCCTGATGGCCGCCAAGGCCTTCCTGGACCTGGGAATAACGCCGGAGCGCACTGTGGCCCTGGCGCTGGTCTCCGACGAAGAGACCGGCAGCCACCTGGGCCTGGAGTTTTTAATGCGGGAGCAGCGCCAGCTCTTCTCCGAGCCCGACCTGATCATCGTGCCGGACGCCGGCAGCGAGGACGGCACCCTGATCGAGGTGGCGGAAAAGAGCATCCTGTGGCTGCGGCTCACCTTGCTGGGCCAGCAGGCCCACGCCTCCCGGCCCCAGTTGGGGCGCAACACCCTGCGGGCCTGCGCCCATGTCATCGTCGCCCTGGAAGAGCTGCACCGGGAGTTTCCCTTACAAAATCCGCTGTTTCGGCCGCCGGAGTCCACCTTCGAGCCCACCCGCAAGGAGGCCAACGTCGGCAATATCAACACCATTCCGGGGCGGGACGTCTTCTACCTGGATTGCCGGGTGTTGCCGGAGATCGATCTGGCACGGGTGCAGGAGCGGGTCCGGGCCATCGGGACCGAGGTGGCGCAAAGGTTTGGGGTGACCCTGGAAGTGGAGCCGGTGCAGGATTTGCAGGCCGCGCCCGCCACGGCCCCGGAGGCCCCGGTGGTGCTGGCCTTGCAGAGGGCCATCCGGGAGGTTTACGGGCGGGAGGCCAAGCCCCGGGGCATCGGCGGCGGCACCGTAGCGGCCTTTTTCCGCCAGCAGGGCCTGCCGGCGGCGGTGTGGATGACGGTGAGCGACACCGCCCACCAGCCCAACGAATTCTGCCTGCTGAGCAACCTTATAGGGGACGCCCGGGTTCTGGCGCACGTATTTTTGGAGAAGTGAACCGTTGGGGCGGGGTCTCCCCGCCCCCATTAAAGGCAAGGAAACATAATGGTGCGATTATTGGGACTGATCCTGGCCGGCTGCCTGGTATGGGTGTGTGCCTGCGGCGAACTGCGGCCGGTGCCGGCGCCGATTGAGCCCCAGGCCTATAAGCCCATCGACTACCAGGAATTATTGGACCCCGCCAAGACCGGTCTGCAAGCCGGTGACCTGATCCGGGTCAAGGCCTATTTCTGGCAATATCTCACCTATGATCCGGCCATGGCCCGCAATTACCTGACCCTGCCCCGCTACCCCATCCGCTGGTTCCAACTGCGCTGGTTCGCCATCTACGATTCAGAAAGGATGGAGGGCTACTACGACCTGGCGGCTTTGAGCCCGGAGCAGGAGGAAAAGTACAAGGCGATCAAGCGCCTGGACCCCATCCTGATCTACGGCGAACTCTCCCCTCTGAGGCCCGGGGTCTTCCTCCGGGTCCACCACATCGAGAAGATCGAAGAGCCATAAAAAAATAGGGACGCTTCCTATTTTTCTACGCATACCTAATATAGCCAGAGATAAAATATAGAAAAAAATGGGAAGTGTCCCTATTTTTTTCAACTCCCGCCCAAGTAGGCTTCCAGAACCTGGGGGTGGTGGCGCAGTTCGGCGGCGGCGCCGGACAGGGCGATCTCCCCGGTCTCCAGGATATAGGCCCGGTGGGCCACCTCCAGGGCCAGGTTGGCGTTCTGCTCCACCAGCAGGATGGCGGCTCCCTGGCGGTTGATGCGCCGGATCACCCGGAAGATCTCCCGCACCAGGAGGGGGGACAGCCCCATGGAGGGCTCATCCAGCAGCATCAAATTCGCCCGGCTCATCAGGGCCCGCCCCACCGCCAGCATTTGCTGCTCCCCGCCCGACAGGGTGTTGCCCCACTGGTGGCGCCGCTCCTTAAGGCGGGGAAAGAGCTGGAAGACTTCTTCCAGGTCGCCCTGGACCAGGCCGTCCCGGCGCACATAAGCCGCCAGGCGCAGATTTTCCAGGACCGTCAGGTTGCCGAAGATGCCCCGCCCTTCCGGGACGTGGGCCACTCCCCGCAGGACCCGGAGGTGCGCCGGTACTTGGAGCAGGTCCTCGCCGGAGAGGGAAATCCGGCCCCGGGCCACGGGCAAGAGGCCCGAGACGGCCCGCAGGATGGTGGACTTGCCGGCGCCGTTAGCCCCGATGAGGGTGACGATCTCGCCGGCCCCCACGGTAAAAGAGACCCCCCGCACCGCGCTGATGCGGTCGTAGGAGACCCATAAATCTTCGACTTCGAGCAAGGATTGTTCGGTCATCGGTGTTTTATACTTACAACAGTGGTCTTATAAGCTTGGGTTAAAAGGGGAAAGGGGGAAAAGGATAAAACCAGAATCAGCATTTACCTTTTAACCTTTTCCCCTCTTCCCCCTTTCCCCCCCAAATTAATCAGGCCGTGGCAGCCGTTTCTGCCTCATCTTCCTCGCTTATCGCGCCATCCCGGCCCAAATAAGCCTCCAGGACCGCGGGGTGATGCTGAATCTCGGCGGGCGGCCCGGCGGCGATGGTGCAACCGAAGTCCAGGACCGTCACCCGCTGGCAGAGGTTCAAGACCACCCGCATCTGGTGCTCGATCAGGATGATGGTCAGCCGGAACTCGTCTTGCAACTCCCGGATGATGCGGATCAAATCCTCCGCCTCCGAGTGGTTCATGCCGGCGGCGGGCTCATCCAGGAGGAGCAGCCGGGGGCCGCCGATGAGGGCCCGGGCCATCTCACAACGGCGCTGCTCCCCGTAAGGCAAGTGCCGGGCCGGGGTGTCGGCGTAATGGCTCAACTGGAAGCGCTCCAGCAATTCCCAGGCCCGCCGGGTCAGGTGGCGCTCTTCCTCCTTAAAGGTCCGGCTGCGGCGCAGGGCGTCGAACAGACCGTAGCGGTGCTGGGCGAAGGCCCCCAGACGGACGTTATCCAGGACGCTTAAGTCCTTGAAAAGGCGGATATTCTGAAAGGTTCGGGCTATGCCGGCGGCGGTGATGCGGTGGGACGCCCAGGCGCTGATGTCCTGGCCCTGAAACCGAATCCGCCCCTGTCCGAGGCGGAAGACTCCGGTGATGAGATTGAAGATGGTGGTCTTGCCGGCGCCGTTGGGGCCGATGAGTCCCACCAGCTCACCTTCCTCCACCTGCAAGGAAAAATCGGCAATGGCCTGGAGGCCGCCGAAATGGTGGGACAAGTCAAGGATATCTAATAATGGAGACATAAGTTTAGGTTATATGTAGCACAGGCGCCTCGCCTGTGCACAGCCGAGGCGGCTGTGCCACATTTTTCTTTTTTTCTCGCTCCTAAGTTTAGTCTGGGCTCCAAATTCGTTCCCAAGTACAACTTGGGAACGAGGACATAGTAAAAGGGGTAACCCATAACGGCTCACGGCTCACGGCTCACTGTCCCCGGGCCCCCGCCCCCGAACCACCTGGCCGGCCTCAGCCAGCGCGCTTCTTTGAAGCCCATGAGGCCCTGGGGCCTGAAGATCATGAGCAGGACCAGCAAGAGCGGCCCCACCACCCAGCGCCACAGGCCCAGGGGCCGCAGCAGTTCCATGAGCACGGTGAAGATGGCCGCCCCGAGCAGCGAGCCGGTGAGGCTGCCCACGCCGCCCAGGTAGACCATGACCAGCATGTCGGTGGACTTGAGAATCGAGAAGCTCCGGGGGTTGATGAATTGCAGCAGGTGGGCGTACAGGCCCCCGGCCACCCCGGTGAAAAAAGCCGAAATCAGGAAGGCGTAGAGCTTGAGCCGCCGGGTGTCCACCGAGGTGAGGTTGGCGGCCATCTCGTCTTCCCGGATGGCCATGATGCCCCGGCCGAAGTTGGAGTGCACCAGGTTGCGCAGCGCCAGCAGGGTGATCAGGACCCAGGCCACCACCCAGAAGAGGTTGGTGAGGCGGGGCATGCCCAGGTAGCCGCGGGGGCCGCCCAGGGCGTCGATGTTTTCCAGCACGCTCTTGACGATCATGTTGAAGGCCAGGGTGACGATGGCCAGGTAATCACCCCGGGTGCGGAAGGAGGGATAGGCCACGATGAGGCCGGCTGCGGCCGCGGCCAGCCCCCCGGTCACCAGCACTACGGGAAAGAGCCAGAGGGCAAAGTCTCGGGGCAGCACCGCCACCGTCAGGATGGCGGCGACGTAGGCGCCGATGCCCATGAAGCCGGCGTGGCCCACGGAAAACTCCCCCATGTAGCCGTTCACCAGATTGAGGGAGAGGGTGAGGATCATGTTGATCCCCACGTACATGAGGATCTGCACCACGTACGGGTTGAGCAGGCCGGTATCCGGCAAGACCCAGGCCACGGCCAGCAGGAGGGCGGCGGCGAGGTAGATCAGGAGCTTTTTTGGCGTATCAGTAATTGTCATCTTTAAGAGTGGCCAGTGGTCAGTATGGTTTGTAGGGCGGGCGTCTCGCCCGCCATGTAGGGTGCGGCTTGCGCACCATAAGGCACAGGCGAGAAGCTACCTGTGCGACCAGGCCCTATGGTCTAACCAGGGCACAGCAAGCTGTGCCCCTACACCCGCTCAAACACCGGGCGGCCCAGGAGGCCGGTGGGTTTGAAGACCAGGAGCAACAGCAGCAGCGAGAAGGCCACGAAGTCCCGGTAGGTGGAAGAGGGTAGAATCAGCGGGGTGAAGACCTCCACCGTCCCCAGGATGAAGCCGCCCAGCATGGCGCCCCGGATATTGCCGATGCCGCCCACCACCGCAGCGATGAAGGCCCACCAGCCGATGCGGATGCCCATATAGGGGTCCAGCACCGGATAGGCCAGGCCGTACATCAGGCCGCCGGCCGCGGCAATGGCCGAGCCGATGGCGAAGGTCAGCGAGATGACCCGGTCCACCGGCACCCCCATGAGGGGCACGATGGGGCGGTTATAGGAGATGGCCCGCATGGCCATGCCCAAAAGCGTCCGGCGCACCAGGAGGTCCAGGGCGATCATCAAAGCCGCGGCCAGCAGGATGATGAGCACTTGCAGCGGGGTGATGGTGAGGCCGGCCACTTCCCAGGAGGTCGTGGTGATCAGGCTGGGAAAGTGCCGGGGTTCCGGTCCCAGCAGGCCCAGGGTGAAGTTTTCGAGGAAGAGGCCGACCCCCAGGGCGGTGATCACCGCCGAGACCCGGGGCGCGGCGCGCAGGGGGCGGTAGGCCAGGCGTTCGATGGTGACGCCCAAAAGCGCCGTGAGCAGCATGCTGAAGGCCAGGGCCCCGGTGAAGACCAAAAACAGGGGCAGCCCCACGGGCAGGCCCAGGAGAAAGACGGCTCCGGCCAGGGCAAGGTAGGCGCCCACCATGAAGATATCGCCGTGGGCGAAGTTGATCATGGTGAGGATGCCGTAAACCATGGTGTAGCCCAGGGCGATAAGGGCATAGACGCTCCCCAGTTGCAGGGCGTTCAGGACATTTTGCGCCAGGAGTTGGAACATGAGTTTCCGGAAGGATTTTTGTTAAGGAGCAGGGGCGACCCAGCGGGTCGCCCTTAAGGGTTAACGTTATTTACGGAGCAACGGTGGAATAATACTTAAATTTGCAATCCTTGACGTGGAGGATGACGGCGCTCTTGATGGGATCGCCGGTACCGCGGAATTTCATGGAGCCGGTCACCCCTTCAAATTCCTGGACCCCGGCCAGGGCGTCCCGCACCTTCTGGCGGCTCGGGGCTCCGGCCTGGCTGACGGCCTGCAGCAGCAACTTGCCGGCGTCGTAGGTGAGGGCCGCCACGTCGTCGGGCTTTTTGCCATATCTGGCTTCGTAGGTCCGGATGAATTTCTGGGCGGTGTCCGTGGCGATATCCGGGGCATAGTGGGTGCTGAAGAAGGATTCTTCCAGCTCCACCCCGCACAGGGTCAGGATTTCCGGGCTGCCCCAGGAGTCGGAGCCGATGAAGGGGCAGGCGAGTCCCAGGCGCCGGGCCTGCTGCACCTGCAGGGGCACTTCATTGTAATAGTTGGGCAGGAACAGGACCCCGGGGTTGGCGGCCTTGATGGTGGTGAGCTGGGAGGAGAAGTCCTTGTCGTCCTTGGTGTAGGACTGGAAGGCCACCACCTTGCCGCCCAGGGACTCAAAGGATTTCTGGAAGAACTCGGCGATGCCCTTGTTGTATTCCGAAGCCACGTCATAGAGCACCGCGGCGGTCTGGGCCTTGAGGTTATCCCGGGCGAACTTGGCCATCACCTGGCCCTGGAAATCATCGATGAAGCAGGCCCGGAAGACGAATTTCTTGCCTTCGGTGGTCTTGGGGTTGGTGGACCAGGGGCTGATCATGATGACCCCGGCGTCTTCGCAGATGCGGGCCGCGGGGATGGCGTTGCCCGAGGCGTTGGGGCCGATGACGGCCAGGACGTTGTTCTGGCTGATGAGCTTCTGGGCGGCGGCCGCGGCCGACTCGGCCTTGTCTTCATTATCTTCCACAAACAGCTTGATGAGGTATTGCTTATCCCCCAGCTTCAGGCCGCCCCTGGCATTGACCTGAGCGGCCAGAAGTTCCATGGCGTTTTTGCAGGAGTCGCCCACCGTGGGTTTGCTGCCGGTGAGTTCGGCGTTGACGCCGAGGCGGATCTCATTTTCCGGGGCGCGGCCGCAGCCTGAGGCTAGGAGAATCACCAGGGATAAGACAAGCATGGTCCATTTTTGCCGGATCATTAACGCCTCCTTTTCGAGGGGGATGACGGCCCTTTCCGGATTCGAGCTTCGGGATGACAAGGTAATCCTAGCAGCAATCTATCAAACACCCTCATGGGGCGTCAACTTGAAATGTCTGACGTCAGTCTTCTCCGGGAAAGGCGTCCCATCATGCCGGCCGCGGTGAACCTGCGGTTACAGGAGCTCGGTCCGCCAGGATCAGCCATCACCGGCCGCTGGCAGGAACACTAGGTCTACGTCCTGCCCTCGATCCACTCTGCAAATTGGATAAACTTCTTGATAAAACGGACCGAATGGGTAACATTCCGGAAAAAGGCAAAGTACCGGACGACCAACATGGATATCAAAAAAACCGAGATTCTTCGCCGGGTGCATCTCTTTTCAGGATTGGCGGCCCAAGACCTGGAGACCCTGACGCAGATGGCGGTGGGGAAGGATTTTTCCCGGCAAGACACCATCTTCTGGGAGGGCCGGGAGGCCCAGGGGTTTTACATCCTGGTCAGCGGTTATGTCAAGCTGGTGAAGAGTTCGCTGGACGGCAAAGAATACATCCTCCGGCTGGTGGGTCCGGGGGAGAGCTTTGCCGAGGCCGCGGTCTTCGGCGAGGCCCCCTATCCGGCCACGGCCATGGCCCTGGAGGATTGCCAGACCCTGTTTTTTCCCAAGGCCGCCTTCCTGCGGCACCTGGCGGCCTCGCCCAACCTGGCCCGCAATATGCTGGCCACCTTGAGCCGCCTGAATCTGCACCTGACCCGGCAACTGGAAGATCTGTCTTTGAAAGAAGTATCGGCGCGCCTGGCCCGCTATATTTTAGAGCGCTGCCAAGAGACGCACGGCCGGATCGATACAGGACTGACGTTCGAATTGCCCACCACCAAGACTCACCTGGCCGCCTATCTTGGGACGATTAGTGAGACCCTGTCCCGAACCTTGTCCCGATTAAAAAGTGAAGGGGTGATAGAAGTGGATAAGGGAAAGATCACCGTAATTGCCCCCGGCGTGTTGCAGAATATGGCCCGGGGAAGTAAATCGTGATTGATCAAGGCGGATTTTCATGAGGGCATAGAATGGCAGGATGCAAAAGGTCCCTTTGCCGGGGCCTTCATTTTATTGTAGGGGCGGCTCGCGAGCCGCCCCTACAAAGTTTTTGGCCGGCAACTTATTGAGTTTTCCCGCTTCGCGGGTTAAATTAGGCCATTATGCGTCTTTCTCTCAACTGGCTAACGGATTTTGTCGAGCTCGCCGTGGCGCCGGAGGTCCTGGCGGACCGCCTCACCATGGCAGGCCTGGAAGTGGAGGGCATTGAAAGGATAACCCCCGGTTTTTCCGGGGTGGTGGTGGCTCGGGTTACTGCGGTCGCGCCCCATCCCCAGGCCGATCGTCTGCGGCTAGCCGAAGTGAGCACCGGCAGCCACACCCATCGGGTGGTGTGCGGCGCGCCTAACCTGGAATTGGGCCGTCTCTATCCTTTTGCCCCGGTGGGGGCGGCGGTCTTCGGCGGCCAGAAAATCGAGGCCACCAAGATTCGGGGCATCGCCTCCGAAGGGATGCTCTGTGCCGAAGACGAACTGGGGCTGTCCCAGGACCACGTGGGCCTGATGGATATTCCCCAGGATTTGCCGCTGGGCCAGGACCTGGCCGAGGCCCTCAACCTCTCTGACGTGGTTCTGGAAGTGGCGGTGACCGCCAACCGTTCCGACTGTTTGAGCATCCTGGGCCTGGCCCGGGAGGTGGCGGCCCTGCTGAATGTGCCCTTGCATCATCCCGAGGTTCGGGTGGCTCCGGCTGCAGGCCCCCAGGAGTTTAAGGCCAAGGTCACCATCCTGGACCCGGTGCACTGCCCCCGTTACGCCGCCCGCCTGTTGACCGATCTTAAGGTGGGGCCGTCCCCCTTTTGGATGCGCCGGCGTCTGCAGGTCTCGGGCCTCAGGACCATCAACAACCTGGTGGACGTCACCAACTACGTGCTGCTGGAGTTCGGCCAGCCCCTGCACGCCTTCGATTTCAAGCAGCTTCAGGGGGGGGAGATCGTGGTGCGCCTGCCCCGGTCTGGGGAGGCAAAATTTACCACCCTGGACGGCCAGGAGCGGGAGCTTAATCCGGAGACCCTGCTCATCTGCGACGCCGCACGGCCGGTGGCCCTGGCCGGGGTCATGGGCGGCCTGGATTCCGAAGTCACCTTAAGCACCCGCCAGGTGCTCATTGAAAGCGCTTATTTCAACCCGGCCACCATCCGGCGCACCGCCAAGCGGTTAGGCCTCAGCAGCGAGGCCTCCTACCGTTTCGAGCGGGGGGTGGACCCGGACGGGGTGATCCACGCCCTGGAGCGGGCCGCCCAGCTCATGTGCGAGGTGGGGGGCGGCCGGGTGGTGGGCCCCCGGCTGGATGAATACCCGGCCCCCATCCAGCATCCCCGCCTCAGTCTCAGGGTCTCCCGGACCAACCAGATCCTGGGCACGGACTTCGCCACCGAGACCATCGCCGGTTTATTGAAACGCCTACACCTGCCGGCCCTGAGTCTGGACCGGGAAAACCTGGCGGTCCAGGTGCCGTCCTTCCGCAATGATTTGACCCGGGAAGTGGATCTCATCGAGGAGGTCGCCCGGCTGGCGGGCTTTGACCAGATCCCGGTGACCCTGCCCCGGGGCGAGGTGGCCACCCGCCGCCCCGGTCCGGAGGTGCGCCTCCGGAACGAGGCGCGGCAACTGCTCCTGGGCCTGGGCTTCTGCGAAGCGATCAACTATGCCTTCCAGTCAGACTTTCTGAATGGCCTGGTCGCCGGGGTGGCAGATTCTCAATCGACCCCGTTGCGTCTGGCCAATCCCTTGAGCGAAGAGCAGGCCGTGATGCGCACCTCCCTCATCCCGGGCCTGCTGGAGACCCTGCGGCGCAACACCCTGCAGCAGGTCCAGGACCTGCGCCTCTTTGAGACCGCCAAGGTCTTCCTGCCCCAACCCGGGGCGTCGCAGCCCCGGGAAGAGGCGTGGCTGGCGGGGCTGATGTACGGGGCCCGGGAGGAGGTTTCCTGGGCGGCTCCTCGCGAGGGGGTGAATTTCTTCGACCTAAAGGGGGTAGTGGAGGCGTTGCTTTCGGGCCTGCAAATCCCCGAGGTGAATTTTCGCCGGGAGCACCTGCCCGCCTACCTCTGCCAGGGCGTCAGGGTTTATGCCGGCGACCTGGAATTGGGATTTTTGGGGGAGGTTGAGCCGCAGGTGGGCGACCAGCTCGACCTGGAGGACTCTATTTTTGTCTTCAATCTGGCCTTTGAGGCCATGGCGCAGGCCGCGGCGCCGCCGCTCTTTACCGCCCTGCCCCGCTACCCCGCAGTTTACCGGGATATCGCCCTGGTCTTGCCCGACGGGGTGCCCGCGGTCCAGGTGACCCAGGCCCTGTACCGCTTTGGGGCCCCCTGGCTGGTGGAAGCCCGTCTGTTCGACGTCTATACCGGGGACCAGGTGCCGTCGGGCAGACGCAGCCTGGCCTTTCGCCTCTCTTATCGGGACCCGGAGCGGACCCTGACCGACGAGGAGATCAACCCGCACCATCAGGCCCTGGTCCAGGCCCTGGCTCGGGAGTTGGGGGCGGAACTGCGTTAGCCGACGTGGCAGCAAAAAATAGGGACACTTCCTATTTTTGCTGAAAAAGTGACGACATAAGCTGAACCTTATCAACCTGGTTTTCCCAACCAATGCAAAAATAGGAAGTGTCCCTATTTTTTATTGAGGCGCTCCGCTGTTATAGGAAAGTGGTAGAAGAAGACATCCCCCACAAGGCCTTCTACACCATCGGTGAAGTGAGCCGCATCACCGGGGTGCATACCCATGTGCTGCGCTATTGGGAAGACCAGGGGAAGCTGCTCAAACCCAGCCGCCGGCGCTCCCGGCACCGCCTTTACAGCCCCCAAGACATTCAGCTCATCTTCGAAATCAAACGCCTCCGGGAAGAAGAGAAGCTCAGCCTGACGGCCATGCGCCGGCAACTCCACCCCCGGCCGCAACAGCAGCGGCAAGTCTCGCCGGCCGTTCCCTCCTCGCCGCAAAACGAAGTCAAATCCCTGCTGCAATCCATCCGGGAGGAACTCCTGGCCTTGAAGGAAATGCTGGAGTAGGGGCAAATTTCTGATAACTTCTGGTTCCCAAGTTTAACTTGGGAACCAGAAGTTAAAGTTGTCGGGGCGACCCCGTTGGGTCGCCCCGTTTTTGGTGGCACCGGCGTCTCGCCGGTGCAGCGCAGGCTAAAGCCTGCGGCTACCAAAAAAAACCCCGGCGTTTCGCCAGTGCGACCGATCATTCTCTTTTTGAAGTTAAGCCAGTAAACAAAATTGTTGAAAAGCGATTGTCATTGAAAATTGAGTGCTTAGGTTTATCCATATCGCTGCTTAAGCCCGTGACGGCTGCGCCTCAGACCGGTGGAATTCCCCAAATACGGAAAATTTTCAGACGGGGGCAAAAAATTTGAGGTTTTTGCCTTAAGTCAAGGCCGCAGGTGGCGGGGGAGATTATATTCTTGGCAAGAGCTCGGCGGTACGGCGAGCCGGACGCAGTAACCAAACTCAAGGTTGATTAATCACAAATATTATTAGGGAGGCACCAGATGTTTTGCTATCAATGTGAACAAACGGCGAAGGGCGTGGCCTGCACCGTCCAGGGAGTCTGCGGCAAGAACCCCGAGGTGGCGGCGCTGCAAGACCTGTTAATCTATTCCCTGCAAGGGCTGTCCCAGGTGGCGGTGGCGGGACGCCAGGTCGGCATCAGCGACCGGGAAGTCAACGTCTTTACCTGCAAGGCGTCGTTTTCCACCCTGACCAATGTCGACTTCGACCCCCAGCGGTTCATCAAACTCATCCAGCAAAGTGTTCAGTTGCGGGAAAACCTCAAGGCCAAGGTCAAAGCGGCCGGCGGCAAGGCCGATTTCCCCCCTGGACCGGCCACCTTCGCACCGGGAGCCGATAAGGAGGCCATGCTGGTGCAAGCCGAGACGGTGGGTTTGAAATCCTACCCGGCGGCGGACGCCGACGTCCTCTCCCTGAAGCATACCCTGCTGTTCGGCATTAAGGGGGTCTGCGCTTACGCCGATCACGCCCAAATCCTGGGCCAGGAAGATGACAAGGTTTACGCCTTCGTCCACGAAGGGCTGGCGGCCACCGCGGCTGAGGGCCTGAGCGTCGCCGATATGGTGCCCCTGGTGTTGAAATGCGGCGAAATCAACCTCAGGGCCATGGAGCTGCTGGACGCCGGCAACACCGGCCGATACGGCCACCCGGTGCCCACCAAGGTCCCCCTGGGGCACAAGAAGGGCAAGGCCATCCTGGTGTCGGGCCACGATCTCCTGGACCTGGAGGAGATCCTAAAGCAGAGCGCCGGCAAGGGCATCCTCGTCTACACCCACGGTGAGATGCTGCCCACCCACGGCTATCCCGAGCTCAAAAAGCATCCCCATTTTTACGGCCACTTCGGCACCGCCTGGCAGAACCAGGCCAAGGAATTTCCCCAGTTCCCCGGGGCCATCCTGATGACCACCAACTGTATCCAGCGGCCCGCCGAGGTCTATGCCGATAACCTCTTCACCACCGGATTGGTGGGCTGGCCGGGAATCAAGCACATCCCGGACCGCAATTTCAAGGCGGTGATCGACCAGGCCCTGGCCCTGCCGGGGTTCACCGAAGACAGCAACGGCCGTTTCGTCAACAGCGGTTTTGCCCGCACCACGGTGCTGGGAGTGGCCGGGGCGGTCATTGAGGCCGTCAAGAACAAGCAGATCCGCCACTTCTTCCTGGTGGGCGGCTGCGACGGCGCCAAACCCACCCGGAATTACTACACCGAGTTCGTGGAGAAGGTGCCCCAGGACTGCGTGGTCCTGACCCTGGCCTGCGGCAAGTTCCGCTTCTTCGATAAGCAACTGGGCGACATCGGCGGCATCCCGCGGCTGTTGGACATCGGCCAGTGCAACGACGCCTATTCCGCGGTGCAGATCGCCGTGGCCCTGGCCAACGCCTTCGGGATTGGCGTCAATGACCTGCCCCTGTCCTTCATCTGCTCCTGGTACGAACAGAAGGCGGTGGCCATTCTCCTCACCCTGCTCTACCTGGGGATCAAGAACATCCGCCTGGGCCCCAGTCTCCCGGCCTTCATCACCCCCAACGTCCTAGACGTATTGGTGAAGAACTTCAACATCATGCCCATCACTACCCCGGACGCGGACCTGAAGGCGATTTTGGGCTAACCAAACCGAGGACTGAGCCAGGGCGAACCCCTGGCCCTCAAGCAAAGGCAGGGTCCACCGGGACCCTGCCTTTTTTACCAGGCACGCCTCCAGCTTTAGGCAATATCATGCCTGGGGCCATCGACAAGCCCCGCCACGTGCTTATCTTTAAAGCAAGATTTTCCCAGAGGAAGGGCAAGAAGCGGTCCTTACTAAAATATTCCCAACCCTTTGCCTTGAAGGGAAAATATCTTAAACTTACGGCAGCGGCCCGCGGCTGAGGTGGAGTAGATTCCCAAGAACCCCGGTTGCGGCTGGAGACGAACCAGGGAAACCCAAAAAGCCGTGAAAATTACTTATAAAACCCTCAGCCTGATATTTGCCGCGGGCTGTCTTGGCGGTTTGGCCAAAGGGCTGGCCGCCTGGCTCTGCGGCGCCATCGGCCTCAATGCCTTATTGGGGTCGCAGTTTGCCCCGCCACTCACCACTCAGTGGGTTTACGCCCATGTGGTTTGGGGTGGCATCTGGGCCGTGCTCTTTTTGCTGCCCATCCGGGGCTGGTCGGTTTATAGCCTGGGAATCCTGTATAGCCTGCCCCAGTCGCTGATTTCTCTGGTGGTGATGTTCCCCAAAATGAATCGGGGGCTATTGGGCTGGCAGTTGGGCTTTTCCACCCCGGTTCTGGTATTATTTTTCGGATTTGTCTGGGGGCTGGCCACGGCTTTTTGGTGGAAACAGGCCAGGGAGAGCGCCTGATGAAATTGCCTAAGCAGGCCGAACTGGCCCCATGACCCGGATGCTGCGCACGATTGAACTCGCGGGCACGCCCCAGGAGCGGGGCTGGCGCCACGGCCAAATCCTGGGCGCCGAAATCCGTCAGGTGCGCCGGGCCTTCCTGTCCTACTTAGCACGCCTCAGCTTGTATGCCGGGGCCTGGCCTATTTTTGGCGGGCTGCTGCTCCTGGCCCGCCGATTTCTCCCCTATATTCCCAACCACCTTAAGCAAGAGATGGCGGCAGTGGCCGCCGGGGCCCAGGTGAGCCTGGGGACGGTTCTCCTCATCAACGTCACCGATGACCTGGCCAACAATACCCCCCGCTGTTCGGCCCTGGCGGTGGGGGAGAACCATACCGCAGACGGGGCTTACCTCATGGGACGAAACCTGGATTACCCGCTATTCCTCGACATTATGGTGCAACTCCAAACCCTGTTTCTTATGGAGCCGGACCAGGGCCAGCCCCTGGCTTCCCTATCCTGGCCGGGATATTTGGGGGTCTGCACCGGCCTCAATAAGGCCGGCGTGGCCTTGGCCCAACTTTCCGCCATGAGCCGGGAGCGCACCTGGCAGGGCATGCCCGCGGCCCTGCGCTTCCGGCTGGGCCTGGAAACGGGCACTACGGCGGCGACGGTGGCCGCCCGGGTAATTGACCTGCCTGGGACCATCGGCAACAATCTCATGCTCTGCGACCCACGGGAGGCCCTGGTAGTGGAGCTCTCCGCCCGGCAGCGGGCGTGGCGCCGTGCCCGGGCCGGCCTCATCACCGCCACCAATCATTATCAGAGCCCAGCCATGCAAGCTCTGAAAGGCCGGTTTCCACCCCGGCCGCCCTACTCAGTGTTGCCCGCCTACCACTTCACCGAGACTTATAGCCAAAGCCGGGACCGGCGGCTGCGAGAGTTGGCCTCAGACCGCCGCCTGGGCCCCAGCGATTTACAAGCAATTCTGGCGGATGCCGAGGTGGCCAATGCCGGCACCGCGGTATGCGCCATCTTTGCTCCCGGTCAGAAGACCTTATGGGTGGCCCGGGGAGAAGCCCCCCCGGTGAACCGGGGCCCCTTTGTGGCGAAAAAATTGTGGGGCTGAAATGGAGATTTACAAGAAAGGCCCCTGCGACAGCCATCGGGGTATCGTCTCGATTTGACCGCTACCTTGACAAAGGGTACGGATTTGAATTAGAATTTTCTGACGCGGGCGATTAGCTCAGGTGGATAGAGCGTTGGTCTCCGGAACCAAAGGTCGGGCGTTCGAGTCGCCCATCGCCCGCCAAAGAATAACAATAAGTTAAGGCCCCAAAGAAGGCCTTTTCTTTTTGCTCAAAAATTGATTTCCAACCGTATTTCCAACCTTCACCCCAAAAATGGGGATAACGGTGGTCCGAGTTGTTCCTTTGTCCTTGGGGCCGTCTGGCGGCGTCCCCAGGGAAGCCGGCCAAGACCTAGCCTTCCGTCTGGTGTTCTGTCGGGCGAAGTGCCTTTCCCATGACCCCCCTGATCTTCCGGCCTGGCCCCTGGTAGCGCCAGTCTGATTTTATCAAGGCTGGAACTGCCAAAGTTCCGCCGGTGCAATCCTCTCATAAATGTTGCAACTCAGTTGATTTTGGAGTATTTGATAGATATGAGTGACCGTTGCGATTTTCGCCAGTGGTTGGCCAGCCAGGGTTTGAAGCTCACTGCGGTGCGCCTGGCGGTATTGGAGATTCTCGGGGCCGCGCCCAGGGCCCTGCGGGCCAAAGAGCTCCTGGAGGTCATCCGTAGCCGTCGCCGGGTCAATAAGGTGACGGTATACCGCATCCTGGAGGATTTTTGTAACCGGGGCATGGTGCGCCGCCTCTCTCTGGAAGGCCGGGTGAGTCACTATGAGCTGGCCTGTGAGCACCGCCCGCCCCACCCCCATTTTCAGTGCCATACCTGTCGGGAGGTCCAATGCCTGGAGCCGGTGCCACTGACCCGCGTGTGGACCGAACTTCAGGGGCCGGTGGGGAACCGGGCTGACCACATCGACATTCGGGTGGAAGGCCTCTGCCACAAGTGCCGGGAGGAGGCCTGAAATGAAGGCAACTCGGTTGCACGTTGCTGTGGCTGGTTACCACCTGGAAGTACAGGGGCTGCTTCTTGCCGGAGTCCAGACCGATGACTGATGACCAGGGACACCTTGCTAAGCCAGATCATTTGCAGGAGGCCCTGCCGGAATGCCCCAAGCCCGGGGAAATCAGGTTATCTCCACTCGGTTGGAGCATTAAGGGTCGCCTCCTATGTGTTGCCGCGGCCGCAGTTCTTCTTTGGCTGTCGGTGGCCTGGGCCATCGGCTGGCTCTAGAACCGTATGATGGAATCAATTACTTTGCACGATCTCACTCTGGGCTATTACGGGCACCCCGCCGTCCATCATCTTTCGGGGGTCTTCGAGGCCGGATCGATGACCGCGGTGGTGGGGCCGAACGGCTCGGGCAAGAGCACCCTGTTGAAGGGAATTACGGGTATCCTGCGTCCCCTGGGCGGTCACATCGAACGGGGCGGCCTGAGGATATCTCAGATCGCCTACCTGCCGCAACAGGCTGAGATCGACCGAAGCTTTCCGATTACGGTTCTTGATCTCGTGGCTCTCGGACTCTGGCATCGCCTCGGCATGTTCGGCGGCATGAAGAAGGACCTATGGGAGCAAGCCGGGCAGGCTCTGGCCTCAGTGGGCCTGGAAGGGTTCGAGCGCCGAGCCATCGGCGAACTATCGGCGGGACAGTTCCAGCGGGTGCTGTTCGCCCGGGTGCTGCTGCAGGACTGCCCCGTCATTTTGCTCGATGAGCCCTTCACCGCCATCGATACGCGCACCACAGCCGATCTCCTCGACGTGGTCCAGCGCTGGCACGCCGAAAACCGGACGATCATCGCGGTGCTGCACAACTTCGATCAGGTGCGGTCCTACTTCCCCAAGACCCTGATGATCGCGCGGGAGCCCATTGGCTGGGGTAATACGACGGATATCCTGACTCCCGAGAATTTGCAACTCGCCCGCCAAATGTCCGAGGCTTGGGACGAATCGGCGGCGGCTTGCCGCAGGAGCCAGGCATGAACCATCTCTCCGATCTCTTTCTGTCTCCCTTCCAGGACTTCCTTTTCATGCGCCACGCCCTGGTCGCCTGTCTGGCCCTGGCCCTGGGCTGCGGGCCCGTCGGGGTGCTGCTGGTCCTCCGCCGTATGAGCCTGGTGGGCGACGCCCTGTCGCATGCGGTGCTTCCCGGGGCGGCCCTGGGCTTCCTGATTTCCGGCTTATCGCTCTACGCCATGACTCTGGGAGGGCTCGCGGTGGGTCTTGCCGTAGCCCTGCTGGCCGGGGCGGTCACGCGGCTCACGGTGTTACGGGAGGATGCCAGCTTCGCGGCCTTATACTTGATTTCCCTGGCCTCAGGTGTTCTCCTAATCTCCTTGCGCGGCAGTAACATCGATCTCATCCACGTGCTTTTCGGCACCATTCTGGCGGTGGATGATGCCGCCTTGATTCTGGTCGCCTCCATCACTACCGCCACTCTGCTGATCCTGGCGCTGATCTACCGGCCCCTCATCGTCGAATGCTTCGATCCCGGCTTCCTGAGGTCTGTGGGGGGGCGGGGTGCGGCGATGCACTTCATCTTCCTGGTTCTGGTGGTCCTCAACCTGGTGGCCGGCTTCCGGGCCTTGGGGACCTTGATGGCCGTAGGCATGATGATGGTCCCGGCAGTCTCGGCTCGCTTCTGGGCCAGGCAGGTCTGGTCCACCGCCCTGGTAGCCGTGGGCATCGCCATGCTGTCCGGCTATACCGGCCTGTTGCTTTCCTTCCACGCCAATCTCCCGTCCGGGCCTGCCATCATCCTTACCGCGGGTCTTTGCTACGTGGTTTCCGTCGTCTTTGGAGTGCACGGCAGCATCTATGGTCGCCACCGCAAAGGCGAGCATCTTGAGGGCTGATATCAACTTTATCAGGGGGAAAGATGATGCCGGGCATCACCAGGATTCTCGTATTCTTTTTGGCTCTCTGCCTTGCGGCAAGCGCCACTGAGGCCAGGGCTGAGAAAAAGGTTAAGGTAATCGCCAGCTTCAGTATACTTGGCGATATGGTAAGAAATGTTGGCGGCGATCGCGTGGAGGTTGCCACCCTGGTTGGTCCCAATGGCGATGCCCACGTATACGAGCCGACTCCGACGGCTGTTAAGGCCGTGAGCGCCGCCGACCTGGTCATCTTCAACGGCTTAGGTTTTGAGGGCTGGATGGACCGCCTGATCCAGACCACCGGCTATCGAGGCCCGGTCATAGTGGCCGCTAAAGGAATTAAACCTCGGGAAATGGCCCAAGAAGAGGAACACGGGCATGGCGCCGCCAAGCACGAACATAAAATTGATCCACATGCCTGGCAGAATTTAAGCAACGGCCGCATCTATGTGGATAACATTGCCAAGGGTCTCAGCACGGTGGATCCCGCCGGGGCCGCCATTTATAAGGCCAATACCGACGCCTATGAGGCCAAGCTCGCCGCCCTCGACAAGTGGGTGAAAGCAGAGTTCGCCGCCATCCCTATAGCCAAACGGCGGATGATCACTTCCCATGACGCCCTGGGTTATTTCGGCGCGGCCTATGGCATCACCATTCTCTCTCCCATGGGCTTTAGCACCGAGAGCGAACCATCCGCCGGCGGTATCGCCAGGCTCATCAAACAGATTCGTGAGGAAAAAATCACGGCGGTCTTCATTGAGAACGTCACTGATCCACGCTTGATGGAGCAAGTTGCCAAGGAGAGCGGTGTTAAAATGGGAGGAGAGCTTTATTCGGACGCCTTATCAAAGCAGGATGGGTCAGCACCGACCTATATCGAGATGTTTAAGAATAATGTCAACAAGATCGTGGCAGTCATGCGGCAAGGACTTTAGCTGCAGCGCTCGTTAGGCGCGCACTTCTGACTGAATTTTTCGATAGGGGCCATTATACTCACCCAACAGGCCTGCGGAATTCCCGCGGCCGAAAGGACTTCCATGGGTGAACATGACACCACGTCATTCTGGGGGCAGACCAGGGGCCTCACCTGGCCTTTCTGGGTGGCCAACATCATGGAGACCATCGAGCGGCTCGCTTATTACGGCGTGCGCGTGGTCATCCCCATCTATATCGCCCAGGCGGACGAGATCGGCGGACTCCACTTCAGCCAGAGCGACAAGGGCTTCATCTTCCTGTGGTGGGCCCTGGTGCAGTCGACCCTGCCGGTGCTGGCGGGCGGCTTTGCCGACCGCTACGGCTACAAGCGGCAGATCGTGGTGGCCGTCTTCCTAAAAAGCCTGGGCTACCTCACGATGGCCACCCAGCGTAGCTTTTGGCCATTTTTTGCCGGCTGTCTGCTGCTGGCCGCGGGCACCGCGGTCTTCAAGCCCCCCGTGTGGGGAACCTTTGTCAAGACCTTGACGGATAAGACCTCCGGAGTGGGCTGGGGTTTCTTCTACATGGTGATCAACATCGGCGCCTTCCTGGGGCCGCCGCTGGCGCATTTTCTCTACGGCTACTCCTGGCCCACGGTCTTCTACGGCTGCGCCCTCCTGGTCAATCTGAACCTGTTGTGGCTGTTCTCTTACCGGGAAGTCGATTCCGGGGCCGATAGATCGACCGGCGTCTGGGAGGTGGCGGTCGCCACGGCCCGGGAAATCCTCAACCTCCGGCTTCTCGCCTTTATTCTCATTATTTCGGTATTCTGGGCGGTGTTCGAGCAGCTCTGGGACATGCTGCCCAATTTCATCGTGGACTGGATCGACAGTTCCTCCCTGGCCCGGCACCTGCCGGAGTTCATGCTCTCCCGGAATCTCTCCCGGGGCCCCCAGATCGCCCAGGAGTGGGTGATCAACCTCAACCCTTTTCTGATCATTTTCCTCGTCGCCCCGCTATCCTGGTATGCCAACCGGGTGATGCGCCGGCTCACCTCCATCTTTTTCGGCTTTCTCTTTGTCAGCCTGGGTCTTTATGTGGTCGGTTCGAGCATGTCCATTTACATCCTCCTGGCCGGCATTGTCTGTTTCACGGTGGGGGAGATGATGTGTTCCCCCAAAATGAGAGAGTATCTGGCCGTCATTGCGCCTCCTGACAAAAAGGCCCTGTACATGGGCTACGCCAGCATCCCCTATGCCTTCGGCTGGGGCTACGGCTCTTTTCTGGGTGGGCAGCTCTATGAACGCGCCGGCGAAAAGGCGGGCTTGGCCCTGCGCTATATGTCCGAAGTGCTGAAGGTCCATGAACTTCCGGACCGTTCCCAGGCCTTCGCCAGGTTAACGGAGATGCTGGGGCAGACTCCGGCCCAGGTGACGCGGCTCTTATGGGACACGTACGATCCCAGTTGCGTCTGGACGCCCTTCGCCGTCGCCGGCATTTTAGCCGCCGTGGCCATGTATGCCTTCATTCACTTGGCCAGGCGGTGGCAGGATGTCAATGCCTGAAAATCGGTCTGCCGTTATCTTTCCGGGGTGATTTTCTAATGAAAACTCATACCGATATCCTTGATTAACTGGTATTATGTAAAAGTATTGACTGCCTATACCGTCTAGCGAGTCCCCGGCAGCACCGCAATTTCATTCAAGGAGTATTTCGTGACGTACTCGTGTTTTCGACTGTCTATCCGGATATTTGCGCCTCTGCTACCGGCCGCCCTGGCGGTGTTGCTCGCCCTGCCGGGCTATACGAGCGACCGGCCCAGCGACGTGGAGGCGGCCCAAGCCGCACCTCCCGAAGCCGCCGCCCCTGCGACCATGGAGAGCCCGGCGCCGACTCCTGGTGCAGCCGAGCCCAGCGCGACCGACAAGGCCGCCGCGACCGCCGGGCCGCCGGCTATGGAAAAGGCGCCAGCCCCCGAAACTAAGGCTCCCAAGGTCAAGTATGAGGCCGGCGAGGACCCCGCCTATGCCGAACGGTGCGGCTGGCCGGTGAAATTCCCGCCGCTGCTGCCGGGTTCGATCTTGCCGCAGAAGCGGATCGTCGCCTACTACGGCAACCCGCTTTCCAAGCGGATGGGGGCGCTGGGCGAGTACCCGAAGGACGAGATGCTCAAGCGGCTGAAGGGGGAAGTGGCCAAATGGGAGAAGGCGGATCCGTCATTGCCGGTGCAGCCCGCCCTGCACCTGATCGCGGTGGTGGCGCAAGGGGAGAAGGGTAAGGCCGGCAAGTACCGGATGCTCATGCCGGACACCGTGGTCAACGAGGTGTACGGCTGGGCCAAAGAGGCGAATGCCCTCCTCTTCATCGACATCCAGACCGGCCATGACAACATCCGCACCCTCCTGCCGCGCTTCGAGTGGCTGCTGAAGAATCCGGACGTGCACCTGGGGATGGACCCGGAATTCAACATGAGCAAGAGCGGCAAGAAGCCGGGGACCAAGATCGGCACCTATGACGCGGAGGACGTCAACTATGCCTCAGGTTACCTGGCGGAATTGGTGAAAAAGTACAATCTGCCGCCCAAGGTGTTCATCGTGCACCGTTTCACCCGCAAGATGGTCACCAATGCCAAGTGTATCAAGCTCCGCCCCGAGGTGCAGATCGTCATGAACATGGACGGCTGGGGGGCTCCCTGGCTGAAGCGGGATTCGTACAAAGATTACATCGTCAAAGAGCCGGTGCAGTTTACCGGCTTCAAGCTCTTCTATCACAATGACACCAAGAAAGGCGACCCGCTGCTGACGCAGCAGGATCTGTTGAAGCTGAACCCGAAGCCGATTTACATCCAGTACCAGTAATACCGGGGCAAATAATAGCTCCTTGGTCTCAGAGTTCCACGAGGCGGTTCTGGATGGCGAAGAGAGAGAGTTCGGCGTTGTTCCGCAGGTTGAGTTTCTTGAGCAGCCGCAGGCGGTAGGTATGCACCGTATTGGTGCTGAGGTGGTAGGCCTCGGCGATCTCCCGGACCGTATGGCCCAGAGCCAGGTGCCGGAGCACCTGAATCTCCCGGTTGGATAACGAGTCCAGGGGGGTGCGATTGCGCGTGCCCGTGGCCATATGCTGCGCCAGAGACTCGGCGGCGCTGTCGCTGAGGTAGCGGCCGCCGGCATGGACCTTGCGGATGGCTTTCACCAATTGCTCCGGAGCAGAGCGTTTGGTGAGGTAGCCATTGGCCCCGGCGGCGATGGCCCGCACCACATATTGCTCCTCTTCGTGCATGGTGAGGATGAGGATGGGCAATTTGGGATAGTCATGCCGAAGCTGGCTGATGACTTCCAGACCATCCAGGCCGGGCATGGAAATATCCACGACCGCCACATCCGGCCTAATCCGGTGGACCTGTTGAATGGCCTCCCGGCCATCGGCAGCTTCGGCCACCACCTCAATGTCCCCGGATTCTTCGACAATGCGGGACAATCCGCCCCTGACAATGCGGTGGTCGTCAGCCAACAGAACCCTGATCATGGTAAGGCACCTCGCCGCTCATCCAGCGGCAGGCGGAAATAGACCCGCGTACCCTTCCCGGGTTGAGACTGCAGTTCCAGGCTGCCGCCCAAGAGACAGGCGCGCTCGCGCATCCCCGCCAATCCGAGGCAATCAGACTCCGACAATTTCTGAGGATTGAAGCCGCGGCCATTGTCCGCCACCGAGAGCGTCAACACCCCCCTCTTTACCCGAAGGTCAATCTTGACCTGGGTGGCAAAGGCATGACGGGCCGCATTAGTCAGGGCTTCTTGAGTAATCCGGTAAGCGGCGGTGGCCACCAGATCGTCCACCTGGGGCATATTGAGGTGTTTAAAAACACAAGTAATACCGGTACGTTGTCCAAAATATTTCGTATAATAATCCAGGGCGTCAATGAGCCCGAAATCATCCAGCACCCCCGGGCGCAGCCGGGTGGCCAGGGCTCTCACCTCGTCGATGGTCGTATCGATCAGGTCGCACATGGCCAAGGCCCGGGTCCCGGCCTGGGCATCCCCTCCCTTCAGGCGTTCGCTCAACCAGACGGCATCGATGCGCAACGCCGTGAGCACCTGCCCCAGTTCATCGTGCAGTTCCCGGGCGATGGCGGCCCGCTCTTTCTCCTGGCTGGCCATGATACTGCCGGAGAGTAGGCGCAGCTGCTCCTGAGCCTTCTTTAGCTCGGTGATGTCCGTGGAAATCCCGCACAAGCCGTCGACCTTTCCCTGCTCGTCATAGAGTGGAAATTTAACCGACAGGTAGATATGGACCCCATCCTTTAGGGCAACTCGTTCCTCCACCTGCCGCGAGCGCTTTTCCTGGAGCACCATTAAGTCGTTGGTCCGAAATTGAGCGGCCAACTCCGCGGGATAAATATCGTGGTCGGATTTTCCTTGAATCTCTTCATTTTTGATGCCGAACAACTCTTCGTAGCGGGGGTTGACCAGCCGGTAATGACCGGATTTGTCCTTAAGGTAAACGACCGCCGGGGTATAACTGAGGATACTGTTGATGGCCCTGGTTCTTTCCCGGACTTGACGCTCCAGGTCCCGGGAATAGCGGCTCAGTTCATCCCGGGCGCGCTTGAGTTCCAGTTCGTTCTTCTTTCGTTCCGAGAGGTCCCGGGCCACACAGACGCTGCCGATGGTGGCCCCCAGGTCATCCTTGAGGAGACTGATGGAGATATCCATCGGCACAATGCTGCCGTCTTTTTTCTTCATGGCGATCTCGTATTCTCGGACCACCCCGTCCTGGCGCAGCTTATTCAACATGCGATCCAGCTCGATGGGAGCAGCATAGAGATCGAAGGCCGTTTTGCCGGCCAATTCATGAAAATGGTAGCCATAGATTTCCGCGGCCCGGCGGTTCCACAGGATAAAGCGGCCGTGCTGGTCGACAATGCCGATGGCGTCCACGGAGTTGTCTATGACATTTTCCAGATATTCCTTGATTCTTTGGAGCTCGTTTTCAGTCCGCTGACGCTCCTCGATCTCCTGCACCAGGTGTTCATTGGCCTTCATCAGCTCGGCAGTGCGTTCCTCAATGCGCTGTTCCAGGTCGTCATAGGCCTTTTGCAGGGCTTCCCAGGCGCGCTCCCACTGGGCCTTCAACTCTTCCATGTCCCCGGTCTGCGGGGGGAGTATGGTCAATTGCTTTTTCAGATTGCCTCTCTTGTTCACCTGGCCCATCCCTATTTCTCTGCGTCCTCTGCGTTTAGTAAAGTCGGCAAAACCATATCTGGCAAGATTAATTTACCAGCACCACTATTACTTGGGTGGACTTGTTATCATAAGCCCACTTGGGCACAAACTTACCAGCAGCTACAAGCAATTAGGGAATATTTCTAACTCTGTAGTCTTAAAATTCCCTTCCCCTTGAGGGGGAAGGGTCAGGGTGGGGAGATCCGTAGGAGCGGTTCTCGAACCGCCCCCACACCCTCTCCATAGGGAAGCTCTTCCCGGGAGCCCAGGGCGGCCTTAATAAATTCCCGATTAAGGCGGGCGATGTTGCTGATGGAGATGCCCTTGGGACACTCCATCTCGCATTCCTTATGATTGGTGCAGTTGCCGAACCCCAGCCCATCCATGCAAGCCACCATGGCCAGGGCCCGTTTGGCGGCTTCCGGACGGCCCTGGGGCAACAGGGCGAATTGGGAGATCTTGGCGCTGACGAAGAGCATGGCCGCGGCGTTGGGACAGGCCGCCACGCAGGCCCCGCAACCGATGCAGGCCGCCGCATCCATGGCCAGGTCGGCCTTATCCTTGGGCACGGGCAGCGAGTTGGCCTCCGCCGCCTGGCCGGTATTCACCGCAATGAAGCCGCCGGCGGCGATGATCCGGTCCAGGGCGCTGCGGTCCATCACCAGGTCTTTGATCACCGGGAAGGCCCGGGCCCGGTAGGGTTCGATGACCACGGTGTCGCGGTCTTTAAAATGACGCATGTGCAACTGGCACAGGGTCGTTTCGCGCTCCGGCCCGTGGGGCCGGCCGTTGACCACGGTGCCGCACATGCCGCAGATGCCTTCCCGGCAGTCGTGGTCGAAGGCGATGGGCTCCTGGCCGGCCAGGGTGAGGCGCTCATTGACAATGTCCAGCATCTCCAGGAAGGACGCATCCGTAGGAATATTCTCGGCCCGGTAGGTTTCCAGGCGGCCCCGGGCCGCGGACCTTTGCTGCCGCCAGACCTTCAGGGTGAGATTGATCGTCTTGGCGCTCACTTGTAGCTCCTCGTAGCTAATTTGACGAATTCAAACACCAGCGGTTCCTTGTGGAAGATCGGCTCCCGGCCCTCCCCGGCATATTCCCAGACGGCCACGTGACTCATGTTGACATCGTCCCGCAGGGCCTCGTGGTCTTCGGTCTGAAAGGCCTCATTGAAATGGCAGCCGCAGGATTCCCGGCGGGCCAGGGCGTCCAGGAGCAGGATGTCGGCGAACTCCAGAAAATCCGCCACCCGGCCGGCGTTTTCCAGGCTCTGGTTGAGGTCGGCATGGGAACCCGGCACCGTGACGTTCTCCCAGAATTCCGCCCGCACGTCGGCCACCAGCTTCCGGGCCTTGGTGAGGCCCTCGTCGGTGCGGCCCATGCCGCAGTATTCCCACATGATATTGCCCAATTCCCGGTGGAAATCCTGCACGGTACGCTTGCCCTTGATGCTGAGCAGGCGTTTGACCTGGGCGTCCACCTGGGCTTCCGATTTCTGGAAGGCCTCGTGGCTGTCAGTCACTTCGCCGAATTTGGTCCCGGCCAGATAGCCGTTAATGGTGTTGGGGATGACGAAGTAGCCGTCGGCCAGGCCCTGCATCAGGGCGCTGGCCCCGAGGCGGTTGGCGCCGTGGTCCGAGAAGTTGGCCTCTCCCAGGACGAACAGGCCGGGGATGGTGCTCATCAGGTTGTAATCCACCCACAGGCCGCCCATGGCGTAGTGGGAGGCCGGGTAGATCATCATTGGCGTTTTATAAGGGTCCTCGGCCACGATCTTTTCATACATCTGGAAGAGATTGCCATACCTGGCCTCGATCTCCGCCTTACCCAGCCGCTGGATGGCGTCGGCGAAATCGAGATAGACCGCCCGCCCTGTGGGTCCGACCCCTTTGCCTTCGTCGCACATGCGCTTGGCGGCCCGGGAGGAGATATCCCGGGGAGCCAGGTTGCCGAAGCTGGGGTAGATGCGCTCCAGGTAGTAATCCCGCTCGTCTTCGGGGATGTCTTCCGGGCGTCGCGTATCGCCGGCCTGCTTGGGCACCCAGACCCGGCCGTCGTTGCGCAGGCTCTCGCTCATCAGGGTCAGCTTGGACTGATAGTCCCCGTGCACCGGGATGCAGGTGGGATGGATCTGGGTGAAGCAGGGGTTGGCAAACCCCGCTCCCCTTTTATAAGCCCGATAGGCCGCGGTGACGTTGCAGCCCATGCCGTTGGTGGAGAGATAGAAGACGTTGCCGTAGCCGCCGGTGGCCAGCACCACCGCGTGCGCTACGTGCCTTTCGATCTCGCCGGTGAGCAAATTGCGCACCACGATGCCCCGGGCCTGGCCGTCCACCACCACCAGGTCCAACATCTCCCGGCGGGGGAACATGGTGACCTGGCCCCGGGCCACCTGACGCATCAAGGAGCTGTAGGCTCCCAGGAGGAGCTGCTGGCCGGTCTGGCCCCGGGCATAGAAGGTCCGGGAAACCTGGGCCCCCCCGAAAGAGCGGTTGGCCAAAAGCCCCCCATATTCCCGGGCAAAGGGGATCCCCTGGGCCACGCAATGATCGATGATCAGGTTGCTCACCTGGGCCAGGCGATAGACGTTGGCCTCCCGGGCCCGGAAATCGCCGCCCTTGATGGTGTCGTAGAAGAGGCGCCAGATGCTGTCGCCGTCATTGGGATAATTCTTGGCCGCATTAATGCCGCCCTGGGCCGCGATGCTGTGGGCCCGCCGGGGACTGTCCTGGATGCAGAAGGTCTTGACGTTGTAGCCCAACTCCGCCAGGGAGGCCGAGGCGGAACCGCCGGCCAGGCCGGTGCCCACCACGATGATCTCAAATTTTCGCTTGTTGGCCGGGTTGACCAGCTTTAAGTCGAAACAATTTCTTTCCCACTTCGTTTCCAGGGGCCCGGCCGGGATTTTGGCATCAAGTTGCATCAAATGACCTCCCTATCTCAGCGACAGAATGACGATGGGCAGAGACCCGAAGCCGAGCGCCACGATTACGGCAAAGACAATGCTCAGCTTTTGGATAAATGGCATGTACTTGGGGTGGTTGGCGCCCACCGTCTGAAAGGCGCTCCAGAGACCGTGCCGGACATGAAAGGCGACAATGATCACGCCGAGGAGATAAATTGCCAGGTAGCCTTTGTGGGAGAAGACGTCGGTGGCAATCAGAAAGATATTCCGGGTGGTCTGATCGACGATATGGTGGGAAAAGGTGGCCAGGTGCACCCCAATAAAGCCCAGGATCAGCAAACCGGTATAGGGCATGGCTTGTGAGCTGAAGGTGCGCCCGCCGCCACTCTTGTCCACGGCGTACTTGACCGGCCGGGCGCTGCGGTTCTGCAAGAACAAGAATACCGCCGTACTGACATGAATGAGTAAAGCCACGGCCATGACCACTTCACCCGCTACCAGCAGGTTACCCAAGGCGTGCAGGTGCTCGGCGTAGGACACGAACGACGTCGGTCCCCCATAAACGCTTAAGTTGCCCAGAAGATGGGTGGCCAGAAACAGCAGAAAAAGCAGCCCGGTCACGGCCATCAACTGTTTTTTGCCCACCGAGGTGCTGAGGGTGCGGAAAAGCCAAGTCATTTTTTTTACCTTCTCACTTGTGGTTGCTGTAGTTTTGGCATGAGGAAACGTCTGGGACTAGTTATCAGTGGAACGGTAGCAGTCCGACTATCAAATAAAAATCATACAATTTTTGATTCTTTTGTCAAAAATTTTCCGACAAAAATGGTGCAGGGTCAGTAGGGTCGCCGTCCCCGGCCACCCCATGGCAGGCGGGCCCGGAGGCCCGCCCTACCCCAAATATTTTTTTACATCTTCAAGTCATCCCGGGTCTTGGCCACCGCCGCGGCGGATTTTTGCAGCATGGCCTCTTC